>Ga0302314_10002370_pt1 | contig 34998 bp, 27 predicted proteins | sample III_Palsa_N2_3_FD_200533 | JGI IMG/M metagenome (GOLD analysis project Ga0302314, IMG submission 200533) | Peat permafrost microbial communities from Stordalen Mire near Abisko, Sweden - III_Palsa_N2_3 | ecosystem: Environmental > Terrestrial > Soil > Palsa > Peat permafrost | place: Sweden...
TCTGGGAAGGGCGGCGCCGAAATGACGGCGGCCGCGTCGCGGGTGGCGGTCTCGGCCACCGTCTCGCCGGCGGCCCCGCGCATCCCTTTCTTCACCGCCACCGTCGCCTTCTCGATGTTGGAGGCGCCGAGGCCCCGGAGGTAGTATGTGGTCTTAAGGCCGGTCCGCCAGGCATGGCGGTACATGTGGGACAACGTCTTCAGGTCCGGCGTCTTGATCCAGAGGTTGACCGACTGGGACTGGTCGATCCACTTCTGGCGGACGGCGGCAGCCTCGACCACCCACTTGGGGTCGATGTCGAAAGCGGTAAGGTACTTCAGCTTCAGGTCGGCCGGCACCCGCTCGATGTCCCTCAGCTCGCCGTCAAAGTACTTGAGGCTGTCCATCATGTCCTGGTCCCAGAGGCCGCGGGCCTTGAGATCCTTCACCAGGAAGGGATTGAGGACGATGAACTCCCCCGAGAGGTTGGATTTGACGAACAGGTTCTTGTAGGTCGGCTCGATGCAGGGCGACGTGTTGGTGATGTTCGAGATCGTCGCCGTCGGCGCGATCGCGAGCACGTTGCTGTTGCGCATGCCCTGGGCGGCGATCTTCGCGCGCAGGGGCGCCCAGTCCATCCGAAAGGTGCGCGGCACCTCGATCGGGAGCCCGCGCTCCTTCTCCAGCAGGTCCACGGTGTCCGGCGGCAGAAGGCCGCGGTCCCACTTGGAGCCGGTGTAGGTCGAGTAGGTGCCGCGCTCGGCCGCAAGGTCCGAGCTGGCCTCGAAGGCGTAGTAGGCGATCGCCTCCATCGCCTCGTCGTTGAACTCCACCGCCTCCGGCGAGGCGAAGGCGATGCCCTTCATGTAGAGGCTGTTGGCGAGCCCCATGACGCCCATGCCGATCGGGCGGTGACGCAGGTTAGAGCGCCGCGCGGCCTCGGTGGGATAAAAGTTGATGTCGATGACGTTATCGAGCGCTCGCACCGCCATGCGGATCGTCTCGCGGAGCTTGAGATGGTCGATCGCGCCGTTCGGGAGCAGATGGGTTTCAAGGATCACCGAGCCCAGGTTGCACACCGCCGTTTCGTCCTTGGAGGTGTTTAAGGTGATCTCCGTGCATAAGTTAGACGAGTGGACGATACCGACGTGATCCTGCGGCGAGCGCACGTTGCAGGGGTCCTTGAAGGTGATCCAGGGATGCCCGGTCTCAAAGATCATCGAGAGCATCTTCTTCCACAGGTCGAGCGCCTCGACCTTGTGCCCGTAGATCTTCCCCTCCTCCGCGAGCTTCTCGTAGTGGACGTAGAGCTCCTCGAACTTGCGGCCGTAGGTCTCGTGCAGGTCCGGCACCTCGTTGGCGCGGAAGAGCGTCCAGCTGGTGCGCGCCTCCATCCGCTTCATGAACAGGTCCGGGATCCAGTTGGCCGTGTTCATGTCGTGGGTCCGGCGGCGGTCGTCGCCCGTATTCTTGCGCAGCTCGAGGAACTCGAAGATGTCGTTGTGCCAGCTCTCGAGGTAGGCGCAGCCCGAGCCGCGGCGCTTCCCGCCCTGGTTCACGGCCACCAGCTGGTCGTTGTGGAGCTTGAGGAACGGGATCACGCCCTGGGATTCGCCGTTCGTGCCGCCGATGTAGGCGCCGGTGCCCCGCACCGAGGTCCAGGACCCGCCGAGGCCGCCGGCCCACTTCGACAGGTAGGCGTTCTCGGCGATGCCGCGCTGGAAGATGCCCTCGATCGAGTCGTCGACGTAGTAGAGGTAGCAGCTGGAGAGCTGGGAATGGAGCGTGCCGCTGTTGAACAGCGTCGGGGTCGAGGAGCAGAAGCGGCGGGTCTTGTAGAGGTCGTAGAGCCCGATCGCCTTCGACTCGCGGTCGCCCTTCTCGTCCAGGAACAGGCCCATCGCGACGCGCAGCCAGAAGAACTGCGGGGTCTCGATCCGCTTCGAGGGCTTGGAGACCTTGTCGATGATGAGGTAGCGGTCGTAGAGCGTCTGCACGCCCAGGAAGTCGAAGTCCAGGTCGGAGGACGGGTCGAGCATGGCGCCGAGGCGCGCGAGGTCGAAGTCGAGCAGGCGCGGGTTCAGGCGCTTGATCGCAATCCCGTGCTCGATGTACTTCTTGAAGGCCTTGCGGTGGCTCTCCCTCAGCTTGGCGACGCCGTCCCGCATGATGTCCCAGCCCAGGACCTCCTCGTAGATGTAGGTCAGCTGGATCCGCCCGGCGAACTTGGCGAAGTCCGCGTCGCGCTCGATCAGCGTCTTGGAGTTGAGGATGATGGTGGCGTCCAGGTCCTTCTGGGAGATCTGGTCGTAGACCGCGCGCCGGAGCTCGAACTCGATCTGCTCGGGCGTCATGCAGAGGTCGAGGCCGGTCATGGCGTATTCGATCCGCCGGCGCAGGTCCGCCCCGTCCCACAGGTGGTTCTCGCCGTTCGGGCGCTTGACCACGACGAACAGGCCCTGCGCCGCCGGATCCATGGCCGGAGCCTCCGGGACGGCGCCGTCGCCCGAGCGCTCGCGGGCGATGGCGCGCTCGGCCCGGAACAGGATGTAGGCCTCGGCCACCTTGTAGTGCTGGGCCTTCATCAGTTCCTCCTGGACGATGTCCTGGACCTCCTCGATCCGCACGAACACCTGGTTGGAGGCGAGGATGCGCGCGGAGACCGCCTTGGCGATGTCGACCGCGGGGGCCGAGTCCTGGGCGAGCGAGAGGAAGGTCTTGCGCACGGCGATCTCCACCTTGTGGTCGTTCCACGGCACGACCTGGCTGTTGCGGCGGATGACCCGCACCGGGCTCTGGGCGGCGGACTCGCGGCTGACGGAGATCTTGCGGGAGCGATTCAGGAGCAGGCTCTTCGCCACCATGTAGGCGTTGTTGTCGACCAGCGTGCCTTCGATCAGGTCATAGAGCTGGTTGAGCGGCAGGCGCAGCGGGTTCTGCTTGCGGCCCAGCTCGGCCAGGTTGGCGGCGAGCTCCCGGCAGATCTGGACCACCCAGGCCCGGTTCTTCTCGGTGAAGATGTCCTTCTCGTTCTGCGCCATGCAGACGTGGGTGAAGGCCTTGCCCAGGGTGTCGGCCACCTCGGCCATGTCGAAGCGCTCCTCGCCGTGCGGGCAGAGGAGGATGATGGGAGGCAGGGTGATCTCCGTGCCGGCCAGAATGTCGCGCCAGGCAAAGATGGGTTTCAGCTCGGATGGGGCGTGCACGGCGCGCTTGAGGGCCAGGTCTTGGGCCAGGGGAATGTTGCTCATGTTCGAAGTTCCGAATGAAGAGAGAGTTGCAATAACGGGGGGAAATGGGGCGGAGCGAGGAAGGACCCTGGCGCCGTCGACGGCTGGCCAAGGATCGCTAACGGGTGGGGTAGACTGTCGCTGCTAGGGAGGGAGGCGGGACGGCTCGATGTTCAGAGCTCGTCGTCGGAAGCGACATTCAATGAGGACGCCTTCTGGTACTCGGTGACCCGCCCTTCGAAGAAGTTCTGCTCCTTCGCGATGTCCATCATTTCGGCGAGCCACGGCAGGGGATTCTTGATTCCGCTGGATAGCGGGGCCAGGCCGCAGCCCTCAAGGCGGCGATCGGCGATAAAGTCGATGTACGTCTGGAAATCCTCCAGCCGCAGGCCCACCGCGTTGACCGGCAGGCAGTCACGGATGAATTCCTTCTCCAGGGCGACCGCCTCGCGCATCAGGGCCCGGAGCTCCTCCTTGAAGTCCGGCGTCCAGATCTCGCGGTTCTCCTCCACCAGGTCCATGAAGAGGTTGCGGAAGACCTCGATGTGGTTCGACTCGTCCCGCAGGGTGTACCGGAACATCTGGCCGATGCCGGGAAACTTGTTCTGGCGATAGAGCGAGAGGATCATCCCGAAGAGCCCGTAGAACTGGGTGCCCTCCATGCACTGGCCGAAGACGAAGATGTTGGAGGCCAGCAGGCGCTTGTTCTCCACCAGGGTCAGGTCCAGGTCCCGGCGCAGCTCCTTGGAGATCCGGGTCACGAACTCGTTCTTGCGCACGATGGTCGGCACGTCCTCGAACATCGCCTCGCACTCGTGCGGGTTGATGCCGAGCGAGGAGATCATGTAAAGGAGCGAGTCGGCGTGGATGTTCTCCTCATGGGCATGGCGGCCCAGGACCAGCTTCAGTTCCGGCGCCGTCACCAGCTCCCGGACCACGTGCTGGACGTTGTCGCCCACGATGCCCTCGGCCGCCGAGAAATAGCCGATGCCCATGCGGATGATCCACCGCTCGACGTCGGAGACCGACTTGGGGTCCCGCCATTGCTCGATGTCCTTGCCCATCGGGATGTCCTCCGGCTCCCAATGGTTGGCCTTCATCGTCCGGTAAAGGTCGTAGGCCCACTGGTACTTCAGCGGGAGGAGGTTGAACGTCATCGTCTCGCGGCCGTTGATGACCCGCTTGGCGGCAAACGCCGCCTCCGCCTTCGCCTGATCGAGGACGAAGGTCTTGGTGCCGACCTGAAAGATTTTTTGCATGGCTACTGGCTGAAAAGGGTGGGAAATCGGGGTGACGGAGGCTTTTTCCGGGGCTAAAGGAGCCTACGCGATCAAAACTTGCTGGAACTTATTTACGGGTTGTTGACCACAACAGGATGTGGTCACAACGCGGAACAGCCACAACCTATTGAGCTTTCGCTTTCCCCCGTCAATAGGTTTGTGCGGCCCAATTGTTAAATTTCTTCAAAATTCGTGCTGGACCGCCTCCGGAGGCCCTCCCGGCCCCTCGAAGCCGCCTCCGGGGCCCCGAGGGAGCCCTTCCCCACCCTCTTCCGGCCCCCCGGCCCCCCCGGGCGGCCGTCCCGTCCCCGGCCGGGCCCTTATGTATCCTTTGGACCATTACGGCGCGCCGCCGGCACCTGGTGGCCGTGCACCACCACCGGGGCCCCGCCGCGCCGGTTGAGCCGGTCCAGCACCCCCGCCAGCGTGCGGCGCTTCTCGTCCGCCTGGCCGAACATCTCCAGCTGGCTCGGGCCGGCGTCCACGCCCGAGAGGCGCACGCTCACCAGCCGGAGCGGCCGCCGCTGCGACCAGGCCGCGCGCAGGAGCGGGGCCACCAGGGGATAGAAAGGCGCCTCGAGGTCCGTCGCCGCCTCGAGGCTGCGGCCGTGCGACTCCTGCGTGAAGTCGGCGTAGCGGACCTTGACCGTCAGGGTCCGCACCTTCAGGCCGTCCGCCCGCACCAGCGGCAGGAGCTCGTCCACCATCCGCTTCGCCACCCGCTCGATGACCGCGAAGTCGCCCTCGTCCGCCCCGAAAGTCTCCTGCTTGGAAAAGCTCTTGGCGTCGCCGGGCTCCGTCTCCACCCGGCTGTCGTCTTCGCCGCGGCCCTGCGCCAGCACCTGCCGCCACCCGCGCCCCACCACCGCCGCCAGCTCGTCCTCGCTCCGCGCAAAGAGGTCGGCGACGGTGCGCAGCCCGGCCGCCGCCAGTTCGGCCTCGGTCTTGGCCCCGATCCCCGGAAGGCGCCCGAGCGGCAGCGGCCGCATGAAGGCCGCCTCCGCGCCGGGGGGAACGACCACGAAGCCCCGCGGCTTGCGCAGCTTGGAGGCGATCTGCGCCACCAGCTTGTTGGCGGCGATGCCCATCGAGACCGGAATCCGCAGCTCCTCCCAGAGGCGGCGCTGCAGCCCCCGGACCGCCGCCTCGGCGGCGGCGGCCGTCGGGAGGCGGCAGGGGCCGAGGTCGAGGTAGCCCTCGTCGATCGAGTTGCGCTGCACCTCCGGCGTCAGGGTCTCGCACAGGTCGAACATCTGGCGCGAGACCTGGCCGTAGAGGCCGGCGGTATGGGGGATCAGTATCAGGTCGGGACATACGCGGCGGGCCCGCGCGGTCGGCATCGGGGTGTAGACGCCGCAGGCCCGCGCCTCGTAGCTGGCCGAGGAGATGATGCCGCGCTCCCGCCCGCCGACCGCGCACTTCGTGCCCACCAGCGCCGGGTTGAGCGCCTGCTCGCAGGAGACGAAGAACGCGTCCGCGTCCAGGTGCACGATGGTGGGGAGGGCGGCCATGGGCTAGTGCGCGGCGGCGGCCTCCTGGTCCTGGAGCCGGTGGGCCCGGTCCACCTCGTCGTCGGCCTCCTCGGCGCGGCCCAGCTTCCGCAGGACGTCGGCCAGCTGGTAGTGGAGCCCCGAGTTGTCGGAGCCGAGGCGCAGCGACTGGCGGTATTCCGCGGCGGCCTCGGCATAGCGCCCGGACTGGGCGAGCGCGAAGCCGTAGTAGGCATGGGCCTCGGCGTAGCCCGGCCGCTGCCGCACCGCCTGCTCGATGTAGGGGAGGGCCTCCGGCCACTTGCCCTCCTCGGCCAGCGCCAGGCCCAGGTTGGCGCTGGCCTCCGGGTATTCCGGCTGGTACCGGAGGGCCGCCCGGTACTCCTCCTTGGCGTCGGCGACCAGGCCGGAATTGCCGAGGGCGTTGGCCAGGACGTAGTGGGCCGGGGCGTAGTCGGGCTGCAGGCGGATGGCGCGGCGCAGATGGGGCTCCGCCTCGAGGTAGTGTTCCTGCTCGGTCAAAGCGTAGCCCCAGTTGTACTCGGCCATGGCGAAGTTCGGCCGGGCGCGCAGGGCGCCGGCGTAGGCCGCCTCCGCCGCCGGCCAGTTGCGGTCCCGGGCGAGGAGGTTCCCGAAGTTGTTGAAGGGCTCGGGATAGTTGGGGTTGAGCGCCATCGCCGCCTGGCAATGCACCATCGCCTCCACCGCGCTCCCGTTCTGCGCCAGGATCACGGCCAGGTTCGCGTGCGCCAGCCAGCTGTCCGGGTTGTCCGCCAGGATCGTGCGGTAGAAAAGCTCCTGGTCATGGTAGGAGCCGGCCTGCAGGAAGGTCATGGAGGCGAGGCCGAGGAGGACGCAGCCGGCATAGCCGCGACCCAGCATCCGGGCGAGCGACGGCAGCCGGCCGTCGACCCAGACGAGGCCAGCCGTGATCGCCGCGATCGCCGCGGCCGCCGCCAGGTACTGGAAGTGGTCGGCCACGAAGGAGAAGACGAAGGGATAAACGTTGATGAAACCAAGCGCCGGGAACAGCAGCCCGACGAAGAGCAGCGCGGCCGCCAGCGGCCCCCGGGTCCGCCGCCGCAGGAGAAAGAGCGCCCCCAGCACCCCCAGGGCCGCGAGGGGAAACAGATACTGGGCGGGGGACAGCCGGTCGAGGGTCCAGCGGGGATAGAAGAATACCAGGTGGGCCGGCCACACCACCTTCGCCAGGTAAAACCAGGCCGCCCGGCCCGCGAGGAGCAGCCGCTCGACGGGACCGAGGGCGAAGGCCGGACCGTAGGCCCCGACGAACGTGCGCTCCATCCAGGAGGTCATGACCGCCGCCGCGGCACCCAGGCCGAACCAGGGCAGGAGGGGAAGCGCGTCGCGCCGGACTTCAAGCCGGCCCCGCTGCCACCAGAAGATGACGAGGAGCGCCGCCGGCAGCGTGGCGGTCACGGTCTTGGTCAGGAGCGCGAGGACGAAAAGCCCGGTCGCCAGCGCATACCATCCCGGCCGCCGGCGGCCGTCGAAGCGGAGGTAGGCCAGCGCCGCCGCGAGCGCGAAGACGCCCGAGAGCGTGTTCTTCTGCTCCGAGATCCACGCCACCGACTCGACGGTCACCGGATGCACGGCAAAGGCCGCCGCGGCGAGGGCGGCCCCGGGCACGGCCAGGCGGCGGAGGAGCAGGAAGAGCAGGAAGGCCACGACCGCGTGGAGCGCCAGGTTCAGCAGATGGTAACCCAGCGCGGAATCGCCCCAGAGGTGGTGCTCCGCCCAAAACGCGCTGTGCAGGACCGGGTAGTACTGCTGGGTCGCCCCGGGCTCGGCCCAGATCCGGCGGAGGCCCGCCAGCGACCGCAGGTCGGGGCGGGTCACGTGGGCGTCGTCATCCCAGATGAAGCCGGCGCGCAGCACCGGCGCGTAGGCGGCGAGCACCGCCAGCGGCAGCGCGAGGGCCATTCCGACGGTCAGTCCTGGGTGGCGCACGGGCGTCAACGGTCCAACCTTCTGATCGGGAGTCAATTCTTCCCCCCCGGTGGGACCGCCCGGAGCGCCTGCTCCGCCTCGGCGGCACGGCCGAGGCGGCGGAGGGCCTGCGCCAGGTTGGCGTGGCCGCCGGCGTTCGCGGGGTCCAGCCGCAGCACGACCTGGTACTCGGCCACCGCCTCCTCCAACCGGTCGGTGCGGAAGTACCCGTTGCCGAGGTTCAGGTGGGCTTCCGGCAGCGCCGGGTCGAGCCGCAGGGCCGCCGCATACTCGGCGATCGCCTCCCCAAACCGCTGCTGGCGGGCGAGCGCCAGCCCGAGGTTGTTGTGGGCGGTGGCCCGGGAGGGATCCAGCCGCACCGCCGCCCGGAACTCCTCCTCGGCCCGGTCGGGGCTTCCGAGGTTGAGGAAAGAAAGACCGAGATCGTAGTGCGCGCCGGCGAAGCCCGGGTCGAGGCGCAGGGCCTCCCGGTATTGGCGGCGGGCGCCGGTGGCGTCGCCCAGGGCCTCGAGCGTGGTGCCCAGGTTGGCGTGCGCCTCGGGCGAATCCGGGCGCAGCGCGACGGCCCGGGCGTACTCGACTTGGGCCTCGCGGGGCTGCCCGGCGCGCTGGTCCACCTCGCCCAGGTTGTTGTGCGCGAGCCACGAGTCGGGGTTGCGCCGGACGGCGGCGGTCCACAGCGACGCCTCGTCGCGGAAGACGGCGGCGTAGTCCCGGGCGGCCAGGGCCAGCACGCCGACCACGGCGGCCGCCGCCAGGCCCGAGACGAACCTGGACAACCGAACCCGACGCACCACGCCGTCAAGGCCGGCCGCCGCGAGGCCGGCGAACCCCACGAGCGAGACATAGGCAAAGTGGTCCGCCCGGGGAGCCACCCGCAGGTAGGACATGGGGAGGAGCCCGAGGACGGGCACCAGGTTCAGGAGGAACCAACCGGAGCCGAGGAGGGCGGGACGGCCCCATCCCCGCCGGGCGCCCCAGAGGAGTCCCACGCCGCCCGCCACGACACCCCAGGGGATCCATGCCGGCCGGCCGGGGGCGTAGGCCGGGTAGATGGGCGCCAGGCCCGTGGGCCAAACCGCCTGGCGGGCGTAGCTGAGGATCGACCAGCCCGCCGGCCCCACCCGGGCGGCGAGCGGCACCGGCGCGGCGCCGGCGCCGATGGCGCGCTCCGCCTGGAAGTGCACGGTGGCGAGACCCAGGGCCAGCGACGCCGCGAAGAACGGCGCCGCCCGGGCCAGATCGCGTCCGGTGATGCGCCCACGCTGCCACCAGGCAAAGAGCAGGAGCACAACCGGGAACATGACGACCGAGGTCTTGCAGGCGAGGGCCGCGACGAAGGCCAGCAAGGCGGCGACATACGCGCCGCGCCGGCCCGTGCGATCGAAAGCGACGAACGCGAGGCAGGCCCCAAGCAGGAACGGGAGCGACACGGTGTTCTTGAACTCGGAGATCCATGCCACCGACTCGACGGCGAGCGGGTGGACGGCAAAGAGGAGCGCCCCGGGGTAGGCCGCCGCCACCCCCAGCCGGCCCAGCAGCCGCCAGAGGAGGAGCGCGCTCGCCACGTGGAGGGTGAGGTTCGAGAGGTGGTAGCCGAGCGGGCGGGCCCCCCACAGGTGCCACTCGATCCACTGGAGGCTGCCCTTGAGCGGGAAGTAGTCCATGCCGGCGGGGCGCACCCAGGGTTCCCACCAGCCCCCGGGCGACCGGAGCGCCAGGTTGCGCGTGACCTCGAGGCCGTCGTCCCAGAGCCAGCCGCCGTGGAGGCAGGGCCCGTAGACCCAGGCTGCGAGCCCGGCGAGGAGGAGCGCCTGCAGGGCCGTCCTCATCGGCCGGTGGCCGCGCGCAGCTCGCGCACCCGCCGCAGGTTGTCGCGCGCCTCGGCGTAGTCGGGCCTCAGGACCAACGCCTCCTGGAAGCGGGCCTCGGCCTCGGCCAGCCGGCCGGTTTGGGCGAGCAGGCTGCCCAGGTTGTTGCGGACGTCGGCCGCCGCGGGCTCCAGCGGCAGGTCGGCCTGGTACTGCGCGATGGCCTCGGGCACCCGTCCCAGCTGCGCCAGCACGTTGCCATAGTCGATCCGGCCCTCCGCATAGCCGGGGACGGCCGCCACCGCCCGCCCGTAGGCGGCGGCGGCCGGGGCCAGCTCGCCCACGCTGACCAGGACGGCGCCCAGATCAAAGCCGGCGGCCGGTTCGCCCAGTTCGGCGGCGGCCCGGAACTGGTCGGCGGCATCGTAGGGGCGGTGGGCGGCGACCAGCGCCCGGCCGTACTCGACGCGCACCGCGGGCTCGCGGCCCCGGAAGCGCAGGGCCGCCGTGAAGTGCGGCAGGGCGTCATCGGGACGGCCCTGGGCGACGAGCGCGCGCCCGAGGCCGAGGTGCGCCGAGGCGTAGCTGGGGGCGAGCGCCAGGGCCCGCCCATAATCCGCCGCGGCCTCGGCCGGGTCGCCCCGGCGCGCCGCGAGCTGGCCCAGATTGTTCCAGGCGCCGGCATGGTCCGGCACCTTCGACACGACATCGGTCCAGAAGGCCTCCGGGCCCGCGTAGGCGGCGAGGCGTCGCGCCGTGAGGAGCCCAAGCCCGGCCGCCAGGGAAAGGACCACGCCGGCCAGGACCGCGCGGGGGCGGAGCGCCGCCCGCAGACCCAGGACGACGAGGACGACCACCGCAGCCAGCGGCAGGTACATCCGGTGCTCCGCCATCACCTCGGTCGCCACCGGCACGACACTCGAGGAGGGAGCCAGGATGAGGAAGAACCAGGCCCCGATGAAGCCGAGCGCGGGGCGGCGGATGAGGAGGATGCCGGTGGCGCCCAGGAGCGCGAGGAGCGCCGCCCCGCCGGCGGCGGCCTGGGCCGCGGTGGTCGGGAAAATCCGCCCGTAGTCGCCCACCAGCGGATGCGGCCACAGGGCCAGCTTGAGGTACAGGAAGATGACCTTCAGCTGGGCCATGGCGTAGGCCGACGGCGACACGCCCGACTCCCAGCCGGCGGTGCCGCCGCGGCCCTGGGTGCCGGCGACCAGGAAGGCCAAGGGAATCCAGGTGGCGCCCAGGGCCAGGTAGAGGCGCCGGCGCCGGCGCCACGCCTCCCGAAACGAGCCCGCGAGAAAAGTCCGGTCGTAGAGGAGGATGACCACCGGCGCGGTCACCATGGCCTCCTTGGTCGCCATCCCGAGGAGGCAGGCGGCGACCGCGAGGACCGTCCACCCGCGCCGGCTCGCGCCGGGCGCGGCGGCGCGGATCACGCAGTAGAGCGTGGCCAGATACAGGCAACCCATGAGCGACTCGGCACGCTGCACGACGTATCCCACCGCATCCACCTGCAGCGGATGAAGCGCCCACAGGAGGGCCACGGCCCCCGCCAGCGCCAGGGCCGCCGCCTCGGTCCGGGGACGGGTGGCGGGCCGGAGCAGCGTCCGGCGCACGATCCCGAGGAGGAGGAGGGCGGCGGCGGCATGGATGAGGAGGTTCAGCGCATGGTAACTCCAGGGCGCCTCCCCGGACACCCGGTGGTTCAGGGCGAACGTGAGGTTGAGGAAGGGGCGCCCGCTCACGGTGGTGCCGGCCGGCGGGCGCCAGGCCCCGGCCAGGCTTCCCAGCGTCGGGTTGCCGGTGACCGATCCCAGGTCGTCAAAGAGGAAGGCGCCGCCGAGCCCGCGCGCGTAGACGGCCGCGACCGCCGCGGCCACGGCAAGGGCGGCGGCCGGCACCAGGCCCGCGCGGAGCGGGCGCGAGGGCGCGGGTTTGCTCATGGCGCCAAGGCTACGCGGGAATCGCCGCCCGCGACAAGCAAACGGCCGCCCCCCGATGCGGGGGCGGCCGTCCACGGGACCGCGAGCGGGCAGGTCCGGTCAGAACTCGAGCCGCGCGCCGATCTGGAGCTGCCAGCGCGAGAGGTCGGAGTAGATCGTCGGCTGTCCCAGCGTGCCGGGGTTGAACGTGTAGATGTACTTGTTCGTGACCTTGTCGTAGCCGGTGCCCGCGATCGTCTGGGTGACGAACGCGTTGTTGAAGTTGTCGACGATGCCCATGCTGTGGTCGAGCAGGTTGGCGAAGTTGAAGCAGTCGGCGAACAGGACGACCCGGACGTCGCCGTAGTAGAGCGGCAGCTGCTGCTCCACGTGCAAGTTGACGGTCGACTGCTCGCCGGCGTGGGTGGAGTTGCGCGGCACGATCTTGCCCGCCCACTTGGCGAGGTCGGGCGTGCCGGCGAGGTACTTGAAGAAGTTCGCCTCCTCCGTCGCCGAGAGCCACTCGACCTTGGGGTCGTTCGGCCCGGTCGGGACGTAGAAGAGGTCCTCCCCCGTGATGCCCGAGCCGTCGGCGTCGCCCTTGAAGACATAGCTGTAGGCCTGGCCGGTCTCGGTGATGAATTGGGCCGAGATCGCGGTCTGGGCGTTCTTCAGCCTGAAGAAGTTGAACTCCTTCGTGCCGGTGGCGACGAACTTGTTCGGGACCGAGTAGTTCGACTTGTAGGCGATGTTGTCGTTCGGGTTGATGATCGGCTGGGAGGTGAAGCCGGACGAGGCCACCGACGACGTGAACGGGTCCACCTGGGTCGCGTGGGTGTAGGTGTAGGCCAGGCTGAAGGCCCAGTGGTTGATCAGCGGGCGGGACAGCTCGACCGTGTACTCCTGCGAGCCGCCCTTGGAGGTGTTCGTCAGGTCGTAGACCGCGGCGGTGCCGTGGTTCTGGTAGAGCGTGGTCGCGGAGTTCGTGACCGAGGTGTAGTAACCCGTCGGGGCGTTGGGCTGCACGTAGGCCGTGCCGATCGTGGACGTGGTACCCGGGGTGATCGCGCCGTTGTAGCGGATCCGGCCGTCGGGCATCGTCGTCGCGCCGGTCGGGACCACGTAGGGGTTCACCTCCTGGTAGAAGACGTCCTTGTTCACCTGGGTGGTGTCGATCTCGGCGGTGGCGACCAGGTGCCACCACGGCAGCTCCTGGTCGACGGCGATGTTCTCCTTCCAGCTGGACGGCCAGTGGAAGTTCGGGTCGGTGTAGTCGATCGAGGGCGCCGCGGCCGAAGCCACGCCGTTCGTGATCGAGTTCAACTGGCCGGCGTTGTTGAACGAGTTTTCCACCCAGACGACCGGGTTCTGGCCGAGGAAGAGGCCGCCGCCCCCCCGGACCTGGGTCCTGTACTTGTCCGCGAACTGATAGTTGAAGCCGACGCGGGGCGAGATGGTGTAGTTGGCGTCCATCGTGGTCGAGTTTGAGAACCCGTAGGCCTTGTAGAACACCGGGCTGAACGTCGGGTCCTGCGGCTCGTAGGGGTAGTCCATGCGCAGGCCGCCGATCAGGGTCAGCTGCTCATCGGGCTTCCAGGTGTCCTGAATGAGGGGGGCGATGTCCAGGAGGTAGTAGTGCGAGACGTCGGAGCCGAGGGTGAAGCCCGTCGCCGGGGTTTCCACCGTCGATTGGGAGATGACGCCGGTGAGGAAGTTCTTCACGCTCGTGTAGGTGTAGCTGCCGATGGCGTTCGGGATGAACGTGTCGGTGTAGCCGGTGCGGTCGAACTGGGCGCCAAACTTGAAGTTGTGGTTGCCGAGCGCGTAGGTGCCGTAGGCGTGCTCCTCCTGCTCCCAGGTGTAGATGTTGTTGTCCTGGTAGGCCCAGTAGGTGCCGGTGAAGAGCTCGCCGCTGGTGATGTCGGTCTTGTTCTGGACGCTGTAGCCGGACACGCCTTCGATCGTGAGGGCCGGCAGCTTCGGGCCGTCCAGGGTGGCGGTGCCGTTGTAGCGCTTGTAGGTGCCCTCGATCTCGGTGTGGAAGTTGTCGAGGAACTTGCTCCAGTCGCTGTTCAGCTGGGCGGTATAGGACTGGTCGCTGCGGTTCGAGTTGTACCACGAGGTGTCAAAGGACGTCTCCGACACGCCGGTGTAGTTATAGAAGGTCGGCGCGTCGCCGATCGTATGGCGGAAGGTGAACGTGAACTTCTGGGAGTCGGAAATGTCCCAGTCCACCTTGCCGACAAAGTTCTGCTCCCAGGTGTGGCTGACCGCCCCGAGGGTGCCCGGATCGTACTTGTAGGTCTTGCCGCCGACGGAGTAGCCCGCCTCGAGGGCCTGCTCGATCTCCTGCACCTGGGTGGTACCGCCAGCCGTGGCGAGCGGGTTGAACAGCTGCGCCGGGGCCGCCGCAATCTGGCGGAAGGCGTCGTAACCAACGAAGAAGAACAGCTTGTCCTTGATGATCGGGCCGCTGAAGGTCGCGCCGGTGGTGTGCTGCTGGGTCTCCTCGTGCGAGCCCAAGGCTCCGACCACCGGGTCGGGCCCGCGGAAGTTCGTGCCGGTGTAGATCTCGTAGAGGGAGCCGTGGAAGGCGTTGGTGCCGGACTTCAGGCTGACATCGAGGATGCCGCCGAGGAAGCCGCTGTAGACCACGTCGAAGGGATTGATCGCCAGGGTGGCCGAGGAGATCCACTCCGGCGGGACCGGGTTGCGCAGGCCCGCGTAGCCGTTCGAGTTGAGCCCGAAGTTGTCGGCGGCGGACACGCCGTCGACCAGGATGGCGTTCTCGCGCGGGTTCTGGCCGGAGACGCTGAAGGTGTAGGCCGGGTCGGAGGGCGAGACCTGCATCACGACCGCGCGCGGGTCGGTGTTCTCAAAATCCTGGAGATCGCGCCGGATGGAAACGATCTCGCTGATCTTCTTCGCGTTGAAGGTCGTGCCCGTGCCCATGGAGCTGGCGTCGAACTTCGTGTTCGCGCCCGACTCCGCGACGGTGAAAGCCTGGAGCTGGACGACGTCGGAGGCCGCGGCCAGGTCGACGGAGCCGGTGACGCCGAGGTTCAGGTATACGTCCTTCCGTTCGATGGTCGGCAGTCCGGCGGCCGTGGCGGTGACGGTGTAGGGGCCCCCGGCGCTCAGGCCGTCGACCGAATACTGGCCGGTCGGGCGGGTGGTGGCGGTATAGCGGGCGCCGGTCGAGTCCTGGACCACCGTGACGGCGGCGCCAGCCACCGGCTTGCCGGCCGGGTCCGTGACAAAGCCGGAGAGGCCGGACGTCGTGACGCCCTGACCGAATAGGGTGCTCGTTGCCGTGAAGGCCAGGGCCAGGGCCCCGGACCAGATCCATCGCAGAGACGGGTGGTTCAGTTTCATGTAGTTCTTAACGGTTTTAATGGCAGTACGGCCCCTAGGTCGGGTGGCCGGCTGCCGGATTTCGCGTGAGCATAGGCTGCGCCGTTTCGGTGCAGTCAAGCATCGATGAAATTGCGGCCAATAATGCCGCCAATTTGTAACTGGGTCGCGCCGATCCGCGCGACCGTGCCAATTGCCATGACCAGCCCCCTGCGTTCTGCGAATTGCACGACATCAGGACCTTCTGGAAGCCCGAAATAGGGCGCCTATTTTTTATAACTACCTCTCCTGATTATTGTTACATAATTTTGGCATCGGTTGGTATGAAACGAGGTAAGGGAGGGGCAAGATGAATACCGAAGCCCTCCAAGACGCCCAGCTCGTCAGCCGTTTCAACTCTGGCGATGAGTCCGCCTTCGCCGAAATCATGAACCGCCACAAGGCCCGGATTTTCGCGGCTGCCATGGCCCTCCTCCGCAACCATGCCGACGCCGAGGAGATCACCCAAGACACCTTCGTCCGCGCCCACCGCGGTTTCGCCCGCTTCCGCGGGGATTCGTCGGTTGCCACCTGGCTGCACCGCATCGCGGTCAACCTCGCCCGCAACCGCTACTGGTACTTTTTCCGCCGCCGTCGGCACGCCACCCTCTCCCTCGACGCCGCCGTGGGCGACGAGGGCGACTCGACGTTCTCGGACCTGCTTTCGACGGTCGATCCCGATCCTGCCCAGGAGACCTCGCGCAGCGAGTTTTCGGGAGCGGTCGAGCGCTGCATGGAGAAGCTGGAGCCCTCCCACCGCCGGATCCTCACCATGCGCAGCGTCCTCGACCAGTCGTACGAGGAGATCGCCGCCGCCCTCGGGATCAACGTTGGCACGGTGAAAAGCCGGATCGCCCGGGCGCGCGAGCGCCTGCGCAACCGCCTGGCCGAGGAATGCCCGGAGTTCTCCCGCGAGAGCGACCCGTCGGGCTGGTTCGAGCCGGCCCGCGGCGAGGGCCAGATGGCGGCCGCCGCCTTCTAGGTCACGAGGCCCTGAGCCCCAGGAAGGCCGCCAGCCGCCCCACGGGGTGGCTGGCCTTGTGTCCCCGCTTCAGGCTCCGCGACATCACCCGGAGCCTCTTCTTTTCCCGGTCGGCCTTGGGATCGACGTGCCCCACCAGCTCGAGGCCGGCGAGGACCGGCAGGGCGTAGTATCCGCGCTTCCGCTTGGCCTCCGGCACATAGACCTCCCAGTTGTAGTCGAAGTCCCAGAGCGCGCGCGTGAGCGGCCGGTGATAGATCATCGGGTCGAGCGGCGCGAGGAGGAGCGTCTCCTCGTCGGACCGCGCCTCATCCGCCCCCTCCCAGATCGCCAGGTCGCTCCTCAGCCCAAAGAGCTTGGGACAGCCCTCGACGTGGACCGCCTCCACCAGGTCCTCCACCAGCGGCAACTCGGCGCGCTTGAGGGTGGTCAGGCGGTGCTGGAGCAGGTGCAGGTGGGCCAGCCAGCGCGCGGTCTCCGCCGGCGCGTGCTCCCGCCGCCCGAGGACCTCCGGCGGCAGCACCCGCTCGGGCAGATCGTAGAGCCGGCGGTTGTTTTCGCGGCCGACGATCAGGAGCCGCCCGTGGAAGTAAAGCTTCTGCAGGGCCGACTTGGCCAGGGTCGCGGTGTTCCAGACCGAGCGCCGGGCCGGCCCCTCGGCCGCGAAGTCCTCCGGCGCGACCGGGCCGCCGGCGGCCAGGCGCTCCATCACCCGGGCGGCCAGGACCTTCTCCCGCGGCGTCAGCCGGCCCGACCAAGCGCTGGACTTGCGGGCGCGCGCCCGCATCGCCGCCTGGAGATGCGGCCAGGCCTCGACCGGCAGCGCCGACAGGTTGTGGGTCGAGGGAAGGTGGTGCTCGAAGATGGTCCGGGCCGACGGGTCCAGGGACGCCGCCTCGCCGTGCAGGGCGCGCATGAGGCCGCCTTCCCGGTACCCCTGGACCCGGTTGCGCAGGATAAGGTCGTGCATCCGGCCGCAGACGTTGATCGGGTCGATCTGGATGAAGCCCAGGTGGGCGACCACGGCACCGACGTCGGCCGCCGGGGAATCGAGAAGGTGGGCCCGGCGCAGGAACCGCCGGGCCGCCGCCCGCGAGACTTTGCGGGGGCTGCTCACGGTCCGCCGCCGGGCCGGGTCGGGACCGCCCGGGGCACCGCCGAAAAGGGGGGAACGGTGTTCGCCGGCCTCGGAGCCGCCGGAGCCGGGAGCACCGAGGGATGGAGGCTCCGCACGAGCTCGGTGTAGTCCTGGATCCCGGACAGGATGGCGCCGGCGATGGCGTCGCGGTAGGCCGGGGCGCCCAGGCTGACCCCCTCGACGTCACTGGAGATGAAAGCCGGTTCGACCAGGATCCCGGGGCAGTTGAGGTTCCCCAGCACCTTGAGGTGCTCGAACTTCTCGCCGCGGTCCCCGTCGTGCAGGGCCGCGAGGAGGTGGCGGTGGAGGAAGCTCCCCAGGATCGTGTTCCAAGGGGCGAAGGCGTTGATCGGGGAGTCGACGTTCCAGGCATCGTTCTTCTGCCCCGGACTCCACGAATCGGTCGAGCGCTGGCCGCGGGTCGGGAACGACATGATTTCGACCCCGGCGGTCTTGGTGTTGGGATAGGTGGAGTTGAAGTGGATGCTGACGAACAGGTCCGGCGACCAGGCATTCGCCAGCGCCGCGCGCCCCTCCACGGGAACGGTCACATCCTTTTCGCGCATCATCATCACCTTGTAGCCGGCGGCCTCGAGGAGCTTTCGCAGGCGCAGGGCGACGTCCAGGGTGTAGGTCTTCTCCATGATCTTCAGCCGCGGATTCTCCGTCCCGTGATCCACGCCGCCGTGGCCGGCGTCGACCACGATGAGATGCGGCACGTTGGGCGGAATGCCGCAGAGGTCGGGCCGCAGGCGCGGCAGGAGATGATAGAGGAAGTCGGCGCGGCTGACATAGAAGGTGCCGCCGCGCTCGACCACCGGATCGCCCAGGAAGACCCGCAGGCCCGCCACGTCGGTGTCGCGGCTGCGCTCGACCAGCTTGGCCACCGGCTTGGACCCCTCCTTAAGGAGGAGGGCGGACGCGGAAGGGATCCGCTCCAGGCGCAGCCCAAGCGCGGCGCCGGCGTCGGTCACGCTGACGTAGTCCGTGCCGCCGGTGTGAATGGTGGGCAGGTCCGGGGGTGCGGCGGCGCGCAGGCGCGCGGCCAGCACCAGGAGGGCGAGGGCCGCCAGGCGCATCGGCCGCGGCGGACTCAGGCCGCGCCCGGCTCGGCGTCGAGGGGCTCGGCGCCGTCGGCGCCCTCTTCCTTCACGTGGAACTTGGCCTTGCGCTTGTTCGCCGGCAGGGGCGTCAGCATCACGTGAATGTTGCGGCCGATCAGCTTCGGATCGGCGTCCGGGTGGCCCATGCCGGCCAGGTCGATGACGGCGCGCTTCATCACGTCGAAGCCGATCTCGGTGTGCGCCATCTCGCGGCCGCGGAACTTGAGCCGCAGCTTCACCTTGTTGCCGTGGTCGAGGAATTCCTCGGCGTGGCGCAGCTTGGTGTGGAAGTCATTGAGCGCGATCCGGGCGGTGAACTCGATCTCCTTGATCTTGCTCGCGGTCGCCTTGACGTGGGAGGTCTTCTTCGACTCCTCGTACACGTACTTGCCGAAGTCCATGATCCGGCAGACCGGCGGGGTGGCGTTGGGCGCCACCTCGACCAGGTCGAGGCCGACCTCGAGGGCCAGGTTGACCGCCTTGGGCGTATCCAGAATTCCGAGCTGCTTGCCCTCCGGGGAGATGACCCGCACCTGCGGGACCTTAATGCGGTGGTTGCGGCGGATGTTCGCGAACGGGTCGTTGTTGCGGCGCTGAAATTGTCCGCTGGGACGATTGCCGCCGGGGGCGGCCGAAGGAGTCGGTATGGCCATCAAAAATTGCGCAGAAGGGTGTAAAAGGTCGGACTTACGCTCGCCCGGGCCCGGAGCGAACACAACACCTAAACACTGAAACTCTCCCCGCAGGAGCAGCTGGCCTTGGCGTTGGGATTGGTGAACTTGAACCCGCCCGCGATCAGCTGGGCCGAGTAGTCGAGGACGGTGCCCTTCAGGTAGAGCGCGGTGCGCGGGTCGACCAGCACGGACGTGCCGGCCGACCGCACGAGGATGTCGCCGCGCTTGGGCTCGGGCGTGAACTTGAGCTTGTAGCTCAAGCCGTTGCAGCCGCCGCCGGTGATGGCAACGCGCAGGTAGTCCCCCTGCTTTTCCCGGGCGACCAGCGCCCGCACCTTGGTGGCCGCCGCCTCGGTCAGGCGGACCAGGCTCTCGCTGCCCTCGCGCGGGGCGGGGACGGCGGGGGCCGGGGCAAGGACGGCAGGCTCGGTCATTGACCCACTATCACCCATTGCGCAGCCGAATCAAGCGCCGGGCGACGGCAACCGCATTGCCGAGGCTGCGGGCGCTCGCCTGGCCACGCCCCGCCAGCGCGAAGGCGGTGCCGTGGTCCGGGCTCGTCCGGACGTGCGGCAGCCCGAGCGTCACGTTCACCGCCTCGTCGAAGTCGATCACCTTGAGGGGCGCGAGCCCCTGGTCGTGGTAGAGTGCCACCACCACGTCGAACTCGCCGCGCAGCTGGCGGCCGAAGAGCGTGTCGGCCGGCAGGCAGCGGGAGAGGCCGGGATAGCGCCCGCGCAGGCCATCTAGGACGGGGTCGAGGAGGTCCCGCTCCTCGGTCCCCATGAGGCCGCCCTCGCCGGCGTGGGGGTTGAGGCCGCAGACCCCGATCCGCGGCGCGGCGACGCCGTCCGCCGCGGCGAGGTCCGCGGCCGCGGCCACAGTGCGAGCCAGCACTGCCGCGGAGAGCCCGGCCGCCACGTCGCGGAGCGGCAGGTGCCAGGTGGCGAGGGCCACCCGCAGGCGACCGCCGCAGAACGCCATCGTGGGCTCGCCGCCCCAGCGGGCGGCGAAGAATTCGGTCTGGCCCGGGAAGCTCCAGCCGATGGCCGCCAGGCGCTCCTTGCTGACCGGCCCGGTGACGGCGCCCGCGCAGGCGCCGGACTGGCACAGGGCGGCGGCCCGCTCGAGCGCCGCCCATGCGACCAGGGCCCCCTCCCCGTCCGGGCGACCGGGCACCGGCTCATAATCGTCGGTCCCGACCGGGATCCGCTCGAGGTCGGCCGGCAGCGACTCCAGCCAGTGGGCCGGCCCGACAACGGCGAGGCCGGTGCGGTCGGAATCCGGCCGGCCCAGCCATGCCGCGATCACCTCAGGCCCCACGCCCGCCGGGTCGCCGCACGCGATGGCTAGCCGCCCGTTCAAGCGTCCTTGTCCGCGCCCTCGTCCGCCACGGAGTCGGGGCGGCGGGCCCGCGCGATCCCGCGGCTGCCCCCGGCGATGAAGCTGAGGAAGCGGCGGGCCTCAGGGGACTCGAGGCGGCCCGAGGACAGCGCCTCAGCCGCGATCGCGCGGATGTTGCCGGGCGTAAAGTAGACCAGCCGGAACGCCTCCTTCAGCTCCCGGATGGTCTCCCGCGGCACGCCGCGGCGGCGGAGCCCGATCAGGTTGAGGCCGGAGACGTCGTCGCGCTCGGCCGCCATCGTGAACGGGGGGATGTCCTGGGTGATGCGCGCGAGGCCGCCGACGATCGCGCCCTCGCCGATCCGCGTGAACTGGTGGAAGGCCGCCCCGCCGCCCAGGATGGCGTAGTTGCCGACCGTGACGTGGCCGGCGAGCAGCACGTTGTTGGCGAGGACGACATGGTCCCCCACCACCGTGTCGTGGGCGACGTGGGCGCCAGCCATCAGCAGGCAGTGGGCGCCCACCACCGTGTCGCAGCCGGCCTTCATGGCGCGGTTCACGGTCGAATACTCCCGGATGATGGTGTGGTCGCCCACCAGCGCGCGGGCCGGGGTCGCCGGGTCGAACCTCAGCACCTGGGGGTCGCCCCCCACCACGGCGTAGGGATGGACGGCGACGCCGGCGCCGAGGACGGCATGCGCCTTGATCACGGCGCCGGGGTGGATCACGCAACCGGGTCCCAGCTGCGCGCCGGGCTCGACGATGGCGGAGGGGTGGATCGAGGACTGCATCAGCGGCAATCTCCGCAGGCGCGGCCCGGAGGGCGAGAACGATTTGGCATCCCCGAGCCTAGTCCGCCGCGGGGGCGGCGCGGGCCCGCCGCGCCGACTGCATCCGGTCCGACAGGAGGTCGAGCTGCGCGTCCCGCAGGAGGTCGTAGTTCTTCAGGACCCGGATCACCTGCAGGGTGTCGCTCTTGCCGTAATTGCGGTGGGCGTCGATCTTGTCGATCAGGTCGAGCAGCATGGCGCGGAAGGAGATGACGCCGTCGACCCCGCGCTCCTTCAGGAGTGCGACGCTCTGCGAGCGGAAGGGCTCGGCGGTGGGCAGCGCGGGCAGCACCAGGATCTTGGTGACGTCGCTGCTGACCCCCTCGCCCTCGGTGGGGAAGAGCCGCGTGGCCTGCTTGACCACGTTCTGCTCGAGGAAGCCGAAGATCTCCGGCGAGCCCTTGAGCATGGTCGGGGTGAAGATGTCGGTGTGCCACGGCTTGACCGCCACGACCGCGCGGTGGACGAAGGGCAGCTCGCTGGAGAAGAGCAGGAAGTCCGGCCGCCGGCTGCCCTTGCGCCAGGCCGGGTTGTGGACCAGGAGGTCGATCTCCTCGTCCGTCGTCTTGCGCCGCGCCAGCACCTGGTACTTGCGGACTTGCCGGACGAAGAAGCCGTTCTGCTCGAAGTACTCGCGCACTATCCCCTCGTCGATTGCGGACATAGCCAGACCCTAACCCGGCCGCCCCGGGAACACACGGGTTTTTTTGCCGCGGAGCCGGGTCCTCGGGCCGGCGGTCAGGCGGCGCCCACCTCGCGCCAGACCGCCTCGACCTCCGCCGCCGGCACGCCGGCGCGGACCACCGCCGCGCCCAGTCCGGAAAGCACGATGAAGCGCAGCTTCCCCGCGCGCGCCTTCTTGTCGCGGCCCATCGCCGCCAGCAGGCCGGGAACGGCCAGCGGCGCGCGCAGCCGGGCCGGCAGGCCATGGGCAAGGACGACCGTCTCCACCCGGTGGACCTCGGCGTCGCCGATCAGGCTCAGCCGGCGGGAGAGCCGCGCCGCGGCCACGAGGCCGACCGCGACGGCCTCGCCGTGCAGGTAGGACCCGTAGCCGGTCACCTGCTCGATCGCATGGCCAAAGGTGTGCCCGAGGTTGAGCAGGGCGCGGCCGCCCTGTTCGGCTTCCTCGCGCTCGTCCGCCTCGACCAGGCCCGCCTTGATGCCGCAGCAGACGCGCACGACCCAGGCAAGGCGGAGGTCGTCGGGCGTCAGGGGCGCGCGTTCCAGGTCGGCGAAGAGGAGCGGATCGCCGAGGAGGGCGGTCTTGACCACCTCGGCCATCCCGGCGGCGAACTCGCGCGGCGGCAGGAGCTTCAGGAAGCCGGTCGCATTGAAGACCCCCCGGGGCTGGTGGAAGGCGCCCGCCAGGTTCTTGCCGGCCTTCAGGTTGACGCCGGTCTTCCCGCCGACCGAGCTGTCGACCATCGAGAGGAGCGTGGTCGGCACCTGGTAGTAGTCGATGCCGCGCAGGTAACAGGCGGCGGCGAAGCCCGCCAGGTCCCCGACGACGCCGCCGCCGACGGCGAAGACCGTCCCGGAACGGTCGAGGCCCTGGGCGGCGAGGAAGTCGAGGGTGCGCCCGAGCTCGGGGATCGACTTCGACTCCTCGCCCGATGGCACGATGAGCGTCGGGGCGTTGGCAAAGAGCTTCTGGAGCGTCGCCGCCTGGATGGTGGCGACGTTGCGGTCGGTGATGACGGCGATGCGCCGGGAGGACTGCTCCAGCGAGCTGACGAGCGTGCGCACGTCCGCTGTCAGGTCCTCGGCAAACAGGATGGGATAGGACCGGTCGCCCAGGTTGACGTTCAGGGTGTCGGGCATTGAGGCCCGCCATCTTGCAGGGCGCCGCGCCGCCTGTCCACGGATTTGCGGCTCAGGCCGGGGCGCCGGACCGGGCGGCGGCCCGCCGGCGGAAATGGCGCGCGACCGGCATCCGGACCGCGACGTGGTAGAGGGTGAGCACGACCACGACTCCCACCATCGCATACGTCACGCCCTCCAGCGTCGTCGGCACCGCGGGACGGAAGATTCGCAGCGTCGCCCGCGCCATCCCCCAGTCGGCGTGGGCGAAGAAGACAAACGGCCGGGCCGCGATCGAAGCGCCGCGCAGCGCCGCGTCGGCGGACGCCAGCTGGTTGACGCGGGCCGCAGTCTCCTGCGCCACCCCGGCCAGCTTCGCCATCGCCGGGTCGGGATTGCGGTTGGCCGCGCTCACCAGCTGGTCAAGTGTCAGGCCGGCCTGGGCGGCCGCGGCGCGGAATTGGTCCAGTTCCGCCCGCGCCTCGTCCAGGTGACCCTCCAGACGCTGCAGGTACTGCTGCATGAACTCCGGACCCTGGGAGAAGAGCACCGCGCCCGCGACGCAGAGCACCCGGTCAAAGAGGCGCTCAGCGCCCGCCGAAGCGGACCGGACGAGGGGGGGAAACGGCACGGCTCAACCTCGCATCGCCGGGCCGGTCTTGCCACCCGAATCATCGATGCCACGCGCGGCGCCCGCCATGCTGGCGCCTCCACCGGGAAAGGCCGCCTCGCCCAACGTGACCGCCGCCGCCGGGACGGCCGCCGCGAGCCTCTCGCCCGCCCCGGCGCCGCGGGCCAGCCAGCCGGGGCCGCCCAGCGTGAGGCCCGGTCCCACGCTGGCGGCGAACCGGCCCGCCACCGCGGCCTGCCGCCCCACCCCGCCTGCCGCCTGCGCCATGAAGTTCGCGCCCGTGGCCAGCATGCGGTGCAGGTAAACCGGGCCGAGGACCGACACCGCCCCGACCCAGAGGACGAAGCCGAGCGCCCCGACCAGGAGCCCGAGGAGCGCGGTGAGGTTGCCCATGAACCAGTTGCCGAGTGCCGCTTCGGTGGCCTGGAGCTGCGCCTCCGTCGGCACGCCGCCGGTCACCGCGCTCCACTGCAGGAGTGTCGCGATCTCCGGGACGCGGCTCGTGCCGGCGATGAGCGCAATCAACGCGTTGTAGAGGGCGATGGTGCCGGTGTGGCCAATCGCCCACGCCACCGGCCAGAGCGCGAGCGAGACGAGGTTCAGCACGTAACCCTGGGCCGCCGCCCGGCCGGGGTGGCCGGCCGGCAGCGAGAACATGCCGGCAAAGAGCGGCAGCATCATCGCGCCCGCCACCGCGAGGAAGAACCGCAGCTGCTCCATGAACCAGACGATCGCCGCGGCGGCGAGCAGCAGGAAGTAGAGCGGCAGGAGGGTCGCGGCGATCAGGAGGCACTTGAGCATCGCCGCGCCCAGTCCGGTCGCGAGCGCCGCCACCCGAACCGCACTGCTCCAGCCCGCGGCGGCCTCCGCTGAGTAGCCGGCCGCCGTGTCCCAGAGCGCGACGCCGTACGCCTCGACGTAGCCGAGGACGCTGCCGTCGTTGGCCTGGTTGAGGAGCGCAGCCCTCTGCTGGGCCGCGGCGCCGGCCGCCGGCGGGGCTACCGCGTTGCGGCCGAGGACATCGAAGAGGCGGCTGAGTTCGGGCATCGCATAGGCCGCTTTGGCGCAGGCATAGGCCAGGTGCCGCGGGCCGCCCGGGGAGGCGTCGTAGACGGCATCCGCCGCCTCCATCGCGGCCCGCAGCGCGAACGGACCCCCAATGAGGCCCGCGAGGACGATCCAGGTCTTCGCGATCTCGGCGAGCTTGTCCTCGCCGCCGGCGCGGTGGGCGCGGAGCACGAAGCCCCAGAGGGCAAAGAGGGCGCCGAAGCCGGTGAAGATCCACCCGATCCGGCCGAGGACGGGCGGCTGGCCGTCCGTCCCTTCCGCCAGACCCCGGAAAACGACGCTACCATCGTAGCCGGCGAAGACGTCCAGGAGGTCGCTGACCGGGGCGGCGCTCACGGTGGCGACCCCGCGGCATCCGCCGTCGTCCAGACGCGCAGGCCCGAATAGTCCGCGGCGGGGGCGGCCGGGGCGGCCTTCTGCAGCGTCGCCAGCCGCTGGGCCTCGGCGCCCTGGGCCCGCGTGGCGGCGGCCGCCTGGAGGAGCGCCGACTCGGCGAGGCCGGACTCGTCGGCCGCCACCGCCCGCACCCGCGCCCGGTCTCGGTCCTGGCGGTCCGCAAGCTCCAGGTCGGCGAGGAGCGCCTGCCGGTGCGCGCCCATCGTCTGGTCCTGCGCCTGCAGCTGGCTGATTTCCGTCAGGACGACCTGCTTCGCCGACTCGGTCGCCGCCGCCCGGAGGCGGGTCCACGCATCGGCCAGCTGCGCGGCGATCGCCCCGCGGGTCGCCTGCTCCCCGGCGATCTGGGCGCGGGCCGCCTGCGCGCGCGCCGAATCCGCCGCCGCGCTGCCAAAGAGCGCCGGGTCGCGGACCTGGGCCTGGCCAAACACCTCCATGGTGGCGCCCGGGCCGGCGGCCTGCAGGAACGCCGCCGCCGCCGCCGCCTGGCCCGCCGGCCCCAGCGCCCGCCACGCCGCGTCGAGGTCCGATGCCGTCTGGCCACCCGCCGCCACGCCCTGGATCCCGGCCGTCACGGCCGCCAGATCGGGGGCGGCGGCCACGGCCTCCCGGGGGTCGCCGGCATAGCCCCGGAGCTGGTTCACGGTGGCCAGCGTCCCATTGGCGGCCGCCAGCTCGCTGTTCAGGCGGTCCAGCTCCGCCGCCCAGTTGGCGGTCTCGGCCGGATCGGCGATCACGGTCACGAACGAGGTGTCCGCGACTCCGAGGAACGCGCGGGCGGCGGCCGGCGCGCCCGCCACGAGGAGGAACCAAGCGAGGCGGAGGGCCCTCATGGATGGCCTCCGGCCGGGACGGGCGCCGGGATGAAGACCGGCACAGCCACGTTTCCGGGCGCCAGCCGCCGGCCGTCCGGGGTCACCGCAACCTCCGGCCAGGAATAGTACTCCAGGCGGCCAGCGGGCGTTCCCGCCCGGGGAGCCTCCAGCGCCTGCTTCGCCCAGTAGAGCTGCTTCACCGCGTCCGACTGGCCGAGCAGGTAGCCGTCGTTTCGCGCCTGTTCCTGGGCGCTCCGCCGCGGCGCGGCGCACCCGGCCAACGCCAGGGGGACGAGCAGGGCGGCAGGGAGCCTCATGGCCGGACTGCCGACTCGGCCAGCACGCCCTCATAGGCCGAGGGATAGCGGACCAGCGCGCGCATCCGCTGGTCGAAGACGGCACCGGAGGACTCGGCCACATAGAGCATGGCCGGGTCGATCTCGACCCGCACGGTCCCGCACACCGGCGCAGCGGCCTCCCGAGAAAAATAGGTCAGGTAGGAGGCGCGGCGGCCACCCGACTGGTGCTCGATCAGGGGATGCTGCGCAATCGCCCGCTGCGCGGCCCCCGGCAGTCCGATCACCCGCGCGATCCGGCCCACCTGGTCGGCGTTGTTCTGGCGCATGAGGAAAAACTGCTTGCACTGGCCGAGCAGCAGGTCGGTGAGCGCGGGGTCAATGTCGTCAATCTGCGACGGCTCCTGGAAGGCGCCGACGAAAACGCAGCGGTACTTGCGCATCTGCGCGAGCAGCTCCTTCACGAACTCGGTCGCGCCGGGGATCAGGAGGATCCGGCGGAGCTCGTCGAGCAGCATCACCTTGGCGGCGGCGCGCGGCAGCGTCAGGATATGCTGGCGCACGTGGTCGAAAACGACGAATCCGGCCAGCTCCTTCAGGGTGCCCTCGGGGAGCCGGCTGGTGTCGAAGTGCAGGCCGGCCCCGCCGACCTCGATTGTGGTCGGGCCGTCGAGGAACGCGCCCACCACCCCGCCGGCGCGCAGGCCCTTGCCGAGCTCGGAAGAAAGGAAGTCGAGCTCGCCGGCGACGCCGGCGCTGCGGTGGTGGGCGAGCCGGCCGTGTTTCATCAGGGCGACCAGCCCGTCAAACCGGGGATAATCCGGGGCGGCCAGCCGGCTGAAGACCAGCGCCTCGCACTGGGCGCGCCCGGCCGGGAGCAGGGCATGGCGGACCACCTCCTCGTCGCTCGGGGCGGCGAGCCGGCCGGCGGCGGCGGCCGGATCCACCCGCTCCAGCTCCCGCAGGGCGAGGAAGCCGTCCAGGAAGTCGTCGTCGCCCGTCCGCAGGCGCTCGGCCGCCAGCGCCCGGCGGGCCAGATCCTGCCAGCGGCCCTCGTCCGCCTGCCGCCAGTCCTCGGCGCTGTCGCCGAAGGCGCTGCGCACGTACTCGCCGATCAGCCCCTCGCGCCGCCGGTTGCGGTCCTCGTCCCGCGAGAGGCCGACCAGCTTCATGCAGGTCCGCACCACCCGGGCGATCCCCGCCGAGGTGAGCGGCAGGCCGTGGGTATCGAAGGGGTTGAGCGTCGCCTCGCCCGATTCCCGCAGCACGAGGCTGCGCATCCCGCAGAGCTGCGCCTGGGTGACGAAGGCCAGCCCCTCCTCCTGGAAGAAGCGGTAGGCCCAGTGGCAGTCCGTCTGGCTCATGAGGTCGATGAGGAACGCGGACTTGCCGGAGCCGTTCACGCCGACGACGACCGAGTGCTGCGGAGTGCCGTTCGCCGTCACGAGGCGCAGTCCGACCACGCTGCGTCCCGGGCTGTCGTAGAGGGCCTGGGCCTCTTCCAGGTGCCCGGTGAAGGTGGACGAGATCGGCATCAGGTCCGCCAGGTTGTGGTTCTCGACGTAGACGTCCCAGCCGCGGTAAGTCCCGCCGAGGTTGCCCGGCAGCGTCTCATAGAAGAGGTGCCGGGCCTGCGCGGCGTTGGCGACCTGCAGGAACTCCGCCCCATCGATCGCCTGGAGCGCGGTCCGCATCGCCAGCGCCCGCGCGGCGAGGGTTTCCTCGCTCTCCGCCCAGACCCGGACGACGAAGAGGAGGTGGAAGGGGATGGTGACCGAGGACAGGAGCGAGTCGATCCGCGCGTGCCTTAGGCGGATGTCGTTCTCGATGCCGGTGGCCCGACGGTCGGTCAGGAACGCGCTCAGCTCGTCGATCTCGCGCCGCAGCCGCTCGATCTCGGCGCCGACGCCGAGCGGCCGGATCGCCAGGGTGATCGCGGCGCCGCGGTTCACGGCATCGAGCACCGGCAGGAGCATCCCGGGGCGCGTGCCGCGGGGGAGTTCCCGCAGTACGAAGAGCGCGTGGTAGTGGCCGTCGAAATAGAGGGCCCCGCCGGCGCGCCCACCGGGCCCCGCCGCGAAGGCGTTCAGGTCGCTCCGCAGGCAATTCGCCCGGATCGAGCGGGACCGGTCGAGGCCGGTGCTACCCACCCCGTCGCCGCCCGCGAGCACCTGGGCCAGGCTCGGATTCAGAAACTTGCGGAGATCGGTCGCGTGCGCGGCCGTGTCCATCGGCAGCCAGCGGCCGAGCGGGTGCACCATCGCGAGCATGCGGAGCTGCGCATCCAGGCCCGCCGCCGCCTGCCGCAGGAAGGCCTCGCAGGCGGCCAGCGAGCGCACATCCCGCACCGACAGGCCATCGCAGCGGCGGCCGATGTAAGCATGGACGCGCTCCCGCCGCAGGCTGCCCTCGGCGCTCCGCTGCTCATAGAAGGCCTGCCGGACGGCGCACGTGCGCCGGCACCACGGGGAGGCCCCGGCTTTGCTGGCCCGATAGACCCCGATCGCCCCGCCGAAGTCGTCCTCTACCGTCCACTGAAGCTGGAGCGCGGCGGATGGGCCGACGGCGGCCAGGAGGTGGAGGTTCTGACGCTGGAGTTCGAGGATCGTGCGGTGGTCGGCACTCCTCAGGTCGGGGACCTCGACCCGCGCCCCGCGCGCCAGGCAGGTGTGGGCGTCCAGGTCCGCGCCCCACCAGAGCATGTCCTGCTCGAACCAGCCGACGGGGAATGTGCGCGCCATGACCGGGAGCTCAGCGGGCCGCGCGCGCCCGCGCGCGGGGATGGGGCAAGTCGCCCGCGCGGGCGGGGCCCACGGCGGCCCCCGCCGTCACGAGCCGCGGCACGAGCGGGCAGAGGGACCACGGCGGGTCGGTGAAGTCGAGCCGCAGCTCCAGCAGAGCCGTCCAGAGGTCGCCCTTGAAATGCGGGGGCCGGCCGACGACCAGGAGACGGAGGTAGCCAAACCCGGCGGCGAAAGGCGCCGCGGCCAGAAGCGTGCGCGCCAGCCAGCCCGCCTCCGGGCCGCCGCCGGCCACAAAGAAGTCGAGACCCAGCCCGAGGCTCAGCACCAGCCCGGCGAAGAGGGGCCAGAGGTCGTTGAAGCCGACGCCGTCGAAGCCGAGGTAGCCGACCCGCGCCCGCCGGCCGGTGTGGCTCGGGGTGTACGGCAGGACGGGTTCCTCGGATTCGGCCGCCATGGCGATCCTCACCACGCGGGGAGACTGCCGAGGGTCCAGACGGGGTTGATGATCCCGATCCGGATCGAGAACCAGTAGACGCCGGCGGAGATCGCCGGGATGCCGATCGCCCAGGCGGCCTCCTCGAGCTTGTCCTGCTTGTCCTGGGCGCGGTAGGCGCGCTGGGCATGCTTGATGCCCTGCCAGACCGAGCCGGCGAGGCCGAGGGTGAAGAGCCAGCCGAGGACATCGGTGGCCTGGAACGCCGAGGCCAGCGGCCAAGTCGGGATGGGAAAAGTCATTAATTACGACATGTCTTAAATAATGTTTTAAGCAAGCGGCTTCTTATCGCCAGCGCGATTTTTCCCGCGGCCACGGCCAGCCGTTCGGGCTGGCGAACCATCCCCGCCCCGCTAGCGTCGAAATGCGACTTGAACACGACGGCCCTCACCGCGCTGCATGACCCGGACCCCCTCGCCGTCACGGTCGTCATCGCAACCCATAACCCCGACTTGGAACGGCTGCGGCGGACGCTCCGCGGGCTGCAGGCGCAGACCCTCCCGCCGGACCGGTGGGAGACGATCCTGGTCGACAACGCCTCCACCTCCTTTCCCCGGTCCTCGTCCTACGCGGACGCCGCCCCCGCCAACCTCGCGGTGGTGCAGGAGCCGGCGCTCGGGCTCACTTCCGCCCGCCGGCGGGGCCTGGCCGCCGCCCGCGGCGGCGTGATCGTCCTCGTGGACGACGACAACGTTCTGGCACCCGGCTACCTGGCCGCGGCCGCGGCCCTCTTCGCCCGGGAGCCGAGCCTGGGAGCGGCCGGTGGCAAGTCCCGGCCGGTATTTGAGGTGCCGCCGTCTCCCTGGCAGGCGGAATTCTTCCCCTTGCTGGCCCTCCGCGACCTGGGTGAGGCGGAGCTGATGGCCACCACCCTCCGGCCGGAAGGCGCCCCCCGGAATGAATACCCGGCGTGCGCGCCGATCGGCGCGGGCATGGCGCTGCGCCGCGAGGCGGCGCTCGCCTGGTCCGCCAGCCTGGAGGGGGACGAAGCCCGCCGCGGTCTCGACCGGCGTGGCGCCGCGCTCGTCTCCGGCGGCGACAATGACATCGTGCTGACGGTCCTCGGCCGAGGCTGGGCGGTGGGTTACTGCCCCACCCTCATCCTCGATCACCTGATCCCCGCCTCCCGCCTCGACCGGGGCTACCTCGGGCGCATCAACCGCGCGATCCAGCGCTCGTGGGTGCAGGTCCTCGCGCTCCATGCGGCCAATCCCTGGCCGCGGATCCCCGGCTGGACCGTGGCGCTGCGCCAGGCGCGGGCCTATGTAATGGGTGCCGCCTGGAAGTCGCCGGAACGCTACGTCCGCTGGCAGGGGCGGTGCGGCCGGATCGAAGGCCAGGCCACGCTGTGAGCGCCGCCTCCCCGATCACGACCTCGGTCGTCATCCCGGGCTACAACCGCAGCGAGCCCCTCAAATACACGCTGCGGAGCGCGGCCCGGGCGGCCGCCGCGGCCCCTGGCCGGACCGAAGTGATCCTGGTCGACGACGGTTCCGTCCCGCCCCTCGAGGAGCAGTTGGCGGGATTCGACGCCGGCCTCGCGCTCACCCACCTTCGCCAGGCGAACCAGGGCTCGATCGTGGCCCGCCAGGCGGGCCTGGCCGCCGCCGCTGGCGCCTATGTCCTCTTCCTCGACTCCGACGACCTGGTGGCCCCGGAGAAACTCGCCCGGCAGGTCGCGGCGATGGCGGAGGTGCGGGCCGACGTGAGCTACGCCGACATGGCCGCAGCGACCCTCGGCCCGGCCTACGAGGTGGCGACCTTCGCGCCCGCCGACGTCCTGCCGGCCACCGCCGAGCCGGCGGTGCTCTACCTCGGCCTCCAGCCGGCGCCGCACAACCCGGTGTACCGCCGCTCGTACCTCGCGGCCGCGCTCGGCCGACCGCTCATCCCCGCCGAACGCGCCATGGACCCGGCGGGCGACGCGTGGCTCTACTACAACCTCGCCCCCTTCCCCGCGCGCATCGTCAAGGTCGCAGGCGCCTTCGCCGCCCCGGGCCCGCACGGCGAGGACCGCTACAGCCACCATTGGGAGAAGCTGGGCGTCGCGGCGCTCCTCGTCATGGAGCGCTTTATCCGCGCCTGTCACCAACGTCCGGATACCGAGCCCGCGCGGTGTGCGGCCGGCGCCGCCGCCTTCCGCGCGTGGCGGGGACTGCCCCGCGGCTTCAGCCCCGAGTTTGAGGCCCGACTGCTGGACGTGTTCCAGCGGGCGCCCGGCGGTCCGGCCCGGGGACTGGGAACCGCCCGCTTCGCGGCCCTCGCGGCGCTCCTCGGACCCGTCGGCGCCGGGCGCCTGCTGCGGCTGCTGCGAGGCCGCCCGTATGCGCAGTCGCGCACCTTGACCGACCCGGAACTCCGCCTCCTCCTTGAGGGCTTGGAAGCCTCCCGACCGCGCCCATGACTCGGCTCCGCACCCTGGCCCAGTCCGCCGGTTTCGGCCGGATCGCCTACCAGACGTGGCACCGCCCCTTCGGCTGGCTGCGCGACTGCCTGCGGGAGGGCGGCCCCTGGGTGCAGCGGCGCACCGAGCGGGGACGCGCGGAGATGGCGGCGGCGGCCACCGCGCTGCCGGCCCTGCCGCCCTTGGCGGAACCGCCGCTGCCGGTGCATTTCCTGACCGGCCGGCGTTTCTGGTACCAGACCGCGTTCTGCCTCTGGACTCTCGCGCGGCAGACCGGCCGGCCCGTGGCCGCGGTGATCCACGACGATGGCAGCCTGGACGACCCGACCCGCGAGCGCATCGCCGCGCGCTTCCCCCTCCTGCGCTTCGCCGATCCGGCCGAAGCGGCCGCGCGCCGCGACGAGCTCCTGCCGGCGGCCCGCTTCCCGGCGCTGCGCGAGCGCCTGGAGCATTACCCGCACCTGCGCAAGGTGGTCGACCCGCACCTGGGCCAGTCCGGCTGGAAGCTTGTGGCCGACTCCGACCTGCTGTTCTTCCGCCGCCCCGACGAGCTGGTCGGCTGGCTCGACCGGCCCGACCGACCGCTGCACGCCGTCGACTGCAAGACCTCCTACGGTTATTCGCCGGCGGTCATGGACCGACTGGCGGGCGCCCCGGTCGCTAACCTCGTGAACGTCGGCCTCGCGGGGCTGAACGGGGCCGAACTCGACTGGGACCGGATCGAGGGCTGGTGCCGCGGGCTCATTATGGCGGAGGGCAAGAGTTACTACCTGGAACAGGCGCTGGTCGCGATGCTGGTGGCCGGGCGCGCGTGCACGGTGCTGCCCGCCGGGCGCTATGTGACGATGCCGCGGCCGCCCGAGGCCAACGAGTGCCGGGCGGTGATGCACCACTATGTGGCCGCCTCGAAGCGCTGGTATTTCCAGGCCAACTGGCGGCGGGCACTGGCCGCCGGCGGAGGAACGGCGCCGTGACCCCGCTCGTTTCCGTCATCATCCCCTGCTACGACGCCGAACCCTACGTGGCGGCGGCCGTCGAATCCGCCCTCGGCCAGGCCGGCGCGCGCACCGAGGTGATCGCGGTGAACGACGGCTCGCGCGACGGGAGCCTCGCCCTCCTCCGCCGTCTTGCCGGCCCGCGCGTGCAGATCGTCGACCAGCCGAACCAGGGCGCCTCCGCCGCCCGGAACGCCGGGCTCCGCCAGGCGCAGGGCGATTACGTCCAATTCCTGGACGCCGACGACCTGCTGGCGCCCGAGAAAGTCGCCCGCCAGCTGGCGCGGCTGGCGCAAGCTGGGCCGCGGACAGTCGCCAGTGCGCGGTGGGCGCGGTTCGCCACCCGGCCGGGCGAGTCCGAGCCCACGCCCTCGGCGCTCTTTGCCGACCTCGCGCCCATCGACTACGTGGCCACCAACATCCGCGAGGGCCTCATGATGCACCCGGCCGCCTGGCTGGTGCCCGCCGAAGTGGCCCGGGCGGCCGGACCGTGGAACGAGCGGCTGTCCCTGAACGACGACGGCGAGTACTTCGCCCGGGTGGTGCTGGCCTCCGGCGGCGTCGCTTTCGCGCCCGCGGCCCTCTCCTATTACCGCACCGGCGTCGCCCACAGCCTCTCCGGGCGCCGCGACCGCCGGGCGCTCGATTCGCTCTTCGAGTCCTGCGTCCTCATCGCCGGTCATCTCGCCCGCGCCGAGGATTCGCCCCGCACCCGCCAGGCGGCCGCCGACTATTTCCAGCGCGTGGCCTATGAATTCTACCCGGCGGCGCCCGAACTCTATCGGCAGGCCGCCGCCAGGGCGCGCACGCTCGGCGGCTCGGCCGTCCGGCCGCCAATGGGGACGCGCCAGGCCCGGCTCGCCCGGCTCGTCGGGTGGAAGGCCGCGCGCCAATTCGCCCGCCTGTTCGCCCGATGAGGCGCCACGGGTAGCACCATGCCCGCGATCCGCGTCTACCTGCTGACCTACCGCCGCCCCCGGCTCCTGCGGCGGGCGCTGGCGAGCCTGCTCGCCCAGGGCTTCACCGACTGGGTGTGCGAGCTGCACAATGACGCGCCGGACGACGACGCTCCCCGGCTGGTTCTGCAGGAGCTCGCCCCGTCCGACCCGCGCATCAGCTATCATCCCCATGCCGTCGGCTGGGGCATCAACCGAGTGTTCAACCATTGCCTCCAGCCCGTGGCCGAGCCCTACGCGACGATCCTGGAGGATGACAACTGGTGGGATCCGGCCCTGCTGGAATCCCTCCTCCGCGGCTTGGCAGCCAACCCGGACGCTGGGCTCGCCTGGGCCAACATGAAAATCTGGCAGGAGCACGCCGACGGCTCCTGGACCGACACGGGCGCCACGATCTGGCCGGCGCGCCAAGGAGCCGTCCGGTTCGAGTTTCCGGTGCTGCTCCAGGCCTTTGACTCCCTCCATTCCAACGGCGCGATGCTGTTTCGGACCGCCCTTGGACCGGCCGCGGTCGTGCCCGCCTCGACGCCCTCGGTGTTCATGGAGTCCGCCCGTGAACGGGCCCTCCCCGCGCCGCTCCTCCTCCTCCAGGAACCGCTCGGCCATTTCGCCCTCACGCTCAGCACGGGCCGGTCGCAGGACCGGCGCCAGTGGGTGGAGGTCAAGCTGCTGGAGGCCGCCTCCTTTCTCGAGACGATGCCGCTGACGGGGGCGGGGTGGGACGACCTTTGGGCCAAGTGCGGGGCGGCGCAGCCGCCCCGCACCAGCCTGCTCCTGCTGGTCGGCCTCGCGGGGGCGCGCCGGCGCGAGATCTTTCAGCGCGCCGGCTGGCGCGACTGGCTGCACCTGGCGCGCTCCCTCCTCGGCAGCCCGCGCGCCAACCTGCTGGGCCTACGCTTCCGGCGAACCTATCCCGAGCTTTGGGCCTACCTCATCCAGAAGACGGCCGAACGGGCGGCGGCAGCGCGCCGGCGGGGGTGGGTCGGGATCGAGGCCGGGTCCCTGTTCGCACGGAGCGATACGGATCGTTAGCGGCCCGCGGAAAGGCTCGGTGCGGTTTTCGAAGATTTCTTGGGCGCCGTTCCGGTGCCCACCTCTGACCTATCCCTCTAGGGGCACCATGGGCACATCGTCCCCCCGCCTTCAGGGCCTAGATGACATGGGGGCGGACAAGCGACGCGCGAGGCGCCAAGCTGTCCGCGCTATGACCTCTAATCAAAGCAAGGATACAGAGCCTGGCGCTCGCGCCA
>Ga0302314_10002375_pt1 | contig 34932 bp, 35 predicted proteins | sample III_Palsa_N2_3_FD_200533 | JGI IMG/M metagenome (GOLD analysis project Ga0302314, IMG submission 200533) | Peat permafrost microbial communities from Stordalen Mire near Abisko, Sweden - III_Palsa_N2_3 | ecosystem: Environmental > Terrestrial > Soil > Palsa > Peat permafrost | place: Sweden...
AGCGCATGATCGGCGGGATATCCCAGCGGATGCTGACATTGACGCTTCGTGGACTCGAACGCGACGGACTGCTGACCCGCACCGTGTTCGCAACCATCCCGCCACGGGTCGACTACGAACTGACCGACCTCGGCCGATCCCTGTGGGCGCCGGTCGAGGCGCTGGGTCTCTGGGCGCGGACCCATCAGGAAGAAATCGAGACCGCGCGGAAGCGTTTCGACGCAAGGGTCGGTCCGCCGTGACTGACCTATCGGGCCAACCTTGTAGATCTGGAACCTGGCGCCAGAAATGCGAGGATGGTGCTCGGCAATCAGAGCTCTTCCTCGGCCAGGGCACACGCCGCCAACCCGTCCCTGGCCACCGTTCCGGACCGTGCATCGATCCTGCCGGTGCGTTTCCTCACATAGGGCCCGGGATCGGCGGCCTTCCATTTCAGGGGGCTGGGCAGGATGGCCGCCAGGCGGGAGGCCTGTTCCGGGGTCAGGCGGTCGGCGCCTTCGTGGAAGTAGTGGCGGGAGGCTGCCTCGACGCCGTAGAGGCCGGGCCCCATTTCGACCGTGTTGAGGTAGACCTCCATGATCCGGCGCTTGCCCCAGATCGCTTCGATGAGGACGGTGAACCAGGCCTCGACGCCCTTGCGCATGTAGGAGCGGCCGGGCCACAGGAAGACGTTCTTGGCGGTCTGCTGGCTGATCGTCGAGCCGCCGCGCACCTTGCCGGGGCGTTCCCCGTTCTGAGTGATGGCCTCGTTGTGGGCGATCGCCTTGTCGATGGCGGCGAAGTCGAAGCCATGGTGGCCGCAGAAGCGGGCGTCCTCGCTGGCGATCACCGCGCGGACCATCGCCGGCGAGATGCGGTCCAGGGGAACCCAGCGGTGATCGAGGCCGTGACCCTGGATCTCGCGCTCGATCATCAGGATGGTGATCGGTGGCGGCACGACCTTGTAGACCAGCACGGCCAGCGGCGGCCCGACGACGGCGAGCAGAAACACGACCAGGAGAATGCGGCGAACAGCGCGCCAGAAACCTCCCGGTCGGCCTCGAGGGCGTCGATTGGCCATCGTCTGCGTCTAGCTCCCGTTCGCGGGCCGGTGTTAGGGATGTGTCGACGTCCGTGCGGGCGTCAAGTGCGGCGCTTCAACAAGGGTTCTGGGCCGATGAATGTCAGCGAAGCCGCGCAGCGGCGATTTTCGGCGCGCGCCTTCAGGAGCGATCCGGTGCCGGGCGCCCTGGTGCGCGAAATCCTGGAGATCGCCCATCGCGCGCCGTCGGGCGGCAATCTGCAGCCGTGGCGGGTCTACGCCCTGACCGGCGAGCCCCTGGAAGCCCTGAAGGCGGCGGCAAAGGCCGACGGCGGCCAGGCGACGGAGTACGCGGTGTATCCCGACAATCTCTGGGATCCGTTCCGCACCCGGCGCTTCCAGTGCGGCGAGGATCTCTACGCCTCGATCGGCATTCCCCGCGAGGACAGGGGTGGACGGTTCGCGCAACTGGCCAAGAACCTCGACCTGTTCGGCGCGCCCGTGGGGTTGTTCTTCTGCATCGACCGCAACCTTGGGCCGCCGCAGTGGTCGGATGTGGGCATGTTCATGCAGACGGTGATGCTGCTGGCGACCGAGCGCGGGCTCGACACCTGCGCCCAGGAATTCTGGGCGCGCTTCGCGGGCACGGTGGCGCGCTGCCTGAATTTGCCGGAGGATCACATGGTGTTCTCCGGCATGGCGCTCGGCTACCTGGATGGGGAACACCCGATCAATGGCTGGCGCACGCGGCGTGATCCGTTCGACGCCTGGTGCGAAATGCAGGGATTCGAGGCGTAAACTCCCTCCCTCCCTCCCTCCGTCGGCGTATGGGGATGGACAGGACGCGAAGCGTCCAGGGTGGGGAAGTGTCGATGAAACCCCGCACAGCCGTTGAGTGCGTCACACTTCCCCACCCTGACGGCTGCGCCGTCTGTCCCTCCCCATAAAGGGGAGGGAGGGAAACTTCACATCGTCGGGAACGCCTCGACGCCGGCGGCGCCCGCCTCGTCTCCCCAGGCCAGCTTTTCGCGGCCGAGCACGGCCAGGGCGGTGATCGCGGGGCCCTTTTCGGCCTTGATGATTTCAATTCGCTCGGACTTCAGGTCGCAGGCCCACACGCGGCCGTCGTCCAGGCCGGCGGCGAGGACACGGTCCTTGGCGGATCCGGCGACGCGGACGACCATCGCCGATTCATCCATGCCGATCTCCGTGGCCTGCTTGCCCATCGGGCCCTGGGCGCCGGCGAACGGCCACAGCACGACGCCCGGGGCACCGGAGGTGGCGAGCCACAGGCCGTTTTCCAGGAACGCCAGACTCCTGACCTTCGAGGGGTAGCCACCCATGCGCATGTCCTTGGCGTCGGCCACGCGCCAGCCGTGCAGCGCCGCCTCCTGCATCGAGGAAATCACGAAGCGACCGTCTGGACTGAACACCACGCCGATGTGCGAACCCGCCCAGCGCAGCATCACCGGCTTCTGGTCGGCGATGCGGCCATACCAGAGCGCGACACCGCCGTAGGTCGCCGCGGCCAGTCGCCGGCCCTTGGCGTCGAACGCCAGGCCGGCGACCGATCGGTCGTGTGGAAAGCAACGCGCGAAGCCTGGATCCTTGAGATCGCGGACATGCACTTCGCGCGCCGCCGCGAACGCCAGCAGGCCGGACTCCGGCGACGTGGCGAGCGCGTCGATCCAGCGTCCTCCGATGTCGGCCAATTCGTGGCCGCCCTCTGGATCGGAGACGACCACGCGCCCATCGTCGCCGCCGGTGATCAGACCCTCGCCCGACGGATGCGGCGCGGCGCACAGGATCACCCCGTCGTGGGCCTCGGCGCGCTCACCACTCTCCCAGGCCAGCGTTCCATCGCCAAGGGCGAAGGCGGCCCGGCCGGCCGTGAACAGGACATCGGTTACATAGGCGTCGAACGAGAAGCGCATCGGCCTTGCATAGCGCCAAATCCTCGCCGATGGCGAGGCGCGCCGAGGACGGGCCTTCGCGCGAGGATGGCCTTTACATCCGCGATCATCCGCGCAATGGGTGATTTCGGGCGGAAAGCGGACTCGCCGGGCGCGCGCGGGTCGGTAGCTAAGGAGTACTTTATGGCGGCAAAACTAGCGGGCGGCAAAGGCGGCTCCAAGTTCGACCTCGGACAGAACAGCGACATGAACGTCACACCGTTCGTGGACGTCATGCTCGTGCTGCTGATCATCTTCATGGTGGTCGCGCCGATCGCCACCGTGTCCATCCGCCTCGACCTGCCGCCGGCCAAGGCGCCGCCGCCGAACCAGCACGACAAGCCGCCGACCTTCATCTCGATCCAGGACAGCGGCCAGATCTATGTCTCGTTCGGACCGAGCAGCATCAAGCCCTCGTCGATGGAAAGCCTCGGGACCGATCTCGCGTCTTCACTGAGCGTCCCCAACCCCACCAACGAGCGGATCTTCATCCGCGCCGACAAGCATGTGCGCTATCGCCAGTTCATGGACGTGATCAACCAGTTGCAAGAGGACGGCTACTTCAAGATCGGCCTGATCGCGGAAGACCTCGGCGGCGGCTAAGCCGCCCTCTCTCCCCCGAAGTGGGGAGAGACAGACGGCGAAGCCGTCAGAGTGGGGTGCGGCAGGCAAACCCCACGCTTTCCAGGCTGCGAAACCCCACTCTGGACGCTACGCGTCCTGTCCCTCCCCATAAAGGGGAGGGAGGGAAGTTAGTCTCCCTCCTAAGCCGCGCAGGCGGTGAAACCGGCTTTCAGCTGGGCTTCATCGAGATGGCGGCCGATGAACACCATCCGGCTGGAGCGCGCCTCGTCGCCGCGCCATTGGCGCTGGAAGTCCCCCTCCAGGATCATGTGGACCGCCTGGAACACCAGGCGCCGATCTTCGCCGGGGACGGCGAGAATGCCCTTGGCGCGCAGGATATCCGGCCCCTGCCTTGCCAGCAGGTCGTTCAGCCAGCGCGTCACCTTCTGAGCGTCGACCGCGCCGGGCAGGCTCAGCGATACGCCCTTGATTTCGTCGTCATGCACATGGTCGTGGTGATCGTGCTCGTGATGATCGTGGCCGCAATGATCGTCGTGCATGTGCCCGGCCTCGCCGTGCGGCGGGTTGAGGAACTCCGGCTCCAGCTCGACGATGCGGTCGAGATCGAAACCACCACGCCCCAGGATCGCGTCGAGCGGCACGTTTGATCTCTGCGCACGATGGATCGGGGCAAGTGGATTGAGCCGGCGCAGGCGTGACTCGATGACCGCGAGATCGGCTTCCGGCACCAGGTCGGTCTTGTTGAGGATGATCTGGTCGGCGAACGCGATCTGCTCGGCCGCCTCGCGCCCATCGTTCAGGGCGCCGGTAACGTGAAGAGCGTCGACCACGGTGGTCACCGAGTCCAGCCGCGTGCCCGCCTTGACATCGTCGTCGACGAAGAAGGTCTGCGCCACCGGCCCGGGATCGGCCAGTCCCGTGGTTTCGACGATGATGGCGTCGAAGCCGCGCGTGGCGCTGGCCTGGCGCTTCATCAGGCCCTGCAGCACGCGGATCAGGTCGCCGCGCACCGTGCAGCAGACGCAGCCGTTGTTCATCTCGAAGACCTCCTCGTCGGCGCCGACGACCAGTTCGTTGTCGATGCCGATCTCGCCGAACTCGTTGACGATCACGGCGTAGCGCTTGCCGTGGTCCTCCGAGAGGATGCGATTGAGGAGCGTGGTCTTGCCGGCGCCGAGATAGCCGGTCAGAACGGTGACGGGGGTCAGGGTCATGGGACCTATTAGGGGATGACGCCCGTCGGGTTCAACGCGTGGCATCGTTGACTTGGGGCCGCTCTCCGGTATATCACGCCGCCTTCGCCCGCGGGTCCGCTCGCGGGCGCTGTCATTTCGTGTTCTCTTTCTATCCAAATCGAAGGCGTCAAACCATGTACGCGGTGATCAAGACCGGCGGCAAACAGTACCGGGTCCAGGCCGGCGACCTGCTGGTCGTGGAAAAGCTCGACGGCGAGCCGGGCGCGAGCGTGGCCTTTGAAGAGGTGCTGATGATCGGCGAAGGCGCCGACGTCGCGGTCGGCGAGCCGACGGTCGAGGGCGCCTCCGTCAGCGCCACGCTGGTCGAGACCCGCAAGGGCGACAAGATCAAGGTCTTCAAGAAGATCCGCCGCCAGGGCTATCGCCGCACGCGCGGTCACCGCCAGTTTGAGACCGTGCTGTGGGTGACCGGCATTTCCGGCGCCGGCAAGAGCGAAAACTGGGACGGCGAGGTCGACCTCACGCCATTGGCCGTGCTGAACGCCCGCGCCCGCAACCTGGCCCGCGGCATGGAAGCCGCCGAGGCCAAGGCCGCCGCCCGCGCGACGCGCTCCGCCCCCGCCGAATAAGTCTTCAGGAGACTCTCAACCATGGCACACAAGAAATCGGGCGGTTCCTCGCGCAACGGGCGCGATTCAGCCGGTCAGCGCCTCGGCGTGAAGAAGTTCGGCGGCGAAGCGGTGCTCGCCGGCAACATCCTCATCCGCCAGCGCGGCACCAAGTATTGGCCGGGCGAGAATGTCGGCATCGGCAAGGACCACACGCTGTTCGCCACCGAGACCGGTCACGTGAAGTTCGTCACCAAGCGCAACGACCGCACCTATGTAGCGGTGGTGCCTGCCATGGCGGGGCCGGCCACGGCGGCGACAGAATAAAGCGATCCTTCGGAAACATTTCCGCCGGATCGCGCCATCAAAGCGATCCGGACCGGTGAGATTTCAGCGGGGAGTCCGGGTCACGGACTCCCCGCTTTGCATTTCCGCCCGGGAAGGAAGGAAGACCATGCCTGAAACGCTATCCCTGCTGACGGCGCGATTGCGGCTGCGCCCTCTGGCCGCCGCGGACGCCGCGCCGATGGCGCGTCTCATCAACGATATCGACGTCGCCCGAATGACCACCTCCATCCCGCATCCGTTCGCCTGCGCCGACGCCAAGCGGTTCATCGCCCGGATGCAGGCCACGGATCCACGGCGAGAGACGGTGTTCGCCATCGAGCATCGGCGAGAGGGGTTCATGGGCGTCGTCGGCCTGCATCCAAAGGCCGCGATGGGACCGGAACTCGGCTACTGGTCAGGCCGCCCCTTCTGGGGACGGGGCCTGATGACCGAAGCCGTCAGGGCGGCCGTCGACTGGGCGCATCGGGTGTGGAGGAAGCCGGTGCTGGAGTCGGGCCATTTCGCCGACAATCCGGCCTCGGGGGCCGTGCTGAACAAGGCCGGTTTCCTCTATACCGGCGTCGTCGAATCCCGCTGGTCGATCGCCCGCGGCGGAGACGCGCCGACGCGGATGATGGTGAGGCTGGCCTGATCTCGTCAGACCAGACCGTCAATGGCCGCCAGGCCCAGCCCCCCCGACCCGGCCAGCCGCCGCGCCGTGCGGACGTTGACGCCGCCCAGGGCATAGGTGGGCGCCCCGGCCGCGCGCGCCAGGCCGGCGAACGCGCGAGGGCCGATCGCCCGGCCGGCCGAGGGGCTGCGGCTGGCGAACACCGGCGAGACCACGAGCGCATCGACGCCGGCGCGGCGCGCGCGCAGGGCAGCCGGCAGGCTGTGCGCCGCTGCGGTGACCAGGAATCGCCTGCGAAGCGCCCGTATGGCCCCCGCCCTGCCCGCCAGGCGCTCGGGCAGATGGACGCCATCGGCGCCCAATCCGGCGGCCAGTCGGCCATCCATGCCCACCACGAGGACGACGCCGCGCCGTCGGGCCGCGGCGGCGACTCGCTTACCGCGTTTCAGTGCGTCGGGCGCTCCGAAGGCTCGAAACACGACCGCCGAACCACGCGGGAGGCGCGCCACGATGCGCTCTGGGTGCGGGGTACGTGCTGGATCGGTGAAGAACAATAGCGGCGGCAGGGTCTTTGCAGCGCGATGCCGAGCCCGTAGCTTCGCGGCCGCCCGCCATAGCGCCAGGATCGCCTCCCCGCTCAATGTCCTATCCCGAGATCATCGCCGCGATCGCCAAGGCCGCCCGCACCGTCGGCCGAGACCCCCTCGATGTCGCGCTGACGGCGGTTTCCAAGCTGCAGCCCTGGTCGGCGGTTGCGCCGGTGCTGGCGGCCGGGCAGCGCGTGTTCGGCGAAAACCGCGTGCAGGAGGCGATGGAGCGCTGGCGGGAGCATCGCGACGGTCTCGAACTGCGGCTGATCGGCCCGCTGCAGACCAACAAGGCGCGCGAGGCGGTCGGCTTTTTCGATGTCATCGAAACCCTCGATCGTCCGCGCCTGGCGCAGGTTTTGGAGGCGGAGATCCAGCGGGCCGGGCGGGCGCCGCGCCTCTACGTCCAGGTCAACACCGGCGAGGAACCACAGAAGGCCGGCGTGGCTCCCGGCGAGGCGGACGCGTTCATCGATACCTGCCGCCGGAAGCACGGTCTGGCGATCGAGGGACTGATGTGCATTCCCCCGGCCGGCGAGCCGTGCGGGCCTCACTTCGCCCTCCTGGCCATGATCGCCCACCGCAACGGCCTCGGCCGTCTGTCGATGGGGATGAGCGCCGACTTCGAGACGGCGATCGCCTTCGGCGCGACCAGCGTGCGCATCGGCTCGGCGCTGTTCGGCGAGCGGCCCGGCCACGTCTAGTCGTTCCAGCGATCGAGACTGATCGCCAGAGCGTCACCCCGGTCGGCGAGCGCCAGCAACGCCTCCAGATCCGCGCGGGCGAGGGCGACGCAGCCCTCGGTCGGTGCATATGCCGCCGCGGCGACATGCAGAAAGATCGCCGAACCGGCCCCGGGAACGACCGGTGCGTCGTTGTGTCCAAGGGCGACGATCAGATCATAGAGCCTGTCTTCACGCCACAGAGCCTCGGCGCCGGCTGGATAGGGCAGGCGCACCGGCCGGTTGTAGGCGACGTCACCGGGATCGTCGCACCAGCCATCGGCCGGCCCAATCGCCTCGGACGCCAGACGGGTCGCGGGAACCGGTCCTCGGTCGGGGCGATAGAGCACACGCCGCATCGGCCACACGCCCGCCGGCGAGCACCCATCGCCTTCACGTTTGGCGGCTGCCGGAACGACACCGCCGCTGCCAAACGCGCACGGCGCCACGCGATCACCGAAGTCGATGAAGCCGTTGGAATAGGCGGTGAAGATCATTGGATCGGCCAGCTTCGACTCGGCCCCTTGGCGGGGAGGGTTCATTGGGTGCATGTTCCCCCCGCCATGTCACAGCGCAAGACCATCCTGATCATCGATGACGACCCCGACCTTCGCGAGCTGCTGGCCGAACAGCTGCAATTGCACGAAGAGTTCGACGCCGCCTGCGCCGCGACCGCCGCCGAGGGCGTTCGAATCGCCAAGGAATCGCGGCCGGACCTGATCCTGCTGGACGTCGACCTGCCCGACATGAACGGACGGGAAGCCTGCCGGCTGCTGCGGCGCAGCGGCGTCGTCGCGCCGGTGATCATGGTGACGGCGGCGTCCGGTGAATCGGACACCATCCTCGGGCTCGATTCGGGGGCCAGCGACTACGTCACCAAGCCGTTCAAATTCAACCTGCTGCTGGCGCGGATCCGCGCGCAACTCCGCAGCCATGAACAGTCCGAGGACGCGGTGTTCCGCATCGGCATCTATGAGTTCCGGCCGGCGGTGAAGGTCCTGATCGACGAAAAGGGCAAGAAACTGCGCCTGACCGACAAGGAGGCCAGCATATTGAAGTACCTCTACCGCGCCGGATCCAAACCTGTGTCGCGGGAGGAGCTGCTGGCCGAGGTGTGGGGCTACAACGCCGGCGTCACCACCCATACCCTGGAAACCCATATCTACCGCCTGCGCCAGAAGATCGAACCCGAACCCGCCAATTCGCGACTGCTGATCACCGAGGCGGGCGGGTACAGGTTGTCGCCGTAGGGCAAAATTCGTCGACCTCGAACTGCATCCTTCTCCCCCTTGCGGGAGAAGGTGGCCGCGAAGCGGACGGATGAGGGGCCTTTGGGAAGGAGCGGCCGCGTGGAGAGAATGCGCGGATGGGCCGGCGCGGCCCCCTCATCCGGCCCTGCGGGCCACCTTCTCCCGCAAGGGGAGAAGGGATTCTACACCCCCAGATCCACGCTGATCGGCGCATGATCGCTGGGACGTTCCCATTCGCGGGCGGTGTCGTGGACGCGGGCGAGGGCGGCGCCGGTGCGGAAGGCGGCGTCGCGCAGGCCGGGGGTGACCCAGATGTGGTCCAGGCGCAGGCCGCGGTTCGAAGCGCGGAAATCGACGGCGCGGTAGCTCCACCAGGAGAACAGCTTCTCCGGTTCGGGGATCGCCTCGCGGGCGAGGTCGATGAAGCCGAGACTGTCCTTCAGGGCCGCCATGGCGGCGATCTCCGGCGGCGTGTGGCTGACCACCTTGAGCATGAACTTGTGGTTCCACACGTCGTTCTCGCCCGGCGCGACGTTGAGATCGCCGGCGATGACCAGCGGCGCCCTGGGGTCGCGCGCGGCCATTTCAGCGGTGAGCTTCTCATAGAAGTCGAGCTTGTGGTCGAACTTGGCGTTCACCGCGCGGTCGGGGACATCGCCGCCGGCCGGTATGTAGAAGTTCTGGATCTCGATCCCCTGCACCAGGGCCCCGACCACGCGCGCGTGGCCCTCACGGCAGATCGAAAGCGGCGGCGCATCGTCGATCGGCAGCCGAGAGGCGATGGCGACACCGTGCCAGCCCTTCTGGCCGGCTATGCGCAGATGCGGGAAACCGGCGTCGACGAACGCGGCCGTTGGGAACTCGGCCTCCCGGCACTTGATCTCCTGCAGGCAGATGACGTCAGCCTGTTGCTCGGTGACGAAGCGCGCCACCTGGTCGGCGCGCAGGCGCACCGAGTTGATGTTCCATGAAGCGATACGCAGCCGCATCTAGCGCGCCGCCCCGATATCGTGGGCTGGATCGGCGAGTTCGAAGAATCGCCAGCTCTGCGGCGTCGCCGGCGTGAGCGCGGCCAACCGGACCTGCACGCTCTGGCCGCGTGAATCGGTGACGGTCCAGCCGGCGAGGCGGATCGGATCGTTGGTGAAGGTCATGTCGATCGATCCCTGGTTGGGATGATGCCGGTCGCGAGCGGTGATCGAGAAGCCCGCTGCCGAGCGAGCGAGCGAGGTGACCTGCACGCCGCGGTCCAGGCGGATGTTCTTGGCCAGGAACAGGCCCAGTGGCGTGAAGCCCAGCGGATAGGCCTGGATGGTCTTGAGGCGGTGGTCGACGACGGTGACCTTGAAGCCGTTGGAGGCGATCACCAGGCCCGAGGGCGGGTCATAGTCGAAGCGGGCGCGGCCGGGCCGCTGCAGGAAGAACGTGCCGGTAGTCAGGGCGCCACGGGCGTCGACCTGCTCGAAGCGTCCCTTGTCGCAGGACAGGTTGTCGAGATAGGCGACAGCCTTGGCCACCAGGGCGCCGTCCTCGGCCGACAGCGGCGCCGGCGGCGGCGCGGCGGCGATCACGAACGGCGCCGCGGCGAGCGCCAGAAGAGCGAGAATGCGGCGGCGCGCAACGGCCATCAGAGTGTGGACGGCGGCGGTGGCGGCGCCAGGATCTCGCGCTTGCCGGCATGGTTGGCCATCCCGACGACGCCATCCTTTTCCATGCGCTCGATCAGGGAGGCGGCGCGGTTGTAGCCGATCTGCAGGCGGCGCTGGATATAGCTGGTGGACGCCTTGCGGTCGCGGGTCACCACGGCGACCGCCTGGTCATAGAGATCGGCGCTCTCGCCTTCGCCGATCGGCGGCCCGCCCTCGTCATCTTCTTCAGGCGAGGCGGTGACGTCGTCGACGTATTGCGGCTCGCCCTGGTCGCGCAGGAATTTCGCGACCGTCTCGACCTCGTTGTCGGAGACGAACGGACCGTGCAGGCGCGTGATCCGCCCGCCGCCGGCCATGTAAAGCATATCGCCCATGCCCAGCAGCTGTTCGGCGCCCTGCTCGCCCATGATGGTCCTGGAGTCGATCTTGGAGGTGACCTGGAAGCTGATCCGCGTCGGGAAATTGGCCTTGATGGTGCCGGTGATCACATCCACCGATGGCCGTTGTGTGGCCATGATCAGGTGGATGCCGGCCGCGCGCGCCATCTGGGCCAGGCGCTGCACGGCGCCTTCGATGTCCTTGCCGGCGACCATCATCAGGTCGGCGACCTCGTCGATCACCACCACCAGATAGGCCATCGGTTCGGGCCGGATCTTCTCCTCCTCATAGACCGGCCGGCCCCTGTCGTCGAAGCCGGTCTGCACGGTGCGGACGAAGTGCTCCTTCTTGGCGAGCGCCTCGCGGGCGCGTTCGTTGTAGCCGGCCACGTTGCGCACGCCGATCTTCGACATCCGCCGATAGCGGTCCTCCATCTCGCGCACCGTCCATTTCAGCGCGACGATGGCCTTCTTCGGATCGGTGACGACCGGAGCCAGCAGGTGCGGGATGCCGTCATAGGCCGACAGCTCCAGCATCTTGGGGTCGATCATGATGAAGCGGCACTGCTCGGGCGTCAGGCGATAGAGGATCGAGAGGATCATCGCATTGACCCCGACCGACTTGCCCGAGCCGGTGGTGCCGGCGATCAGCAGATGGGGCATCTTGGTCAGGTCGACGATGTAGGGCTCGCCGCCGATCGTCTCGCCGAGCGCCAGCGGCAGGGTCTGGCTGGCCTTCTCGTATTCTGCGCTGGACAGCAGGTCGCGCAGGAAGACCGTCTCGCGGCGGGCGTTGGGCAGCTCGATGCCGATGGCGTTGCGGCCTGGAACGACGCTGACGCGGCAGGCGGCGACGCTCATCGAGCGCGCGATATCGTCGGAGAGCGCGACGACGCGGGCCGACTTCACACCGGGAGCCGGCGCCAGTTCATACAGGGTGACGACCGGCCCCGGGCGAATCTGATCGATCTCGCCGCGCACGCCGAACTCGGCCAGCACGCCTTCGAGCATGTGGGCGTTCTGGCGCAGGGCCGTCTCGTCGACGTTGGCAGTACGCACGGTCGGCTTGGCCAGCATCGCCAGTTCCGGCAGCCTGAAGCCGCCGGCCTCATCGGCGAACAGGGGCAGCGTGGGTTGCGTCTCCCGCGCCTCGCGGCCGGACGCGCGCACCGCCGGCTTCGGTGTTTTGATAGCGAGCGTGCCGCCGGCCGGACCTGGCGATGGCGTGACATCTTCCTCTGGCGCCGGGGGCGGCTCCGCGGGCGTGGCCTGGCGATAGGACGCCGTCTCCATCGCCGGTGCGGGCTGGACCGGCGCCTCCTTCGCGCGTCCGGGCGCGCGACCGAAGGCGGGGGGCCGCCAGGCAAGCCCGTAGGCGGCGAAGATCAGACCTGTCAGGGCGAAGGCGACACCGGCGATCAGATTGGTGTGCTCCACATTGAGCTCTCCCAAAGGCAGGGTCGCCCAGCCCAGAAGGCCGTCGCCGGCCATGCCGCCCAATCCAGACCCGAGCGGCCACATGGCGGGCGGCGCCGGCGCGGCCAGGGCGGCGGCGATGGCCACCACCCCGATCGCGGCGGCGAGCAGGCGCACGCCCAGGCGCGAAAGCTTCGCCCTGGCCGGCCGACGATCGAACAGGCGCGTGAAGCCCGCGGCCAGCAGCATGGCCGCCGCGATCCAGGCGCCCAGTCCCAGCGTCTGCATGGCGACATCGGCGACGTCGGCGCCCGCAACGCCCATCCAATTGGCCGGACGTCCGAGGGCGTCGGCGTCGAGGCTCGGATCACCGGCGCGATAGCTGACCAGCGCGGCGAGCAGGGCGGCGCCGGCGGCTATGGCCGCCAATCCGGTCAGACGCACTGGACCGGCGTCGGCCCAGGCGCGTCGAACCATATCCAGGACGCGCCCTATTCGCCGATGTCGTATCGCTCTCGCCATTGCCCCGAATCCTTGTGCGCCATCGGCAGGATGGTCGACACAAAGCATGTGGCGCAAGGGTGTTAAGAGGCGTTTACCGGTGGCGGGATTTCAAGTCTGCCTGGCGCGGGCCAATGGGCGGCGGCGCCAGATCTACCTGTGATGCTTCAAAACACGCGGTGCGCACAGCCTGAGTTTCCCGGTCACATGGTTTCTGCAGGTCGCCGCGGGCGATGACGACGCGAACGCGAGTGCGGCGATGGCCGCGAGAACAATGGAGCGCATACTTTGAATCCCGGTGGCCTCGCGCCAGCCGCCTTGACCAGGTGGGTCCCGGCAAGACGGCGCCTGCATAGCCGTGCCTGATGGCATGATTAGGACGCCCTGGGCCGGTCGCGGCTTCGTTGTCGGGACATCGGCGGCGTCAACCGATTGACCCTGAAGACCATGGTCGCGATCTTGAAGACGCTCGGATTGCCCTGACGGCGAAGCATCGCCGCGTGATAGCGTGAGAAATTGCACAGGCGGTCGGGGGGAATCTTGCGGCGGGTTCGCGGGGCGGCTGGCGGCTGATCGCGTTCCTGCCCAAACGGCTATCGCCAACGGCGTCAGGCTCGGCAATAAGGCGCCCAGCACGGACGCTATAAAGGATACCGGATGACGGCTTGGGTTTTGGGGGTGATCGGCGGCTCGGGGGTCTACGACATCGCGGGCCTGGAGAGTCCGCGCTGGCGGACCATCGAGAGCCCGTTCGGCGCGCCGTCGGATCAGGTCCTCACCGGATCCCTGTCGGGGGCCATGGGCGAGGTTCGCCTGGTGTTCCTGCCGCGCCATGGCCGCGGCCACCGCCTGCCGCCGACCAACGTCAACGCGCGCGCCAACATCGATGCGCTGAAGCGCACCGGATGCACCGATGTGATCTCTCTATCGGCTGTCGGTTCTCTGCGCGAAGCGCTCGCGCCGGGTGATTTCGTTATCGTCGACCAGTTCATCGACCGCACCTTCGCACGCGAAAAGAGCTTCTTTGGCCCCGGGCTGGCCGCCCATGTGTCCATGGCTCACCCGGTCTGTCCGCGCCTGTCGGCGCTGGCCGCGGACGCCGCTCGCGCCGCCGGGGCGCGGGTGATCGAGGGGGGCTGCTATATCGCCATGGAAGGCCCGCAATTTTCCACACAGGCTGAAAGCGCGCTCTATCGGTCCTGGGGATGCGATGTGATCGGGATGACCAACATGCCCGAAGCCAAGCTGGCCCGCGAGGCCGAGCTGCCCTACGCCTCGGTCGCGATGGTCACCGACTACGACTGCTGGCACGACGAATTCGCCCATGTGGATGTCGCCTCGATCCTGGCGATCCTGGCGGCCAACGCCGACAAGGCCCGCTCGCTCGTGCGGTTGCTGGCCGAGAGCCTGCCCAAGACCCGCAAGCCATCGCCGATCGACACCTGCCTCGACGGCGCGCTTATCACGTCGCCCGACGCCCGCGATCCGGCCATGATTGAAAAGCTATCGGCTGTGGCCGGCCGCGCGTTGAACGGAGTCCGCGCGTGAACCTGGCCGACGCGATCCGCACCATTCCGGACCATCCCAAGCCCGGGATCCTCTTCCGTGACATCACCACCCTGCTGGCCGATCCCCGGGCGTTCCGCCAGGCGGTGGACGAACTCGTGCAGCCACTGGCCGGCATGAAGATCGACAAGGTCGCGGGCATCGAAGCGCGCGGCTTCATTCTGGGGGGGGCGGTCGCTCATCAGCTCTCCGCGGGTTTCGTTCCCCTGCGCAAGAAAGGCAAGCTGCCGCACCGCACCCACGCCGTCGAGTACGCTCTGGAATACGGCGTCGACTGCATCGAGATGCATCTCGACGCGGTGCTGGAAGGCGAACGGGTCCTGCTGGTCGACGACCTGATCGCCACCGGCGGCACGGCGCTGGCCGCGATCGAGCTGCTCAATCACGTCCGCGCCCACATCCTGGCCGCCGCCTTCGTCATCGATCTGTCTGATCTGGGCGGGGCCCAGCGACTGCGCGACGCCGGCGTGGAAGTCTCCACGCTGATCACGTTCGAAGGCCACTAGATGGAGGTCTCATCCGCCTGGAAGAAGTTTCGGCGGATGCAGACCAGCCTCGCCCTTGCGGCCATCCTCGCCTACGCCGCCTGCGCGCTGGAGGCGTGGCGTTTGCCGCATGCGCCGAACCTGCCGCGCAGTGCGCTGTTTTCCGCCGGATTCTTCGTGGTGACGCTGGTCGCGGCCTTGTGGGTTCCGATGCTGCGCACCGCCATCCAAGGTCACCTGATGACCAGCTATCGCACGGGGTTCGGCCAGGGCCTGGTTTCCGTGGCCGTGAGCCTGACCATCATCCTCGCCGCCGCGGTGTTCCTGCTCTGGCGTATCCACGGGCCCGACGACCCGGCCCCGGCGTTCTCGGCATTCGCGGCCGGCATCGGCCTGCTGGTGGCGCAGGTGATATTGGTGCGAAGGCTGGAGCGGGAAATGGGGAGCGAGATGTAGAAAAGTGGCCGCGGCAGTCCCGCGCACCACGGCCCCCCTAGAACTCTCCGCGTCCACTCCCCCGCGCGAACAACTGCAAGGTCCGCAGCCGCGCCAGTCTCGCGGCGTCCCGGTGGTAGTCCGCGCCACGATCAGACACGAAGCCATGACCCGCGTCATAGACGTAGATCGGCAAGTCGGGATGGGCCTCGCCGATGGCTTCGACCACGGTCGGCGGGATGCTCGCGTCACGTCGGCCGAAATGCAGGATGATCGGGCAGCGCGGCGTTTCGCTGACCAGTTCCGGGATTCGCCGGCCGTAGAAGCTCGACGCCGCCGCGACGCCTTCGCAGCGGCATGCCGCCAGCCAGGCCGCTGTCCCGCCCCAGCAATAACCGACCACAAACACCGGCGGGGCCAGGGCGGCGACACACGCCGAAAGATCGCCCGCCACCTGATCCCAGGGCGTGACTTCGGAATATTCGCGCCCCGCCTTCACCCCTTCGGCGTCGGCCAAGACTGCAAAACCCGGCGACAGGCGATCGTAGAGTGAAGGCGCGAGCGTCTCATAGCCCTCGGCCGCGAAATCGTCGGCCAGCTGGCGGATGTGGTCGGTGACCCCGAAAATCTCCTGGATCACCACCAGGCCGCCGCGCCGCGCGTCCTGCGTCGGGGCATGCCAGGCCCCGAACTCAAACCCATCGAAGGGGCTCGTCAGCCGGATCATCTCGCCCATCTTCCTTTAGACGTTGAACCTGAAATTCATCACGTCGCCGTCCCGCACAACGTATTCCTTGCCCTCGGAGCGCAACTTTCCCGCTTCCCGGGCGCCGGCCTCGCCACCGAGGGCGACGTAGTCGTCGAAGGCGATGGTCTCGGCGCGGATGAAGCCCTTCTCGAAGTCGGTGTGGATGACGCCGGCGGCCTGTGGGCCGGTGGCGCCGACAGGGATCGTCCAGGCGCGCGCTTCCTTCGGTCCGGCGGTGAAATAGGTCTGCAGGCCCAGCAGGGCGTAGGCCTCGCGGATCAGGCGATCGAGGCCGGGTTCGTGCAGGCCCAGCGTCTCGAGGAACTCGCCGCGCTCCTCCAGGTCGAGCATGGCGATCTCGCTCTCGATCTTGGCCGAGATCACCACCGCCTTGGCGTTGTCGCGCGCCGCCCGCTCGATCACCTGGTCGGACAGGGCGTTGCCGGTCGCCGCCGACTCCTCGTCCACGTTGCAGACGTAGAGCGCCGGCTTCGAGGTCAGGAGCTGCAGCATCCGCCAGGCTTTGGCGTCGTCTTCCGAAATCGTCGCCGACCGGGCTGGCCGGCCCGCATTCAACGCCTCGAGCGCCAGTGTCGCGAGCCGCAGTGTCGCCGAGCTTTCCTTGTCACCGCCCTTGGCGCGCTTTTCCAGCCCCGTCATCCGCCGCTCCAGGCTATCGAGGTCGGCCAGCATCAGCTCGGTCTCGATGATGTCGAGGTCGTCGAGAGGATTGACGCGTCCCTCCACGTGGGTGACGTCGCCATCCTCGAAGCACCGCGCCACCAGAGCCGTGGCGTCACAGTCGCGGATATTGGCCAGGAACTGGTTCCCCAACCCCTCGCCGTTGGCGGCGCCGCGCACCAGGCCGGCGACGTCGACAAAGGTGATCCTGGCCGGGATGATCTCCTTGGACTTGGCGATCTTCGCCAAAGCATCCAGGCGCGGCTCCGGCACCCCGACCTCGCCGACGTTCGGTTCGATCGTGCAGAACGGATAGTTCGCCGCCTGCGCCGCGGCGGTCTGGGTCAGGGCGTTGAACAGGGTCGACTTGCCGACGTTGGGCAGGCCGACGATGGCGACTTTCAGGGCCATGGATACTCGCGTTGGGGTGATGACATCAGCGTCGCGCGCGACCTAGCACGTCCTCCGGCGCATGGCGAAACGGATCGACCACGCGCACCTCGCCGTAGAGCTGACCGTCGTTCAGGTCCTCGGTCAGAAAATGCCGACAGCCTGCCGCGTTGGCCGACGCCAGCAGCAGCGCGTCCCAGAAACTCACGCCGTGGAGATCCTGCAGGCGCCAGGCGCCGGTGAGCGTAGCTGTCGTGAACGGAGCGGTCGCCCAGACCATATAGTCGCCGAGATGGCCGCGGATACTCGACCGCGCCGCGGCGAAGGCCTGCTTTCGGGATACGACCGAGTAAATCTCGTTAAGAACCTGAGGGCTCAGGATCAGGGCGTTGGCCAAGCGAAGCCTCCTCAGCCACGCCGAGCAGATGGTGCGCTTCCTCGGCTCGGCGAGGTCCAGCGTATACAGGATCGTGGTCGAATCGACGAAAACGCTCACCATACATTTCGTCCCGATCGATCGTGATCTTGCCGTTCTCGCTCAGCGCAATGCCAGGGAAGTCCTCGAGAAACTTGTCGATCCGCGCGTTCGCCGCAACCTTGACGTCCAGTTTGCCGATGGCTTCCGCTACCCGCAGGGCGATCCAGCGCGACACGCTCTGACCCACGCTCGCCGCCTCGATGCGAACCTTCGCAAGGGTGTCGTCTTCCATACTGATCGTGACGTTTTTCATGGTCACGAACTTCGTGTTTCACGAACTTCGTGTCAAGGTGGCGGCTGCTCAAAAGCGCCCCTGCGACACCGCCCGCGCCGCCAGATCGCGCCAGGCGCGGCCCTCGGCGCGGAAGGCGGGGTTGGCGGCCGCGAGACGGCGATCGATATCGGCGAGAGTCTCGCGGGCTTCCTGAGCGCGTCCGCAGCGGGCGAGGAACGCCGCGTAGCGGGCGAGGCCTTCCAAGCCCGGCAGTCGCCCCGCCGCCCATTGATAAGCGGTGTCGGCTTCCGACGTCCTGCCGAGGCCCTCATAGGCGCGGCCGAGCGCCAGGGCCGCGGCGGGCGTGCGGCCGGCGTCGGTGTCGGCGCCCAGCGCATCGAGCAGGCCCAGCGCCTCGGCGTCGCGGCCAAGCTCGATCAGGCTGACAGCCCGGCCGAGCAACAAGGTTGGATCGTCGGCGTGGATGCCGGTGGCCGCCCGGGCATAGAGCTGTTCGGCCTCTTCATGGCGGCCCTGACCGGCGGCGGCCTTGGCCAGCCGCATGAGGTTGTGCACGGTCGGCGTTTCGTCGCAGGCCGCCTTGGCCTCGCGGTATTCGCGGCCGGGGTCGAGCGCAGAGCGGGCCTCATGCCCCAGCCGCCGGGCGGTCGGGCCACCGACCAGACCGGGCAGCACGATGGCGATCAGATACACCAGCCCGCCCAACGGTTGCAGGAACAGGATGATCATCAGCCAGTACATCGCCTGGTTCGTGCGCACCACATGGACGCACATGGCGATGGAGAACAGCAGCGAGAAGCCGATGACCGGTATGCCGAAGCTCGGTATCATTCCGCGCCTCCTTCCCCCTTTAGCCGGCCGACCGCGCCGCGGCCCGAGGGTCGAGTTTCGCCGACGGCGCAAGACGCATCACCTCGGCTTGATAGCGTTCATCCTCGCCGGCGGCCAGCAACGACAACGCCGGTCCGGCGCACGCCTCGATCAGTCCCTTGACCCACTCGGCATCGACCTTGTGAAAGTCCGAAAGGACATGGCCCTGCACCAGGTCCTTGTGTCCCGGATGCCCGGTCCCCATTCGCGCCCGGCGAAAATCGGGGCCGATGCGCCCGGCGATCGATCGGATGCCGTTGTTGCCGGCCGCGCCCCCGCCGGTCTTCATTCGGAACCGCCCTGGCGCGAGGTCGATCTCGTCGTAGAACACCACCAGGTCCGACAGGTCGAGCTTGTAGAAGGCCAGGGCGTCGCCCACCGCGCGGCCACTCTCGTTATAGAAGGTCTGCGGCTTGAGGATCAGGGTCTTCATCGGACCCGCGGACGTCGAGATTTCGCCTTCGCGCGCGAGGCTGGCGAACTTCGATCGCTCCGGTCCGAAGCGCCAGTGATCGGCGATGGCGTCGACCGTCATCGCCCCGATATTGTGCCGGTTGCGGGCGTATTTCGCACCTGGATTGCCCAGGCCCGCGACGATCAGCATCGGTCAAGTCCGCCTCTGGTCGGGGACCCGTCAAAGTCCCTAAGCGCCCGCCGCGTCCTCGGCGGCGTCAGCCGACTGCATCGCCGAGGAGGTCGCGATGGAGGCGACGGTGGCGTCACGGTGATGCGCGGTCACCTCCACGCCGGCCGGCAGCGCGATGTCGGAGCCGCGCACCGATGCGCCGATGTCCAGGCCGGTCAGGTCGACCATGATTTCCTCGGGAATATGGTCGGCGGGGGCCATGACTTCCAGTTCGTGCAGGTTGACGTTGAGGGCGCCGCCGCGCTTCAGGCCGGGCGACGCCTCGTGATTGCGGAAGTGCACCGGGATCGAGATGCGGACCGCCGAGTGCTCGTAGACGCGATAGAGGTCGAAGTGGATCGGGTTGTCGGTCACCGGATGGAACTGCACGTCCTTGGCGATGACCGGCTGACTCTCATCGCCATACTTCAGCGTCACCAGGTGGCCGAGAAGCTTGCCGGTGTGCAGGGCCTTGTGGAGCTCGCCGTACTTCACCGCGATCGGCACCGGGGCCTTGTCGCCGCCGTAGAGCACCCCGGGCACCAGGCCTTCGCGGCGCGTCTGGCGCGATCCGCCGGTACCGGCGCGCTCACGGACTTGCACATTCAGAACGATATCGGCCATGGCCATGCCTCAAAATGCAAAGGCCGCGCGGGTCAAACGGCCGCGCGGCCGGAAGTTTCCTTGTGGGACCCCAAAGTCCCGGTAAAATGGGTGCGGCTCAATACACGCACCCGCCCGGCGATGCAACGTCTAGCGTGACGACGTGGATCGGCCTGTCGCGCCCGCGTGACACTATGCTCGATAAACGGCCCACTTGAAACAACCGACGAGGTCAGCATGTCGACGCCGCCGAACCGAAGGCAGGCCAGCCTAACGGAGTTTGCGCTGATCGCCTTGCTCGCCCTGGCGAGCGGCTGCGATCGTGAAGCGCCGGCCGCCTCTCCGCCGCCGGTCGCCGCCACCCCCCCGTCGGCGCCGGCGACCGCACCCAAGCCGACCTATACGCTGATCATGACCTGGATGTACGGCGCTCAGCCGCCGCAGACCACGCAGACGGTGTTCCGCGACGAGACCGCCTGCGATCAGGCGCGCGACGCCGCCATCGCGGAAGGTCGGCGGCTCGCGCTCGAGTCGATCGGCGCGGGGCCGCCGACGGCCGGCACGGCGCCCGCGCCCTCGACGCCCCGCCGCTATATCGGTTCGGCGCTGTTGCCGAGCGACGAAGCCTCGTCGTCGCCGCCGGCGAGCGCGCCTCAAGCCACCCCGCCGAAGGTCGCCGCCCTCTGCGCCGTCACCTCCACGCCATAGGCCCGCAGAAGCACGTCCACCGCCTTCGCCGCGCAACGCCTGAGGTTGGCGGGACGTGTGTCGATGTCGGCCCCGAGCAGGGCGCGGTTGACGATGTCCGCCTCCAGCAGCCCGCGCAGGTGCATCGCCACCAACCATGGGTCTTCGTCGCGGAGCCGCCCCGCCTCCATCGACTCCCGCAGAAAATCGGCCATCTTTGACCAGCTGATCTTTGGGCCGCGCTCGAACAGCCGTTGACCCAGCCCCGAACGTGAGCCTTCGGCGATCAGGATGCGGCGCACCTCGAGGACCTCCGCCGAGAGGGTGAGTTCCAGGAACCGAACGCCGAAGCGTTCGAGCACGGCGCGCAGATCCTGCGCCGGCCGCAGCATGTCGAAGAGCTGGGTCGCCTCGTCGTGGGCGACGTCGAGCAGGGCCGTCAGGAACAGGTCCTCCTTGGAGGAAAAATACCTGTAGAGCGTTGCTTTGGATGCGCCGATCCGCTTGGAAACCGCCGCCATGCTGGCGCCGGAAAAGCCGTGCTCGCGAAGGACCGCGGCCGCCGCGTCAAGTATTTCCTGGCGTTTGGCGTCTGTCTTGACGCGCATGGAGATTTCCTTTTTCGAAACCGGACAGTACCCATTCGGGTTGACAGCCGCTAGTCTCGCTCCCTATCGAACCAATCAGGGTCGAAAAACTGATGGCCGTCGGCCGCGCCGGGGCCGCGATCCGATTGCAACGGAAAGGGGCGACACCGCGTGACCGCGAGCAACGACGAGGCCGGCGCGGCCGACGGCGGTGGCCCGCTTGGACGCCTGCGTTGGCCCTTGATGCTGGGCGGCCCGCTGCTGATCCTCGCGATAGTCGCCTATGTCATCCTGACGGGCGGCAAGACCCAGACGACGGACGACGCCTATGTTCAGGTCGGCAAGGCGCCGATCAGCGCGCAGATTCCCGGTCGCGTGATCGAGATCGCCGTGAAGGAGAACCAGGCGGTCAAGAAGGGTCAGCTTCTCTTCAAACTCGACCCGTCCGACCTGCAGGTGGTCGCCGATCGCGCCGCCGCCGAGCTGGCCACGGCCCGGCTGCAGGTGGTGGCGCTACGCAACGCCTACGACCAGCAGAAGCTGGTGCTCGCCTCGGACCTGACGACGCAGGCCTTCGCGCGCAAGGAAGCCAATCGTCAACGCGCGCTCGTCACCGCCGGCGTCGCCTCCGAGCAGCAGGCCAGCGAAGCGGCGAATACCGCCGACCGGGCCGACTCGGCCGTCGCGGTCGCTCGCCAGCAGGTCGCCACCGCCCTGGCGAACCTTGGTCCCGCGATCTCCAGTCCCGACGCCTATCCGGCGGTGCTGCAGGCCAAGGCGGCGCAGGCGGCGGCGGCGCTCAACCTGGTCCACACGGTGATCGTCGCGCCCGTAGACGGCATCGTCACGCGCGTCGATCAGCTGCAGCTGGGCGCCTATGTCAACACCTCCCAGACGGCGTTCTGGCTGCTTTCCGGGGAGCCATGGGTGGCCGCCAACTTCAAGGAGGATCAGCTCGGCAAGATGCGGGTGGGTCAGCACGCCACGATCGAAATCGATGCGTTGGGCGGCCGCAAGTTCGCCGGTCACGTCGAAAGCTTCAGTCCCGGGGCCGGCGACAGCTTCTCGCCGCTCCCGGCCCAGAACGCCACCGGCAACTGGATCAAGGTCGTTCAGCGGCTGCCGGTGCGCATCGCCTTCGACAAGGCCCCGCCGGACGTCGCGGCCCGCGCCGGCCTTTCAACGAAAGTGACCGTCGATGTGCAAGCGGCTCCGCGAGGCTGACGCCTTGGTCCGCGCGCGCGCCATGGCGGCGACTTCATCGGCCGCTCCCAGGACATTTTTCGCCCTGGCCGTCAGCGTCATGCTCGCGTCCTGCACCACGGTCGGCCCCAACTTCAAGTCACCCGAGGCCCCCAAGGTCGGCGACTACGCTATGGCCGGCGACAGCGCGCCGCCGATCGCGCGCCTGACCCCCGACGCGCGGACCGCCGGGCCTTGGTGGACGGCGCTCGGTTCGCCAGACCTGAACGCGGTCATGGACCAGGCGTTGGTCGGAAACCAGACGGTCGCCGCCGCCGACGCGGATCTGCAAAAGGCGCTGGCCGAGGCGGGTGTGGCGCGGGGAAATCTCGATCCGCGCCTCGACCTGGCCTCGAACGCCGCGCGCGAGCGGATCAACTTTCAGACCTTCGGCTTTCCCAACATCCCCAACCCGACGCTCAACGTCTACAACATCGGGGGAACCGTCTCTTATGATCTCGACCTGTTCGGCGGGGGGCGGCGCACCGTGGAGGCCGCCCGGGCGAAGGCCGAGTCGGAGAAGTGGCGGGCGGACGCCGCCTATCTGGCGCTGACCGGCAACGTCGCGCTGCAGGCCGTGCGCATCGCCGGACTGCGCGCCGAAGTCGAGGCGATCGACGAGATCATCGCCGACGACAGGCGCGACATCGATCTCATCCGCGCCGCCCAGGCGGTGGGCGGTGAACCGGAATCGGCGACCAACAGCGACCGCGCCCAACTCGCCGCCGACGAGGCGCTGCGGCCGCCGGCGCAGCGCGACCTGGCCGCCGCGCGCCACGCCATGTCCCTGCTGGTCGGCAAGTCGCCGGCCGAATGGGCGCCGCCGGACTTTGCCCTCAGCGGGTTCGCACCACCCGACCAGGTCCCGATCGCCCTGCCGTCCAACCTGGTGCGCAACCGGCCGGACATTCTTGCCGCCGAGGCCATGCTGCATGCCGACACCGCCCGGATCGGCGTGGCGCTCGCCAACCTCTATCCCGACGTCCGCCTGAGCGGGAACCTGACCCAGGGCGCGGTGACGCCCGGGAATTTGTTCTCGTACAATTCGACCGGCTGGATGGTCGGCCCGGCGCTCAGCTTGCCGCTGCTCAACGGCGGCGCCCTCCGCGCCGAAAAGAGGGCGGCCGAAGCTCAGGCGCGGGCGTCGCTCGCACAGTACCGGCAGACGGTCCTGACCGCCTTCACCCAGGTCGCGGACGTTCTCACCGCGCTTGCCCATGACGATGATCAGCTGAGGGCGGTGGCGGAGGCCCAGAACGCCGCTGAGGCGTCCTTGAACAATGCCCGTAGCGCGTTGCGCCTGGGCGGAGGCACGACGCTCGATCTCATCGAAGCCCAGCGCCGCCTCGACCGCGCCCTGCTGCAGCGGGTGCAGGCGCGGGGTCAAAGACTGGCCGACATCGCCACCCTGTTCACCGCGACGGCCAGTGACTGGCGGTCGACGACGGCGCCTGTCGCGGGGGGGGCGGCGCCACCGGTCGAGGCCTCAAAACCGCCCGCGGGCGGCTAAACCGGCGCAAGAAGGCGGATCAATGCTAGCCAGCGAGTTTCATTCACCCTAAAACAATGGTTTGAATGATACACAGTAGCGAATTCCGCCCTTTTTGCGCGCACGACGCGACAGGGGGACGGAAGGGCACAGGAGGGTAGAGCGCGTTGGAGCCGACGAATATCGAGGCGCCGGAGTACTTCCATAAGGTTGTTGATTGTCAGTGGGCCTGTCCGGCCCACACGCCGGTGCCGGAGTATATTCGGCTGATCGCGCAGGGGCGCTACACCGACGCCTATATGATCAACTGGAAGTCCAATGTTTTTCCGGGGATACTCGGCAGAACGTGCGACAGACCCTGCGAGCCGGCGTGCCGGCGTGTGAGGGTCGAAGAGGAGCCGGTGGCGATCTGTCGCTTGAAACGCGTCGCCGCCGACAACAAGGACGATATCGCCGATCGGCTGCCGCCGCTCGCGGCTCAGCGAAACGGCAAGCGTATCGCCCTGGTCGGCGCCGGGCCCGCGTCCCTGGCCGTCGCCCGCGACCTCGCGCCGCTCGGCTATGAACTCGTCATCTATGACGGCGACGCCAAGGCCGGCGGCATGATCCGCAGCCAGATCCCGCGCTTCCGACTTCCCGAGAGCGTCATCGACGAAGAGGTCGGCTACATAACCGGCCTTGGCATGGAGATGCGGCTGGGCGAGCGCATCGACAGTCTCAAGTCGCTGCTGACAAAGGACTATGACGCGATCTTCGTCGGTTCAGGCGCCCCCCGCGGCCGCGATCTCGATGTTCCCGGCCGCGCGGAGGCCGCCGCCAACATCCATATCGGCATCGACTGGCTCTCCAGCGTCTCGTTCGGCCATATCGAAAAGATCGGCCGGCGGGTGATCGTGCTCGGCGGCGGCAACACCGCCATGGATTGCTGCCGCACGTCGCGCCGCCTCGGCGGCGAGGACGTCAAGGTCATCGTCCGTTCCGGCTTCGACGAGATGAAGGCCTCGCCGTGGGAAAAAGAGGACGCCATGCATGAGGATATCCCGATCCTCAACTGGCTGGTTCCCAAGGAGTTCACCCACGAGAACGGCAAGCTTACCGGGGTGACGTTCGAGAAGGTCGGCGCGGTGTTCGACGAAAAAGGCCGCCGCAAATTGCTGCCGACCGGAGAGCCGGACGAGCACTATCCCTGTGACGACGTCCTGGTCGCCGTCGGCCAGGAAAACGCCTTCCCTTGGATCGAACGCGACATCGGGCTCGACTTCAACGAGTGGGATATGCCCGTGGTCGACGAGGTCACGTTCGCATCGACCAACCCGAAGGTGTTCTTCGGCGGTGACGCCGCCTTCGGGCCGAAGAACATCATCTGGGCGGTCGCGCATGGTCACGACGCGGCCATCTCGATCCACAAGTTCTGCCAGGGAGAGTCGGTGGCCGATCGCCCGGCTCCTGGCGTCACTCTGGTGAGCCAGAAGATGGGCATCCACGAGTGGAGCTACGACAACGACATCTCCAACGCCCTGCGTCATCGCGTGCCGCTGCGCGACAAGGCCGAGGCGCTCAGCAACGTGAAGCTGGAGGTCGAGCTCGGCTTCAACCTGGGGGTGGGCTTCAAGGAAGCCGAACGGTGCCTGAACTGCGACATCGAGACGGTGTTCGCCGAGCCGTTGTGCATCGAGTGCGATGCGTGCGTCGACATCTGCCCGATGGACTGCATCACCTTCACCGAGAACCGCGACGAGACGGATCTGCGCCACCACCTCAGCGCTCCCGCGCTCAACCTGGAACAGGATCTCTACGTCTCGAGCCTGCTCCCGACCGGCCGGGTGATGGTCAAGGACGAGGACGTCTGCCTGCACTGCGGACTGTGCGCCGAGCGCTGCCCGACCGGCGCCTGGGACATGCGCAAGTTCCTGCTCAACATGACACACGCGGAGGGCGCATGTCGGATGTGATGGATGAAATCGCCGCGCGCGGCGGCCCGTCGCCGTTGTCGGCGGTCAACGACTTCGTGGTGAAGTTCGCCAACGTCAACGGGTCCGGCTCGGCCAGCGCCAACTCGCTGTTCGGCAAATCGATCCTGCGGATGGGCGTGCCGGTGGCGGCGCGCAATATCTTCCCTTCCAACATCCAGGGTCTGCCGACCTGGTACGAAGTGAGGGTGAGCGAAGCCGGCCATCTCGGGCGCCGTGGCGGCGTCGACATGATGGTGGCGATGAACCCGCAGACCTGGGGCAAGGACGTGGCCTCGATCGAGCCGGGCGGCTATCTTTTCTACGATTCGACCAAGCCGCTGCCACCCGACGGCGTGCGCGACGACATCACCCTGATCGGCGTGCCGCTGACCGCGATGTGCAACGCGGCCTACACCGATCCACGCCAGCGTCAGCTGTTCAAGAACATCATCTATGTGGGGGCTCTGGCCGAGCTGCTCGGTATCGACCAGGAAGCCACCGACACCCTGATCGGCGAGGAGTTCAAATCCAAGCCGCGGCTGATCAAGCCCAATCTCGACGCCCTGGCCCTGGGACGCGGCTACGCGCGCGAGAACCTGCCGCCGGTGGGGCTGAAGGTCCGCCGCGCCGACGCGGTCGGCGACCGCATCTATGTCGAGGGCAACAACGCCGCGGCGCTCGGCGCCATCTATGGCGGGGCGACGGTATGCGCCTGGTATCCGATCACGCCATCGACGTCGCTGGCCGAAGCCTTCATGTCGCATTGCGAGGACCTGCGCCGCGACCCGGAGACCGGCGAGGCGCGCTACGCCATCGTACAGGCCGAGGATGAGATCGCCTCGATCGGCATTGTCGTCGGCGCCGGCTGGAATGGTTCGCGGGCCTTCACCTGCACCTCCGGACCGGGGATTTCCCTGATGCAGGAATTCGTCGGCCTCTCCTACTTCGCCGAGATCCCGGCGGTCATCTTCGACGTGCAGCGCGGCGGACCCTCCACCGGCATGCCGACCCGCACCCAGCAGTCGGACATCCTGCTGGCCGCCTACGCCTCGCATGGCGACACCAAGCACCCGCTGCTGTTTCCCGAGGACCCGACCGAGTGCTTCGAGATGGGGGCCCTGGCGTTCGACCTCGCCGACCGTCTCCAGACCACCATATTCGTCATGCTCGACTTGGATATCGGCATGAACGAGTGGCTCTGCCGGCCGTTCGCCTGGGATGACAGCCGCCGCCTCGATCGCGGCAAGGTGATGACCTACGAGGCGTTGGAGGCCGGCGCGCCGTTCGGCCGCTATCGCGACGTCGACGGCGACGGCATACCCTACCGTTCGCTCCCCGGCGTCCACCCCGAGCGGGGCGCCTACTTCACCCGCGGCACGTCGCGCGACCCCGACGCCCGCTATAGTGAGGAGGGGCCGGTCTATGTCGCCAACATGGAAAGGCTGCTCACCAAGTTCGAGACCGCCAAGTCGCTGGTCCCGGCCCCGGTCGTTCGCAAGGCCAAGCGGCGCACGCCCTATGGCGCGATCTACTTCGGCTCGACGACGCCGGCCATGCACGAGGCTCTGGAGATACTCGAGGGCGGGGGCGTCCACATCGACGCCCTGCGCGTCCGCGGCTTCCCGTTCTCCGACGAGGTCATCGCCTTCATCGCCGCCCATGAGACGGTGTTCATCGTCGAGCAGAATCGCGACGCCCAGCTGCGCACCCTGGTTCTCAACGAGGGCGGCGTCGATCCCGCCAAACTGGTGGCCGTCCTCAACTACGACGGCTCACCGATCACCGCCCGGTTCATCGCCGAGGATATTTCCGATCGCATGCGCCAGCTCGTGGCGCGTCCCGCGCATCAGGCCGCCGAATGACCTACATCGCCAAACCCCGCCTGCATCATCCTCTGCTCAAGCCCAACGGCCTGGGCTTCACGCGCCGGGACTACGAGGGCAAGGTCTCCACCCTGTGCGCCGGCTGTGGTCACGACTCGATCTCGGCCGCGATCATCCAGGCATGCTACGACCTGGATCTACCGCCGCACCGGCTCGCAAAGCTTTCCGGTATCGGCTGCTCGTCCAAGACACCTGACTATTTTTTAGGCAATTCCCACGGTTTCAACAGTGTGCACGGGCGGATGCCGTCGGTATTGACCGGCGCCAACCTCGCCAACCGCGAGCTGATCTACCTTGGGGTCTCCGGCGACGGCGACAGCGCCTCGATCGGCCTGGGACAGTTCGCGCACGCCATGCGGCGCGGCGTCAACATGGCCTATATCGTTGAGAACAATGGTGTTTATGGCCTCACCAAAGGCCAGTTCTCGGCGACGTCCGATCCTGGCTCGAAGTCGAAGAAGGGAACGGTCAATCACGATCAGTCGATCGATCTCGTCGGCCTGGCGCTGCAGCTGGGCGCCGGCTTCGTCGGCCGCGCCTTCTCCGGCGACAAGGCTCAGCTGATCCCCCTGATCAAGGCGGCCATCCTGCACAAGGGCGCCGCCTTCATCGACGTCATCTCGCCCTGCGTTCAATTCAATAACCACGTCGGCTCGACCAAGAGTTTCGACTACGTGCGCGAGCATAACGCCGCGGTCAATCGCATGGATGTGATCATCGAGCGCGACGAGATCACCGTCGACTATGCGCCGGGGACGGTCGAACTGGTCACGCAACATGACGGCTCGGTCTTGAGGCTGAGCAAACTGCCTAACGACTATGATCCGACGGACCGCTTTGCAGCCATGAGTCAGTTGCAGACGCATCATGCAAAAGGCGAGATCCTGACCGGCCTGTTGTTCGTCGATCCCGAGTCGAGGGACCTGCACGATCATCTGGGTACGGTGAAGACACCCCTCAACCGGCTTGGCGACGGGGAGCTCACGCCCGGCGCGGCCGCGCTTTCAGCGATTAACGAAACGTTGCGATAGCCCACGGCGGCGGCTAGGACTTTCCATGAACGTGCCTGGGGGCCCGTTCACCATAGTAACTGCAAGATTGGTGACGCGATGCCGGACGGAGCGACCTCGAGCCAGATCGGACTAGTACCGGGGCTTGATCCCGCGCCTACGAAACATGCCGCGCTGGTCTCCTGGGTGCGCGAGATCGCTTCCCTGACCAAGCCCGACCGGGTCTACTGGTGTGACGGGTCGGACGAGGAATGGGACCGCCTGACCAAGGAAATGGTCGCGTCCGGCACGCTGAAGGCGCTCAACCCCGAGAAACGTCCGAACTCGTTCTACGCCGCCTCCGACCCCAGGGACGTGGCGCGGGTCGAGAGCCGGACGTTCATCTGCTCGGGGCAGCAGATCGACGCGGGCCCCACGAACAACTGGCGCGACCCGGTCGGCATGCGCGCCGAGCTCAGCGGCCTTTTCGACGGCGCCATGCGCGGCCGCACCATGTATGTCGTGCCGTTCTGCATGGGACCGCTCGGCTCGACGATCAGCGCGCTGGGCGTCGAGATCACCGACAGCGCCTACGTGGTCGCCTCCATGCGCATCATGACGCGGATGGGCAAGCCCGCCCTCGACCAGCTGGGTGAAGACGGCTTCTTTGTTCCGGCGGTCCACTCGGTGGGGGCGCCGCTCGCCGAAGGCGAGGCGGATGTCGCCTGGCCGTGCAACGAGACCAAATACATCGTGCATTTCCCCGAGACGCGCGAAATCTGGTCCTACGGCTCGGGCTATGGCGGCAACGCCCTGCTCGGCAAGAAGTGCTACGCCCTGCGCATCGCTTCGGTGATGGCTCGCGACGAGGGCTGGCTGGCCGAACACATGCTGATCCTGAAGCTCACGTCGCCCAAGGGCGCCGTGCACTATATCGCCGCGGCCTTCCCCAGCGCCTGCGGCAAGACCAACCTGGCCATGCTGCAGCCGACCCTGCCGGGCTGGAAGGCCGAGACGGTCGGCGATGATATCTGCTGGATGCGTTTCGGCGACGACGGACGCCTCTATGCGATCAATCCGGAGGCCGGCTTCTTCGGCGTGGCGCCTGGCACCAGCGAAGGGACCAACGCCAACGCCCTCGCCTCCCTCGCCGAGAACTGCGTCTTCACCAATGTCGCGCTCACCCCGGACGGCGACGTCTGGTGGGAGGGCCTGAGCGACGAGCCGCCGGCCGGTCTGATTGATTGGAAGGGCCGCGCCTGGTCGCCCGAGAGTGGCGAGCCCGCCGCCCACCCCAATTCACGCTTCGCCGCGCCGGCGAACCAGTGCCCGGCGATCGCGCCAGAGTGGGAAGACCCCAGGGGCGTGCCGATCTCCGCCATCCTGTTCGGCGGACGCCGCGCCAGCGCCGTGCCGCTGGTCACCGAGGCTTTCGATTGGCGCCATGGCGTCTTCCTCGCTTCCAACGTCGCCTCCGAAGGCACGGCCGCGGCCGAGAACAAGGTCGGCGAGCTTCGCCGCGATCCGTTCGCCATGCTGCCGTTCTGCGGCTACAACATGGGCGACTATTTCGCCCATTGGCTGAAGATCGGGGCCCGCGCCGACGCCGCGAAGCTGCCGAGGATCTTCTTCGTCAACTGGTTCCGCAAGGACGCCGCCGGCAAGTTCGTCTGGCCGGGCTTTGGCGACAACAGCCGCGTGCTGAAATGGATCGTCGATCGCCTGGAAGGCCACGCCGAGGCGACGGACACCCCGATCGGCCGCCTGCCGGCGCCGGGATCGCTCGACGTCAGTGGTCTCCACCTTTCGGACGAGCAGCTGCGCCTGCTCCTGACCGTCGATCCCGAGGTCTGGCGCGAAGAGGCCGCGCTCATCCCGCCCGCCTACGAGAAATTCGGCGACCGGCTGCCAAAGGACCTGTGGGCCGAATACGAAGCTCTTCTTGAGCGTCTCGAAGCAGCCTGACCCCTCGTATCGCGGGCTTCCAGCCCGCAACTTTTCTACAAAAAGTCCCGCGCACCTTCGTGTCCGTCAAGAGCGGGCTGGAAGCCCGCGCAACGAGAAGGTCGCCGCTCGTCTAGACGGTTGCATCCACTCTCGAAGGAAGGCATGGACAGAGGGCCAAGGACACGCCGGAGAGCGTGAACCCCGGGAGCCAACGCCATGTCCGACACCACCACGCCCAGCGAGCCGATCCTCGAACCGGATCTGCCGATCGTCGATCCGCACCACCACCTCTGGGATCGCCCCAAGGCGATGATCGCCGCCCTGGCGACCTCCAAGCACGACTTCACCCGGGTCATCGAGCAGGTTCCACGGTACCTTCTCGACGAACTGAACGCAGACCTCGACAGCGGCCACAACATCCGGGCCACCGTCTTCATGGAGTGCGGCGCCTTCTATCGCGCCGACGGCCCCGCGGCGATGCGCTGCGTCGGCGAAACCGAATTCGTCACCGGCGTCGCGGCGATGAGCGCCAGTGGCATCTATGGCGAAGCGCGCGCCTGCGCGGCGATCGTCGGCCATGCGGACCTGACCCTGGGCGCGCCGGTCGCCGACGTCCTGCAAGCCCATATCGCCGCCGCCGGCGGCCGGTTTCGCGGCATCCGCCACGCCGCCGCCTCCGATCCCGACCCCGAGGTCCTGGGCCCGCTGCACGGCCGGCCGGCCGGCCTCTATCTCGACAATACGTTCCGCAAAGGCTTCGCTCAGCTCGCGCCGCTGGGGCTTTCCTTCGACGCCTGGATGCTGGAACCGCAGCTGCCCGACCTGATCGATCTGGCGCGCGCGTTTCCCGATACCCAGATCATCCTGGACCATGTCGGCACGCCGTTGGGTCTGGCCTCCTACCGAGGTCGGCGCGATGAACGCTTCGGCGTCTGGCGAGACACCATCAAGGCCTTGGCCCAATCGCCAAACGTGGCGGTCAAGCTCGGCGGCCTGGCCATGGTGTTCCCGGCGTTCGATTCCTTCCTCGCCGATCCGCCCGCCCCCTCCTCGCAACTCGCCGCCGAATGGAAGCCCTATATCGAAACCTGCATCGAGGCCTTCGGTCCGCAACGCTGCATGTTCGAGAGCAACTTCCCTGTCGATATGGGCAGCTGCACCTACGCCGTGCTGTGGAACGCCTTCAAGGTCATCGCCGCCGACTATTCGGCCGATGACAAGACCGCCCTGTTCAGCGGGGCCGCCTCAAATATCTATCGTCTGAGCCTCTGAGAGCTTCATGCATTACAAGGAACTGAAGACCGCCTGGGCAGAGCTTACCGCGCCCGGCGCACCTTTCGAAGTCGGCGAGATCGTCGTGCGGGGCTCGCCCATGCGGATCTACAAGCACGCCCCGCCGACGGTGCGGGATCTGTGGCTTTCATCCGCCCAGTTCGCCGACCGCGAATACCTCGTCTATCAGGACGAGCGGATGACCTATGGCCAGGCCCACGCCCAGGTGAACGCCATCGCCGGCTGGCTGGTCGAGCAGGGTGTCGGGCGCGGCGACCGCGTCGCCATCGCCATGCGCAACTATCCCGAATGGATCCTGATCTATTGGGCCTGCGTGAGCATGGGCGTGGCCACCGTCGGCATGAACGCCTGGTGGGTGCCCGAGGAACTGGCCTATGTGATCGACGACGCCCGTCCGAAGGTGATCTTCTGCGACCGCGAGCGCCTGGAGCGGCTTCTCGAAAACCCCGCGATGTCGCTCGGCGCCACGCTGGTCGCCACGCGCGTCGATCCCCTGCCGCCCGGCGTGGTCGCCTGGAGCGAGGTGATCGCCAACACCGGGTCCCTGCCTGATGTCACGATCGACCCGGATGAAGACGCCTGCATCTTCTACACCTCCGGCACCACCGGTTTCCCCAAAGGCGCGCAGCTGACCCATCGCGGCTGCATCCACAATCTGTTCAGCCTGATATTCGCGGGGCAGGCGACCGCCCTGGCGACCCAGCGCGCCACCGGCGTGACGCCTGATCCCGCCGCCCCGCTGCCGATCCCGATCTCCCTGATCACCACGCCCATGTTCCACGTCACCGCCAACAACTGCGGCGCCTATCCGATCACCGCCGGCGGCGGCAAGATGATCCTGATGTACCGCTGGGATCCGAAGGAAGCGCTGACCCTGATCGAACGCGAGCGCGTCACCTCGATGAGCGGCGTGCCCGTGATGTCGCGTGAACTGATCAGCCACCCAGATTTCGCGAGCCATGACCTGTCCAGCCTGATGGCCCTGGGCGGCGGCGGCGCTCAGCTCCCGCCGGACCTGGTGCTCAAGATCGATGAGAGCGTGGCGACCGCCCGCCCCAGCACCGGCTACGGCATGACCGAAACCTGCGGCATCATCACCGCGGTCTCCGCCGATTTCTTCGTCGACAAGCCGTCCACCGCCGGCCCGGCCATGCCCTGCTACGAGACCAAATGCGTCAATGACGCCGGCGAGGAAGTTCCGCACGGCGCGCTGGGCGAACTATGGGTGCGCGGCGCCCAGGTGATCAAGGGCTACATCAACCGCCCCGACGCCACGGCCGAGTCGATCACCGACGGCTGGCTGCACACCGGCGACGTGGCGCGCCTGGACGACGACGGCTTCATCTTCGTCGTCGACCGCAAGAAGGAGATGGTCCTGCGCGGCGGCGAGAACGTCTACTGCGTCGAGGTCGAGGCGGGCGTCTACCGCTGCGACGCCGTAGCCGAATGCTCGGTATTCGGCGTGCCCGACGAGCGGCTGGGCGAAGAAGTGGCCGTCGCCGTCCATTTGCGCCCCGACCGCACCCTGACCGCGCAGGCGCTGCGCGAACACCTCGCCGGCATCATGGCCAAGCACAAGATCCCCCGCTACATCTGGTTCGTCGACCAGCCCCTGCCCCGCAACGCCAGCGGCAAGTTCCTCAAGCGGGAGCTGCGGGAAACCCTGGCGGTCACCGAGGCGGCCTGAGGATAGACCGAGGGGCCGCTGGCGGCATTGCTCGCGGTGGCGCAGAACGGTCAAAACCGCGGCCGCAGTGGATTGAGTGCGGCCCCAAGCGCCAAGCCCACGGATGCCATGGCCAGGGTCCGCAATCGGAGGTGAGCCGCGATCGGCCGAGTTATGTCCAATATATAAAACCGAAATTTGGAGGGTGCGATGGTTCAACCAGATGGGCCGGCGGGGATTACCAAGCGTTTCGAAGCGGCTTGGAACTCTCACGACATGGAGGCATTCGCCGCGCTGTTTCACCCCAACGCCACTTTCGTCAACCGGTTCGCGACCTATTGGCGAGGCGCCGATGCGATCGTCGCGGGGCACCGCCACATCCACGAGACTATCTACAGCGACTCGACACTTGAGATTGAGGCTCCGGACGTGGACTGCCTCTCAAACGACGCAGCTATTCTTCACTTCTGGACCCGGCTAACTGCGGGAGCCGCGCACCCGGCCGGCCCACATCAGGTGGATACACTGATCCTCGCTGTCATCACGCGGCGCGAGGAGGAGTGGCGCATCCAGGCCGCCGAAAACGTCACGCTTGTCGATCCTCGCTCCAACAAGGCGATCCTGCGGGGAAGGTAGGCGGGCGTCCGGGACCTTTCGCTCTGGGGCATCCTTTGCTGTCGGCTTCCCCTCGACTCCGGCCATTTGCGCCGACTCCTGTTTCCCAGCAGAGTTGAGGGTATAAGGCCGCCTGATGCCGGGCTAGGCTAGGCTGGTATGCGCGGGGTGATCAACGATGACTATCGCACCTATCTGGGTTCAGACTTTGTTTTGGGGCGCTGTCGAGACCTTTCTCGTATTGCGTCTGCGTTACGTGCTCCGACGGGAGGAGATCGACACTGGTAAATATGTGAAGCGGGTCGCAACACGCCAAAACCAGCCGAACCAGTTCTGGTTCGGCGTACTTATCATCTTGAGCGCAATGGCCTATGGTGCGTGGGCTATACTGACAACGATCCTGCTACCTCTGCTTGGATGGTCATTTCCCAGGATTTGAGCAGTCGCTCACGGGGCGGCGCGGAAACTCCCTCGGTGACGCCTTGCCAAGCGAGAGCCCGTGTGCCCGATCCTCGGTGTTATACCAGCCCTCCTAAAGATTGACACACGCCCACTCACGCGGGCCCAATGAGCGGATGCGGTCGGGATCGTTGATCAGGAAGCGCCAGGCGCCTTGGCAGGCGTCTAGGATATCATCGTAGGTA
>Ga0302314_10002376_pt1 | contig 34928 bp, 28 predicted proteins | sample III_Palsa_N2_3_FD_200533 | JGI IMG/M metagenome (GOLD analysis project Ga0302314, IMG submission 200533) | Peat permafrost microbial communities from Stordalen Mire near Abisko, Sweden - III_Palsa_N2_3 | ecosystem: Environmental > Terrestrial > Soil > Palsa > Peat permafrost | place: Sweden...
GCGCGCGTGAATACGCTTCCGCGCGAGAAGCCGCGCGAGCCGGAGGCGCTGGGACTGTCCATGGCGTACAGCAGCCACTCATCCACGCGCGCCGGCCGGTGAAACCACATCGCGTGATCGATACTGGCGAGCATGAGTTTGCCGCTGACGAAGTTCAGCGCGTGTGGGCGCACTGCAGTGCCGAGCAGATGGAAGTCGGACACGTAAGCGAACAAGCAGTGGTGCAGCACATCGTCGTCGGGAAGACGATCGACCGCGCGGATCCAGATGTATTGCAGCGGCGCGGCGTTGCGCGGTTGCAGCGGATCGATCGGGTCGGTCATGCGAAATTCGAATGGATGCACCTGCGCATAGAACTGGCGCATTTTCTCGGGCAGTTGATTGAGCCTGCGGCTTGCCGGCAGTCCCGAGTCCGGCAAAGTCTCCGGTTCCGGCACGCTGGGCATAGCGATCTGATGCTCGACGCCGGGCTGCGGCACCTGGAATGAGGTCGCCATGTGAAAAATCTGCTCGCCGTGCTGGATCGCGGTCACGCGCCGGCTGGTGAAACTCTGCCCATCGCGGCTGCGGTCGACGAAATACACGATCGGCGCATTGAAGTCTCCGCGCTTGAGAAAATAGGCGTGCAGAGAATGAGCCACGCGGCCGGGTTCGACCGTGGCATAGCAGGCCTTCAAGGCTTGCCCAAGCACCTGGCCGCCAAACACCTGCGGGCTGCCGATATCGCGGCTCTGGCCGCGAAATAGATTGACCTCGAGCCGTTCGAGCTCGAGCAGGCGCACCAGGGCGGCCAGCCGTTCGTCCATCACGCGGTCGCGACACCCAGACGCTTCTGCATCGCCGGACTGGTGGTGGTGTATTGCAGGAACTGTTTCTTCGCCGGATACAGATAGTGCTGGATCGCGAACGAGGCCAGTGCTGCCTCGTGGAAGCCCGACAGAATCAGTTTCTTCTTGCCCGGGTAGGTGTTGATGTCGCCGATGGCAAACACGCCCGGGATATTCGACTGGAATTTCTCGGTATCCACCTTGATGGCGCGTTTATCGATCTCCAGTCCCCACTCGGCTATCGGCCCGAGTTTGGGCGCCAGACCGAAGAACACCAGCAGCTGCTCGGCTTCAAGCAGCTCCAGCTCCCCGGCCGCCATCTTGACATGTACACCCTTGAGCGCCCCGGCGTCGCTGTGCAGTGAGTGCGCCAATCCCTCGACGAAACGCAGTTTGCCGGCTGCCGCCAACTCGCGCAGACGCGCCAGCGTGGCCGGGGCACCCCGAAATTCCGGGCGGCGATGCACCAGCGCAATGCTGGCTGCCTTGGGCGCCAGATCGAGCGCCCAATCGAGCGCCGAATCCCCGCCACCGAAGATCACCAGCTTGCGGCCATGGAAGTCGCTGGCACTCTTGACGCGATAGTGGATGTGGGATCCCTCGAACTGCTCGGCCGTCTCCACGCTGAGTCGTCGCGGCTGAAAGGAGCCGACACCACCGGCGATCACGACCGCGCCGGCATCGAAAACGGTGCCCGCGGCGGTGACGACACGGAACCGGCCACTGTCCTGGGGCTGCAGCTGCACCGCCTCCTCGCCCAAGTGGAATTCGGCGCCAAACGGCTTGATCTGCTGCAGCAGCCGGTCCACGAGCTCCTGGGCGCCGCAGAAGGGCAACGCCGGGATGTCATAAATCGGCTTGTCCGGATACAGCTCCGTGCACTGTCCGCCGGGCTGGCGCAGGGTGTCGAGCACATGCGCCTTGATGCCGAGCAGTCCGAGTTCGAACACCTGGAATAAGCCGGCCGGGCCGGCGCCGATGACGACCACTTCGGTGGTAATGACGGTATCGTTCAAGGAAATCCCGTTTGCTGCTCAGAAGGTCAGGGCGCGGGATTCTAGCGATGCGGCCTTCGGTGCGGCAAACGAATCCGGTTTTTAGCTCATGGCGATAGGATTATAGTTGGCAAAACCGGGTGGGAGGATCCATGGCAAATAATACCGATCTGCATCGCCGTCGCACCGCCGCGGTGCCGCGCGGCGTGGCCAATTCGCTCAGCATCTATGCACAGCGGGCCAGCAATGCCGAACTCTGGGACGTCGAAGGGCGCCGCTACATCGACTTCGCCAGCGGCATTTCCGTGCTCAATACCGGCCATCTTCACCCACGCGTGGTGGCCGCGGTGCAGGCCCAGTTGGGTCAGCTGATCCATTCGTGCTTCCAGGTCACCCCGTACGAGGGTTATGTCGCCTTGGCCGAGCGCCTCAATGCGCTCGCACCCGGCCCGACACCGAAGAAATCCATCCTGTTCTCGACCGGCGCCGAGGCGGTGGAAAACGCGCTGAAGATCGCGCGCTATCACACGCGCCGCTCGGCCGTAATCGCCTTCAATGGCGCATTCCACGGCCGCACGCTTGCCACCATGACCCTGACGGGCAAGGTGCAGCCCTACAAAGCCGGCTTCGGTGCGCTGCTGCCCGACGTATTCCATGTGCCGTTTCCCTCGGCCTTTCACGGCATCACCCCACAGCACTCGCTGGCCGCGATTGAGCAGCTGTTCAAGGTCGATGTCGACCCCGCACGGGTGGCAGCACTGATCATCGAGCCAGTGCAGGGCGAAGGCGGCTTTTACGTCGCGCCGCCCGAGTTCCTCAAGAGTCTGCGCGCACTGTGCGATAGCCATGGCATCGTGCTGGTAGCCGATGAGATTCAGTCGGGCTTTGCCCGCACCGGGCGCATGTTTGCCTTCGAGCATTCCGGCGTCGAGCCGGACCTCATGACCATCGCCAAGAGCCTGGCGGGCGGACTGCCGCTGTCGGCAGTCGTGGGCAAGGCCCAGATCATGGACGCACCGCCGCCCGGTGGTTTGGGCGGCACATTTGCCGGCTCACCACTGGCTTGTGCAGCTGCTCTGGCGGTGCTGGACGTGATGGCCGAGGAGCAGCTGGCCGAGCGGGCGCGCATTCTGGGTGCGCAACTGATAACGCGGCTAAAGACCCTGCAGGGGAAATACCCCGCCATCGGCGAAGTGCGCGGCCTGGGGTCGATGGTCGCGATCGAGCTGGTCAAGAACCGGCGTGCGGAGCAGCCCGACGCCGAGCTCACGCGCGCGCTGGTTCAGGCCGCAGCCGCACGCGGACTCGTGATCCTCTCCTGCGGCGTCTACGGCAACGTGATTCGCCTGCTGGCGCCGTTGACCATCAGCGATGAGCTGCTGAGCGAGGGTCTGGGGCTGCTGGAGGCGGCTTTTGCGGACGTCAGCGCCACGCAGATGGCAGCGGCCGGCTAGGCGCGGCCGGCTAGGCGCGGCCGGCGTTGGCGTCGGTGGGCGCATGGAAGTACTCGCTTTCCGAGGCGAGCTGATCCATGAGGCGCTTGAGTTCGGCCATGCGCGCCTCGGCGGTGCTGATCGGCACGCAGTCCTCGCAGCGGGGATCCCCGCACGGCTGACGCGTGTACAGCCAGTATTGAATCGCGCCGGCCAGCAAGCCGTCGGCGATGTCCCAGAGATCGGCTTCCTTGTCCTTGCCGGCGAGGCGGTTGCCCAGATCGACGGCCTTGGAAAATGCAGAGTCGAAGGTGTCAGCGGCTTCATCCATGGTGCCGCCATTGTACCCGCTCGTGCGCCGGATCGGCGACTCAACGATAGCCGCGGGCCTGCAGCGAGAACAGTTGCGCATAGTGACCACCGAGGGCCATAAGCGCCTCATGGCTGCCCTTCTCGATGATGCGGCCATGATCGAGCACTGCGATCTGGTCGGCCATGCGCACGGTTGAGAAGCGGTGTGAGATCAGGATGGTGATGCGCTCGCGCGCCAGGGCGCGAAAATGTTCAAATATCTCCGCCTCGGCGCGTGCATCCATGGCCGCGGTCGGCTCATCGAGCACCAGCACGTCGGCCTGCGTGCGCATGAAGGCGCGCGCCAAGGCGATTTTCTGCCATTGGCCGCCTGAGAGCTCCTGGCCGTCGCGAAACCATTTACCGAGTTGTGTTTGATAGCCGGCGGGCAGCTGTTCAATGAAATCCGCGGCCCGTCCCTTGCTGGCGGCCTCGCGCCAGCGCTGCTCGTCCTCGAAATAGCGCTCGTCGCCGGCACCGACATTCTCCCCGACCAGCATCTGGTAGCGGGTGAAGTCTTGAAAGATGACGCCGATGCGCGCCTTGAGCGCCTCGTCCTGCCATTCCGGCAGTGGCAGACCGTCGAGCAGAATGCGGCCTGAGTCCGGACTGTAAAGGCGTGTCAGCAGTTTGATCAGCGTGGTCTTGCCCGAACCGTTCTCCCCGACCAGTGCCAGGCTGGCGCCCGGCATCAGATGCAGATCGATGTCGATCAGAGCCGGCGTGGCTGCCCCGGGGTAAGTGAAATTCACATGCTCGAAGCGCACGCCATCGGCCGGCGCTGGGCCGCGCACCGCGCTGCCGGCCGGGCGCTGAACCGGTGTCTCCAGGTATTCGTACAAAGTCGACAGATAGAGATTGTCCTCGTACATGCCGCCGACCGCGGACAGCATGCTGGTCACGGCCGACTGTCCCTGCCGGAACAGCGACACGTACAGGGTCATCTGTCCGATGCTGATCGCAGCGCGCATGGTGGCCAGCGCAATCCAGGCATACGCGCCGTACAGGCTCGCGGTGGCCAGCAGGCCGAGCACGAAACCCCAGGCATCACGCCGAATCGACAGCGCGCGATCTTCGCGATACAGCCGCGTGAAGATATCGCGATAGCGCTGCAGCAGGCGCGGACCTAAGCCGAACAGCTTGACCTCTTTGGCGTGATCCTCACGCGCGAGCACGGTTTCCAGATACGTCTGCATGCGTGTTTCGGGCGAGCGCCAGCGGAACAGCCGAAAGGCATCGCCGGAGAATTTGGCCTCGGCGATGAAGGCCGGCAGCCCCGCCATCAGCAGGATCAGCACGGTCCACGGTGAAAAACGCACCAGCAACAGCGCGAAACTCAGCAGCGAAATCAGGTTCTGACCCAGGCCGAAGGTGCGCATGACCAGGCTCAGGGGTCGGCTCGAAGCCTCGCGGCGCGCACGCGTGAGCTTGTCGTAGAACTCGGAATCCTCGAAGTGCTGCAGTTCGAGTGTCAGCGCCTTCTCCAGAATCATGACGTTCACGCGCTGACCCAGTTGCGCACGCAGCAGCGACTGACACAGCGACAGGCCGCGCTGCGCTGCGGCCAAAGCCGCCACCAGCACGGCCTCGATCAGCACCAATCGCAGCACGCGCGCGGCGCCCAGCAGCGGTGAATTACGCGCAGCCACGACCGCGTCGATGATCTGCGCGCCGACCCAGGGCACGGCCGCCGGCAGCAATCCCGCTGCGATGGTCAAAAGTGCCAGCCCTACGAACAACGCTCGGTTGGTACTCCAGACCAGATCGATGGCGCGACGGCTGTAGCGAAACACGCCAAAAAATCCGCGCAGCACGTCCGCACCGCCGGCGGCGGCCGCGTTGGCGACCAGGGGAGGACGAATGCCGGGGGTCACGCCGTCTGCAAAGCTGCGACCTCGGGCTCGTAGCCGAGATTGGGCGCCAGCCAGCGCTCGACTTGCTCGACCGTCATGGCCTTGCGTCGCGCGTAATCGATGACCTGATCGCGGTCGATGCGTCCGACGGCCAGATAGCGCGCGTCCGGATGCGAAAAATACCAGCCGCTGACGGCTGCGGTCGGATACATCGCAAACGACTCGGTCAGCACGATGCCGGCGCGCTGCACGACATCCAGCAGCTGCCAGAGTATGGCTTTCTCGGTATGGTCCGGACAGGCCGGATAGCCCGGCGCCGGCCGTATGCCGCGATATTCCTCCCGGATCAGCTGCTCAGGCCCGAGTTTTTCGGCCGCGGCGTAGCCCCAGAACTCGCGCCGCACGCGTTCGTGCAGACGCTCGGCGAACGCCTCGGCCAGTCGATCGGCCAGGGATTTGAGCATGATGGAGGAGTAATCGTCGTGGTCGGCCTCGAAGCGCTGCAACGGCGCCTCGATGCCCTGCCCGGTGCTGATCGCGAAGGCACCGAAATAGTCGCGCAGCTGCGATGACTTGGGCGCCACGAAATCCGCCAGCGCTGCGTGCGGCTTGCCCTCGGGCAGATCCTTCTGCTGGCGCAGAAAGTGCACGCGCGCAAGCACTTCGGCACGCGAATCGTCGGTATACAGCTCCAGGTCGTCGTCGATCGAATTGGCTGGAAACAATCCAAACACGGCGCGCGGCTGCAACCAGCGCTCCTGGATCAAGGTGCGCAGCATCTTGCGCGCATCGGCATACAAACTGCTCGCCTGCTCGCCGAATTGCGCGTCGTTGAGAATGTCGGGGAATCTGCCTCGCAGCTCCCAGGCTTGGAAAAACGGCGTCCAGTCGATGTAGCGCGAGAGCTCCTCGACTGAGTAGTCATCGAAGCTGCGAATGCCGAGCATGCGCGGCACCGGCGGCACATAGCCGCTCCAGTCCAGCCGCGGCCGATTGGCCCGCGCCTGTGCCAGAGTGTGCGTCGGCGACTTGGCGCGGCGCGAGCCGTGCTGGACGCGGCGCTGCGCGTGGTCGGCCTTGGTACGCGTGGTGAAGGCGGCGCGCGAGTCGGCGGCAATCAATTGCTGACACACGCCCACGGCGCGCGAGGCGTCCTTGACATACACCACTGCGCCCTCGTATTGCGGATCGATGCGCACTGAAGTGTGTGCCGGCGAGGTGGTCGCGCCGCCGATCAGCAGCGGCTGCTTGAAGCCCTGACGCTGCATTTCCTTGGCCACGTGCACCATCTCATCGAGCGAGGGGGTGATCAGTCCCGACAGTCCGATCATGTCGGCGCTCTCCCGACGTGCCGCCTCGAGAATCTTTTCACACGAGACCATCACGCCCAGATCCACGACCTCGAAGTTATTGCACTGGAGCACCACGCCGACGATGTTCTTGCCGATGTCGTGCACATCGCCCTTGACCGTGGCCATGACGATGCGGCCGTTGGCCTGGCGCGCGCCGCCGCCGGAGGCTTTCTCCAGTTCGATGTACGGAATCAGGTGCGCGACGGCTTTTTTCATCACGCGCGCGGATTTGACCACCTGCGGCAGAAACATCTTGCCGGCGCCGAACAGGTCGCCGACCACATTCATGCCTTCCATGAGCGGACCCTCGATCACCTGCAGCGGCCGCTCGAATTGGCTGCGGGCCTCCTCCGTGTCCTCGACCACGTATTCATCGATGCCGCGCACCAGCGCGTGCTCGAGTCGCTTGCTTACGGGCCAGCTGCGCCAGGCCAGGTCCTCGACCTTGCGCTGGCCGGCCTCACCCTTATAGCGCTGCGCCACCTCCAGCAGTCGCTCGGTGGCGTCATCGCGGCGATTGAGAATCACGTCTTCACATCGCTCGCGCAGTTCCGGATCGATCTGCTCGTAGATCGCGAGCTGGCCGGCGTTGACGATGCCCATGCTCATGCCGGCGCGGATCGCATGGTAGAGAAACACCGAGTGCATGGCTTCGCGCACCGGCTCGTTGCCGCGGAACGAGAACGACACGTTGCTGACGCCGCCGCTGATCATGGCGTGCGGGCAGCGCTCGCGAATCGCCGCGGTGGCCTCGATGAAATCGCGCCCGTAGCCGTTGTGCTCCTCGATACCGGTGGCGATGGCGAAGATATTGGGATCGAAAATGATGTCTTCGGGCGGGAAGCGCACCTGCTCGGTCAGCAGCTTATAAGAGCGCTCGCAGATCGAGACCTTGCGCTCGACGGTATCGGCCTGGCCTTTCTCATCGAAAGCCATGACCACCACGGCGGCGCCATAGGCGCGCACCAGCCGCGCCTGTTTCAGAAACGGCGCCTCGCCTTCCTTGAGACTGATGGAATTGACGATGCCCTTGCCCTGCAGACACTTGAGTCCCGCCTCGATGACCGACCACTTGGATGAGTCGATCATGACCGGCACCCGGGCGATGTCCGGCTCCGAGGCGATCAGGTTCAGGAAGCGCACCATGGCCGCCTGCGAATCGAGCATGCCCTCGTCCATATTGATGTCGATGATCTGTGCGCCGCTCACCACCTGCGAGCGGGCGACGTCGAGCGCCGCGGCGTAGTCGTCGGCTTCGATCAGTCGCCGGAATTTGGCCGAGCCGGTGACATTGGTGCGCTCGCCGACGTTCACAAACAGACTGTCGGGGCCGATGTCCAGTGCTTCGAGACCCGAGAGGCGGCAGCGCGGCGCAGGTCGCGGCAGCACTCGCGTCGGCAGCCTGGCGACCGCTTCGCGGATGTGCTCGATGTGCTCGGCGGTGGTGCCACAGCAGCCGCCGACGATGTTGACCAGTCCCTGCTCGGCGAATTCGCGCACCAGCGCGGCGGTCTCGCAGGCCTGCTCGTCGTATTCACCGAAAGCGTTGGGCAATCCGGCATTTGGATAGGCGCATACGGCCACATCGGCGATACGCGAGAGCTCCTCCACATACGGCCGCAGCTGCCTGGCGCCCAGCGCGCAGTTGAGGCCGATTACGGTCGGCTCGGCGTGGCGCACCGAATTCCAGAACGCCTCGACCGTCTGGCCCGAGAGCGTGCGCCCGGAGGCATCGGTGATCGTGCCTGAAATCATGATGGGCAGATCGCAATGCGCCTGCTCCATGGTCCGGCGCACGGCAAACAAAGCCGCCTTGGCGTTGAGCGTATCGAAGATGGTCTCGATCAACAGCAGATCGACCCCGCCTTCGATCAGTGCCGCAGTCGACTCGCTGTAAGTCTCTACCAGCTGATCGAAATTGATATTGCGAAACCCAGGATCGTTGACCTGCGGCGACAGCGAGGCGGTGCGGCTGGTCGGCCCGATGGCCCCGGCGACGAAGCGCGTCTGGCCGGTGCGTTCGCTGTATTCATCCGCCACCTCGCGCGCATTGCGCGCGGCCATCAGATTGAGTTCGCCCACCAGACCTTCCATGCGATAGTCGCTCAGCGACGGCGCACTGGAATTGAAGGTATTGGTTTCGATGATATCGGCACCCGCGGCCAGATATTTGCCGTGGATTTCGCGTATCAGCGCCGGCTGCGTCAGCGTCAGCAGGTCGTTGTTGCCCTTGAGATCGCTGGGCCAATCGCGAAAACGCTGGCCGCGGTAGGCGGCCTCATCGGGCTTGTGGCCCTGAATCATGGTGCCCATGGCGCCATCGAGTATCAGCACCCGCTGCGTGAGCAGCTGCTTGAATTCGGCAATCCTCTGTTCGCGCGTCATGCCGGCTGCTCCGCGCGTATGCCCAGCGCGTGACAGATGGCGTAGGTCAGATCGGCGCGATTGAGCGTGTAGAAGTGAAATTCATCGACGCCCTCGCGATTGAGGGTTTCCACCTGGCCGATCGCGAACGCCGCGGCGATCATGCGGCGGGTGTCGGCATCCTCCTCCAGACCGTCGAAGCGATGGCGCAGCCAGTCGGGCACCTGGGTGCCGCAGCGCGCGGCGAAGCGCAGCATCTGCGGAAAGCGCGTGATCGGCAGAATGCCCGGGACCAGGCTGGCTTCAATGCCGGCAGCCACGCAGCGATCGCGGAAACGCAGGAACACATCGGTATCGAAAAAGAATTGAGTGATGGCACGGTCCGCGCCAGCGTCGATCTTGGCTTTGAGATTCTCCAGATCAAAGGCTGCGTTCGGAGTCTCGGGATGCCCTTCCGGAAACGCAGCCACGGAGATCTCGAAATCCGCGACGCTCTTGAGCCCGCGAACCAGATCCACTGCGTAGGCAAAGCCCCCGGGATGGGGCTGATAGCGCTCCGCGCCCTGCGGCGCATCACCGCGCAGGGCGACGATGTGGCGCACGCCAGCCTGCCAATAACCACGGGCAATATCCAGAATCTGCTCGCGATCCGTACCCACGCAGGTCAGGTGCGGGGCGGGCGTCAGCGAGGTCTCCTTGAGCACTCGCGTGACCACGTGGTGAGTGCGCTCGCGCGTGGAGCCGTCGGCACCATAGGTGACCGACACGAAGCGCGGCGCGAGCGGCAGCAGACGCTGAATCGACTGCCACAGCGTCTGCTCCATTTTTTCATCCCCGGGCGGGAAGAACTCGAACGACACCTGCACCGGCGTAATGCGGCGGCTCAGGCGGCTACCGATGCGTTCGGGCAGCGCGGCGTTCATACGGAACCTGTGTTGTGGCTGGAAAAGATGATCGGATCAGGCCGCCGTAGCGTAGCGTGGACGCCGTCCGCAGGCTGTGAGCTGTTCCGCGCCAGCGCCACGAGAAAATGGCGCGAGGCCAGATCGCAGGGACGCAGCCGAGCGCCGCCGAACCCGCCCCCGGCCAGCCAGCGGCGCAGTTGCGCGAGCGGGTTGTCCGCGGCGCGCGCTGCCAGCTGCTCGAAGTCCTCGATCACTACCAGCCGGCCACCCGGCCGCAGCGCGCGCGCCGCCTCGGCCAGCGCCGCCGCGGGTCGCTCGGCCAGGGCCAGTACGCGGTCGATGGTGACGATATCGAAGGCCCCATCCTCGCAAGGCAAGCTGTACATGTCGCCGCGGCGGAACTCGCAGTGACTCAAACCCACACCGTGCACGCGCGTGCGCGCCAGCCGCAACGCGGGCGCCGAGATATCGATGCCGACGGCATGCCGGGCGCGGGGACCCAGGATTTCCAGCATCAGCCCGGAACCCGTGCCGATGTCGAGCAGCTCACCGACGCCCGAAGGGCCGAGTTCCTCGAGCAGCACGGTATTCAAATCCTCGCGCGGCCCCGCCCCGGACCCAGACTGATCGCGGTTCAATTGCTGTTCCGCAACATCCGCACGCTCCCGCACCACGCCGACGGCGCGCTCGCGATCGTGCTTGAGCACCGCCGCATCCGGATCGGCCAAGGACAGCAGCTGCCGGGACCACTCGAGATAGCGGCCGCTGACCGGCGCGCGGTAATACACGCATTGTTGCTCCCGGAAGCGATCCAGGAATCCGGCCTCGCTGAGCACGCGCAGGTGGCGCGAAATGCGCGGCTGACTCTGGCCCAGCACCCGACACAGCTCACCGACCGTGAGCTCGCCATGGCTCAGCAACACCAGCAATCGCAGCCGCGTGGGCTCAGCCGCGCTCTTCAGTGCACGCACCACCTGCTCGAGATCCCCACTCGCCACTGAGCCTTTAAACATATAAAGATATCTTTATGGACCTGGAAATAGTCTAACAGCGGGAGCCGCGTTCTGCTACCCTCGGCGCCCTTTTTCTGTCCGGCTCCCGCCCCCAACCCATGCAACGCCCGATCCGCAACATCGCCATCATCGCCCACGTCGACCACGGCAAGACCACGCTGGTGGACTGTCTGCTCAAGCAGTCCGGGACCTTTGCGGCGCACGAGAAAGTCGGCGAGCGCGTCATGGACTCCAACGACATCGAGCGCGAGCGCGGCATCACGATCCTGGCGAAGAACTGCGCCATCGAATACGGCGGCACCCGAATCAATATCGTCGATACCCCGGGCCACGCCGATTTCGGCGGCGAAGTCGAACGCGTGCTGTCCATGGTCGACGGTGTGCTGCTGCTGGTCGATGCGGTCGAGGGGCCCATGCCGCAGACCCGCTTCGTGACCCGCAAGGCATTGGCGCTCGGGCTCAAGGCCATCGTCGTGGTCAATAAGATCGACCGGCCCGGCGCACGCGCCGGCTGGGTGGTCGACCGTACTTTCGAACTGTTCGACAAACTCGGCGCTACCGATGCGCAGCTGGATTTCCCGGTCATCTACGCCTCGGCGCTGCAGGGCTGGGCCAGCACCGACATGACGCGCCGCGATCCGGACATGGCCGCATTGTTCGAGGCGGTGCTGCAATACGTGCCCGCGCCGCCGACCGAGGTCGACGCGCCACTGCAGTTGCAGATTTCGACGCTTGATTACAACTCCTATGTCGGCCGTATCGGCATCGGCCGCATCCGCCGCGGCACCTTGCGCGCGGGCCGCAATGTCGCCCTGCGCTACGGCGATCAGGATCGCGGCGTGGCGAAAATCGCCCAGGTGTTGACCTTTCACGGACTGCAGCGCACTGCCGTGGACGAGGCGGCGGCCGGCGACATCGTCGCGGTCACGGGCATCGCCGAGGTCAATATCGGCCTCACCATCTGCGATCCGGAAAATGCCGAAGGCCTGCCGCCGATCCAGGTCGATGAACCCACACTGGCCATGAACTTTCAGGTCAACACCTCTCCGCTCGCCGGGCGAGAGGGCAAATTCGTCACCAGCCGGCAGATTCGCGAGCGGCTTTACCGCGAATTGCAGAGCAATGTCGCGCTACGGGTCGAAGACACGGCCGACGCCGATGTGTTCCGCGTACTCGGTCGTGGCGAACTGCACCTGACCATCCTGATTGAGAACATGCGGCGCGAGGGCTATGAACTGGCGGTCGGCAAACCACAAGTGCTCAAGAAGACCGTCGATGGGCAGGTGCTCGAGCCGTTCGAAGCCCTGACTGTGGATATCGACGAAGCCAATCAGGGTGGCGTCATGGAGGCGCTCGGCAAGCGCCGCGCCGAACTGACGGACATGGTCATCGAGGGCACGGGACGCGCGCGTCTCGAGTACCGCGTGCCGGCCCGCGGGCTGATCGGCTTCCAGGGTGAGTTCATGACCCTGACGCGCGGTAACGGCCTGATCAGTCACATCTTCGACGGCTTCGCGGCCGTCAAGGGCGAGATCCCCGACCGCCACAACGGCGTATTGATCAGCAACGAGGATGGCGAAGCGGTGGCCTATGCGCTGTTCGCACTGCAGGAGCGCGGGCGCATGTTCGTGAGCCCGGGCGACAAGCTGTATGAGGGCATTATCATCGGCATTCACAGCCGCGAGAACGATCTCGTGGTCAATCCGATCAAGACCAAGAAGCTGACCAACATCCGCGCTGCCGGCAAGGACGAAGCGATCATCCTGACGCCGCCGATCCAGCTGACGCTGGAGTATGCGGTCGAATTCATCGCTGATGATGAGCTGGTCGAGGTGACGCCGCAAAGCATTCGCATCCGCAAACGCTACCTCAAGGAACACGAGCGCAAGCGAGCCGGCCGCCAGGAAGTCGTTCCGGTCTAAGGTTCGGCCACTTCACGAACATTCACGCAACTTAACGCCGAATTTGAGTCGACCCGGCCGCGGACATGGCACTGTCCGGTGGCAGCAGTGTCCTATATTCAAGCAGGACAAACGAGGCGACCGGTTATGGCAAGCAGACTTCAGCGATTGATTGTGGCGTTGGCAATCACAGGATTTGCCGGCGGTGTTTTGGCCCAGACAGGCCCCGACGCCGGCGCTGCGGGTGCCGGACCCGGTGCCTCCGGTCCGCCTGCGCATGGCTGGCAGGATGGCGAGCATGGCGCGCGCAAACACTGGGAAGGCCATGACGAGGGTAATCGCGATGGCGATGGCGAACGGGACGGCCATTGGGGCGGGCACCATCACCATCACCATCATCACCACCATCACCACCATCATCACCACCATGGCTGGGGCGGTGGCCGCGGACCGCAGGCCTGGCATCACCAGGGACCTGGAATGATGGGCGGCATGGGGCTGCTGCGCAGTTTCCATGAGCTCAATCTGAGCGCGGCGCAGCAGCAGCAGCTGCACACCATCCTATCCAATGCGCGAGCACAGGCCGAAACCAAGCGCCCGGGCGGCGCCTCCGACATGATGGCTCTGGCCAATCCGGGCGATCCAAACTATGCCGCGGCAGTTCAGGCGGCCAAGAAACGCGCGGCCGACCGCATCCAGAAAGCCAGCGACCTCAAACTACAGCTGTACAACGTACTGACGCCGGATCAGAAGACGCAGCTATCCAAGCGCATGGCGGATTGGAAAGCGAGAATGGCGCAGCGCGCCGATGGCCCTAAAGGCCAGCCTGCCCCAGCAAATCGATGAATTGACGCACGCTCGCGGCCAATGCCGGATGGTCGGCCTCGAATCCGACCGCAAGAGCCTCCAGCGGGTGCGGCGTGGCGTCCCCGGCGGCTGCCGCGCTGCCCGCGTGCATGCGCTGCTCGATCTGCGCGAGCGCGGCATGCAGACGTTGCTTGGCGCTCTCGTCCAGGCGCGGTGCCCGGGCCAGCTCCGCATGCAGTTGCGCGAGCGATTGTTTCAGAGTGTCCGGCGGCCCGTTCGTCATGAGCAGAATCTTACGCGATCGAACTCACCGTTTGTTAGGGTGAGCCATGACTGCATCTCGCCGGCGCAAGGCGACCTCGGCACTGCATCCGGACGCCATCGATGCCCTGTACGGCCTTGAGCCGGTGTTCGAACCCGGACAGGCCGCGGCCTGCGAGCCTGCCGGTGCCCAGGGCACGCAGTTCGCGCCGATCCAATGCCCCTATTGCGGCGAAAGTTTTGAGATCCTGGCCGATCTGTCGGCCGGATCCGCCAGTTATATCGAGGACTGCCAGGTCTGCTGCCAGCCCATTGAGTTGAGCCTCGAAATCGACGCCGGAGCGCTCTGTGGTCTGACGGCGCGGCGATCCGACTAGCCTTACACCGGTCAGTCCTCCCCCAACTCCTGTCCCGGGAACAGCTCCTCGTTGAAACCGAACTGACTCATGTCCGTCATGCGCATGGGATAAAGGATTCCATCGAGGTGATCGACTTCGTGCTGCACCACGCGGGCGTGAAAGCCAGCGACGCGCCGATCGATGGGCCGCCCGTGCTCATCGGCGCCGCGATAGTGCAATTGCAGATAGCGCGGCACCAGCCCACGCATGCCGGGCACGGACAGGCAGCCCTCCCAGCCTTCCTCTATCCGCTCGCTCAAAGGTTCCAGCTGTGGGTTGATCAGCACCGTGGCGGGCACGATTTCGGCTTCCGGGTAGCGGGGATTAGGGGCGCCGGTGCCGAAGATCACCACCCGCCAAGGCACGCCGATCTGCGGCGCCGCCAGGCCCGCGCCGCTGAGCGCGGCCATGGTATCGCGCATATCGGTCAGCAGCTCGAGCAACTCCGGGCCGTCAAAGGCCCGCACCGGTTCACTGACCCGCAGCAGCAGCGGATCTCCCATGCGCAATACCCGCCTGACAGTCACGATACGGCTCTCCCTTCACGCACCTACTCGACATTGTCGGCAACATTGGTCATGCGCGCCAGGATCGGATAGTCCTCCTCTTCTTCCTCGGCGGCATGCCGCCCAATATAAATGAGCTCCTCGAGACGCGCCTTGGTCGCGAGAAATTCCGGGCTCACAAACTGCGCAATGCTGCGCGGACGCGGCACCGGCACCTCGATCAGTTCCTGCACTTCGCCCGGATGGGCCGAGAGCACCAGAATGCGATCCGCCAGATAAATCGCCTCGTCCAGATCATGGGTAATGAAGATGATGGTGATGTCGATCTTGCGCCAGATCTCGAGCAGATGCTCCTGCATGCGACAGCGTGTCTGGGCATCGAGCGCGCCGAAGGGTTCATCCATGAGCAGGATGCGCGGTTGATTCGCCAGTGCGCGCACGATGGCGACGCGCTGCTTCATGCCGCCGGAGAGCTGCTGCGGATAGGCGTCGGCGAATTTCTCCAGTCCGATGAGTTCGAGCCACTGCATCGCCTCGCGCTCACTGTCGAGCTTGCCGTGGCCGTTGACCTCGAGCCCGAACATGACGTTCTTCTTGACCGTCAGCCACGGGAACAAAGTGTAGCCCTGGAACACCATGCCGCGATCGCGGCCCGGTCCGGTCACCGGCCGTCCCAGCAGCAATACTTCGCCGCTGCTGTGCTGTTCCAGTCCGGCCAGTATGCGCACCAGCGTGGATTTGCCGCATCCCGACGGACCTACGACACAAAGAAATTCGCGCCGGTGCGTACACAGGTCGATGTCCTTGAGCGCCAGCGTGCTCTTCTCGCCGCTTTGAAATACCTTGCTCAGCTGCGAGATGGTCAGGATGACCTCGCGCGCCTTGAGCTTCTCGAAGCGCTGGCGTACCGCATCGCTCTGCTCCAGATAGGAGGGCAGCAATTCGCGCGGCAGTAAATGATCGTTCATTTTAGGCACTCTTACCCAGCGAGCGGTCCCACGGAAACAGCCGGCGGCCGATCGCGGCCAGAATCATGTCGATGCCCAACCCCAGGATTCCGATCATGGCGATGGCGGCATAGACATTGGGAAAGTGCTGGTAGCGGGCCTGCTGCGTGATGAACCAGGTGATGCCTGAAGTCGTGCCGATGAGTTCGGCCACGATCAGGTAGGTCCAGGCCCAACCGAGCAGAATGCGCTGATCGCGGTACAGATCCGGCAGTATGCCGGGGACCACGACCCGAGTGAGCAGCTGACGGCTCCTGGTGCCCAGCGTCAGCGCCGCCTCGAGCAATGCCGGATCGAGCTTGCGGGTGGTATTGGCGATGATCAACACCTGCTGAAAAAATGTACCGATCACGATCACCGCAATCTTCGGTCCGTCATATATCCCCAATATGGCCACCGCCAGCGCGCCGAATGCCGGTGCCGGCAGATAGCGGAAGAATTCCACGAACGGCTCATTCAGCCGCGCGATCGACGCATAGGCGCCGCAAAGGATGCCGAGCGGAACACCGAACAGTGAGGAGATCACGAAGCCCCAGAAGATGATCTGGATGCTGTGCCAGAGGCTTTGGTGCAGCCACTGACCGTCCTTGGTCGGCGGCGGCGTGGTGAACGAGGTGTAAAAGGCCCGCAACACCTGGCCCGGCGAGGGCAGGTAAATCGGATTGGCTGGCACGCCGCGCGGTGGCGCGCGGCCCTCCTGCCTGGCGTCGGCCAATTCGGTCGCGAAATCAGCGCGCGGCAAATGCGCGCCAATGTCCAGATAGCTGACCGAGCCGGGATCGGTAATCATGATCTGCGGGTGCCAGACCCACGGCACATAGCTCACAACGCACCAGATCAGAACCGGCAGTACGAAAGAGGCGATACCAATCACGAGCCTGGCGCGCGCCGGCAATGGCCGAAGGATCTGCAACCATTTCTGCTGTGCCACGGGCAGGGTCTGCAAACCCTGTGCCGCGCAACAACGGCCTGGATCAGTGCGCCGCAGTCACGATGATGCACTGGCACAGTGCTTCGCTGTATGGCGCCGGGCGTCATTGGTGCAGAGTCTGGGCTTTACGCGGCCGGGTCGCTTGCACTAGCGTGTGGGTTAGAACATGAGCAGCAGTTTCAAACCCGACCCGGCCGGCACCACCGCGCCAGCCCTGCCTTTTCAGCCGCTGCTGTGGCAGGAAACGCTGGAACATGGCGCGCATTGGTCGGGCATCGTGCGGCGCGGCACCTCGTTGCGTATCACCGCCCTGCAGGCCGGGGCCAATGTCGCAGCACTGTTGTACAACTACGAGTCCCTGCTCGAGCGCTACAACATGGCCGACACGCTCAAGTCACAACACACTGCCTATCTGACCGCCGGCTGCGTCTGCTATTCGGATATGGGTCGCGTGCTGTGCTCGATCACGGCCGACAGTTGCGGCTGGCACGACACCTTGTGCGGTCTGTCGGATGCAGCGATGGTCAGCAGCCGCTTCGGCCTCTCGCGCTTCCAGGAGCAGCGCAATGACTGCTACCAGAACGGCCGCGACGGCGTGCTCAACGAACTCGGAAAGTACGGGCTCGGGAAACGCGATCTGATCGCCAATATCAATTTCTTCACGCGGGTAGCGGTCGATGAGGCCGGGGCATTGCAGTTCGATGCGCACCACTGCCGCGCGGGCGACTATGTCGATCTGCGTTTTGAGATGCACACCTTGCTGGTACTCTCGACCTGCCAGCATCCGCTCGACCCCGACAAGCACTACCGGCCGCGATCGGTGCGGCTGCAAGCCTGGGTGTCCGGGCCCGCGCCGCAGCGCGATTCCTGCCGCGATCGTTGTCGCGAGAACGAGCGCGGTTTTCGCAATACTGAAATGATGTTCCTGGCATGAGCCTCAGCCATCTCGACCCGCGCCAGGCCGTGCACGATGAGATCATCGCCGCCGGCGAGCCATGGCTGGGAGGGCTCGAGCAGGGTCAGATCCTGCGCATCGTCGATCTGGAGGGCAACCAGGCCGTCGACACGCTGTTCTACAACGCCCACAACACCGAAGAGCGCTACAGCGCTGTGGATACGATTCGCGCGCAGGGCAATATCTACCTGACCACTGGCACGCCGCTGCGCTCCAATCTCGGCGCCACCATGCTCACGATCGTCGAGGACACCTGTGGCCGCCACGACACGCTCGGCGGCGCCTGCTCGGCCGAGAGCAACACCGTGCGCTATGCGCTCGAGAAGCGTCACATGCACAGCTGCCGCGACAATTTCCTGCTGGCACTGGCACGGCATGATCGTGGCTTGAGCAAGCGCGACCTGCCGAGCAATATCAATTTTTTCATGAACGTGCCGGTGAGCAGCGACGGCGGCTTGCAGTTCGCGGACGGAATCTCGGCTGCCGGCCGCTATGTGCAACTGCGTGCGCAGATGGACGTGCTGGTGCTGATCTCCAATTGCCCGCAGCTCAACAATCCGTGCAACGCCTTCAATCCGACGCCGATACAGATATTGATCTGGGCGACGGGCTGAACATCCCGTCGGGCCGCGGGACGACCCGCAGGTCCCCTTAACCCTACCGGGACGACCCGGCACGAGCTCGAGGAATCGGGATGTTCGACAAGGTCTTGATCGCCAATCGCGGCGCCATCGCCTGCCGCATTCAACGCACGCTGCGCCGCTTGAATATCGCCTCGGTAGCAGTCTATTCCGAGGCCGACCGGACCAGCCGGCATGCGCGCGAGGCCGATGTAGCCGTTTGCATCGGCGGCCCGGCCGCGGCCGATTCCTACCTGCGCGCCGATCGCATACTGGAGGCCGCCATCGCCAGTGGTGCACAGGCCATTCATCCGGGCTACGGCTTCCTGAGCGAGAACGCCCAGTTTGCGCACGACTGTGAGCGCAGCGGCATCGCCTTTGTCGGTCCGACGCCCCCGCAGCTGCGCGATTTCGGCCTCAAGCACACGGCGCGTGCGCTCGCAGCCGCAAGCGGGCTGCCGTTGCTGCCCGGCACCGGTCTGTTATCCGATGCCGAGCAGGCGCTCGCCGAGGCGCAGCGCATCGGCTATCCGGTCATGCTCAAGAGTACCGCCGGCGGCGGCGGCATAGGCATGCAGCAGTGCGCGCACGAATCGCAGCTGCGCGCGGCCTTCGACAGTGTTGCTCGCCTGGCAGGCAGCAATTTCAGCGACAGCGGCGTATTTCTCGAGAAATACGTCGCGCGTGCGCGCCACATCGAGGTGCAGATCTTCGGCGACGGTCACGGCGCGGTCATCGCACTCGGAGAACGCGATTGCTCGACGCAGCGACGCAATCAAAAAATCATCGAGGAGACTCCGGCCCCCGGGCTGTGCGAGCCGCTGCGCGCGCAGCTCTGGGAGTCGGCGGTACGCCTTGGCCGGGCGGTGCAGTACCGCTCGGCCGGCACGGTCGAATTCATCGTTGACGCCGATCGTGCCGGCGATCCGCGCTCGCCGTTTTATTTTCTGGAGGTCAACACGCGCCTGCAGGTCGAACACGGCGTGACCGAGGCGGTGAGCGGCATAGATCTGGTCGAATGGATGCTGCGGGTCGCGGCGCAGGAACCGCCGCCATTGCACAGTTATTGCCACACGCCCGAGGGAGTGGCCATGCAGGCACGGCTGTATGCCGAAGATCCGGCGCGAGCCTTCAGGCCCTCGAGCGGACTGCTGTCAGAAGTACGCCTGCCCACGGGGCTGCGCGTGGATGCCTGGATTGAGACCGGCAGCGAAGTGCCGCCCTACTACGATCCCATGCTCGCCAAACTGGTCGCGCACGCGCCAACGCGCGAGGCCGCGATCGCCGAACTCGATGCGGCCCTGGCCGAGACCGTCGTCTACGGCGTTGAAACCAATCGCGAATACCTGCGCGCATTACTGCATGAGCCGCAGTTTCGCGCCGCGGCGCTGACCACGCGCTGGCTCGATGCAGTAGCGTTCAGCTCCGCTACCATCGAAGTACTGCAACCCGGCACCCAGACCACGGTTCAGGATTGGCCTGGACGCCTGCGCTACTGGGACGTCGGGGTGCCGCCTTCCGGTCCTATGGATGCGCTGTCATTCCGGCTTGCGAATCGCCTGCTCGGCAATGCCGAGGATTGCGCCGCGCTCGAACTGACCGTGACCGGGCCGACGCTCAAATTCGGCTGCGACGCGCGCATCGCCTTGAGCGGCGCGCCGATGCGCGCCGAACTCGACGGCGCGCCGTTCGAATACTGGCACTGCGCCGAGGTCAAAGCCGGCAGCGTGCTCAAGCTGGGCAGCATCGATGGCGCCGGCCAACGCGCATACCTGGCCGTGCAGGGCGGCTTCGATGTAGCTCGTTACATGGACAGCCGGGCGACCTTTACGCTGGGGCAATTTGGCGGCCACGCTGGCAGGGCTTTGCGTACTGGCGATGTGCTGCGCATCGGCGCAGCGCCGCGCGCGGCCCCGGCGGCGGAGTTGGCGCTGCCGCCGGCTCTGCGGCCCGCATACACCGACCGCTGGCAGATAGCGGTGCTGTACGGGCCGCACGCTGCTCCGGACTTCTTTACCGAACCGGACATTGAAACCTTCTTCCGCTGCGACTGGCAGGTGCATTACAACTCGAGCCGCACCGGCGTACGGTTGATCGGTCCGAAGCCGCAGTGGGCGCGCCGCGACGGCGGTGAAGCCGGGCTGCATCCGTCCAACATTCACGACAGCGCCTACACTATTGGCGCGATTGACTTCACCGGCGACATGCCCGTGATCCTTGGACCGGACGGGCCGAGCCTCGGGGGTTTTGTCTGTCCGGCCACGATCGCACTGAGCGATCAATGGAAAGTCGGGCAGCTGCGGCCGGGCGACAGCGTGCGTTTTTATGCCATCGACGCTGAGCAGGCACAGCAGCTGCGGCGCGCGCAGGATGAATCGATCCGTATGCTCAGTGCGCCGCTCAATCCAGCGCTCTCGCCGCCGCCAGCGCGCGGCGCGCACACGCACCATGCCATCCTGCATCGCGCCGACGCGAGTGTGCTCAGACCGGCAATCTGTTTGCGGCAATCCGGCGAAGACAACCTGCTGCTCGAGTACGGCGAGCCCACCCTGGATCTGGCGCTGCGCTTTCGTGTGCAGGCGCTGCTCGATGCCCTGCATGCCGCGCGCCTGCCCGGCATCGTCGATCTGACTCCCGGGGTACGCTCGCTGCAGGTACATTTCGATTCGCGCCGCGTTGCGCGCAGCCAGATCCTCGAGAGCTTGTTGCGTCTGGAAGCGGCGCTGCCCGCGATCGATGACATCGAGGTGAGCAGCCGCGTGGTGCATTTGCCATTGTCCTGGGACGACCCGGCCACCCGGCTCGCGATCGAGCGCTACGTGCAGTCGGTACGCGCCGACGCACCATGGTGCCCGAGCAACATCGAGTTCATTCGCCGCATCAACGGCCTGGATTCGGTCAATGACGTGCGCCGTATCGTGTTCGACGCCTGCTATCTGGTCATGGGGCTGGGCGATGTGTACCTCGGCGCGCCGGTAGCCACGCCTCTGGACCCGCGCCATCGGCTGGTCACCACCAAATACAACCCCGCCCGCACCTGGACCCCCGAGAATGCGGTGGGCATAGGAGGCGCCTATCTGTGCGTCTACGGCATGGAAGGACCAGGCGGTTACCAGTTCGTGGGGCGCACTGTGCAGATGTGGAATCGCTTTCGGCAAACTGCCGAGTTCGGCGAGGGCAAGCGCTGGTTGCTGCGTTTTTTCGATCAGCTGCGCTTTTTTCCGGTCTCGGCCGAGGAATTGCAACGGCTGCGAGCGGATTTTCCCTATGGCAAGGCGCACCTGCGCATCGAACCCACGACCCTGCGGCTGCGAGACTACCGCGCCTTTCTGCAGCAGCATGCCGCCTCCATCGGCGAGTTCAAGCTGCGGCAGCAGGCAGCCTTCGAGGCCGAGCGCGATCGCTGGCGCGCGAGCGGCGCGGGGGATCACAATGACGGCGCGGACGTGGCTGGCGGTGCCGAGGTGAGCGCCGGCCGCAGCGCTGCGTTGTTGCCGGAGGGCTGCGTGGCGATCAGCTCGCCGGTGACCGGAAGTGTCTGGCAGTTGAAAACCGCGGTGGGCGAGCGCGCCCGGCCCGGAGATGCACTGCTGTTGATCGAGGCTATGAAAATGGAAATCGCGGTACAAGCCGAGCAAGCCGGCACGATTGTGGAACTGCGCTGCCGGCGCGGCCAGGCGGTCAGCGCGGGCGAGACGCTGATCGTGCTGCGACCCTGAACGGCCACGACTATGCACAGCGCTGCCCTCGGCACTGACCGCAGCCTCGCCATTGCCGATCTCGCTGCCGCCTATCGCGAACGGCGCACGACGCCGCTCGAACTGGTGCAGGCGCTGTTGGCGCGCATTGCGGCCGCAGACGAGCACGCCATCTGGATCGCGCTGGTGCCCCGGGAACGGGTGCTCGAGCAGGCCCATATTCTCGGCGCCTGCGATCCGGCCTCACTGCCTCTGTACGGCATTCCGTTTGCGATCAAGGACAATATTGATCTGGCCGACGTGCCAACCACCGCGGGCTGTCCGGCCTTCGCCTATACACCGGTGCAATCGGCTTATGTTGTGAATCGCTTGATCGAGGCCGGGGCCATACCTATGGGCAAGACCAACCTCGATCAATTCGCCACCGGCCTGGTCGGTACGCGTTCGCCCTATGGCGCCTGCCGCAACAGCTTCAACCCGGCATACATCAGCGGCGGCTCGAGTTCCGGATCGGCGGTGGCAGTGGCCATGGGGCTGGTCAGCTTTGCTCTCGGGACCGACACCGCCGGTTCCGGACGCATTCCCGCGGCGTTCAACAATCTCGTCGGCTTGAAGCCCACCTGCGGTCGCCTGAGCCCGCGCGGTGCGGTTCCCGCCTGCCGCACCCTCGATGCGATCTCGATCTTCGCACTCAACGCCCAGGATGGCGCGCGCGTCTGCCGCGTGGCCGAAGGGTACGATGAGGCCGAGCCCTACTCGCGCCGCGCGCCGCCGCCGCTCGCAACATCGTTGGCTGCCGGCGCATTTCGTTTCGGCGTTCCGCTGCCGCAGCAGCTGCAGTTCTTCGGCAATGAAGAATATCCGCGGCTGTTTGACGCCGCAGTGGCGCGGCTGGAAGCCCTCGGCGGCCGGCGCGTTCTGATCGACTTCGCGCCGTACATCGAAACCGGCCAGCTGCTCTATGAAGGCCCCTGGCTTGCCGAGCGCTACCTCGTGGTCGAGCCGCTGCTGCGCCGCGCCGCAGACTCACTGCACCCGATCACTCGGCAGATCATTGCCGGCGGCGCGGCGCCTTCGGCCGCCGATGCGTTCCGTGCACAGTACCGGCTGCAGACACTGCGCCGCGCGAGCGAGCGCGTCTGGAACGAAATCGATGTGCTGGTAACACCCACCGCCGGCACGATCTACCGTATCGCCGAGGTGGAGGCCGACCCGCTGCGATTGAATTCGCGTCTGGGCTTCTATACCAATTTCGTGAACCTGCTCGACCTGGCCGCCGTTGCGGTGCCTGCCGGCTTCGGCCCCGATGCGCTGCCATTCGGTATCTCGCTGGTCGGACCGGCGTGGAGCGATTTCGAGCTGCTCGCGCTGGCTGCCAGGTTTCAGGGCAGCGAAACCAGCCGGGACCTGGACTGCAATGCCGCGGCGCCCGCACCGGGTATTGCGATTGCGGTCTGCGGTGCGCATCTTGACGGGCTGCCACTGAACCATCAGCTGCGGCAGTGTGGCGCCGTGCTGCTCGAGCGCACGCGCACGGCCGCGCAATATCGCTTCTATGCTCTGCCCGGCGGACCGCCTCAGCGACCGGGCCTGGTACGGGTCGAACAACACGGCGCCGCACTCGAGGTGGAACTCTGGTCGGTGCCTGCGCCGGCCTTTGGCAATTTTGTGGCTCAGATTCCAGCGCCGCTCGCAATCGGCAAGGTACGGCTCGCCGATGATCGCCAGGTCTGCGGCTTTCTGTGCGAAGCTCATGCTGCGAGCCATGCGGTCGACATAACGCACTTTGGCGGCTGGCGAGCATATCTGGCGAGTCTGGCCTGAGTGCCAACCCTCGGTATGCTTTGAGTTTTGGGTTGCGACGGGCCATCATAGGACCTGGGAACTCGAGGAATAAACAATGAGACTCATGCTCACCTTTTCGCTGTTCGCGGCGCTGGCCGCCGGTCCGGTATTCGCCGATTGCGCCATACCCGAGGACGCGGTTCAGATTCCGGATGGAACCTCTGCGACGCGCGATGAGATGGTTGCCGCACAGAAGCAGGTGGTGGCATACGACGCCGCAGTCAAGGCCTACTCCGAGTGCCTGCAGCAGGAACAGGACACCAAAATCGCCGCGGGCGGGGATAAGGCGAAGATCCAGGTCCAATACTCAAAGCTCAACAACGCCGCAGTCGAAAAAGTGCAGCAGTTGGCCGATAAGTTCAACGCCGAACTCAAGGCCTACAAGGCCAAGAGCGCAGGCTGATTCGCCAGCCCGGTGAAAGCCTCGCGCGTTCATGCGCGCGCGAGCGATGAAACTGGCTTTGTGGCAGACCGCTGGATTCCCGGCGGATGTGGCGGCCAATCTCGCGGCCCTTGACGGCACTGCCCACTCGGCCGCGGCCGCCGGTGCAGCGTTGCTGCTGTGTCCGGAATGCTGGCTGTGTGGCTATAACATCGGCGACGCCGTGACCGCCCTGGCGCAATCCCGTGACGGTCCCGCAGCGCAGCGCATTGCCGCGATCGCCCGGCAACATGGCATCGCGATCGCCTATGGCTATGCCGAGCGCGATCCGGCCACGGGACAAATCCATAACTCGGTGCAGGTCATCGCTGCCGATGGCGCGGCTTTGTCGCATTACCGCAAGACGCACTTGTTCGGCCGCGATGAACGCGCCTGCTACCGGCCGGGCATTCGGTTTGAAACGCCGTTCGACTTCGGCGGTTTCAAGATCGGACTGCTGATCTGTTATGACATCGAGTTTCCGGAGTGCGCACGCAGCCTGGCGCTGCTGGGGGCCGACATTCTTCTGGTCCCTACTGCGCTGACCGACGAGTACGCCGCAGTGCCGGATTTCCTGGTGCCGGCACGATCGGTCGAGAACCAGATCCATGTAGCCTATTGCAACCATGCGGGCGTCGAAAACGGCATGCGATTTCTGGGCGGCTCCTGCCTGACCGGTATCGATGGCAAGGCGCTGGTGTCCGCGGGCACTGAGGACGCGTTACTCATCGGTGAGATCAACCGCCGCGCTCGCGACGCAGCCGCGCTCACCTATCCCTATCGCACCGATCGGCGACCCGAGCTGTACGGACTTTTGAATTCCAAATCCGATTAGCGCCTGAGTCTGCGTAGCGCGCGGCTGTCCGGCATGCAGCCGCCGCTGCACCCGCGCTGCTGAACTGCCGCGCCGCGATGCGCAATCGACGCGCAACGCCTGTCAACGCGCGTTGCTGCCCGGGGCCGGCCGGGCACTGTTATGGCGCAAATAAATCTCAGCTGCACCACCGCCGTGCAAAAAATGGAAATATTAGCTTTTGCTTCCGTTTTTCGGAAGCAGTGAGTTTTAAAAGATCAATTTACCGTCTCGTGTTTGCGTGATGGCATCAGCGCATAACTACTCGTGACCGTGTCCAAGGTCAGCACATCTTCAGTTATCGAGCGGATTCAACGGAAGGGATCATCATGACGACCAGGCATCGCGCGCGACACTCTATGGTAATTGATCCGCGGCGCCGACTCGGGAAACTGCAGAAAGCGGGCTCGCTGACGGCGTCGGTGTTGGCAGCGATCTACGGCGGCAATGCGATTGCAGACGACACCGGCGAGTCGCTGCAGGAAATCGTGGTGACCGCGAGCCGTCGTGCGGTCGAGGCACAGGATCTGCCGATCAGCATCACTGCCGTAACCGGCGCCCAACTGGAGCAGTCCGGAATCGAAGACATCTCATCGCTTGCGCATTCGATGGCTGGCGTCAATTACACCGACAAGGGGCCCTTTGGCGGCGTCAACGGCTCGACGCTGATCATTCGCGGCCTGAACAGTGAGGGCACGGCCGGACAGGAAGCGCTCGCCTCATCAGTGGTGCCGCCGGTGGCCACCTATGTCGATGACACGCCGCTGTTTGTGAATCTGCGGCTGCAGGATCTCGACCATGTGGAGATCCTGCGCGGTCCGCAAGGCACGCTCTACGGCTCGGGCTCGCTCGGCGGCACCATCCGCTTCGTGCAGAATGCGCCCGATCCGAGCGGCTTCGACGCCAGGGCCGAAGCCACTCTGAGCGATACCCAGCATACGCACGCGCCCAACGAGGACGTGAACGGTATGCTGAATCTGCCGCTGTCGGATACTTTCGCCGTGCGCCTGAATGCCGGGTGGTCGTACGACGCCGGCTTCATCAATCAGCCCAACCTGTATGTTCTCAATGCCGCCGGCGCACCGGCATCGGCCGAGCCTGGCAATCTGTTCAGTCCGCCCAAGAAGTACGCCGAGGATGGCGTCAACGACTACGACTACCGCAACGCGCGCATCGCGGCCCTATGGAAACCCAACGAGACTTTTCACGCGCAGCTTTCCTATTTTTACCAGCTGTCGACCGCCGGCGGCTTTCCGTCGGTCGCGACCTCGCCGGCGGCTTACAACCAGCCGATCCTGGCTGCCAACCAGATCACGACCACGACACCGCCGCCGCTGGCGCAGTTGTACAACGCACCGGTACCTGGCGGCGTCGACAACCTTTCATCGGCCAACAATAGTCTTGAGGGAACCAACGACAAGGTGGATCTGGGCGCATTGGCGCTGGATTACGATCTCGGTTTCGCCTCATTGACCTCGGACACCTCGTGGGCGCATCACAACAACACCACTCACGATGATCTGACCGCTCTCTATACCAATTTCTTTTTCTATCAGAACTTCTACGGCCAGAATCCACGCACCTTCGTTCAGGGCAGCGATCAGCTCGACGACCGAGTGGTGTCGCAGGAGTTCCGGCTGGTGTCAAAAACCGGCAACTTTTTCGACTGGGTAGGCGGTCTGTTCTTCAAGGACCAGAAAACCTTCATTCAGGAACATGAGTTCTACCCGGGCTACAATGACTACTACAATGCCTGCAGTGCCGTGACCCCGCCATATCCGGCGCCTGCCGGTGACAGTGAGACCCCTTCGGTATGCGGATTTGGCGAGTACGGACCCGAGTTCAATCAAAAATCGATCGTGGGCATCCCTCTGGTCCTGGACCAGGCGTATATCGGTGATGTCCACACTCACTTCAAGGATCTGGCCGCATTCGGCGAGCTCACCGCGCATCTGACCTCGGCCTGGAGCCTGACCGGCGGCCTGCGCGTGTTCAAACAGACCTTGACGCAATCGCAGCAGACCGGTCTGCTGTTCGATGGACCCGGATTCGCCGCCAACGCCTCGCTCAGCGATGAGTGGCGTCGTGCGTTGGGCAAGGTCAATACCGCCTATCAGCTCGACAAAACCAATCTGGTGTATGCCACGTATTCGCAGGGATTTCGCCGCGGCGGCGTCAACGCGTTGCCATCCAGCGAGCTCGGCGGCTCCTACACCACGCCGCCTGCCCTGACACGGCTGCAGCCCGACACGGCCGATAACTATGAAGTCGGCATCAAGGGAACCATTCAAAACCGCTTTCAATACTCCGCGGCAATCTATGACATCCAGTGGCACAACATCCAGGAGGGGGTGCAGCTGACGCCGCTGGTGCTTCCGGCGGCGCTGAATATCGGCGAGGCGTATAGCCGCGGACTGGAGCTGGAATTTTTTGGAAACCTGACACGGCATTTTTCCAGTCAGGTGGACTACACCTACGATCGGACCAGCTTGACCTCGCTCAATCCCTTGTTCGTCTCGCCCAATGTCTCGGTTCCGCCCCCGGCCATCGGCAGCCCGCTGCCCGGCACGCCCAAGAGCAGTCTGGCGATCAGCCTCGACTACGGGCACCTGGAATTCGCCGGCGGCGACTGGCGCTATTCAATCAGCGGGCACTACCAAAGCGCAGTGGTACCGGCGCTGTCGGCAACTGTGCCGACGGTCGGCGGCTACACCATGCTGGACACGCGCTTGAGCTTCACTCGCTCGCATTGGGTGGCGACCTTGTTCGTCAACAATCTGGCCAACACTCTGGGTATCAGCGCCTATTCGGATCCGGCCATATTCGGCAATCGCGCCCAGGCCATCGTGTCCCAGCCCCGCACGTTCGGACTTACTGTAGGCTATTCCTTCAAAGAACATTGAGGGTGGCCCGGTCCGTGAGGACATGAACAGCGCGCAGATTCTCGACCGGCTCATCAGCTTTGCAACGGTCAGCCGCGACTCGAACCTGCCGCTGATCGAGTATGTGCGCGATTTTCTCGCGGCACGCGGTGTTGCCTCGCGGCTGTATATGGACAGCGCCGGAGGCAAGGCCAATCTGTACGCCAGCATCGGCCCCGCAGAGCAGGCCGGGATTTTGCTGTCCGGTCACACCGACGTGGTGCCGGTCGACGGCCAGAAATGGTCGTCCGCCCCATTTCAACTGCGGCAACGCGGCGATCTGCTGTATGCGCGCGGCGCGGCCGACATGAAGGGCTTCCTGGCATGTGCGCTGCGCGCAGCCGATCGGGCCACGGCCAGAACGCTGCGATTGCCGCTGCAGCTGGCATTCTCCTACGACGAGGAACTCGGCTGCCTGGGGGTGCGATCTTTGATCGATGACATGGCGCTCTGGAGCCATCGACCCAGGTTCTGCATCGTCGGCGAACCGACCTTGCTGCGAACCGCCGTGGGCCACAAGGGCAAGAGCGCGCTCAGGGCCATATGCCATGGCCGTGCGGCGCATTCCGCCCGCCCGGATCACGGCATCAATGCCATCCATATGGCCACCGATCTGATCAACAGGCTCCGCCTGCGGCAGGCCGGTATCGCGCAGGCCGGTACCCGCGATGATGCCTACGAGGTGCCGTATACCACGGTGCACGTCGGCGTCATCGCCGGCGGCACGGCGCTCAATATCGTCCCGGAGCGCTGCGAATTCGAATTCGAAATTCGCAATCTTCCCGGCGATGATCCAACCGCACTGGTCAGCGCCATGCGCGCCGATGCCCAGGCCATCGCCGAATCCATGACCGGCGATGCCGCCACCCGCATTGAGCTCGAGCTCAGCAATCAATATCCCGCGCTCGACACCGCCCCTGACGCCGAGGTGGTGGAGCTGGCCGCGGCTCTGACCGGCAATCGCGAGCGGATCAAAGTGGGATTTGGCAGCGAAGCCGGTTTGTTCAGCAGCCTTCTGGGTGTGCCGACTGTGGTCTGCGGGCCCGGGTCGATCGATCAGGCGCACCGGCCCGACGAATTCATCGCCATGGATCAGCTACTGCGCTGCGATGCCATGATGGATGCGCTGCTCGAGCGGCTGACTTGAGCAGATGGCACGCTGCGGCCGACGGCCTGCCGCGTGCCTCACAATTTCGAAAGCATGGCGCAGTAATTCGTTAGTTTATCCGAAGCAAACAATGCGCGATCATCGCCCAAACGATTCACTCCCCGTGGAGCAGCCCCATGATCCGAACCGGACAGCAGTATCTGGATTCCATCCGCGAACCCCGCCAGGTCTATATCAACGGTGAACGCGTCAAGGATCTGGCAACGCATCCGATGTTCAAGCCGCTGATCGATATTCGCGCCCGCATCTACGACATGCAGCACGAGGCGGCCACGCGTGAGATCCTGTGCTATCAGGACAGAGGCGACTGCCACGCCGTCGCCAACAAGCTGCCGCGAACGCAGCAGGATTGGTGGGACAAGCGCCGCGCCACCGACACCATACTCGAGCATATCGGCGGCATCGTCACCCGGGTCGGCGATGAAACGGTCGGCGAGATGTGGTCTTTGTTCGACGGACAGGAGGTGCTCAATGAAGTCGACCCGCAGTTCTCGGCCAACATCCGCAATCACATCGAGTGCGTGATCCAGGCCGATCCGTTTCATGTCTCCGCCAATACCGATCCCAAGGGCGATCGCTCCAAGCCGCCGCAGGAACAGGATCCCGACATGCTGCTGCATGTGGTCAAGGAGACCGACGCCGGCATCGTGGTGCGCGGCGCAAAGTATGAGACCGCCGCGCCGTACGCCAATCAGGCCTTTACCAAGCCCACGATTGCCAACTGGGGAAACTCTGCGCTCTCGGATTACGCGGTCGGGTTCGTGTGCGATCTCGGCTCACCCAATCTCAAATTCATCTGCCGTACCGGTTTTGCCGGACGCGCGCCAGCCGCCGATTATCCGCTCTCCAACCGCTTCGACGAAGTCGACGCGCTGGTCATTTTCGATGATGTGCTGATTCCCTGGGAAAACGTGCTGTTCTATCGGCATACCAGAGCCGCGTCGTTCATCCGTGCGACCGTGCATCGATATTCCGCGTTCGCATTCGTGCAGCGCAATTTGAAGCTGGCCGACATGATGATCGGCGCGGCGCTGTTCAATGTCAGGCAGACCGGCCTGGACAAACAGCAGGCCGTACAGGAGAAGCTCGCGCAGCTGGCGGTATATCGCGAGGGCATCAATGCGCATCTGACCGCGGCGATCGCACTTGCGCAGCGCAGCCCAGCCGGGTTGCTGATGCCCAATCAGTCCTTGCTGTACGCCGGACGGGTGATGGCCTGCTCGCAGCTGCACGAGATGATGCATATAGCGCGCGAGCTGTGTGGTGGTCAGATCTGCGTAACCCCGGACAAGGCTTCGTTCGACGCACCGGAGACCAAGCCGTGGCTGGACAAATTCTATTCGGTCAATGAGCGCTGGATCGCCGAGGACCGCCGCAAGCTGCTGGCGTTCGCGCGCGACATGCTGAACTCGGACTATGCCGGTCACCGGCTGACGTTCCAACTGTTTGCGCAGTCGCCGCCGTTTGCACATCTGGCCGCGGTGTATCGCAATTTCGATTGGGACGGGCCGCTCGAGTTCGTGCGCAAAGCCGCGGATCTGTCCGAGCGCGTCATGGACCAAAGCGGGCGCGCGCCCGGCGACGGCGCCGTCAATCAGTGGTTCGGCGAGCAGCAGCGGCCGCCCGCGGCAGCTTCCGGTGCGGCCGAGGCGGCAGCCTGAACGCGCTGCCCATGCTGGCGGACCCGGCGCTGCGGCAGCGATTCCTGATCGGCATGAGCCACGCTGCCTCCACGGTGAACGTGGTTACCACCGACGGCGTCGCCGGCCGACATGGTGTCACGGTCTCGGCCATGGTATCGGTCTCGGCCGATACCCCGCGCCCTACACTGCTGGTATGCATTCATCATCTCAGTGCCGTCGCCGGCGCCGTGCTCGAGAATGGTGTGTTTTGCGTCAACGTTCTGCGCGAGGATCAGGTCCACATCTCGGACAGTTTCGCCGGGCGTAGCGGCGCACAGGGAGCGGCGAAATTCGATTGCGCACGCTGGGCGTCGCAAGTCACCGGTGCGCCCCGAGTGGTCGATTCGCTGGTGGCCTTCGACTGCCAGGTTACGGCCAGCGAACGCGTGGGATCGCACTTCGTGATATTCGGCTGCGTGCAGGACATCTTTGTCGCTGCCGCAGGCGCGCCGCTCATCTATGCCAACCGCGCCTACGGCGTGCCACAACGCTTTCATCAGCGCTTCGCGCCTGGCGCAGGCGCTGCCCCGGCGCACGGCTCGCTTGCGCTCGGATGCTTCCAGACCTTCGCCCCGTACGTGGTGCCAGCGCTGGTCGCGCGCCTCAAGAAGCTGCAACCAGGCATCGCGCTGACGCTGGTCGAATCCGATCAGGCACATCTGCTCGCCGGACTTCGCCGCGGCGAGCTTGATCTGGCGCTGCTGTACGATTTCGGGCTCGATCGGGACATCCATGTCGAGCCGTTGGCGGAACTCACGCCCTACGTTCTGCTGCCGCAGGGCCATGCGCTCGCCGACAGCCCCACGGTTGCACTCGAGACTCTGGCGCAGGAGCCGTTGATTCTGCTCGACGTCGAACCCAGCCGAGACTACTTTTTGTCGCTGTTTCGCGATCACGGCCTGGAGCCCTTCGTCGGCTATCGCGCCAGTTCATTTGAAATGGTACGCGGCCTGGTCGGCCATGGGATGGGCTACAGTCTGCTCGCCACAAAACCCGCCAACAGCATGTCCTACGATGGCCGCGCGCTGGTGACGCGAGCGTTGACCACCAGCGTGGAAAACAGCCGCCTGGTTCTGGCGCATCTGGCGGCGCGGCCCATGGACGCTGGCGCGCTGGCATTTGCCGGCCATTGCCGCTCGTTCTTCGGAGTCACCAATGCACACCCGCATCCGTAAATTCAATACCCGCGACACCTATCCGGAACAAAAACTCGACAATGACCTGTGTCAGGCGGTCGTGGCTCGCGGCGCCACGGTGTTCGTGCGCGGACAGGTTGGACAGGAGCTCGACTCGGCGGTTACTGTCGGCGTGGGAGATGCCGCGGCACAGGCCGATCAGGCCATGAAAAACATCCAGCAGCTGTTGGGCGAAGCGGGCGGCAGGCTCGAGCATATCTGCAAGATCACGATCTATCTGACCGATCCGCGGTTCCGCGAAGCCGTCTATCGCACCATCGGCCGATGGTTGCAGGGGGTATATCCGGTGTCGACGGGCATTGTGGTCGCAGGTCTGGCACGTCCCGAGTGGCTGGTAGAGGTGGATGTGATCGCCGTGATTCCTGATGAGAAGTGAGCAGTGACCTTCTCGATTGTGGCGCGCTCTGCGGACGCACGAATGTTCGGCGTGGCGATCGCATCCTCATCGCCCGCGGTCGCGGCGCGTTGCGCGCATGCGCGCGCCGGCAGCGGCGCGGTCGCGACGCAGAATATTACCGACCCGTCGCTGGGGCCGAGCATCCTTGAAGCCCTGGGGCGCGGTGCGAGCGCCCAATCGGCGCTCGATCAGGCCCTGAGTGCGACCCCGTTCGGCGCCTATCGTCAGCTGCTGGTGGTGGCGCGCGAAGGCGCGCCGCTGGTCCATTCGGGCGCGCACGCACTGGGCATCGTGGCTTCCGCGATCGGCGCGGATGCCGCCTGCGCCGGCAATCTTCTGGCGCGTGCGGACGTTCCCGCGGCCATGATGGCGGCATTTGGCGCCGCCAGCGGCCATCTCGGCGCCTGCCTGCTGCAGGCGCTGCGCGCCGGCGCCGATCGCGGCGGCGAGGCCGGCCCGATCCACTCGGCCGGTCTGCTGATCGTGCGCGAGCTAAGCTGGCCGGTGGTGGACTTGCGCGTTGACTGGAGCGACCACGATCCGTTAGGCGCACTGAGCGCCATCTGGGATATCTACGCGCCGCAGATCGACGACTATGTACGGCGCGCGCTCAATCCGGCCGCCGCGCCGAGCTTCGCTGTGCCCGGCGACCTGTGAAATATACCTTCCGCCAATTGGCGTATTTCATTGCGGCAGCGGAGACCGGCAGCATCACGCTGGCCTCAAAGCGCGCCAGCATCTCCCAACCCGCAATCTCGACCGCGATCTCTCACATCGAGCGCGAGCTGGATGTGCAACTGTTCCTGCGCCACCACGCGCATGGCCTGTCGCTCACGCCGGCCGGCCGCGCACTGCTGCGCGACGCCAAGCAATTGCTGAAGCAGGCCGAAGGTCTGTATTCCGCGGCTGCGGACGCCAGCCATCAAATGCGCGGCGAGTTGTCGGTAGGATGGTTTTCCACTCTGGCGCCGATCGTGATGCCCGAACTTACCCATTCCTTCCTGAAGGCCTTTCCGGAAACGCAGATTCGCTGCCAGGAAAATCACCAGGAGGGGCTGCTGCAGAGTCTGCGCGAAGCCGGCACCGAGATAGCCATCACCTACGACCTGCAGATCAGCGACGACATCAGCTTTTTCCCACTCGCGAGCCTGCCGCCGTACGCCTTGTTCGGCGCCTCGCACCCGCTGGCCCATGAGCGCCATGTCAAGCTCAGCCAGCTTGCAGCGCTGCCCATGGTGCTGCTTGATCTGCCGATGAGCCGGCAATATTTCCTGTCGCTGTTCATTCGCGAGCGGCTGGAACCCAATATCCTCTGGGCCTCCTCGCAGCAGGAAGTGGTGCGCACCATGGTGGCAAACGGCCTGGGCTATACGCTCGCCAACGCTCGGCCGCGAGCCAGCGTGGCGCTGGATGGACGCCGCGTCCACCGGGTACCGTTGAGCGGCGATCCCTCGCCGGTGCGCATTGGTATTGCTACCTTGAAACAGCTCAAGAAAACCCGCCTGGTGGAGGCCTTCGAGCGCCACTGCCAGGGACTTTTTTCTGAATCCTACATCCCGGGCATGGCGCCCCCGACCGCCGCGCCGCGCCGCAAGCGCCGCTGACACCGGCCGGTATCGGTAACAGCGCGTGAACGCCCCTGCCCCGTCTCTGCAACAGCAGGTGCAGACCGCAATGCGGCGCGGCCGTCCCGCCGAGGCGCTGCCTGAAGTCGAGCGGGCGTTGCGCATCGAGCCGGCCAATCCGATATTCCTGCTCTACCGCGCTCAATGCCTGATCGCCCTGGGACGCCTCACCGGCGCGTGCCAGGCGGCCGCGGCGGCCGCGCACGTCGCCGGCGGCGACGCTCTGCTCTGGGATGCGATCGGCACGGTGTACAGCCGCGGCAACGACCAGCAGCACGCACTGGCGGCTTACGACCATGCGATTGCGTTGGCGCCGGGCAATGCGCAGTTGCTGTTCAATCGGGCCGCGGTGCGTCGGTTTATCGGCGCATTGGCACAGGCCGAGGCCGATTACGACCGTGTCATCGAGCTCAGGCCCGCCGACTATGAAGCCTATAAAAACCGCTCGGACCTGCGCACGCAGAGCGCCGGCAACAATCACATTGCCGAGCTCGAAACGCTGGCGGCGCAAAGCGATCTGGACTGGCGCGCGGCAGTGCAGTTGAACTATGCGCTGGCCAAGGAATACGAGGATCTGGGCGACTACCAGCGCTCTTTTGAGCGGCTGCAACGTGGCGCGCGCGCGCGGCGCGAACATCTGCAA
>Ga0302314_10002378_pt1 | contig 34914 bp, 29 predicted proteins | sample III_Palsa_N2_3_FD_200533 | JGI IMG/M metagenome (GOLD analysis project Ga0302314, IMG submission 200533) | Peat permafrost microbial communities from Stordalen Mire near Abisko, Sweden - III_Palsa_N2_3 | ecosystem: Environmental > Terrestrial > Soil > Palsa > Peat permafrost | place: Sweden...
AGCACGGGGGCGGATCAGGTGGAAGACCATGTTCGCCATCACCACGTCCATCGTCAGGCCACCCGTTACTTCGAGCAGGGGCCGAAACCGCCGCTCGGCGCTCGAGAGCGAATGGAAGCGCGTCCAGCGACAACCGCCGAGTAGCTGAAATCCGAACGCAAACCAGCTCGACGGCAGATCCACGAGATGGACCTCGAGCGTGACGCCGAGCCGCTCGAGCCGTTGATCGATCCGGCGCTCACGGCACGCCTTGAGGAACTCGATCGTGGCCAATCCCGTCCCGGCTCCGTAGTCCATGACCCGGACGACATCTCCCCGGCGAGCACGAGCGAGCCTGGCCTCGACCGCCGCGAGCGCCCCTGCGACGACATATCCGGTCGCGGCCGAGCACCAGGCGCGGGGATGGTTGAGGTCCCCATCGATGTACAGCAGCTCGTGTAGGGCCACGCCGTCGGTGAGGTCGGTGTCCGCCGCCGGCTGCCAGGTATCGGAGCGCTCCCCGCCGCGGTCAGGGTCCGGCAACAATCCACCCTCGGCGACCACCATCCGGCTGAGCGTCACCGCGACGAACGGCCGACTGACCGGGTAGCGACGGTCCCACTCGCTGACGAAGCGCAGACCGGCCCGCCGACAGCACTCCATGAACGCCGCATGCTCGAGCGGGTACTGGTGTGAGTAGCCGTGATAGGCGTCGAAGGCGACGCTGTGCGTGGCCCCGAGGTGCTTCTGGGCGATCGCCGGGTCCACGCAATGCGCCTCGAGCGCCACCAGACCGTGCTTGGAGACATGCGGAGCCCACCGGCGCAGATGGGCCACCAGATCGCGCTCGACCTCCGCCGGCTCGAGGGCCCGTCCCCCCGGGCCCACATACGCGCCGCTCGAGACCCCGGAGGCGCCCACGTCCGCCTCGGCCCCCAGGTACACGCGGTTGTGGTCGATGAAAGCGCGGATGTGCAGCCCGTCGTCCATCGCCAGCCCATGCGTGGCCAGTGTCGCGCTGACCTCGTCGGGATTGGAAATGTCGCCTCTGATCAGCAGCGCCGGAACGCCGGCGGATTCGAGCAGCCGGCGTGCCTCCGATAGCGCCGAAGGGTTGTAGTCGATGCCCACCATCAGCAGTGGGTGCTCGGCGGCGAGCGAGCCGCGCAGCGTGCGCTGCATGATCAGCTCGTGCAGGTGCAGCAGCCAGCTGCCGTCCCCACATCCCATATCGGCGACGAACTGGGGCTGCTCATTCACTGGCTCACGGTTGAACAGCTCCACGAACAGGTCGTTGGCGTCGGCGAAGTAGCGCCTGTGCGCGGTGGCGCTCGCGCGCACGTTGAGCGGTCGGTGGACGTGCCACTCACCCGCGCCCGAGCTGGTGGTGACCGTCGTCTGACCCCGGAAGAGCTCTGGCAACCGCGCGAGCATCGGCAGGTACGATCCGGCCATCCCGAAGTGAACCGCCAACGTCGCAGCTTCTCGGCCCGCCGGGGTCCAGATCCCGGGGTCGTCCTCGAGCCAGCCGACGGTCCTCAGCAGGCGGGCGATCGCCTCGCCGAGCGCATCGTCCGGTAGCTTCGGCCGCGCCTCCGCGAGCCGCCCGGTTTCCAGCAGCCAGAGCATCACCGGCACGAGCAGCGCGGCGTCGAGGTGAGTGACGCTCAGCGCCCGCGCGGGCGAGGGCAGCTCCGGCCCGAGGCGCCAGCGATCGCCCGCGAGCTCGGTCAGCTCGAGGAATGACTCGCGCTGGCGCGAGTCCCATGCGTGTAACCACGCGTCGTCTTCACCGCGATCGAAGCCCGCCAGGAATCCGCCCGCTGCCACGTAATGCTCGAGATAAGGCGCCACCAGGCGACCGTTCGCGGTCCAGCGAATCATCGTGCTCTCGGGGTCGAGGGTGGGTGAGGCCTCGAGCCACCCCTGACTGGCCAGGCAGCGAAGGCCGACGCGCAGATAGCCGAAACCGCTGAGCGCGCCCTCGGCCTCCAGGGCGGCGTCCAGGATCCCGAGCTCGGCCAAGGCCCATACGGTCGCGCTCAGGATGATGCCGTCCTGATTTACGAACACGGTCCAGCGTCGCGAGGACCGGCCGCCGCCCGCCAATCCCGACCCGTTCGCTACCGGTTCCGCATCCGCGCCGGGCCGGTCCGGCGCTCGGAGAGAGGTGATCCTGGGAATCTTCGCCGCAGTCTTTCCCGAGCTACAGTACCGGCAGGTACCGCTCGAGCTCCCACGGGGTCACCTGCACCCGGTAGTCGTCCCACTCCTGCCGCTTGATCTCGATGTAGCGGTTGAACATGTGCTCGCCGAGCGTCCGGAGGACGAGCTCGGACTCCGCGGTCAGCTCGATCGCCTCGCCGAGAGTCTCCGGGAGTTGCTCGATCCCGAGCCGCCTGCGCTCGTCAGGCGAGAGGTGATACAGGTTCTTCTCCATCGCATCGGGCAACTCGTAGCCGTGCTCGATTCCCTCCAGGCCTGCCTGTAGCAGGACCGCGAAGGTCAGATACGGGTTGCACGCGGGGTCCGGACAGCGGAGCTCCATTCGTGTCGCCCTCTCGCGGCCCGGGTGATACATCGGCACGCGCACGAGCGCGGAGCGGTTGCGGCGCGACCAGGCGACATAGACGGGGGCCTCGTAGCCAGGCACGAGCCGCTTGTAGGAGTTGACCCACTGGGCGAAGATCGAGGAGATCTCCCGCGCGTGGCGCAGCTGCCCGGCGATGAACGCCTTGCCCACGTCGGACAGGAAGTAGGTGTCGTCGGCGTCGAAGAAGGCGTTGCGCTCGCCGGTGAACAGCGACTGGTGGGTGTGCATCCCGGAGCCGTTCTCGCCGAACAGTGGCTTGGGCATGAATGTCGCGTGCAGGCCGTACTTGAGTGCGAACTCCTTGACCGTGATCCGATAGGTCATGCAGTCGTCGGCCATCTTCAGCGCGTCCGCGTAGCGCATGTCGATCTCATGCTGGCTCGGCCCCACCTCGTGATGGGTGTACTCGGTGTGGATGCCGAACGCCTCGAGCGCGATCACCGTCTCACGGCGCAGGTCAGAGCCGGCGTCGAGCGTGGTCAGATCGAAATAACCGCCCTCGTCGAGCACTTCGGTGGACTTGGAGTCACGGAAGTAGAAGTACTCGAGCTCGGGGCCGACGTAGTAATGGTCGAACCCCATCGCCGAGGCGCGCTCCACGGCGCGCCGGAGCACGTGGCGCGGATCGCCCTCGTACGGGGTGCGCTCGGGAGTGAGGATGTCGCAGAACATCCGCGCCACGCCGGATTCGGACGGGCTCCACGGAAGCAGACAGAACGTGCTCGCGTCGGGCATCGCGATCATGTCCGACTCCTCGATCGCATTGAATCCGGTGATCGACGAGCCGTCGAAGCCCATCCCGCCCTCGAACGCGTCCGCGAGCTCGGTGGCGTTGATCGAGAACGACTTCAGCTGGCCGAGGATGTCCGTGAACCAGAGCCTGATGAAGCGGATCTCGTGCTCCTTGGCAAGGGCCATCACATCGTCTGAAGTGAGCGGGGGGTCGGCCATCCTCTATGGGGCTCCTGATCGGTCTCGGCTGCGGGTGCGAGCGGAGAACCTTACCGGCGAGCCGGATGCGAGCCTGCGCCGACCGCCGAAGCTGCGCGTCTGGTCGGGCGCCTGAGCGCCACTAAGCGCGTACGGGCCGGCGCGGCCTGAGCCAGCGGCGCGCCCACCGCTCGAGCTCGGACAACGCCGGCTCCAGCTCCCGGCCCATCACCGAGAGCTCGTACTCGACCCGCAGCGGCGGACCGGGCTTGACCGTGCGCGCGACGATCCCGCGCGACTCGAGCTCCTTCATCCGCTCGGAGAGGAGGCGATCGGAGAGCTCGGGGACCGCCTGTGCGACCTCCGAGAAGCGCAGCGGCCCGTCCATCAGGACGCGCAAGATTGCGCCCGTCCACCGGCGCCCCACGAGCTCGACCGCTTCGTGATAGAGCGGGCAACACCCTGCGGCCGATGCCTCACGATGGCCGTGAGCCGAGTGGCCGCAGGAGCTCATGTGCGCAGCTTACTACGCCGCTTTGAGTGCCCGTGACGCCTCGTTCGAGCCGTCCACCGGAACCTCGCCCGCGACGTTGACCATCGCGGTGAATGCCTCGAGGGCCAGCGCAGCGATCGCCTCGAGGATCTGCTCGTCGTCCCAGCCCGCCTCGCGTGCCTCTTCGTGGAGGTACATCGGGGGCTTTCCTTCATTCTGGACCAGCGCGTGGAGGTAGCTCAGAAGCGCCTGCTGGCTCGGATCCTTCGAGCTGAACTGGCGCGCGAGCGCGACCTCGTCAAGGCCGAGGCCGGCCGTACGCGCGGCGCGCGAGTGCATCGCGATCCCGGGCTCGGAGCGATAGTGCTCAGCTACCGCGAGCGCGATCCGCTCGAGCGTAGCCAAGGTCAACTTGCCGTGACGGAGCTCGGACCGGAACCGCGCATACGCACGCAGCGCGGCCGGCGAGCCCGCGAGCACGCCGAGGAAGTTCGGCAGCTGACCGCCGCTGGCCAGGGCACCGCGCAGAACGGGCACCGAGCCTTCAGGCGCGGTCAGGTCGTCATGGATCTGAAATCTGCTCATTTGAGTCTTCATCATTGACCACCGGGGCGTGTCGTATCGGCAGCACAAAAGCTGACCGGGCTGGTTCCTATACTTTTGCGACTTGCTTACGGTTGATAAGTATATCGGGGACGAAGTGATCGCACAAGTGCTCCTGACGTCCTTAGGAACTTCTTCGACACCCTCTCCGGCTTCGAATCCTGGAAGCGGTGACGGCGGCGGAGTACGCCCCTAGTTTCCTTATACGGAGGCCGATAAACGCAGGATCATCACCGATTGACGTAGGCCGAAGTTCGGCAGCGACAACCGCTCGTTTGGGCCGGTGAGCTCAGCTGTGGGTCAGCGAGGGAGCCGGGGGCGTTGCCGCCTCGGGGCCGGGCGCGGGTGGCTCGGAGGCGGAGGCCAGCGTGTTCCCCGACCAGCGCCGCCGCCGCGACAGCCCGCGGCGCTCGATCTGCCAGTAGGAGAGGGCGCCGATCGCGACTGACACCGGGAACCCGATTCCGAGGAGCTGGGTCAGGCCGCGACCGACGACCAGGTGCGTGGTGGTGAGGCTTCGGTTCGAGATCGCGACCAGGACCGGAACGTGCCAGAGATAGATGCTGTACGAGATCACTCCCAGCAGGGCCATCCATCGCCACCGGAACGGCCAGATCGCGTGGCCGTGACGCAGCGGAAGCACGAGCGCTCCGACGACCAGCGCGCTGGCGAGCGCGCCGAGGATCTCCCAGGTGTCGCGATAGCAGGCGATCGCCCACAGCGCGACCGCGCCCGCGAGCCAGACGTTCGAGTGACCGAGGGGGCCGTCCAGCCACTTCGGTCGACGCCGCTGAATCGCGACCCGCCACAGCGCCAGGCCCATGCCGAGCGCGAAATAGCAGAACAGCTCGAGCACGGTGAAGTTGAACCACAGCATCTGCGCCCTAGTCGCGCGTGAGACGAGCCCGAGCAGTCCCCACTGGACCAGTTCCCGGGCCAGGAAGCTGGCTCCCGCGAGCACCCCGAGCGCGATCGCCGCATTGCGGATCGAGCCCCGCGACACGCGCGCCAGTCCCCACGCAACCAGGGGTAGCACGATATAGAACTGCATCTCCGTCGCCAGCGACCACATCGGCGAGTCGACCTGGCCCTCGGTGTGGATCGAGAAGTCCTGCGTGAACGTGGTGAAGGCCAGCCACAGCCGGCCCGCGTGCTCGTGCGGCTGAACGAGCATCAGGACGACGAGGCAGACGTAATAGGCGGGCAGCACGCGCCATGCCCGGTTGATCGCGTACTTGCGCACGCTGACCGGCTTGCGATTTCCCCAGGCGGCCTGCGCGAAGGGCCAGAACAGCAGGTACCCCGACATCACGAAGAACAGATAGATCGCGTAGATCGTGCCGTCGGTCAGGCGCTGCGTGTAGGTGCGCTCGACGAAGTCACGCGATAGCACCCACGCATGCGTCCAGATCACGCCGATGGCCGCCATGCCCCGCAGGCTCTCGAGCCCGGCCAACCTGCTCTCGCCCGCCTGGCTGATCCTGCCGCTCGCGGCGCTCGAGGACTCCGCGCGAGGGGCGTCCGCGCCGGGGGAAGCCACGGCGTGAACGCTATCACCAGCCATCAGCCGCCTCCGAGGCTTAGTGGCGCCACTTAGGTGTGGGTCAGCGAGGGAGCGGCAGGCGCCGCCGGCTCCGGCGCGGGCGGGCTCTCGGCCTCGGGCGCGGCGCTGACGACATTCCTTGACCACGGCCGGCGGCGAGCAAGGCCCCGGCGCTCGACCTGCCAGTAGGACAGGGCCGCCACCGCGACCGAGAGCGGAAGCCCGAGCACGAACAGCTGGGTGAGCCCGCGACCGATGACCTCGTTCGGATTAGTGAGGCTCCGGTTCGTGATCGCGACCAAGATCGGATAGTGCCATAGGTAGATGCTGTACGAGATCACACCCAGGAGAGCCAGCGGCCGCCAGCGGAACGGCGCCATGGCCCGGCCATGGCGCAGTGGCAGCACCACGGCGCCGATCAGCAGCGCGCTGGCGAGCGCGCCGACGATCTCCCAGTTGAAGTCCCAGCACGCGATCAGCCACAGGGCGAGCGCTGCGCCGAGCCAGAGCGTCGAATGTCCCAAAGGCCCATCCAGCCACTTGGGCCTGCGCTGCTGGATGGAGAGCCGCCACATCGCGAGGCCCATCCCCAGGGCGAAGTAGCAGAAGGTCTCGATCAGCGTGTTGTCGAGGTACTGAAGATTGTTGTCGAGCGGCAGTCCGTAGCGGATCAGCTCGCGCGCGATGAAGGTCGGGAGGGCCAGCGCAGCGAGCGCGAGCGCCCCGGTGCGCAGCGAGCCGCGCGAGACCCATGCGATGGCCCACGCGATCAGCGGCAGCAGGATATAGAACTGCATCTCGGTCGCGACCGACCACATCGGCGCGTCCACCAGCCCGAGCGTCTTGCCCGAGAAGTCCTCGGTGAACGTGGCGAAGGCCACCCACAGGCGGACCGAGCCGCCGTGGTACTGCACGATCATCACGACGATCAGGACGAGGTAATAGGCGGGAAGGACCCGCCACGCGCGGTTGAGCGCGTAGTTGCGCAGGCTGACCCGCCCGCGGTTACCCCAGGCGGCCTGGGCGAACGGCCAATACAGCAGGTACCCCGATAGGGCGAAGAAGACGAAGATCGCGTAGAGACCGCCATCCGCGAGGCGTTGCGTGTACGTGCGGCCGACGAAGTCGCGCGACAGCGTCCACGCGTGCGTCCACACGACCACGATCGCGGCCATGCCGCGTACGCTCTCGAGCCCGACCAACCTGGGCTCTCCCGCCTGGTTGATCCTGCCCCCGACACCGGCGCTCGAGGGCTGGGCGCGAGTGCCGTCCACGCCGCGAGAAGCCACGGCGCGAACGCTAGCACCCATGTGTCGTTCAGCGGACCAGCGATCCCACGTGGGCGCCGGATGAATGCAGCCGCACGGCGGCGTGCGAGCTGGTCGCCGCGGCGGCGAGCAGCAGCAGGCAGAGCAGGACGGCCCATAGAGCCACGCGGTCAGGCCGGCCCATCGCGCGGTCCCGCGGCCGGCGCGGCGGTCGACGACGGTCGACTTCGATCCTCCGGGCACTGCGACGGTCGGCGACCTGCCCGCGGATCGTCACCGTGCGGCGGGTCGGCGGCTTCGTGGCCGGTCGTTGACCGAATGGCTCGCCCGATCGCCGCGGTCCCTCTGCGTATGACATCTAGCCGTCCTCTTTCTCGTGCCTACGGGGTTAGCTGACGGGCTCGCACCGAAAGAGCGGCGCTACACGCTTGCGCGCGATTAGCCCCAACAACGTGGGTCCCCCGCCTCCCGCCGGCCACATGCTGTGCGCACGCCACCCGCGGAAACTCAGCGGTACGGATCGGGCATCCTAGCAACGACCACGGACGCCATGTGCCGGCCTGTCGGCGGCCTTACACCCCGCCGAGACGTGCCCTTAGCCGGCGCCTCAGATCCCGCAGAGACTGCACCTAGCCGGCGCCCTTGCCGGCGACCGTGCTGACGAAATTGGCGACGTCGTTGGCCTGCTTGCCGACGACGAGGTCCGGTGGCATGGTCCCGTCGCCGACGCTGAGCCCGTTCTTGATCGTCGTCAGGACCAGGCTCTGAGGCGGCTGCAATACGTCGAGGTTCGGCCCCACCTTGCCGACGGCATTGGCGGCGGCGAGCGTGTGGCAGATCGCGCAGTGCTGGCCGAACAACTCGCGCCCCTCCTTGTCCGCGTTCGTCAGCTTGATGCCGGCGTACTGGCTGCTGGCGTTCGCATGGTTCCCGGCCAGCAGGGTGGCCGGGATCGCGATGCCGAAACCGATGTAGACGACCACCAGTAGGAGGAGAACGGCTCGACTCCCGGTGCGCGATCGGGCCTGCAGAGACTGGCGCGCACCCCGCAGCCCGCCGCTCATGGCGACGAGGAAGACGCCAATTCCGAGGATCACCCAGAACGCAATTAACAGTGCGACGCCAAGCACGGTCGCGGGCACCTTACTGATCCCGGGCCGGGAATGGGTAGCTCGCGCTGCGCCGGGCTCCGGGGACGGTGTCGAGAGCGCTGTAGCCCGGTCTATCGCCGCCGGCCGGAGGCGAAGCTCATCACGGGCGGAGCGACCGCGCGGAAATCATCCGCGCCCGCGGCGGCCGCCTTCTCGGCGGCATCGGGGACGCCCTCTTCGGTCGCATCGCGGGCACCCGCGGAGGCGGTCCGGGCGCCCGCGGAGGCGGCCTTGTCCTCGGCGATCCGCCGCCGCTCGCGCTCGTCGAGCATCGAGAAGTCCTTCACCTCGGCGAGCGGGCGATCGGGAGCAGCGATCGGTCCGATCCGTTGCACGAACACATTGATGGCTCCGCCCGCCGCTGCGAATCGCTCGAGCTTGCCCTCGACGATCACGAGCGGCTCGGTCCTCACGATCAGCCGGTGGCGCTCGTAGACGGGCGGCGAGACGATCAGGTTGATCGTCCCGTACTCGTCCTCGAGCAGCACGAACACGATCCCGTTGGCGGTGCCCGGGCGCTGGCGGGCGACCACGAGGCCTGCGATGCGAACCCTTCCCCCATGGGGGAGCGTCTCCAGGTCCTGGCTGGTCACGGCGTCCGCGGGCAGCTGCTCACGCAGCAGGGCCAGGGGATGGTCGTGCGTCGTCAGCCCGGTCGCTCCGTAGTCGGCGAGCATCGACTCCCACGCGGACAGATCCCGGAGCGAGGGCGGCGCGGGCAGGTCGAGTGGAAGCGCCAGCTGGGTTCCGCCGGCGACATTACGACCGGGAGTCGCCACCCCGAGCTGCCACAGCGCGATCCGCCTGGCGGTCCCTCGGGCCCGAAGCTGGGCGTCCCGCTGCTCCCCCGGGAGTGCGCCGCCAGCAAAACTTCCAACCGAGTCGCATGCTCCCGACCATGCCAGGAGCTCGAGCGAGGCCGTGCCGGCGCCGGCGCGCGAGGCGAGGCTGGCGAGGCTGCGGAAGCGCCCGCCCGCCCGGCGGGCGGCGACGATCTCCTCCACCTCCTGCTTGCGCACGCCGCGTACGTAGCCGAGGCCGATCCGGACGCGCCCGGCGCAGTCGATCTCGCACTCGACCTCGCTTTCGTTCACGTCGGGCGCCAGAACCTCGATCCCCCGTCGTTGCGCCTCGTGGACGAGCGCGTCGGGCGGATAGAAGCCCATCGGCTGCTCGTTCAGGAGCGAGCACAGGAGCTCGGGGCCATAGTGGACGCGCAGCCACGTCGACTGGTACGCAAGCAGGCCGAACGCCGCCCCGTGAGCCTTCGGGAAGCCGAAGCCGGAGAACCCCCGGATCATCGAGAACACCCGCTCGGCGGTCGCCTCGTCCACCCCGTGCATGCGACGGGCCCCGGCGATGAACCGCTCGTGGTGAGAGCGAATGGCGGCATCCGAGCGCTTGCGGCTCATCGCCCGCCGCAGCCCCTCCGCCTCGCCCGGCGAGAAGCCCGCGAAGGCGATCGCCACCTCGAGCACCTGGTCCTGGAAGATGATCGTCCCGAGCGTCTCGCGCAGCGCCGGCTCGAGCGAGGGATGGTCGTAGGGGACCCGGTAGTGGGGGTCAACGCGCAGGCGCTGGCGGCGCTCGATGTAGGGGTTGACCGCTCCCCCCTGGATCGGGCCAGGACGGACGATCGCAACCTGGATCGTGATGTCCTCGAGGCTCTCGGGACGGGTACGGCGCAGCGACTGCATCTGGGCCCGACTCTCGATCTGGAAGACCCCGGTCGTGTCGGCGTTCTGGATGCACTCGTATGTCGCCGGGTCGTCGTAAGGGATCCTCGAGAGATCGATGCGCTGGCCGCGCGTGCGGGCGATCAGCTCGACCGCGCGCTCGACCGCCGACAGCATCCCCAGCCCGAGCAGGTCGATCTTGAGGAAGCCGGCATCGGCGCAGGAGTCCTTGTCCCACTGGACGATCTGGCGACCCTCCATCGCCGCGGGCACGATCGGGCAGCAGTCGATCAGCGGGCGGGTGGCGACGATCATCCCGCCCGAATGCTGGGAGAGGTGGCGCGGGAGTCCCTGTGCCTCGGCCGCCAGGCGCGCGAGCCAGGCCCAGCGACCGGTGGAGCCTCGGCGTCCGGCGTGACCGTTTCTGTGCCCGTCGGCCCCGTCCTGCGCGGCCGTCGGCACCGCGAAGGCATTCTCGATGTCCTTTCCCACTTCGCGCGCATCCCATCCCTCGCTCCCGCGCGCGACCCGCTCGATCTCCCCTGGCGGCAGCCCCAGTACCTTCCCCAGCTCGCGGATCGCGCCACGTGCACGATAGGTCGGAAAGGCTGCCACCAGGGCCGATCGGTCGCGCCCGTAACGCTCGTGCACGCGCGGGATCAGCTTCTCTCGCACGTCTCGAGGAAAGTCGAGGTCGATGTCTGGAAGGGCGGTCAGCTCCTCGTTCAGAAAGCGCCCGATCAGCAGCTCGTTCGCGATCGGGTCGACATGGGAGAGACCGGTCAGGTAACAGACGATCGAGGACACGCTCGAGCCGCGACCCCGTCCCGGGGGCAGGAGCGAGCGGGCGCTGTCGGGTCCCCTCACCTCCACCGCCACCTCCCGCGCGAGCTCGAGCAGATCGTGATGCAGGAGGAAGAAACCAGGCAGGGCAAGCGCTTCGATCAGACGCAGCTCCTCGCGCAGGCGCGCAGCGGCACGATCGCGGAGGCCCGCGCCCGCGTCCGTGTAACGATCTTGGAACTGCACGTCGCACAGCTCGGAGAGCTTTCGCATCGCGTCCGCATCCTCCGATCCGGGATAGCGGTAACCGAGATCAGCGCCGAGATCGAAGCGCAGGCGATCCGCCAGCAGAGCCGACTCCGCCACCGCCTCGGGGTACTCGGAGAACCGAGCGGCCATCGCGGACGGGGACGCCAGGACGTGACTGAAGTTGCCTCGTCGCTCCGGCTCTGAGGCGTCGAGCGTCGCGTGCGTGCGCACCGCTACGAACGCATCCTGCAACGGCGCGCGCGAACGCGCGTGCGCGTGCACGTTGCCCGTCGCCACACAGGGCACGCGGAGCCGTTCCGCCACTCTCGCAAGCCCTTGGTTCCGCGCACGGTCATCGCGTAGGAACGGTCGCTGGAGCTCGATCCGCAGCCGATCGCGCCCGAACGCCTCGCGCAGGCGCAGCAGCGTCGGCTCATCGTGCACGCCGCGCAGCGAGCATCCGCTGAGGCAGACCAGGCCACCTGAATGCTCGAGCACCTCGGCGAGCGGCACGTACGCCTGCGTGGGCGGCCCGGGACCCCCTCGCGTGTGGGCGTGTGCCCGCACGAGGATCCGGCACAGGCTGCTCCAGCCGGTGGCGTCCTGCACGAGCAGGGTGAGATGTCGGCCATCGTCGAGGTCGACCTCCGCCCCATGGATCGCCCGGAGCCCAAGCCCCCGCGCCGCTACTGCGAACTCCATCGACCCGGAGACCGAATTGTGGTCGGTCAGCGCCAGCGTCCCATAGCCCAGCTCAAGCGCCGCCGACGCAAGCTCGTCGGGAAGCGAGGCGCCATCCAGGAACGAGAACGCGGAGTGACAGTGGAGCTCGACGTAGGGTGACACAGACGAACGTATGTTCCCATAGCCGTCGGTCGTCGGAGTGGGACCTCGCGTTGGCGAATGCACACGCGGTGGCAAAGCGCAGGGGCTAGCGAAGGATCGCCGCAAACGCCCGCGCAATCGTCCGGTACCCCGCCGCATTGGGGTGGGGGTTGGGACCGCGCGGCTGTGCGGCGCACGTCCACGTCAGCTCGCAGGCCTTGGCGACGGCGAGCGGCAGCCGCCCGCGGCCGGGCACCTTCACTTTGGTGGTGAACGGCGTATAGATATCGAAGGCGTCGGCGACATTCGCCACGCGAAAACCATCCGCCCTGAGGTTCGTGGACAGCAATTCGTTGAGCTTCTTGGCGAGCGGAACCGATGCCGCCGCGTTCCTCCGTCCGGTGGGGCCGTCGAGATACGCGCCCAGGTACGGATTCTCGTAGGTCATCGCGGCGAGCTTGACCTTCGATCCGACCGCGGCTCGCAACCTCTTGGCGATCTTCGGCACGTTCGTGTCGATCGTCGTCCAGCTCCCGGCGATGCACTGGCTGTTGATCGTGACCGTGTAGGACACGCACTTGGCGATGTCGTTGCCGCCGATGTTGAGCGTAAGCAGCGCGATCTTGTGCTGGGCGATGAACGCGAGCGCGGCGGCCATCTGGTTCCCCCCGGGGTAGGGGCAGAGACCGCCGTTGAGCATCGTCGTGGTGGTCTCCCCCGGGCAGCCGAGCTGCTCGAGCTTCAGCCCCTTGATCTTCTTCCTCTCGGTCGCGTAGAGAAGGTTCACATAGCCTTGGTTCGTGGCCGTGGGGATGCCTTGGGCGTTGGGCTGATCGCCCACGGCGAGCGAATCGCCGAGCGCGAGGTAGTACGGAGGCCCGGAGGCGCTGTGCCTGCTCGCCGGCGCACTCCCCGGCCCGAAATAGGCCAGGGCCCCCAACGCCATACAGGCGATCACTATCGCAGCGCCGACGGTCAGCTTCGATCGCATTTGGACCTTTTCAAGTTAGATGGACCAGTCCCCGCGACGCGCCTCCAATGTAGCGCTCGGGCGCTGCCAGCGGCGCATGTGGATGGTCAACGCTGCGTCCACCACGCCCCGCGCTCGAGGTCGTGGAAGGCGACGACGTTGCGTCCACAGGCCGTGATGACCTCCCAGTACCTGCGGCGAAGCGGGCGATCGGTCCACCATCGATCCTCGATCAGCCACGACTCGCGCACCGTGTCGACCGTGCGTCCGTCGACCACAAGCGGGCGTCCGTCGGGAGCGGCGCTGACTGACGCTCGGTTGGGCACGGCGAGACGTCGAGGGCCGGCCACAGCTGGCACTCACCCCTCGAACGGCGCCAGCACCGCCCGGCGCTCCGGCACCCGCGAGTCCGGATCGAGCTCGAGCACGCGCAACGCCGCGTCGGGACCGGCGGCGGCGCGCGCCTGGCGAATCGCCTCGCGCAGGCGCGCCGTGCGCGCGGCGGCGGGCTCGTCGAGCAGGCTTCGCTGGCCGCTCGCCGGCGGCCCGAACTGCTCCACCGCGAGCCTCAGCACCTCCGCCGGCGCTGGCACCAACGCCAGGCGCGGGGCGAGAGCGAGCCGCATTCGGACCGGGTCGGCGAGCGCCTCGCGGAAGACGGCGCGTTCGCGCCACGTCCCGCGCTCGACCAGGATCGCGGAGAGGAAGACCGCGCGCAGCGTCCTGCCCTGCCGCTCACGGCGTGCGAGCAGACGGTCGATCAGCAGTCCGAGCCCGCGTTCCAGCTGCATCCCAGAAGCAGCATCGGGCAGCTGGAGCGACTCGCGCAGGATCTCGGTCGGCTGGCGCGGGCACAACGCTCCATCGCCTCCGCTCGCCAACTCGTACGCAAGCAGCCCCACCGAGCCGAAGCGATCGGCCAGCGCCGCGGGCGGGAGCGCCGCGAGCTCGCCCAGCGTCTGCACGCCGAGACGCTCGAGGGTCTCGTGCAGTCCGGCCTCGGCCAGCGCGGCACGGGCCCGCAGCAGCGCGACGGGCAGCGGCGCGAGAAAGGCACGGGCCTGCGCCCGACCACCGGACACGATCACCGGGCGGCGCACCCGGGCGCGGGTCGACGCCGCCACCGCGGCGAACCGCGACGGCGCGACCCCGAACCGCGCCGGCATGCGCAAAGCGCGCCGCGCGACGGACAGCACCCCGTCGACGCCGCCGTGGAGCCGCAGCAACCCCTGCGCGTCGAAGCACGCCAGACCCGGCCGCTCGGGCTCGACAGCCGCCCCGATCGACTCGAGTCGCACCAGCAGTCGCTCCCAGAGGTCAGCCACGCCCGCCGGATCGGGTGGCACCAGGACCAGTCGGGGACCGCGCGCGAGCGCCTCGCCCAGCTGCATACCGGGATGGATTCCGAACGCCTCGGCGGCGAGCGACACCTCCCCCACCCGCTGCGCGCCTCCAGGCTCCGGCGCGAGTGCGGCCGGGACCTGGAGGAGCTCAGCTCGGTCGCCCGCGGCGACGGTGAGCTGAAAGCGGGGCAGGAGGACGCAGACGATCATGCGAACACATGTTCGCATCCCCGGCGGACGTCACCTACGACTACTGGGTCCAGCGCACGGTGAAGGACTTGCCCGGGCAATCCTTCAGGGCCGGCTTGGATGACCGCGGTGAGCTTCACCTTGGTCGAGCTTAGGAACCGGCCGGAAAGGTTGAGCGTCGCCGAGCCGGGGACGAACTGGTCGTCCTTGGATACCCTGACCTTCCCCTTGTAGGAGAACTTCCCCGACGGCGAGATCGTCGGCTCCTTGGCCTCCGGGATCAGGTAGCCGCCCACATTTCCCGCGTTCACCACGCAGGAGATCCCGAAGTCGACCAGCCGGTACCCCTTGCCGTGCTTGGCCACGGAGAAGCCAACGCCCTTTCCGGACTTGGTGTAGCTCGTGTAGACGTAGGTCGTCTTCGGCTTGATCGAATTCGCCGAGTCGGCGAGCGCCACCACCGGCAGCGCCAGCAGTGCCCCTGCGGCGAGGGTGGCCAAGCGGGCGGTAATCGATGAAGCCATGCGCGGCGAGAGAATAGCGAAGGTCTCCCGGTGCTAACCCGCTTCGGAACGCGGTGCGAAGCTGATCTCGACATCGAGCCCGCCCCCCGCTCTCAGGGTGTCCGGTCCGAGGTGATGCCATCTCCCCGGACGAGACCTCGCTCCACATCCCGGTTCATCGCGCGCTGGCGTGCGCGGACGGCGTGGTGCGGTGGTCGGGCCCGCAGGGCGAGCTGGCCTTCGTTCCCGATCGGTTGATGGACGTTCCGGAGCGGACGAAGGCGGGCTTGCGGGATGCCTACACCGGCCTGCTCGAGCTCGACTTCGATCTCCTGCTGCTGGCGCACGGGAATCCCGTTCTCGGCGACGCCAAGCAGACGTTGCGCGCCTTCCTCGGCTGAGCGATCCACGCCCGCGGACTCCTTACTCCCGGTGCTACCGTGGCGACGCCGATGGCTCCGAGCCTGACCGAGATTGCCTACCGGACCACGCGCGCGTCTCTGTCGACGCTGCGCGCGTTCGGGCAGCGGATCCCGGTCGCCGGCGAGGTGCTCGCGCGGTCGCTCGAAGACGCGATCATGGACCGGATCGTGATGATCACCGGTGCTTCGTCGGGGATCGGCAAGGCCACCGCCCTGAAGATCGGAGCGGCCGGCGGCACGGTGCTGCTCGTCGCGCGGACGCGGGACAAGCTCGAGCAGGTGGGGCACGAGGTCGAGCGCCTCGGCGGGGTCGCCTACGTCCACCCCGGCGACCTGACCGACGCCGACGACATCGACCGGATGGCCGCCGAGGTACTCGAGCGCCACGGTGCGGTTGACATCCTCCTCAACAATGCCGGCCGCTCGATCCGGCGCTCGGTCGCGCGCTCCTACGACCGCTTCCACGACTACCAGCGCACGATGCAGCTGAATTACTTCGGCCCCGTCAAGCTGATCCTCGACCTGCTGCCCGGGATGCGCGAGCGCGAGTCAGGGCACATCATCAATATCTCGACCATGGGCCTCCAGGTGAACACGCCACGGTTCGCCGCGTACCTGGCCTCGAAGGCGGCGCTCGACGCCTTCTCGCGCTCGATCGGACCGGAGATCATCGGCGACGGGGTGCACATCACGACCGTCTACATGCCGCTCGTGCGCACCCCGATGATCGCCCCCACGAAGATCTACGACCGCTTTCCCACGCTCAGCTCCGAGGAGGCGGCGGACCTGATCTGCGACGCGATTCGCAAGCGGCCCAAGCGGGTCGCCACCGTGCTCGGCAACCTCGGGCAGCTGAGCTACGCGATCGCCCCCGGCGCCCAGGATCTGGTCGTGCACCGTGCGTTCCAGCTCTTCCCCGAGTCGGACGGCGGCAAGCCCGAGGGCGAGGCCGAGCCGGACCGCGAGACCTCAGAGCAGCGCGCGTTCCGGAGCGCGACGCGGGGCGTCCACTGGTAACCACGCATCCGCTCACGCATCCGCTCGCGACCCGTGACGATGATTGACTGCACAACCATCGTCTGCTAACTTTGTCGACGACATTCGACCGCTCCCGAAGGAGCCGCCATGAAGCTCGAGGGTATCCACCACATCACGGCGATTACCGCCGATGCGCAGCGCAACGTCGACTTCTATGCCGGCGTGCTCGGGCTTCGGCTGGTCAAGAAGACGGTCAACCAGGACGCGACCTCCGTCTACCACCTCTTCTATGCCGACGAGCGCGGAGATCCGGGCTCGGACCTCACCTTCTTCGAGTACCCCGGCGCCCAGCGCGGCCGGGCCGGCGCCGGCATGGTCCACCGCATCGTCTGGCGTGTGGCCTCGACTGAGGCGCTCGACTTCTGGAGTGAGCGTCTGCGCGAGGCCGGATACCACTCCGAGCGCGACGAGACCGCGATCCGGTTCGAGGACTTCGAGGGACTGGGCCACGAGCTGGTGGTGGTCAGCACCGACGACGAGCCGTTGATCGCCAACCATCCGGAGATCCCGGCCGAGCTCGCCCTCCAGGGCTTCCACGCCGTGCGCGCGCACGCGGACGATCCCGAGCGCAGCCGCGCGCTGCTCGAGGACGCGCTCGGCTTCGTTCCCCAGGGCGACGGCTGGGAGGCGCGCGGCGCGGTTCGCGGTGGGCTCTACGCGTATGACCCGGCGCCCGCGGAGCGTGGCTTTCAGGGCGCGGGTACCGTGCACCACGTCGCCTGGGCTTCCACCGCCGCAGAGCATGAGTCCTGGCGCCAGAGGGTGATCGCGGCGGGCGCTCATCCGACGCCCGTGATCGACCGCTTCTACTTCCGCTCGATCTACTTCCGCGAGCCCTCGGGGGTGCTGTTCGAGATCGCCACGATCGGGCCTGGCTTCACGGTCGACGAGCCGCTTGAGCACCTGGGCGAGAAGCTCTCGCTGCCCCCCGCGTTCGAGCATCTTCGCGATCAGGTCGAGCCGACCCTCACTCCGCTCCACAATCCCCGGGAGAGCTGGACCCGGCGCTAGGCGGCGCTGCCCACGAGCTCCCCCAGGGCCGCTTCGGTCAGCGGGTGGTAGGCGTCATCCGCGCGGTCCAGGTACCACGCCTGCCTGCCCTCGCCCGGCTGCGGGATCCCGGCCGCGCGCAGGGGGCCGGTCAGCGGGCGGTACCACGTCGTGACGGGGATCTCGGCGACCACGTGGACGATTCCCGGGCGCTCGAGGTGATCGATGCCGGCGAGCGCCTCGTTGATGTCGCGCTCGCTCAGCTCACGGCCGGCTCGCACCGTCACCGCCGCCACCGAAATCTCGAAGCGCGCGGGCGCGCCGCCATCTGACTCGGCGCACACGGGGACGCCGTAAGCGACCGCGAGGTCGACCGCCGGCAGATCGCCGAGCGCGTCACGGATCGGGGTGGTGAAGACCATGCCATCGGCGGTCGGAATCGCGTCGGTCACCGCGTCCACCCGCCAGTAGTCGCCGTCGGAATCGATCCTGAACAGGTCGCCCGTGCTCAGCCAGGCGTCATCGCGCGCGAACACGCCTCGCAGCGGCGCGCTGCCCGTCGGCGCACCCGGATCGATGCTGGCCAGCAGCAGGCCGATCTCGCCCCGCTCGCACTCCTGCGCGAAGCCATCGGGGCCGAGCAGGAGCCGGCGCGACTCGACGTCGTAGGCGGCGATCTTCACCTGGGCGCTGCCCGGAAGCGGACGCCCCATTGACCCCGGCTTGGCGCCGCGCAGATTGACGAGGATCGCCCCAGCTTCGGTCGAGGCATAGAACTCGAGCACGCGGGCCGGCCGGAAGCGCTCCTGGACGCGCCGCCACAGCCCCCGCGGCATTCCCGAGCCAATGAACAGGCGGACCGGGTGGTGGCGCTCGCCAGGGTGCGGCGGCGCCTCGACGATGTCGTGCAGCAGGGTCCAGGTATACGAGGCCACGGTGACGCCGTAGCGCCTGGCCTCGTCCCAGAACGTGGCCGGGTCGAAGCTCGTGGCCATCGCGATCCGGGCGCCGCCCGCGATCGCGCCACCGATGCTCATCATCAGTCCCGACGGGTGGTAGATCGGGGTGACGCTGTAGACCGTGTCGGCCGAGGACAGGGCGGCCGAGGAGGCGGTGCCGAACGCCGACATCGCCCAGCGGCGATTGGTGATCCGGCTCATGCGCGTGTTCGGGCCGCTGCCGGTGAAGACGATGAACGCGACGTCGCTCGCGCGTCCCGAGTTCGGGCGGTACCACTTTGGCAGCGCCACGCTCGCGGGGTCGATCTGCTCCATATCCGTATTCAGGGGCACACCGAGGTCGCGCGGTTCGCCTCCACCGCCGAGTACGAACGTGTGCACGGTGCCGAGTCCGGACGCGAGCTCGTGTCGCTCGGGGTCGGCGATGACTCGGTCCACCTGGCCGAGCTCGAACTCGCGGGCGACGTCTCCGTCCGGTCGCAGCAGCACCGAGACCGCGCCGAGCCGGTTGAGCGCAACCGCCAGCGCGAGCGCGCTCGGTCGCGTGCCCATCAGCACGCCGACGTGCTCGCCCTGGCGCACGCCGATCGAGATCAGGCCCCGAACGATGTTCTCGATCCGTTCGTTGACCTGCTCGGCGGTGTAGGCGCGGCCCTCCCACAGGAAGAAGACGTCGCTCGGCGCCTTGCGCGCCGACTCCTCGACCAGCAGGCCGATCGAGATCCGGGTACTCGGCTGGATCTGTTCGAGCCGGACCAGCCGTGGCAGCTGCCCTGCGGCCTCGCGCGTCAGCTCGCGCACGCCGCGCAGGGTGCGGGTGGTCGTGCCGGCGAGCGAGCGTGCGATCCCGGACCCCACGCCGCCGACGAGCTCGAGCCCGTATCCGACCCTGCTGCTGACGGGTTGATCGAGCTCGAGGGCGCCGTCGTCGGGTACCTGCTCGATCTGCGCGGGAAGGTCCCCCTCGCCCGAGCGCCAGTGCGCCCACTCCGCCACGGTCGGCCAGGTCGTCCGGATCGAGGTCGAGCCGACGACAAGTCCGAAGTGGCCCGCCTGCAGGGCGACCTCGTAGACATCCGCGCGCGGGGAGGCCTGGCGGATCGCGCGCACCCCGGCCGCGGGCGCGATCTCGTCGACGGTGCCCACGAACGACAGGATCGGCATCTCGATGTCGGCCAGAGTGACCAGTCTGTCCTCGATCACGAAGCCGCCCTCGAGCATGCGGTTGTGGGCGACGAACTGGCGCATGAACTCCGCCAGCGCGGGGCCGGGCCAGGCGACGAACCCCTCGCCGCCGAGGAAGCGCCGTTGGCGCTCGCGGGGCAGCAGGGCCTCGCGATCGTGGAGCTGGAGGATGAAGTCGATCCGCGCGCGCAGCGATTTGACCGGATCGAGCAGGCTGAATCCGGCGCTGCTCGCCCACCCCGGCACCCCCATTCCGCCGAGCCCGTCGGCGAGCACGCCCGCCACCCCCTCGAGCAGGGCCACGGGCAGGCCGAAGGGCACGCCGGCGTGGGTGTCGACCGGGCTGCCGAAGGTGATCAGCGATCCGAGCCCCTCGTTGCGCCGGTACGCGGCCGCCTGATAGACGAACATCCCCCCCTGCGAGTAACCAGCGAGGTGGACGTCGCGGCCGGTGGCGGCGCGAACTCGGTCGACGGCGTCGGATACCGCGAGCACGTGGTCGGTCAGCGTGCGCTCGAGCCCGCCGGGCTCGTGCTCGGGGGCGCCGAAGTCGACGACCCACGGGTCGATCCCGTGCTCGCGCAGGACCGCGACGCCGCTCGTCGCGGGCGACACGTCGTAGACCTCGGCGGCCAGCATCAGCGGCGGCACGAGCAGGACCGGCGGCCCGCCGTCGCGTTGGCCATGGCCGGAGTAGTAGCGTCGCAGCCGGTAGACGCGCTGCTCACTGACCACCTCGTACGGCGACTCCTCCTCGTTGGTATCCAGCCCGCCGAAGCGCGCCACCTCGAGCGCGTTCTGAGCGACCGCGCCGAGGCGCGTAACTGGTCTCGTGAGGCTCTTCGGCAGCAGGTCCATCCCGGGTCGCTTGACATCATCTCCTAAACCGCCGCTCCCGCGCCAGCGTGACGCCCAGCCGCTATTGTCCATCTGCCAATGAGCCTTGCCATGGACACGGCCACGCTGGACGTCGTCGGTGGCGTCGCCTGGATCACCCTGAACCGCCCCGAGGCGCTCAACGCCTGGACCCTCGAGCTGGGCGAGGATCTCCACTCAGCGCTCGACCACGCTGCGGAGAGCCCCGAAGTGCGGGCGATCGTCCTCACCGGTGCCGGCCGGGCGTTCTCGTCGGGCGCCGATCTGAAAGCGGGCGTCGAGGTCGGCGAAGACGGCAAGCCCGACGTGGCGAAGCGGCTGCGTGAGACCTACCATCCGCTGATCCTGCGCGTGCGCACGATCCCGAAGCCGGTCGTGGCCGCGGTCAACGGTCCCGCCGTCGGCATCGGGTGCTCGCTGGCGCTCGCCGCTGACCTGATCGTCGCCGCCGAGTCGGCCTACTTCCTGCTCGCCTTCGTGAACATCGGGCTCGCGCTCGATGGCGGCGCCTCGGCTTTCCTCCCCGCCCGGGTTGGACATGCCCGGGCCTTCGAGCTCGCCTACCTCGGGGAGCGTCTGCCCGCGGCGCGGGCGCTCGAGTGGGGACTGGTCAACCAGGTGGTGCCCGACGCCGAGCTCCAGGCCGAGGCCGGCGCGCTCGCCGCGAAGCTTGCGGCCGGACCACCCGGCTCCTACGCGGGGATCAAGCGGACGATCAACGACCAGCTCTACCGGCGGCTGGAGCAGCAGCTCGATGACGAGGCCGCGATCCAGCAGGAACGCGCCCGGTCGGCGGATTTCATGGAGGGCGTGCTCGCCTTTTCGCACAAGCGCCGGCCGACCTTCACTGGAGATTGAGGCCATGACCGAACCGTTCCATCTCGGGGGCACGGGCGAACCCTTGGTTCTCCTGCACGGCTTCACCGATACCTGGCGGGCGTGGACGCCGGTGCTGCCGATGCTCGAGCGCCATCACACCGTGTTCGCGCCGACGCTCCCGGGACACTACGGCGGCGAGCCCTTCCCGGAGGGCGCGCGGCTTTCGATCCCGAGCAGCCTCGACATGATCGAGCGCCAGCTCGACGCTCACGGGATCGAGCGCGCGCACTTCGCCGGGAGCTCCCTCGGCGGCTGGCTGAGTCTCGAGCTGGCAGGGCGTGGGCGGGCGCTGAGCGTCGTCGGCGTCTGCCCGGCGGGCTGCTGGGAGTACGGCCCCGCGCCACGCTTCGTCCTGCTCTATTTTCGACGCAACGACCTCCTGCTGCGCACCGGCCAGGCCCTCCACCTGCTCGCCCCGGTGGCGCGCAGGCCACGCTCGCGCGCGCTCTCGCTGCGCGAGCTCGTGACCCGCCCGCAGCGAGTGAGCGCGAGCGCCGCCTACGGGATGTTCCTCGGCGCGGCGAACTGCACGGTGGCCCTCGACGCGCTACGCCTCGCCGCCTCGGGCGACATGTTCGGAGCCCTGCCGGCGATCGGCTGCCCGGTTCGGATCGCCTACGGCACTCGCGATCGGCTGATCCGCTGGCCCGAGCATTACTCGATGATCCGCAGGCAGCTGCCGGAAGCCGACTTCGTGCCGCTCGAAGGCCTCGGTCACCTGGCGATGTGGGATGACCCCGAGCTCGTCGCGCGGACGATCCTCGAGGTCAGCGCTCCGGACCGCGTCGCGCAGATGGCCGCGGCTTAGCGGTGGCTTAGCGGCGTGGGGCCGGTCTCAGACCCCGTGGCGTCTCAACCACAGCTCGAGCAGCGCGATGTGCCAGAGCTTCGAGCCTTCGAGCGTGGTCAGATGATCGTTGGGTGCGGCGAGGAGCTGCGTGACATGCTCGGGGCGAAACAGCCCCCGGTCCCTGACCGCCGACTCCTCGAACGTCTCCCGGATCAGATCGAGCGTCGGGCCCTCCAGCTTGTAGAAGGCCGGCACCGGGAAGTAGGCCTTCGGGCGGTCGATCACCGCGTCCGGCACGACGCCTCGAGAGGCGGCCTTGAGGACGCCCTTTCCCCCATCGGCGAGCTTCAGCTCGGGCGGGCAGGCGGCGGCGAGCTCGACCAGCTCGTGATCGAGGAACGGCGTGCGAGCCTCGAGCCCCCACGCCATCGTCATGTTGTCGACCCGCTTGACCGGATGCTCGACGAGCATCACCTCGGTATCCAGGCGTAGCGCCCGGTCCAGAGGGCCGTCCGCTCCCGGCTCTCCGAACTGCTCGTCGAGGAAGGCGCGGCTCGGATCCTCGCTCACCAGATAGCGCGGCTCGAGCACGGAACCCATCTCGGCATGGGGCCGGTCGAAGAAGACTTTTTCGTAGGCGTCGGCGCCGGTTCCATCGGCGTCGAGGAGGGGCGGATACCAGAAATAACCGCCGAAAACCTCGTCCGCACCCTGGCCCGACTGGACGACCTTGTGCGAGTGCGAGACCTCCTCCGCAAGCAGATAGAACGCCACCGTGTCGTGCGAGACCATCGGCTCGCTCATCGCCCCGATTGCCCCATCGAGCGAGCCCAGCAGGCGATCGACCGGCACATGGATCTGGCGATGGTCGGTCTCGAACTCCTTCGCGATCAGATCCGAAAACTCGAACTCGTCGCCCTCGTGCTCGCCGATGCCGTCGAAGCCGACGCTGAACGTCGCCAGCCCTCGCTGCCCGCTCTCCGCAAGCAGTCCGACGATCAGGCTCGAGTCGAGACCGCCCGACAGGAGCACGCCGACGGGAACATCCGAGACCGTCCGGCGTTCCACGGCGGTGCGCAGCGCGGCGAGCACCGCCTGGGCCCAGTCCTCGGCGGTCCAGCCGGCGTACTTCTCCTGGCGGCGGTAGTCCGCACGCCAATAAGTTTCGGTGCTCGACCGCCCATCGGCCTCGACGGTCATCACGGTCGCGGGGGCGAGCTTGTGCACGCCCTTCAGAATCGTCCGCGGCGCCGGCACCGCCGCATGCCAGGTCAGGTAGTGGTGCAGCGCGACCGGGTCGAGCTCGGTGTCCACGCCGCCGCCCGCCAGGAGCGCAGGCAACGTGGAGGCGAACCGCAGCCCGCCGGAGACCTCGGTGAGATAGAGCGGCTTGATCCCGAGACGATCCCGGGTGAGGAAGAGGCGGTGGGACTCGTGCTCGTAGAGCGCGAACGCGAACATGCCGGCGAAGCGCTCGACGCACCGAGGACCCCAGTGGCTGTGCGCCTTCAGGATCACCTCGGTATCGCTCGTCGAGAAGAACCGGTAGCCGGCGCGCTCGAGCTCGCGGCGAAGCTCGTGATGGTTGTAGATGCAGCCGTTGAAGACGACCGTCAACCCGAGCTCGGCGTCGACCATCGGCTGGTCACCGGCGCTCGAGAGATCGATGATCTTCAGGCGCCGGTGGGCGAGTGCGACGGGTCCCTGAGCCCACGCTCCGGAGCCGTCGGGACCGCGGTCGACCATCGTCGCGGCCATCCGCTCGACGGCCTCCCGGTCGGGGGAGCGACGCGTCGCGAACTCACCGGCAAATCCACACATCCCGGAGCTCCTACCCGATCAGTGCACGAAGGCATCCGACAACAGCTCTACGAGCCCGGGCAGGTGCCTGGGCTCGCCTGCGACACGGAGCTGTCTCACGGCACCGGGTTCCTCGCCGAGCATCACGAGCGCGTCGAGGGCGCTTTCGCAGCCGAGATCGGCGGCGTGAGGACGGACCGCCTGGAGCAGCCTGGCGAGCAGCTCTCGTGCCGGCACGCGCTGCTCCGCGACCGCGTCGATCAGGCGCGCCTCCATGCCGTCGCGGGCGGCGATAAAGCGATTCTCGGCGAGCACCTCAGGCCGATCGGACTGCGGATCCGTGTGGTAGCCCTCCTCGAGCTCGAGGCGCGCGATCGACTGCGTCAGCGCCGCGAGCGCGGCGGTCTCAGCCGAGGTGATCTGCGCGTCCATGATCCGGACCTCGACGGTACCGAAGCGGGGCTGCGGACGGACGTCCCACCACAGGAAGGTGGGGTCGGGGAAGGCCTCGCAGCGCAGGAGCAGATCGACGGTGTCGACGTAATCGTCATAGGACGCGAACGCGCGCGGGATTCCGACCCGGGGGAAGGCTTGGAACAGAGGCGTCCGCGCCGATGCCATGCCCGTGTCGCGACCCTGCCAGAAGGGAGAGTTGACCGACAGAGCCAGGAGCAGGGGCAGGTGCGCGCGCATCCGGTTGCACAGCACGATCGCCGCCTCCGGGTCCGTGACGCCGACGTGCACGTGAAGGGCGAACGTCGGCTCGCGGCGAGCGAGCTCCCGCATCGAGTCGTAGACGAGCTGGTACCGCGCTCCGCTCGAGATCTGCGTTTCGTTCCACAGCGCGAACGGATGCGTGCCTGCGCTGGCGACGCGTAGACCGGTGGCGGCGAGCTCGCGGGCAAGGTCGCCGCGCAGGCCCTTGGTCTCTCGCACCGCCCCGGTAACCCGGCTGTGCGGATGACTGGCCAGCTCGATCGCCGCCCCATGCGTCTCCGCGGTCGCTCGCGACGCCAGCGCCGAGGAAAGCCGGGGCAGGACGTCGTCGATCCGCTGGGCCAACGACCATCCCTCGGGCTCGAGCAGCATCACCTCCTCTTCGATGCCGACGGTGTACGGCGCCGAGGGATGCCATTCCGCCCACGGCGCGATCGTCGAGCGGCTCAGTTCGGCTCTCATCGCTTCATCGGGTGATCGGAGTTGTGCTCATGCCACGTCGGCGAATCGCGCCGCGGTCTCCTCGGATGGGGTGCTCGCCCCATCGATTCGCGCCGGCGCCTGCTCGAACTGGCTCGAGGCCTCGACGAAGGCCCGGAACAGCGCATTCACGCCGAAGCGGTCGACCAAGCACTCGGCATGCCACTGCACGCCTACTACGAAGTCTCGATCCACGGCCTCTACACACTCGATTGTACCGTCACTCGCCCGACCGGTCACCGCCAGGCCGGCGCCAAGGGTCGCGATGGCCTGGTGATGGAAGGAGTTCACCTTGGTCCGCTGTCGCACCAGGATCCTGCTCACGCGGCTCGAGGCTGCGAGCGTCACCCAATGCGTCGGTCGCTCCCCCACCTCGGACTGACGGTGCGTGATCCGCTCCCCGACGACGTCGGGCAGGTGCTGATGGAGCGTCCCTCCACGCGCGACGTTCAGCAGCTGCATCCCCCGGCAGATCGCGAGGATCGGCAGTCCACGGGCATCGGCGGCCTTCGCGAGCGCGAGCTCGAAGGTGTCGAGCTGGCTCTCGGTCGGACCCAGATGCGCGTGGCTGCGCTCGCCGTAGGCGTTCGGATCGAGGTCGGGGCCGCCGGACAGGCACACTCCGGCGACACGCTCCAGCAGGGGCTCGAGGCAATCGACCTGCAACGGCGGTAAGACCACGGGAATGCCGCCGGCGGACTCGATCGCGTGCAGATACTTGAGTCCGAGCGCCATCTCGACCTGACGAGGCTCGCCGTGCCGGGTCAGCGTCACCGCCGTCCCGGCCCGGACTTCCGAGGTGGTGACCGCAATCAGCGGTCGCGGATCCGGGACCGGCCGTGGCCACTGCTGCTCGATGGATTCGACCCGCAACGCCACATGCTGCTTCTACCAGAGGGACCGGACCCGTCCATTGGCCATCGGGCCAAACTTTGGTGCGGCGGCCTCTTCTTGGCCGCCGCGGCCCGGGCTACGGCGCCGTGCGGCGCCGGAACAGCAGCGTGGCGCCGGCGCAGCCGAGAACGATGCCGCCGATGCACCACGCGAGCGCAGTCACCGCATCGCCGCCGATCGGGGTGCCCGTCAGCAGACCGCGGACGGTCTCGATGATCGGGGTGACCGGCTGGTGCGTCGCAAACGCGCGCAGCCCCCTCGGCATCGTCCTGGTCGGGATGAACGCGCTGCTGACATACGGCAGGAACATCACGATGAACGTGAACGCGTTCGCTGCCTCGGCCGTTCTGGCGATCAGGCCGAAGCACGCGGCGAGCCAGGAGATCGCCGCCATGAACAGCAGCAGCATCCCCAGAACTCCGAGCCAGCCGAGGATCCCGGCGGTCGGATGGAACCCGATCACAAGCGCGACAGCGAGGACGAGCAGCGTCGAGATGACGTTGCGGATCATGCCCGCGATCACGTTTCCCGTGAGCACGGCGGAGCTGACGATGGGCATCGAGCGGAAGCGATCGATCGCGCCGCTGGTCATGTCCTCGCACACGCTCGACGAGACCGAGGCCGAGCCGAAGCCCGCGCACAGCAGGATGATCCCCGGGACCACGTAGTCGATGTACGAGGTGCCGGTGTGGATGGCCCCCCCGAACACGTAGACGAACATCAGCAGCAGCATCACGGGCAGGAGCACCGCAGTGAGCAGCGCGTCGAGGCTGCGCAGGCCCTTGCGGGTGCTGCGCCCCACCAGCGTGAGAGAGTCGCTGAGGGCCCAGAAGAGGCGGGAGGTCAGTTCTGTGTTCGGGGCCGAGCTTGGGGCGGTGCTCGGGGCCGTGGTTACCGTCTGCGAGCTCATGTCAGATCCTTTCCGGCCCGCGGTCGGCGCGCCGTTCGGGCACGCCCTTCGCGTGCAGTTCCGGGCCGCGGTCGGCGCGCCGTTCGGTCAGGTTGAGGAAGACCTCATCGAGGGTCGGGCGGTGCAGAGCCATCCGATCGACGGCGACGTCCGCCGCCTCCATCGTCTCGAGCAGCCCGCGGACCGCCGAGGCGCTGCCGTCGCTGGCGAGCAGGAGGCTCAGTCGCTCGCGGTCCTGGCGCGGCGCCGGGCTCGCCGCCCGGGCACGGCCGTGCCGGCGCTCGATCGCTTTCACGGCCTCGGCGAGCATCCGCTGGTCCGAGAAGAACAGCTCCACCGTCTCGCTGCCCACGCGGGCCTTGAGCTCCTCCGCGGTCCCTTCGGCGACGACACGGCCGTCGTCGATGACCGCGATCCGGTCGGCGAGCTGGTCGGCCTCCTCGAGGTATTGGGTGGTGAGCAGGATCGTCGTTCCCGATCCGGCGAGCGTCTTGACGGCGTCCCACAGGCCGCGGCGGCTGCGGGGGTCCAAGCCGGTCGTCGGCTCGTCGAGGAAGATCACCGGCGGGCCGGAGACCAGGCTCAGCGCCAGGTCGAGCCGCCGTCGCATTCCTCCGGAGTAGCTCGAGACCCTGCGGCCGCGCGCCTCCTGGAGGTCGAACTGCTCGAGGAGCTCTTCGGTGCGGGCGCGTCTGGCCCGCCGGCCCAGGTGCCGCAGCCGGGCCATCATCAGCAGGTTCTCCTCGCCTGTGAGCAGTCCGTCCACGGCGGTGAGCTGACCGGTGAGGCTGATCGCGGCGCGCACCTTGTGCGGCTCCTCGATCACGTCGTAGCCGGCCACGCGCGCGGTGCCGCCATCGGGCGCAATCAGCGTGGACAGGATGCGCACCGCGGTCGTCTTGCCCGCGCCGTTCGGCCCGAGCACGGCGAACACCTGGCCCGGCTCGACGCGGAGATCGAGCCCGGCCAGGGCCCGTGATTTCCCGAAGGACTTCGTGAGACCTGAGACTTCAATCGTGTAGCTCATACGCTAAGCGTATCACATACGCAGCGCGTATTGTGTGCGCAGGGTATTCTCAGGTCGGATGAGCGAACAGTTGCCGGCCGGCCTCGAGCGCCTGTGGGGGCTCGCGGACCAAGAGGAGTCACAGCCCAGGCTGGGCCTCAGCCTGGAGCGGATCGTGCGGGCGGCGGTCGAGCTCGCCGACGCCGACGGGCTCGCTGCCGTATCGATGAGCCGGGTCGCCGAGCGCCTCGGCTTCGCCACCATGTCGCTCTACCGCCACGTGCAGAACAAGGACGAGCTGCTCACCCTGATGGTGAACGAGGCCCTGAGGCCGCCCGTGTCGATCGACGAGCCCGCCACCGACTGGCGCGCGGGCCTCGAGCGCTGGTGCCGGGAGATGCACGCCGGCCTGCGGCGACATCCGTGGATCGAGCGGGTCCCGGTGGGCGGGATGATCGGAACGCCGAGCCAGGCGATCTGGCTCGATCGCGGTCTTCGAACCCTCGAGGGCACGGGGCTGAGCGAGCAGGAGAAGGCCGACGCTCTCTTACTCCTCAACGGATACGTGTTCTGGGAGGCGCGGCTCTCCGAGGATCTCGAGCAGGCCTCCACCGCCGGCGAGGACGCGCCGGCGTTCGGCGCGCTGCTCTCCTTCCTGGCCGACCCCGAGCGCTTCCCGGCGCTCCGCCGGGCGATCGACGCCGGCATCTTCGACGCCGACGACCAGGATGACCGCGACGCCGACTTCGACTGGGGCCTGGCCCGAGTCCTTGACGGACTCGAGCCACTCGTCACCCGAGCCGGCCGCTAGTGACGGCGCACTAGTTCGTCGGCAGCGCTACGCCCGCGATCCGCACGACCCGCAGCTCGGTCTTCTCGATCTCCCTGACCGCGGTTGCCATCGCGCGGACGAGGGTCGGTGCCTTGCGGTAGAACTGAGCGAACGGCTCACCGTCCTCGGAGACCCGGAACAGCGCATCGCCGCAGCCCGCCTCCGTCAGCTGGTCGAGAAACGGCTCGGGATCCTGATCGAGGATCAGCGTGAACTTGTGGCGCACCATCGGCGGCATCGACCGGGATTCTCGCAGGACCGGCGAGCGGCGTGGGGCTCCCCCCGGCCCGCGGCGAGGAGTCCCCGAACGCTCACCAACCCAGCGTCCCGGACGGCCCTTTGAACGGGCCAATCAGGTCGGCGGTGACCCAGCCGCCGTAGAAGTCGCTCTCCTGAGCCGCGACGAGCTCGTCGCCCATCCACGCTCCATCGACCCGCCCCGGATAGAAGGCAACGTGGTCGCGGAGCGCCTCGTACCCGGGCGAGGGGTCGGGATAGGTCCACCCGACTGCGCTGATCCGCCTGTCGCCGACGAGCGCGTCGAGGTAGCGCGCAGCCCCCTTGAACTCACACCAGGTTGATGGGGCCCCGCTCGGAACGAGCAGATCGGCGCGCACGTCGCCGATCGGCACGTACACGGTCGGCGGGTGGCTGGTCTCGAGCACCCGCAGCGCGAGGACCGAATCGGCCAGCTCCTCGCCGCCCACCTCCACGCGGACGCGCCGCAGGCATGGCGCGAGCGCCGGCGGACGAGGATATTCCCAGACGTTCTCCATGCTGGGCGCCGGCCGCGAGGGTCACCCCGACTGCCGGGCGTCAGGCTCGGGCCGCGCCGCCTCGGAACCGACGGCGCCGAGCCGTGCTTCGCTCACCGCCGCGAGATCGCCGATCACATCGACGTCGATCGGGACCGCGACGTCGTCGCAGGGCACCAAATACGTGTTCGCCGACTTGAACACGCCGCGCGCGCCCTCGTCGCCTCGAAGTGCCAGCAGCCCGTCGAACAGCTCGCCCTCGAGTAACGCGGGATGACCGGGAACCCCGCCGTAGCTGCCGCGCACCGCCCTGCTGGTCCCATCGGGGCCGCCACGAGCGGCGATCACCCGGGCGATCGCGTCCGCGCTGACCCGGGGCTGGTCGCCGAGCGTGATCAGGATCGCGTCCGCCCCGGCGGACCGCGCGGCCCTCACTCCGGCCCGCAGCGACGCCGCGAGTCCCTCCTCCCAATCCGGACACAGGATCGCTTCGTGCCCATGCAGGTCGACCGTCGCGAGGATCCGCTCCGCGTTCGCGCCGAGCACGACGAACCGCGGTTCGAGCCCGCCCGCCGCGGACGCCGCGAGGGCGTGCTCGAGCAGAGGGCGGCCTTCGAGCTCGGCGAGCTGCTTGCCGCCGCCGAAGCGACTACCCGCGCCCGCGGCGAGCACCGTGCCGGCGATCACCAGACGAGTCCGTTCACTGATCCGCGAGCTCGGCCAAGCGACGATCTAAGCAGCGGGAGAGTCGCGGCGCAAGCGCCCGTGCGTCCATCCGACATCGTGTTGGGAGGACGTATAGTGGGTGATCGACCGCGTCAGGAAAACCGTCCACCCGAAAACGTCGTGACCGATCGGACTCACAGCTTCGCCGGCAACGGGGCGGCAAGCGACATCGATGCCCTCGAGACGGGTGAGTGGCTGGAAGCGCTCGACGCGGTCCTCGCCCATGACGGACCGGTGCGTGCGCGTCAGCTGCTCAGTCGAGTCGTGGAGCGCGCGCACGGCGCCGGTGCGGGCCCGACGGCGGATCTGAACACGCCTTACGTGAACACGATCCCGGCCGAGCGCGAGCCGCCGCTCCCCGGGGACCCCGCGGTCGAGCGCCGGCTCCGCTCGCTCGTGCGCTGGAACGCGATCGCGATCGTCGTACGCGCAAACAAGGTCTCCTCCGAGCTCGGCGGCCACATCGCCAGTTACCAATCGGCCGCCACGCTGTACGAGGTCGGCTTCAACCACTTCTGGCACGCGCCTTCCGCCGAGCATCGGGGCGATCTCGTCTACTTCCAGGGTCACTCGTCTCCCGGGATCTACGCACGTTCCTTTCTCGAGGGCCGGCTGAGCGAAGCGGAGCTGATCCGGTTCCGCCAGGAGGTTGGTGGCGGCGGGTTGTCGAGCTACCCGCATCCGTGGCTGATGCCCAGCTACTGGCAGTTCCCGACCGTGTCCCTGGGGATCGGGCCGATCACCTCGATCTACCAGGCGCGGTTCATGAAGTACCTACACGCGCGCGGGATCGCGGACACCGAGAGACGCAAGGTGTGGGCGTTTCTGGGCGATGGCGAGATGGACGAGCCCGAGTCGATGGGATCGATCGCCCTCGCGGGACGCGAGCATCTCGACAACCTGATCTTTGTCATCAACTGCAATCTCCAGCGGCTCGACGGCCCCGTCCGCGGCAACGGCAAGATCATCCAGGAGCTCGAATCGGATTTCCGCGGCGCCGGCTGGAACGTGATCAAGGTGATCTGGGGAGGGCGGTGGGATCCGCTGCTCGCCGCCGATCCCGGCGGCGCCCTGGTGCGCGTGATGGACGAGTGCGTCGACGGCGACTATCAGACCTTCAAGTCCCGCGACGGCGCCTACGTCCGTGAGCACTTCTTCGGGCGCGACCCACGGCTGCTCGAGCTGGTCAAGGACATGTCCGACGAGGAGATCTGGCTGCTGAACCGCGGCGGCCACGACCAGCAGAAGGTCTACGCCGCATATCAGGCGGCGGTGCAGCACACCGGACAGCCGACGGTGATTCTCGCCAAGACGGTCAAGGGGTACGGGATGGGCGTCTCCGGTGAGGGCCAGATGATCACCCACCAGGCGAAGAAGATGACCGAGGACGCGCTGCTGGCGTTCCGCGATCGCTTCGAGCTGCCGCTGACCGACGATCAGGTGCGCGCGGCCGAGTTCTACAAGCCACCCGCCGACTCGCCGGAGATGCAGCTCCTGAGTGAGCGCCGCGCCGAGCTCGGCGGCCACCTTCCGGTGCGCCGGCAACGGGCCGATCCGCTCGAGGTTCCGGGCCTCGAGATCTTCAAGAGCCAGCTCGAAGGAACCGGTGAGCGGGAGATCTCGACCACGATGGCCTTCGTCCGGATCCTCGCTGCGCTCCTGCGCGATAAGGCGATCGCGCGCCGGATCGTCCCGATCATCCCCGACGAGTCGCGCACGTTCGGGATGGAGGGCATGTTCCGCCAGATCGGCATCTACGCCCCCGGCGGTCAGCTCTATCAGCCTCAGGACTCCGAGCAGCTCATGTTCTACAAGGAGGATGCCCACGGGCAGATCCTCGAGGAGGGGATCACCGAGGCGGGATCGGTCTCCTCCTGGATTGCTGCCGGGACCTCCTACAGCGCCCACGACGTGCAGATGATCCCGTTCTACATCTACTACTCGATGTTCGGCTATCAGCGGGTCGGTGACCTGATCTGGGCTGCCGGCGACAGCCGCACGCGAGGGTTCCTGCTCGGCGGCACGGCCGGGCGCACGACCCTCAATGGCGAGGGCCTGCAGCACGCCGATGGCCATAGCCACGTGCTGATCTCCGTGGTCCCCAACTGCCGCTCATACGACCCGACCTTCGGCTACGAGGTCGCGGTGATCATCCAGGCGGGATTGCGGGAGATGGTCGCCGAGCAGAAGGACGTCTTCTATTACCTGACCCTGATGAACGAGAACTACCCGCACCCGGCGATGCGGGCCGGCGCCGAGGACGGGATTCTGCGCGGGATGTACCTGTTGCGTCCCGGAGGATCGCCGCGGTCCCGCCGTCCTCGCGTCCAGCTGCTCGGTTCCGGGACGATCCTGCGCGAGGTACTCGCCGCGGCCGAGCTGCTCGAGGCGGACTTCGGTGTCTCGGCCGACGTCTGGAGCGTGACGTCGTTCACCGAGTTGCGGCGCGACGGAATTGAGGTCGAACGGTGGAACACGCTTCATCCCACCGCGAAGCCGAGGCAGAGCTACATCGAAGAATGCCTCGCCGGCCACCGCGGACCGGTGATCGCCTCGACCGACTACATCCGCACGTTCGCCGACCAGATACGCCAATGGGTGCCGCGGCACTATCGCGTGCTCGGCACCGATGGCTTCGGCCGCAGCGATTACCGGCGTAACCTGCGCAGCTTCTTCGAGGTCGATCGCCGATACGTAGCCGTCGCCGCACTGAAGTCCCTGGCCGATATCGGCGATCTCGACGCGAGCCGGGTCCAGGAGGCGATCGAGCGCTGCGAGATCGATCCCGAAGCCCCGATTCCGACCTCGACATGACGGCGACCGGCGTGATCGAGGTGGCGGTACCGGACATCGGCGATTTCACCGACGTGCCCGTGATCGAGATCCTCGTCGCACCCGGGGACACCGTGGCCATCGACGACCCCTTGCTCACGCTCGAGTCGGACAAGGCCACCATGGACGTCCCCGCCCCGATCGCCGGCGTGGTCAAGGACATCCGCGTGAAGATCGGCGACAAGCTTTCAGAGGGAGCAATTGTGCTCACGCTCGAGCCCAGCTCGGAAGAGGCGGGAGAGCCGGAGTCGCTGCCCGCGGCACGCGCACCGGCCGAGTCCACCCCGGCGCCCGCAAGCTCAAGACAAGGTGAGGCTGGCTCCACCAGCCCCGAAGCGCCCGGGCCGTCCGCCGAGGGACCGGGGCGGGCGGGAGCGTCCGCCGCCGGCCACTTGCGTGAACCCATCACCCCGCCCGAGCCCACCACAGAACGCGAGCCCTGGCCGCCGGCGGATGCCTCGACCGCCGAGCCCCCGTACGCCAGCCCAAGCGTCCGCCGAATCGCTCGGGAGCTAGGAGTTCAGATAACCGACGTCCAAGGAACCGGTCGCAAGGGCCGCGTCACCAAGTCGGATGTCGAGCAATTCCTGGCCTCGCCGCCGCCTGTCGCCACCCCCGCACCCGCCACCGGCCTCGACCTCGCGCCCTGGCCCACGGTCGACTTCGAGAAGTACGGCCCGGTGGAGCGCCGGCCGCTGTCCAGGATCCAGAAGATCTCGGCCCGGAATCTGGCCCGCAACTGGGCGATGATCCCGCACGTCACCCAGAACGACGAGGCGGACGTGACCGACCTCGAGGCGTTTCGCAAGCAGCTCAACGAGGAGCAGCCGGATGGCGCGGGCGCCGCCCGATCAGGCGAGGCCGGACGCCGAGCGGACGGCAAGCCGGCGGGGGTGAAGCTGACGATGCTTGGCTTCCTTGTCGCCGCGTCCGTGGCCTCGCTCAAGGCCTTCCCCGACTTCAACGCCTCCCTCGATGGCGAGGAGCTGGTGGTGAAGCACTACTACAACATCGGCTTCGCGGCCGACACGCCCCACGGGCTGGTCGTGCCCGTGATCAAGAACGCCGGCGAGAAGGGCATCCTCGACATCGCCCGAGAGCTCACTGCGCTGTCGGGCAAGGCCCGCGAGGGCAAGCTCGGGCCGGCCGAGATGCAGGGCGCCACGTTCACCATCTCGAGCCTCGGCGGCATCGGCGGCACCAGCTTCACGCCGATCATCAACGCTCCCGAGCTCGCGATCCTCGGCGTCAGCCGGGCGGCGATGAAGCCGGTGTGGAACGGTCGCGAGTTCACCCCGCGTCTTATGCTCCCCCTCTCGCTGTCCTACGATCACCGCGTGATCGACGGCGCCGCAGCCGCCCGCTTCACCGTCCACCTCGGCAAGGTTCTGAGCGATCTCAGACGAGCGCTGCTGTGAGCGGCAACCACTTGGTCGTCGGGAAACGGGGGCTTGACCGATGAGCGGCGCCACCGAGGTCAGGGTGCCCGACATCGGGGATTTCACCGACGTCCCGGTGATCGAGATCCTCGTCGCGCCGGGCGACACCGTCGGCGTCGAGGATCCGCTCGTCACGCTCGAATCGGATAAGGCGACGATGGAGATCCCCGCGCCCGTCGCCGGCGTGGTAACCCAGCTCCAGGTCGCGATCGGAGATCGTGTATCCGAGGGCAGCGTGCTGCTGCTGCTCGAGCCCGACGGCGCCGGGCCGGCCGCGCCGGCGGCC
>Ga0302314_10002380_pt1 | contig 34900 bp, 28 predicted proteins | sample III_Palsa_N2_3_FD_200533 | JGI IMG/M metagenome (GOLD analysis project Ga0302314, IMG submission 200533) | Peat permafrost microbial communities from Stordalen Mire near Abisko, Sweden - III_Palsa_N2_3 | ecosystem: Environmental > Terrestrial > Soil > Palsa > Peat permafrost | place: Sweden...
CTGCCCGACGTTGCCGAAACCATGGTCCGCCTGATCGAGCGCGACGCCGCGCAGCACTTCGAGACCTTCCACATGAACGGCCATTGGGACGCTACCGGCACGGCGATGGTCGAGGCGATCCAGCAGGCCCTTGGTGATCCCCGGCCGCGCGTGGCGTCCTTCCCCTGGTGGCTGCTGCGTGTCGCTGGCCTGTTTTCGGTCACTCCGCGCGAGTTGATGGAGATGCGCTACCTCTGGCAGCAGCCCGTCCAGCTCGACAATGCCCGCTTGGTTGCAACACTTGGTGCCGAGCCCCATACGCCGCTCGACCATGCGGTGCGCAAGACGCTTTTCGCCATGCGATGCATCCCTTGATGGAACGCGTTCGACATTGGGCGCCGTCCGCCCTCTTAGCCGTCATTCCCGGCCCCAAACCATACCGTCGAAAGCGGCCGTAGGTTCATCACCTGCCGACGGCGGCAAGTGGGCCGTTAATAGACCGGCAGCTTCTGTGGGACTAATTCAAGATAGCCGTCATTCCTGACTGCACCCAGTTGATGCGATTTCCCACGAAGCGTCTTGCGCCCTTATGAGCCCTGTGCGTCTCCCTCTTGAATTGATGAGCATCCATATTACCATTGAGCCTATGCGCACTTCTCCCGACTCAGGCAGACCGATTGATCAAAAGAGAAACGGGGGAGGTCGCGGCACTATTCCGCCTGAATTTGGCAAGATCATCTCTCAGATGGCTTTCGAACACCGTATATATTTTATCGCCGAGCGCGGGGTTTCTTCGGGCGTTATGGCAGATCAGATCGACCCTGACCGCCGCACGGCTTCAATTCCTCAAATCGTGCAACGGCAAGAGTTAACCTATGGTGCCGACACTCCGTTCGTGCAAAATACTCTTTGCGTCGCGATTGCTCTGCTCGACACTACGTTTTTGCCTGCTGCCTTTCCACGTGAAACGGGCTTGATGATTGCTTTAAACGTGGCTCAAGATCTCGCGGCGATTTATGACATTGTAATAGAACTGCGTCAGCATGCCGAGGCTATACTGACGAAGGTAGCCAAGGGAGAGATTAATCGAGAGCATCTTCCCAGAACGCCGAACCTAAAAGGCCGGGTAGAGCAAGCAATTTCTCATTTACGCAAAATCCAGCTCGATATACAAAGGCTTTGTGGTCTTTTTTACTGTAAAATGGCGCCAAACTCCCCTTGGGTTGAATCCCTGCGAGCCGGGCTAAGCGAGAATGATCCCTTTTGGGGTAATTTCGATGTTGCCGAGAAAATTCTGAACGATGTTGCGAATTGCCGTAATGCGATGACGCATGAAGACAGCAGCAAGCGACTAGACGTCATCGATTATGATCTTAATTCTGACGGGGCACTTGTTTCGCCAACGATCGCAATCAAGCATCCTAAATTGGATTGGGGGAGATGCGACATAATTCAATTTCTTGATGTAAAAATCGAAGAACTTCAAAATATATTTGCGGGATTTTTGGCGACATTTTGCGATAGGAATGTGCGATTATTGAGTCCTATATTTTCATCAAGTGTCCAGAAACTTCCGGATGGGGAATTGCGTAACGGATCGCCTTTTGTGTGGGTCACGCAAATGATCGCTGCTCCAGCAAGTTTATCCTGAACCACAAATGGGTTGGTGAATCTCAGGCCGCGTTCTTTCGGAGTTAGCCGCATTTGGAGCATTGAGCATGTGATCGATGTGACTTCACGTTAGGATATTGAACTTTCAAATTGCGGTGGCACGGATGGATAGGGTGATGCGGCCGCTGCTTGCGCCATCAAACTGTTCATTTTCCGATAGAGTTGGACGAAGCAAAGCAGCGCGTCTTGGCCAGGCCTAAAAGGATCGTCCCCTCCCAGCGGCACCTCAATGATTGGAACGTTAATGCTGGCGTGAGTTTTATGGTCGTATCTAATCCGTACCGCTTCATCCGACGCGCCCATAGGTCGCTTATGCAGAAATCGGTTTCGATATTCGGTCAAGTGGTACAGCCATGGATCGGCTGATGCTGGATCGCTTGCCTTCAAGATGTGGGCGATAATGGGGTCTGATCGCTCATCGGCCCGGCTAGCCACTGCAAGCCATTCTCTCACCCTATTCAACGCGTCGTATTTCTTTGGCGCGCCTAAGCGGAACGCAATTGCCGCCGCTAAATAATCTCTCGCACTAGCAAGTTCTGACAGCACAGAATGAAATGCTATATGTATGTCACTCAAAGGCATGTTGCTGAACCGTGCCCCAGCTTCCCGCTTCGCCGAGATCGCGGCCAATAATTGCGCCGTGTAATGATCTGACGCATCGCGTAGCCGGATTCCCGCCGCACGAAGACTAAGGGAGATATGGCTCGCGAAAGCTTGGTACTCGTCATCTCCTGCTTTCCATGCTTGGGCAGCGATTGCCTGCCAGAGGTCGGCGGGTTGCATCGTAGAGGGGTTCGGATCGTCGAGAGGTACCCAGACCCGGGTTGGTAGCGGTGAACCCATGCCAGAAATTTCATCGTAGCCGATCAGCGCGCCACCGATTGATTGGGCAAAGCTGGCGACATGATTAAGAGACATGGGTGCGAGCGCCTTGAGCTCTCCTGCAATAAAAACTGGTTTTACCGACCACAGCCTATTTGCCGCGAGGGATGCCCTGACGCCGCCGGAAATGTGGAGCTCAGCCGTCGCGATCGTGGTTCCCTTTTTGAGGTCGGATATTGTCGGGAAGGTTCGCGTCGGAGGCATTCCCCACCGTATGTTAGCGAGGCGCTCGGAGCTAACGCTTTCTAAGATTTGCTGTAGGCATAGCCGCAGTGCTTGTCGCGACAGCATTGCCATTTCACTCAGCCCGTCCTGACGACCATAGGTCGAAATGTCAGCTTGTGGACCTCAGCGCTTCCAATGGAGCCGTTCCGGATTGTCCCTCATTGCGGTCATTCGCCCACAGGACTTTCACCATATTTTCGTAGGACATCATTAAACGCCTCGGCCATCAACGCCTGCAGACTCACCCCCGCCCGCCGCGCGCAAAGATGCAAGGCCAGCGACATCTCGGGGCTGAATACCCTGAGATCACTTTGCGCCCCACCCTGCTCGGCGGGAAGGTGGCATTCAGGCTGTCAATTGCGTCGCCGACTTGGTTGCCTTCGACCTTGCTGACGGATTGCTTGTCGGCGAGATTGGCAAACCGGCTCATTGCGCGGCCCTCCCCACATGTGCGTGTGTGGACTTGCACACGTGTGCACATGCCCACGTGTGCAACTGTGCGATTTCAAGTGCCGCTTTGCCATCAGGTTCGGCCTCCAACACCGTCCGCCCAGCGGCGCTGGCATGTCGGTAAACCGCCCTGTCGGGCAGTATATGAGGGCAGACATTGGCGTCAAAGCTGCGGATCAGGGCCGACGCTTCCTCATACATGCGCGGCGCATGCGATGGTCCTGCAGCGAACACTACCCAGGCCGATTTGCCCAACAGCTTCACCAGACTGATCGTCGTCCTGATCGCCGCCAGATCAAAGGCACTGGGACGGCATGGAATCAACACCAGATCCGCCACCTCTACTGCGCGCGTAGCTGCGGTGTCAGCATAAGGCGGCGTGTCGATGACGATGGTATACGCACCCTGCGCCCTGGCAGCCTCGATCTTTGCTGCGATGCGCGGAGGAGCGCTGTCGATCACCTCGGGCGGATGACCCTTGCGCCATGCAGCCCACTGGCTGGCTGTGGCCTGAGGATCGGTATCAATGACAAGAGCCGTATGCCCGGCCTGCTCGGCGGCGGCGGCAAGGTGAATGGCGAGCGTGGTTTTACCGGCGCCGCCTTTCTGGCTGACAATCGCAATGGTGGACATGTGGACTTCCTCACATGGCCACATGTGCACACGCGCACATGTGGGGAATGGCAAAATAGATTGATTTATCGGATGTTTTCCGGGGACGCGGGCGCATGTTCACATGCCTAGATCAAAATTTTTGATGCCCAGTTCAAAGCTCTTCTGCTTGCCGAGCAGCTGTTCGAGTTCCTTTTGATAGTCGCGCTCCTTTTCGAAATCTTTCTTCTCGAACGTTTGACTCTCGTTGTGGGCAAGGCGCTTGATTCCATCGATGTCTTGATCGTTGCCGTTCTTCCGAGGGCCACCGATCTGTTCTTTGAGCACATCAAGCGCAGAGGTCTTTTCGCCACTGTTGCGCTCGACGGCACGCTCGACGCGGGGCTTGCTATCGACCACCAATGTCGGCTGATCCGCGATGCGAGTCAGAGCAACGCCCAGGGTTCGCGACGAAGTGAGCATCTGCTCGCGGCTGTCCATGATGACGATGCCATGGCGTGTCGTGACGCCCTGTGCGGCGTAAGTGTTGATTGCATAGCCAAGATCGATGCGCTTGAGCGCCGGGTCATCGATGCCCAGTTCGAGCCTACGATCGCCACCCAGCGTGAGGGTAACCGAACCATCGGAGATCTTCTCGACCGTCGCCGTTTGCGCATTGAGAACGCCGTGCGTGTGATTGTTGGCGGTGAAGCGGATCTTGTCATTCTGGTGGAGGTCGATCGCCAGCGGCGCATAGAGCGCGATGGCGTCGTCCCTCAGATTGCGCGCCAGACGCTCGGGACGCAGGATCACTGTGCGATCGCCGCTGCGAATTTCGACCCGTCCATGCTGGCCGCCGATGACGGTGCCGGTCATGCCGCGCGTCAGCCCTTGTTTCGGCATGTCGGCGCGGATTTCCACGATCCGTCCGTCGCGATAAGGCGCCAGGGTGCGGGCTTCCTCCCGGCTCATGGCGACCCGGTCGAGCACGGTGATCCGATGGCTATCCTGCCCTATTTGACCGATCGCCTTCCGCACGGCCTGCGCCTCGCGATTCGCTTCGGTGCGCAACGCTCGGCCTGAGGTGAGAATCAGGGTCTGCTCGCGTTCCTCGGGCGGCCGTTGCGCCCACATCGCAACGGCATGCGCAATCGCGTCACCGCGCGGCACCTGATGGGTGACCGGCTCGAGAATACGGAAGGCCTGCTTGTGGTCGCCCGCGTCAAGCGCAGGTGCGAGGCTTTTCATGATGTCGGAGCGCGCGCGGACATTTTCCGTCAACTCGGCAGTCGCAACTCCATCCTTCTGGAGATCCGCGAACGGTTTGCCCGCCTCGACCGCACCATATTGGCGGACGTCGCCGACCAGCGCCAACTTCGCAACGCCCGCAGCATGCGCCACGCGCATGAGATCGGCAGCCTGCCTTGAACTGAGCGTCGAGGCTTCATCGACGATGACTACGGCGTGGGACAATTCCTTGACCGACCGTTCCTTCAGGCCCGGCGCGCCATCGTCGATCAGCAGTGCCTGATGACGGTACAGGAATGCAGCGACGGATTTGGATGATACGCCAAGGTCATCGCCCAACTTGCGCGCGATCTCGGCGCCCACCGCCAGAGCGACCACATTGCGACCCTGTGCCGAAGCGATGCGGGTGACGGGTTGCAGCATGGTGGACTTGCCCGCCCCGGCCACACCTTGGACCGCGACGATCCGATCCTTCGATGACAGGACCAGTGCTGCGGCGGCCTGCTGCTTTGGCGACAATCGGCGAAGGCCGAGTTCATGTGCCTCCCGCTGCACTTCGACACCAGCGTTGCGGTCGACCAGCACGGTGCCCTGGCCCTGCCCTTCCCGCGCAAGACTCAGAACCTGCTGTTCCAGCGCCACCGCGCCGCGCGTGGTCATCATCGCGCCGTCTGGATCGGTCAACAGCAGGTTTTTCGCTGCCAGCAAGTCCACGCGCGCTTCGATGTCAGCAACGCCGATCGGGCCGCCGAAATTCAGGCTCGCTCGTATAAGGTCTAGGCGACTGAACCCCGCCTCATTCTGGCTGAGGTGGCGCACCCCTGCGGAGACGGCTTGCGCGGCGGCATACTGTCCTGGCGACAGTGCACCGACCCGCTCTGGCACCAATGGATCCCGTTCCTGCGCCGCGAGCCCCATTTCCGCAACAATCGCATGGCCCTTGGCCGCAATACCGCGCACACCGACCACCACTCGCGACCACAAGGTTTCGCCGCGTTCGGCGCGCACCATGGCCGCCTCGACCAATGACTTCGGCTCGAAACCGATCTTTGCTGTCCGCTCGGCCCATTCGGCACGATCGGTATCGCGAGTGGCGCCGGCGTCCTTCGCCGCTCGCGTCGATAGCGCCGCCAATTCACGCTCGGCGGGACTGCCGCCGCGTCCAGCTGCCTCGATCGCCGCATCGATTTCAGCCGAGCGCGTGGAAAAGGCGAGGATGGCTGTGCGACTGACATCGGCGATTTCAAACTGCCCGTGGCGCGGGTTCTCTGCCGCCACGGTGCGATATCCCAAGGCTTCGACCCGGGCGCGCAAGTCAGCGTTGTGAACAGAGGCGATGGTCGCCTGCTGGTCGTAGAGTTGATCGTTCTTCACCGCCCGCCAGGCGCCATCGGGGCGCAAGGTCGCATTCGCGATCACGCCGTGGACATGCAATTGTGGATCGCGATTGCGCGACAGGTCATGGGTGAAAATGGCGGCGACCATATTTCCCGTTTTGACCGGCGATTGGGTGCCGGTGGCGGGGTCAAACTGCCGCGCCTCGATCAGGTTTTTCTCGACCCAGCCCAGCGTTGCCCGAGCGCTATCCTGTAATGCCGCTACCAGGCGCTGATCGCCGCCAACCAGTGCCAGCAGCGACAGGCTCTTGGGGGCAGAGAAAACCAGGTCCAGTCCAGCGCGGTGTTCCGCGCCCGATGGCGTGGTGATCTCGGGCCCGCCGGGCAGATTGCCGGCGAGCACGGGTTCGAAGGCCTCAGTCGCGACGCGACCAGTCAGCCCCAGTTTATCCGCACCGCTGCCGAACCATTGGCCGGCAGCCTCGGCCTCCGGCCCGGCATAGTAATTGTCCTTGGCGTAGTAATTTGCCGCGCCGCTGGCGCTGGTGATAGTGCCGATGCTGATCATCGCTCTCTCCGAATACCTGCGGCACGGCAGCTGCCATCGTCGTCATAGGTGTTGCCGCTGAGCACACAGGCAGCGTGCAAATTGCCGCCGAAAAGTGCGCGCGAGACGGGGGTGGCGACGAGCGCGTCAGGCAGGAGGTGCGCCAGCAGGACTAGGAGCATTGTCGAGCCCAGAAAGGCGAAGGCGCCATAGACGGCCAGCTCCCACCGCTCTGCATGCCAGTTATCTCCAAGGCGCACGACAACGCTGGGCCGAGCGGTTCGAACAGCGATTTCAAGCCGGGCAAGTTCAGCCGCGACAGAGGCAAAGCCTGGGTGGTCTGTCAGCGCGGAAGTAATTTCATCGCGATGCGTAGCGAGCGCGACATCACGCCGCGCATCTGCCTGATGCATGGCTGATGACAGCGCTTCGATTTCCTTCCGGAAGGGAGCGATGCCTGCCCGCAATCTTTCATTCATCTGATCTGCAAGCTGCTGCTGGGCCGCGTGGATCGCTTCCGCGCTCGCTCCCGCCTGCTCCATCAATTCGGCGTCGCGGCGGTCACGGGCGCGCAGCATCGCGCTCAGCTTGCCGGTCAGCTTATCCATCCGGCCGGTCAGCTCAACGAGCAGGCGCGGTTCGATGGCCGGTGGCACGGGCGCTTGCGGGTGCTCGAACAGCTCGCGCCCATCGTGGTCAGCCTCGATCGCTGCGACGGCCAGACACCGCATGAACTCGGGCCGACTGATGCCGCGCGCCTGGGCAAGGCGCTCGATCTCACCATAGGTCTTCAGATCGAACGAAACATTGATCTGTTCGGGCTTCGCCACGGCTCAGCCTCCTTTGGCCGGCGGTGGCAGAACGGGGATCGCCCGAATTTGGCAGGCTAGGCGCGGCCTAGACGGATAGCGGCCGTGCTGGCTTAGCTTTTTCAGCCGGTCTAGACGCCTATCTAGACTGTAGAATGGCTGAGTTCCGGCCTTTTCTGACCACATCAACCCGGCTACCAGGTAGCGTGGTGTGTGCCACTTATCCGCTCGATCCGGGTTCTTCGGCCAGGGAGTCTCGCCTGCCATCATGGGTTTTTCGGGCGACCTGTCGGTCATGGCGCGGGCGTCAGGCCCGCTCATGGATTGCTGGTTGGGAGCCATCAGTTGTCCTTTCCAATGACCTGATCTGTCCGTGTCGGCGTGATCGCCGCGACGCCGAAACGCACCCATGGATCGCCGGGCACGATCTGGTCGACGAGAGTGCGAATGGTCCGGGCGTAGTTGCTCTCGATCCACGCGCAGGTGGCAGGGGTCGGTGCGATGACCTTCAGGCCATCGTCGTCGAACAGGAAGGCCGCTGGCGCGAAATAGCGTGCCCAGATAGGTTCCGGGACCTGCGGACGCAGAAGCGCACGCAGACGGGCTGAGCGGCCATCCTCAGCCTGCTGGGATGCGACTGACGACAATTGGGAGGCGCAAGGTTGCCCAGCAGACAGCGCCCCCTGCCGAGCCAATATGCCTGCGCCCCGGTGGCTCGCTGGCATAACCGTGGAATGGATCGTCAGGATCCGTGCTGCCCACAGCGCGTCCCAGCTCGCCCGACGCGCACCCTTGCCAAGCCAGTACTGGTGGAATGCCTCCGCCTGCGCGCCATACGCGCCGCCAGGCCATTGGATCGCCTGTGTCCTTGCCGCCTCGGGAAGGTCGCCGATGGCTGGCGGTTTCCAGTCACCGGGAATGGCCGCGTTCGCCGATCGCGCTCGCGGGGGGCTATGGGGGGATTCTTTCTTCTCTTTATCTATCTCTATATAAGGGGTGACATGGGCGTCACCCCCGCCCCCGACACCATGACACCCCCGGGGTGACAATTTGTCACCGGGGGGTGGCATGATGTCACTCCCATAGATGTAGCCGACAAGTTCGAAGCAATTGGCCTGCTGGCCGCCATCCTTGCGGCGGCGGCGCAACCGGCGGATGAGGCCGAGGCCCCCTTCGTCCTTGGGTGCTTCGAGATAATTGAGCGCGCGCTGGACGGTGCGGTCGGATGTTTCGACGGCGACGGCAATGTCGCCCACGCGGCGGAATTCGCAGATGCCATCGGCACGCGCCCAGTTGGCGAGTTCCATCAGTACAGCCTTCACGCTGGTGCAGCCGCAGACCTGGCGTTTGGCCCAGGTCATCGTCTCGATGCTCATGGGCATCTTCCTTGGCGGCGGAGGTCAGTACGTGCGCAGCGGCAGCGCGTTCAGCCAGGTCTCGATGTCCTGCGAGCGCCAGCGGATCTGATTGCCGCCGATGCTGACCGGAGCCGGGCACCGCTTCTGCCGGATCAGCCGGTAGAGCGAGGAGCGGCTCTTGTAGCCGCTCCTGCGCAGCACTTCATCGGCGGTGAGCAGGACATTGATCGGTGCATTGGTCATGGTCATGGTTGCCTATCCCGTTGTATGGCGATGCAGGGATGGTCACCACAGGCCAAACGGGCCGTCGAACGCTTCCTGAAAACTTCCCGCTCGGAAAGGTTTCGGAAAAAGGAAGGTCAATGATATCATAGCTCTGGCGCATACACCTTCGGCGAATTTCCATATTTGACCAGTGCCAAGCCAGGCTGGGAATGGCCTTGGAAACAGCGTCAATCAGAACTGCCATGCGCGGACACAATTGTCTATGCAGCCTCGACGACAAAACGATAGTCACTCGCTCGCCCGGCGATGATCTTGTGTATCCAATCGGCGGGTACTTTCGATAGCTTTCCTTCTGTCAGTTCGGTGGAATGGAAACCCTGGCCGCTGCGGACAACCCGGTCATGGCAACGCCGTGCAACCTCGGCATTGTTGATCTTCCGGTTGTGCCAGTCGGACGCGTGCAATTCATCCCACAGCGCATCGAGCACGGCTACGAGCAGCGCTTGGCGGTGGGAACCCTGCGCATACCCTTTGCGCTTGACCGCCTCAGCGATCCAGGCCGCCTTCATGTCAGATGGAATCAACTGGACGATGTGCTGCGGGACCGGGGCGGTGACTGGCGCCTCCGGGCCGGACACTTCCGTCACATCGCCAGACTGCGGCGCCAGGATCAGGATTTCCTCTCCGCGATAGTCAAATTCGTGGAAAGCGGAGCGTGACCGTTCATCCGCATAGCTGGAAAACAGCAAGGGCCATAACTTGTCGGCAAAAAGCTCGGGATCAAGTTCGCTTGTGCCGACCCTGGCCACCAGAACTCGGGTTCGCAAACCCTCAAACACGGATCCGGCATTGATGCCGGGGATCGCATACCGTTCAGCCAGCCATCGATCAACGAAGCGCGGCATGAGGTATTCCAGTCTGCGGGGCGCCCGCCCAAATCGGACGTAGCTCTCCATCGCCACGAATTGCATGACCGTGAAATACAGGACCACCAGAACCGGTAAGACGCCGACCAGGACTATCTGGCCAGCACCGGCGAGCAACAGCATGATGCCGATCGCAAGCGCGGCAGTGGCTGCAACAACATAGAGGCCAGCGACCGATTTTCGGGTGTCAAATTTGGACCACGCACGCCTCGCCTCGGAGAGTTTTGTGTCAAGGATCGCGGCGCCGGTGGCATAGTCGCCATTGCCCAAGAGGATGGCAAAGTAGACCCGGGCCGGTACGAGCTCAGGCATCGACCGTCTCGACGACAGGCCCGCCGATGCAGTAAGTTGCCCAGGCGTCCATCAGGGTCCGGCGTTTGTCGAGCAACTTTCCCCGCCGATAGGCCGCTTCAACTTTATTGGCGATGGTGTGCGCCAGCGCCATCTCCGCGATCGCGCCGTCGAAATCGGTCTCTTCGCTGACCCAATCACGAAAACTGCTGCGAAAGCCATGTGGCACAGCATCCACATCCATGTCGCGGCAGATCTTGGTCAACGTCATGTCACTGAGCGGCTTGCCTTGGCGCATCCCGGGAAACACCAAATCGCTGCGCGCCTCGCGATATGCCTCGGCCCTCTTGAGCACTGAAAGCGCCGCCTTGGAAAGCGGCACTACATGCTCAACATCAACCTTCATGCGCCCTGCGGGGATTGTCCAGAGCTTCGCCGTCAGATCAAACTCGCTCCAAAGGGCACCCCGAATTTCACCGGATCGCAAAGCCGTCAACACCAACAATTCAAACGCGAGTCTGCCCACACTCTCCCGCTCACGCAGTCGCGCAACGAACGTCGGCACGTCGGCGTATGGCATAGCCGCCTGGTGCTCAACCTTGCGCTTGGCCTTGGGCAGCGACTTGTTGAGCGCAGCCATCGCCAACGGCGTTGCACGATACCCTTCGGCCACGGCCCAATCGACGACCATGGCAATACGCTGCCGCACGCGTCGTGCTGTTTCCTGCTTGGTCAACCAAATCGGCATGAGCGCGTCGCGGACGTGCTGGCCATCGATGACGGAGACTGAAATGTTACCGATGTGCGGAAATGCATAGGTCGTCAGCGTAGAGAGCCACTGCCCCGCATGCTTCTTGTTTTTCCACGCCGCGCGATTTTCTGCAAATACCAGGGCAGCTGCTTCGCGGAAGGTCGGGATGCCAGCTTCCTTCTTCCGCTCAAGAATCGGGTCCAGTCCCGCCTCGACTTGCGTGCGCACCTTGCCTGACCGATCACGCGCCTGAGCCAGCGAGACCTTCTTGACGCTACCAAGGCCAATGTCGCGGCGCTTGCCTTCCTTTTGGACCCGGCATACCCAAGACTTCGAACCGCCTGGCGCCACTACCAGATAGAGGCCATCCCCATCGGCGTAACGCCCGGGAGCCTTGTCCGCTTTCACGAAAGTTGCACTTAGCCTGCCCATTCTTATCCCACATCTTCTACCACACGAGACGCGGGTTACCATGGTTTATCGCGGGTCACGATGCAACATCAAAAACCCGAAAACCCGCGGATTTCTGCGGGAAATTGGTCAGGTTGGGACGGGATAAAACACCCAGATGGCGGAGCGGCAGGGATTCGAACCCTGGATACGCTTTTGGCGTATACTCACTTTCCAGGCGAGCGCCTTCGACCACTCGGCCACCGCTCCGCATGCACTGGAATAGGGCGCGCCTAGCGGCATGGCGGGGGTTTCGCAAGGGCGCAGGCGGTGGCATGGTGGGATAATGTCATATTTGCCCAAACGCTTCGCCCGTTCGTCGCTCATCCGGTTTCCCGTGGGCTGTCTGCTGCTTGCCGCTGCGTGGCCAGCGCAGGGGGCCTTTGCGCAGGCGGCTGCCGTATTGTCGCCGCCCGAAATCGTCGCTGCGGCGCCTGCGGGGGAGTGGGTGGCGATTGCGCCGGCTGACCTGGTGGTGATGGATCTGGCGCCCGATGCTGCGGGCCATGCACGCCGGGTGGTGATCCAGTTGTTGCCGGCGCCGTTTTCGCAAGGGTGGATCGGCAATATTCGCAAGCTGGCGGCGGCGCACTGGTGGGACGGGACGAGCGTCAACCGGTTGCAGGACAATTACGTGGCGCAATGGGGCGATGCGAACAGCGATGACAAGGCGAAGGCGAAGCCCCTGCCCGCCGGCCTGATCGAGAATAGCCAGGCGGCTTATGTTGCTGCGCGGTTTGCCTTGCCTGCGGGCGCGGACCATGCGCCGGCGTTTGGAGGTGATGCCTATGCGCCCGAAACGCGGATCATCAATGGCTGGCCGGTGGGGCTGGACAAGGATCATGCCTGGCCTCTGCATTGTTACGGCATGGTCGGCGTGGGGCGCGACAATCCGCCCGATACGGGCACCGGCGCGGAATTGTATGCGGTCGTCGGGCAGGCGCCGCGCCAGCTCGATCGCAATATCGCGCTCGTCGGCCGGGTGATCGAGGGGATCGAGCTGTTGTCCAGCCTGCCGCGCGGGACCGGGCAAATCGGGTTTTACAAGACGGCGGCCGAGCGCGTGCCGATCGTGGCGGTGCGCAATGGCGGCGATGTGCCGGGGTTGCCGGTGTATCAGATGCTGGCGACCAGTGGTGCCACGTTTGCGCGGTATGCGGACGCGCGCGCCAATCGGCGGGATACGTTCTTTATCGCGCCGGCCGGCGGCGTCGATGCGTGCAATGTGCCGGTGCCGGTGCGCCGCGCCCCGTGACGCATGATGATGGGGACGTCCATGAGTTCATCGCGACGCTGTTGCAATGGACCAGTGCCAGCCACGGCACCTGGCATTTCATAGGTGTGCCGCCTGCCACTGCGGATCTGCTCGACGGCGTTGCGCTGATGCGCCGTCTTGAAACCGGTCGTCGCGCCGGATTTGGTTCGGTAAAATTGACCCTGCGCATTGGAACGGTGCAGTGGTCGACATCGGCGTTTCCGCTGAAAGACCACGGATGGTCGATCCCGGTTTCGGCCAAAGTACGCAAAGCCCTGGGCCTGGTTGCGGGCGATGCGGTCGAAGCGTCGATCGCCGTCTGACTCCAACCGCCTGACCCCAACCGTCTGACTGGCGACCACCCGTTCTAGTGGATTTGCTGGATCACCAGTTCCATTGCCTCGGGCATATCGACGAACACATCTTCGATCGCCGCGCGCGTGGTGTTGCCAACCAGGATCATGTCCCAGCCGACCGGGCGCTCACCGGCGGCGTACTTTGCACGCGCGGGCGAATTTTCGTCGCGCCCGATCACTCGGCACAAGCCCAGGTTGGCCAGTTTGCCCAGCATTGCGCGCGGATCGATGCCGGTCGCAACGATGCCCGGCGCCAGGCGGAAGCTGATGTGCCAACCCCGATCGGAGTAATCTCCAGCGAACAGCGAGCCCAGGTCCTGATCCATTTCCATTGCCATGTTCATTTTTTGAGCTCCTATTTGCGTGATCGCCAAAATCCGCAATCGATTGCCAAGATTTACAGCGCGCGCGTTAAGCGGGCATGGCGCTGCCATACGCATAACTTCGTAAGTCTTAAAAATCAGGGAACTAAATCCGTTCCGCCTGCGCGACCGCATCGCTGGCGCGCAATGCCGTCAGAATCCGGGTCAAATGCGCCAGATCGCGCACTTCCAGATCCACGATATACGTGTGAAACGGGTTTTCGCGCTGGGTCATTTCCAGGTTGACGACGTTCGCGTGGTTGCGCGCAAACACCCCGGCCATTTCGGCCAACGTGCCCGGGCGGTTGTACAATTCGGCGCGCAGCCGGCCGATCGCGCCATCATTGCGCGTATCCCACGACAGATCGATCCAATCGGCATCGACTCCGTCGGCCAGTTTCAGGCAATCGATTGCATGGACTTCGACCCCCATTCCGGGGCGGCGGAGGCCGATGATGCGGTCGCCGGGTACCGGGTGGCAACAGGGCGCGAGCTGGAATGCTGCGCCAGGCGAGAGCCCGCGCACCGCGATCGCGCGCTGCTGGCGCGGCCAGGCATCCTGCGGCCAGGCTTCGCCCTCGGGCAATTGCGCCACGCTGCCGGGCACGAGCGCTTCCATGACCTGGCGGTCGGTCACGCGGGCCTGGCCGATCGCGATCATCAATTCGTCTTCGCCGCTGAATTTCAGCAGGCGGATGCCCTCGGTCAGCGCTTTCTTGCCGATTTTGGTGGGCAGGCGCTCGACGATTTCATCGTACAGCTTGCGCCCGGTCGCGGCGATATCGGCGCGTTCCTTCTGGCGCACGGCGCGGCGGATCGCGGCGCGCGCCTTGCCCGTGACCGCGAACGACAGCCACGACAATTGCGGCTCCGACGTGCGGCTGCGGATGATTTCGACGACATCGCCGTTGTTCAACGTCGTGCGCAGCGGGACATGGCGGCCGTTGATCTTGGCCCCCACCGCGACCGCGCCCAGATTGGTGTGCACGGCAAACGCGAAATCGATCGGCGTTGCGCCCTTGGGCAATTGGAACAACGCGCCCTTTGGCGTGAACGCGAAAATGCGATCCTGGTACATCGCCATTTTCGTGTTTTCGAGCAGTTCCTCGGGGTCGCTGCTGGCATCGAGGATTTCGACCAGGTCGCGCAGCCAGCCGACTTGCTCGTCGGGCTGTTCCCCGTTCTGCTTGTATGCCCAATGCGCCGCCAGCCCGTATTCGTTGGTCTCGTGCATGTCGCTGGTCTTGAGCTGGACCTCAACCCGCATCGCATTGTTATAGATCAATGTGGTGTGCAGGCTCTTGTAACCATTGAGTTTTGGCGTCGAGATATAGTCCTTGAACCGGCCCGGAATCATCTGCCACGTACGATGCAGCACGCCGAGCGCGACATAACAGTCGTCTTCGTTTTCGGTCAGCACGCGAAACGCCATGATGTCGGTGATCTGTTCGAACGAGACATGACGCTCGGCCATTTTCTTCCAGATCGAGTACGGGTGTTTTTCGCGGCCAGCGACTTCGACGCGCAAATCCTTGCCCGCCAGCGCCTGTTTCACTTCCAGCGCGATCGCATCGACCTGGCCTTCGCCGGCGGCGCGGATCGCCTCCAGCCGGCCGGTGATCGTGGCATAGGCGTCGGGTTCGAGCTGCTGAAACGCGAGCAACTGCATCTCGCGCATATATTCGTACATGCCCACGCGCTGTGCGAGCGGTGCGTAGATTTCCATCGTTTCGCGCGCGATCCGGCGCCGCTTGTCTTCGCTGCGGATGAAATGCAGCGTGCGCATATTGTGCAGCCGGTCGGCCAGCTTGACCAGCAGGACGCGCAAGTCCGCGCTCATTGCCAGCAGGAATTTGCGCAGGTTTTCCGCCGCGCGCTCGTTTTCCGTCATCGTTTCGATTTTGGAAAGCTTGGTCACGCCGTCGACCATGCGCGCCACGTTCGCACCAAACAGCCGCTCGATTTCCGGCACCGTCGCCAGCGTATCCTCGACCGTGTCGTGCAACAGCGCGGTCATGATCGTTTCCTGATCGAGCTTAAGCTCGGTCATCAGGCCCGCCACTTCGACCGGATGCGAAAAATACGGGTCGCCGCTCGCGCGCTTTTGCGTGCCGTGTTTCTGCACGGTGTAGACATAGGCGCGGTTCAGCATCGCCTCGTCCGCATCGGGGGCATAAGCGAGCACACGCTCGACGAGTTCGTATTGGCGCAACATGGTCAGGCCAAGATGGGGGGCAAGTCCACCAAAGGGCAAGGGAAAAGGGCCGGGACCTAGGACAAATCCTACCTGGGCCCTTTAATCGTGCGCCAGATCAGTCGACGATCAATGGATGGAGCGCGCCCAGGTCGGCAGGGAGCAAGCCCGCAGCACGCGGATCGGGAAACACTTCGACAAAGCGCGAATGGGGCACGAAGCCCTGTTTTGCGTAAAACGCGACCGCGCCCGGGCCATCGAGCGTGCAGGTGTGGACCCACACTTTCTCGACCGGCGCCCCGCCCGGCCCCTTGCCCGTCCATGCGCGTTGCAGCGCGCGCCGCATCAGCCATTTGCCGAAACCATTTCCGGTCGCCTTGGGCACGAAGCCGAAGAATGCGATTTCGCAGGCGCCCGCGGTGCGGAAGTCGAGTTCCAACATGCCGATTTCGATGCGCGCACGATCGGTCACGGCGTACAGTTCGACTGCCGGATCGTGAATGATCGCCGCCAGCGCCGCATCATCGAGCGCGAGGCGCGACCACCACAGCCACGGCGCGCCGATCCGTTTGTACAGCAGGCGATAGCGTTCGGGCGCGCAATCGGGCCAGCGTTCGAGTTGCAGCGGCACATCGGGCTCGATCCCCGGGCGGCGCAGTGCGGCGGGCATTTCGCGCATTTCCAGTGCGGTCACCACCGCGGCGAGATCGCCTGGCGCGACGGCATGAAAGCCCGGCGCCAGTGGCGCGGTGCCGGTATCGTGCGCGATCGCCATCAGGCCCAGACCGCTTCGGGCGGCAGGCTCATCAGGATGGCGTCGATATTGCCTCCGGTTTTCAGGCCGAACAGCGTGCCGCGGTCATAAACCAGGTTGAATTCGGCATAGCGTCCGCGCCAAACCAGTTGCTGCTGTTTGTCCTGCGCGCTCCATTCCGCACCCATGCGGCGGCGCACAAGTTGCGGGAAGACATCGAGGAAGGCTTCGCCGACCGCGCGGGTGAAGGCGAAATTCGCCTCGAACCCGGCGTCATCGGCGCATTCGAGATGGTCGTAGAAAATCCCGCCGACGCCGCGATGGACCTTCCGGTGCGGGATATAGAAATAGTCGTCGGCCCAGGCTTTGTACTTGGAATAATACGCCGGATCGTGCGCGTCGCAGGCCCCTTTGAAGGCGGCGTGAAACTGCGCGGTGTCTTCGTCATACGGGATCGGCGGATTGAGATCGCCGCCGCCGCCGAACCACGCCTTGCGCGTGGTCAGGAAGCGCGTGTTCATATGCACTGCCGGCACATGCGGATTGGCCATATGCGCGACCAGGCTGATTCCCGTGGCGGTAAACGCCGGGTTCTGCGGGTCGGCACCGTTGATCGTGGCGGCAAAGTCCGGGCTGAACGTGCCGCCAACGGTCGAGACATTGACGCCGACTTTTTCGAACACTTTGCCTTTCATGACGCCCTGGACGCCGCCGCCACCATGCTCGTCGCCATCGCGATTCCAGCGGGTGTAGGCGAAAGAGGCGTCGCTGCCGGCTTCGCGCTCGATCGACTCAAAGGCGGCGCAGATCCGGTCGCGCAGGCTTTCGAACCAGGCTCGGGCGCGCGCGGTCTGGTCGGACCAGTCGGCAGGCGGTGTGGCGTTTTCGTGTTGCATGATCCGGCCTTGCCAAGCCTCGGGCGATCCGGCAAGGGGCGATAATGGTTCACGTTTCGTTCGCACCATTTGCCTTTCTCGATCACGAGTTCGCCCTGGGCACCGGGGGCGAGGTCATGCGCGCCTTGTACTGGGCCGAAGAACGCGCGCTGCTGGTCGCCGACCTGCACCTCGAAAAGGCCAGTTTCTACGCGCGCACAGGGCAGATGCTGCCGCCATACGACAGCCGCGAAACGCTCGAGCGGGTGGCGCATGCGCTGCGTCTGACGGGCGCACGGCGGGTGTTTTGCCTGGGCGACAATTTCCACGATGCGGCCGGCCCTGAACGGCTGGACGATCATGCCATGGGCATGTTGTCCGCGCTAACCCGCGCGACCGATTGGGTGTGGATCACCGGGAATCACGACGTGAAGGGCGCGGCGCCCCAATGCCCCACCCTGCCCGGCACGCATCTGGTCGAGACCACGGTCGCCGGCGTCGTGTTGCGCCACGAAGCGCAGCCGGGCGAAACGCGGCCCGAACTGTCGGGGCATTTTCACCCAAAACTGCGCGTGGTGCAACGCGGTCGATCGATCACCCGCGCGTGCATTGTCGCCAGCGAATCTCGCATGGTGCTGCCCGCATTCGGCACCTTGACCGGGGGACTCGACGCCGGCGCGCCTGCCATTCGCGCCGCGCTGGAGCCTTCGCGCAGCGGTGATGCGCTGATTCCGGCCGCCGGACGCGTTGCGCGGTTTGCTTTGTGGCGTTCCGCGGCTTGAATTTGCGTGGTTTGATAGCCATTTCGGCGTCACGCGAAACGAATTCATCGAAGCTTCGGTTCGCCCTTTAACTGTTGGCGCGATGTGTTATGAGCGCTGACTGAATTTCGCCCTTTGATTTCCACAACCGGAGAACTGAACATAGCTCCCCCTCCCCGGCGCATGATGGCGCCCCCCGTCAAGAGCGGGCCTCGCTTCAATCTGATGATAAACGTGCCCAAAGTGCGCGTCATCGACGAGAACGGCGAAAACCTTGGAATCATGTACACGCGCGAAGCGATCGACCAGGCTGCGGAAGTCGGGCTCGACCTCGTGGAAGTGTCGCCCAACGCTGATCCGCCAGTATGCAAATATCTCGATGTCGGTAAATTCCGCTACGAGGCGCAGAAAAAGGCCAATCTAGCGCGCAAGAGCCAGAAGACGCAGGAGATCAAGGAGATCAAGATGCGTCCGAACATCGATGACCACGACTATGACGTGAAGATGCGCAATGTGTCGCGCTTCATCGAAGACGGCGACAAGGTGAAAATCACTTTGCGCTTTCGCGGTCGCGAACTGTCGCATCAGCAACTGGGCATGAACCTGTTGCGCCGCGTGCAGGACGATGTCGCCGAACTGGCCAAAGTCGAAGCCTTCCCCCGCATGGAAGGCCGCCAGATGCTGATGGTCCTGGCACCCAAGTAATAAAATCCTCCCCGGAAACGGGGAGGGGGACCACGCGAAGCTGTGGTGGAGGGGCGTCTCCGGATTGCGCTAGCTTGCGTTGGAATGCCCACGCGAGATTGCGCCCAGACACACGCCCCTCCACCACCCTTCGGGCGGTCCCCCTCCCCGTTTCGGGGAGGATTTCCTTTATCCGTGGGCGCCGAAGTAGTTGGCGATGGCCACCGCGATCCGGATGTTCAGCGCGTGTGCGTGTTCGATCGGATCGATGAAGCGCGTGCGGATTGCGCTGTAGTCTTCCGCCTTGTCATCGGGATAGTCGCTCGGCTCGTCCATCCGGAAATCGCCGATATCGGGCTCGATCACCGGATAGGCGCGGCGCAGTTGCGCCAGCGCTTCGTCGATCCGCAGCGACAGCACCATTTCCAGCACGTCTTCGCGGCTGATATCGTTCGCGCGCGAAAACTGCGGCACCTGCACCGCGCGCAGGAACATATGCATCAGCAGCGTCAGCCGTACCGCCTGCAACAGGCCGACCGTACGCCGCGCATCATCGGCCGCCGGATCGCGCCCGACCGGCGCACCGGGCACCATCGACAGCAACCGGTGCAATTTCATCCAGTCGACGCGCAACCGCGAAACCAGGCGGCGGAACACGCCGGCACGATCGTCCTTGGTCAGGTGTTCGGCCAGCGCCAGGCATCCGGTTTCCAGCGCCGTTTCGGTCCCGCGATACGGGCGGCTGGCCCAATAGGCCGAATTGAACAGTTCGCCAAACGCGCCGACCGTCTTGATCGAGGCAATGCCGTTGGCCGCGCGCAATAGCCGCACCAACTGGTTGCCGCGGTCCGAACTCGCCAGCAGATCGGCGATAGCTTCGATCTCGTCGCCCGCCGCGGTGCCGGCGCCCGCGATGACATTCACCGCATAGCCGATCTGTTGCAGGATCGCATTGTGCGGGATCGCGCGGATCTGGCGCAGGCTCATCGAACGATCGGCGTTGATATCGGACTGGCGCCGCGACACGCGGCTGCCGGTGCCTTTCAACATGCCCAGCCCGAATGCCGTGACCGCGCGCGCATACGTCGCGCTGCCCAGGTATTCGCGCTGCACCCGGCGGATCGAGCGATAGAAGTCGAGGCTGCGATCGGTCCGATCGTAAAAGGGATCGCGCTTGTACTCGCTCGACAATTGCATCTCGGCTTCGGCGATGCGCGTCAGCGTCGCCAGCGCGAGATCGTCGTTGCGGAAGAACAGATAGCCATCGCCGCCCTGGAACGTCACTTCGGGCTCGATCGTGATCCCGGCCTTGGCAAACCGGCTGCGCGCCCAACGGCTGAGCGGCCACGACAGCCGATCGACAAAGCCCGACGGATGCGCGCCGCGGCCCATGCTTTCGCCATGGGTGTTGAAAATCAGCGCCGCGACATCGGTCAATTCGTGCGCGCGCATCGCTTCGGCCAGCCGCCCCTGCAAACGCTCGATCGCGAGTGCGGCGGGGATCTGGCCCAGGAAACGTCCGGCATCGGAAAACCCGGTCTGGATCGCCACCCGCCCGCGGACCCGCGCATAAGCGCGATAGGCGGGCTCTGCGAGCAGCGCATCGAGAAACCGGCCGCCATGTTCGAGCGCGGTTTCGGTCTCGAACAGCGGCGAGACGTCGACTTTATCCTCGATCCCGAACAGCCGCGCAAAATACAGCGCGGCGAGCACCGTCTGCGGCTGTTCGCATTCGGCGATCAGCATGCGGATCGGCGCGTCGGCATCGATATGGTGCAGGATCTGCGCCATCACCAGGAACTGGCGCATCGCGGTCGAGGTTTCGAGCGCCAGCGCGCCGAAATTGATCCGCAGCGGCTTTTCCGCATCGAGCACTTCGCGCAGGCGCGACAGCGCCCCGCGGCTGCCCAGATCGAGCGTGCCATCGGGATCGATCCGGCGGCGCAAGGCATTGTGCAATTGCGACGAATTGACCCGGAAATGCACCCAGCCCATGCCCAGTCCATCGGCGCGCATCGCGGCGGCGAGCGCAGCATAAGCCACCGCCGCATCATCGCCGGCGGTGCGCGCATCGGCCTCGAGCGCGGCAATCACCGGCTGCAGAGACAACAGGCGCGCCGGATCATCGGCGGTCATGCGGTTGGCGACGTCGGACAGCGTCGCCGGATCGGTCAGCGGTTGATCGAACAGGTCCGCCATCGCCGCCGCCTGGTCGCGGCCCGCGATCAGCACCGCGTTTTGTGGATGATCCGCATCGATCGTCGTCAGCCATGTGGCATAGCTGGACAGGCGCTGCACTTTTTCGCGCAACCGGAACAGGATCGACGTGCTCCAGCCGATGTCGGTGCGGCCATCCATGTCATAGCCGACCCAGGTCGCAAACCGGAACGGCAGCGGCCGGAAATCGAGCCAGCGCCCCGGCCAGCGCGAGCGGGCGTGCGCGAGCAGCCGCATGGTAATGCGATCGCGCGCCAATCCGGCGCGTTCGACCGCAGCCATGGCCTCGGCATGTTCATAGGCCAGCGTGATCTGTGGCCCGGGCCCCGGCACCGCGCACACGGTGGCAGCGCGCGGGTCGTCGGCAAGCGCCGCAGTCGCCACGGCATCGGCATCGCCGGGTGTCAGCAGGAATGTGGGATGCGCGGTAAACACCGCGTGCAGCAGCGGGCGTTGCCAGCGTTTGCAGAATTCCGAAAACCCGTCTTCTTCGTTCAGCAGCGCGACCACGCGCGACAGGTTTTCTTCGCCATTGGTGGGCGCGACGAGCCCGCTCAACCGTGCCGCGCGCGTCTGCAGCGCATCGCATTCCAGCTCGGCCACGACCGCCTCGATCTCGGGCAGCCCAAGCTTTCCCGCTTCGAGCGCGCGCGACAGATCATGGCTGAGCTGAAACACCGGATTGAACAGCGGCGTCTCGGCGGTCCGCTCGTGCAGCTTTGCCAACCTGTCGCGCAGAGCCTGGACCGTTTTCATAGGGCGTATCATTCCTTTGGCGCGTGGCATTGCAGCAGATTGACCTTCGCAGCTGCAGTACTAGCCGCGCAAAGCCGCCGCGTCACGCGCCGCTGACGCGATTACGGCTTCATCGGGCGTGCCCTTGCCGACCAGCCAACTGCCCCCGACGCACAGCACCGGATCGGCTGCCAGCCATTCGGGCGCATTCGCCAGGTTGATCCCGCCGGTCGGGCAGAATTTGGCCATGTGAAACGGCGCGGCCAGCGCCTTCAATGCAGGCAAACCGCCCGATGTCGCCGCCGGAAAGAATTTGAAATGTGTCAGGCCCAGGTCGAGGCCCAGCATGATATCGGCGGCGTTGGCGGTGCCTGGCAGGAACGGGATGCCCGCGGCAACCGCGGCCTCACCCAGTTTTTGCGTCAGGCCAGGGGACACGATAAATTCGGCGCCGGCGTCGATCGCGGCCTTCAGGTCGTCGGGATTGAGCACGGTGCCCGCGCCGACAATCGCGCCGGGTACGCTGCGCATCGCGCGGATGACATCGAGCGCGGCGGATGTGCGCATCGTCACTTCGAGCACGCGCAGGCCGCCGGCGACGAGCGCGCGCGCGATCGGCAAGGCATGCGCGACGTCTTCGATCACCAGCACAGGAATGACCGGCGCTGTGCGCATGATGGTTTCAATAGGTTTCATGACTGGGTTCTCGCGAGTGGTATTTGTAGCGAAACTAGCCTTAAAACATCAGTATGTGCAGCCCGAACGCAGGCGCCGCATACTTATTACCTGCCTGAATCCTCCCCCTTGGGGGAGGATTACGAAGGCAGCTCGGCCAGGTCGTGATATTGGCCGCTGAAAAACAGCAGGGGCGTGCCGGTGTCGCGCCGGCCCAGCGCCTCGACCGCGCCGACGACGAGGTAATGATCGCCGATGTCGGTCACGCGCTCGATCGTGCAGTCGATCCAGGCGATCGCGTTTTCCAGCAGCGGCTGACCCGATGGCGTGTGGCCGTGCGCCAGATCGGCAAACTTGTCATCCGCGCGCGCGGCAAACCGGCGGCACAGATCGAGCTGGTCCGACCCCAGCACATTGACGCAGAACCGGCCGATCGGCGCAAGCTGCGCCCACGACTGCGAGCGTTTATCGGGAAAGAACCCGACCAGCGGCGGATCGAGCGAGATCGATGTAAACGATCCGACGACCATGCCATGGCGTTTCTGGTCCGGGCCCATGGCGGTGATGACGGCCACGCCGGTGGGATAGGCGCCGAGCACGCCGCGAAAAAGAGCTGTATCGATCATCTGCGTGTCGTGTCGCCAAGGCTTGGCGTGGTCAACCCAAAACGATCAGATTTTGCCCCTGCGGGCCAAAACACGCGGCGCGGTTTCGGGCATCATCAGCAACATCGGCACAACCGCGCAGGCCACCACCGCGATCATGACGCCCGGCGCCCAGGCTCCGCCGGTCAACCTGATGGCATTTTGCGCCAGCCATGGCGAAAGACCGCCGAACACCGCCGTCGCCGAGGTCACGCCCAGCGCCAGGCCCGACAGCCGCGCCGAACTGGAAAACTGTTCGGACGTGGTCGATGCCGCGACCGCGCTCCACGATCCGCTGATTGCCGCCAGGATCAGCGAGCCACCCAATGCCAAGAGCGTGCCGCCATGCGCCATCAGCGGAAACAGCGCGCTTGGCACCACGGCCCCGGTCAGGGCGATCGCGATCATCACCGGACGGCGCCCAAAACGATCGGATATCATGCCTGCAATCGGCGAGACGATGATGAACATCAGCGCCGCGAGCGTCGACAGTTCCAGCGCCTGGCCTTCGCCCATGGCGCCCGTCGCCACCAGGAATGCCGGAATGAACGTCATGCCCACATAATACGAGATCGAGCCGAGCGAAGAGATCGAAAACCCGCGCAAAACCCCGGCGCGTTCGGCGCCCAAAGCGAGCGCCAGCGGATTTTTGGCGATATCGCCAGCCGCCTCGGCCGAGGTGAATTCCGGCGATTCCTCCATTTGCGAGCGCGCGATCCAGATCATCCCGGCCAGCACGGCGCCGATCAGGAACGGCACGCGCCAGCCCCACACGATCAGCGTGGCGGGCGAAAACGACAACACCACGACCGCGCTGACCCCCGCCGCGAGCAGCCCGCCAACCTGGCTCGCGCCCGAAGCCATCGAGGCGATCAAGCCGCGCCGGGCCGGCGGCGAACCTTCGACCAGATACGCGACCACACCGGTGTATTCGCCGCCCACAGCAAACGCCATGACACAGCGCAAGGCGAGCAGCAGCCAGCCCGCCAGCGGCCCGGCCATCGCGCGCGTAGGCAAAGCCGCGATCAATGCCATCGCGATCGTCATGATCGCCATCGACACCATCATCGCGCGCCGGCGCCCATGCCGATCGCCATAAACGCCCAGCACCGTCGCGCCGAGCGGACGCATCAGATAGGAAATCGCAAACCCCGCGAGCGCCAGCCCGACCGAGCCCGCCCCCTCGCCGTAAAACACCCGCGCCAGCACTGTGACGAAATAGAGATACAGCGTGAAATCATACCATTCGACGATCGTCGACATCGCCGCGATCGCCATCGATCCGGGCGGAACCGGTGACGCCGCCGAAGAAGGTGCCTTTTGCTGCAATGGTATGGCCAAGCCCGGTTCCCGTCAGGTACTCGCGCCCGGCCAAACCGGCACGGACGCGCTAGACCTGCAGTGACAGGTCCGGTTTGACCAAGGCAAGAACCTTTTTTTTCGCCGCCGTGCATCCGCACCTTTGGCGCAAACGTACCTCACGCTGTGAGTTCGCAAAATCGCCGGCCTGGTCCGGTGACTGCGCACCCCAAATGCGAGACGGTCGGGGCCGCAAAACCCGATCTTTTCGTGCATTGCGGATGGATATGGCTGCGCATCGTGTGCGCGTTTGTGCGCCAGATCGTCCATTCGCCAATGCCTGCCCGTTGCCGCAAGTCCTCCCTCGACACTACGGCAACGGGCAGTTGCGTTGGCCAGGCATACATTTCCGCCCCAGCCCCTCCCCACACCCGTTCATGCTGAGCCTGTCGAAGCACGCGCGCTACACTCGGGCCGGGCGCCCGGTCCAGGTGTGGGGCGGGCGTTGGCGCGCGTGCTTCGACAGGCTCAGCATGAACGGGTGTGGGGGTGTGGGAAATAAAGAGTGTGGGTAGGATAGGGAAACTTGAACCCCGAAAACCCCGCCCTATTCCTCGCCCATGCGCAGCGCGGCGATAAACGCCTCCTGCGGAATTTGCACGCTGCCGTATTCGCGCATCCGCTTCTTGCCTTCCTTCTGCTTATCCAGAAGCTTCTTCTTGCGGCTGATATCACCACCATAACACTTGGCAGTCACATCCTTGCGCAAAGCGGCAATCGTCTCGCGCGCGATCACCTTGGCGCCGATCGCGGCCTGGATCGGCACTTTGAACATGTGCCGCGGGATCAGGTCCTTCAACCGTTCGACCAGCCCGCGCCCACGCGCGTCGGCCTGGCTGCGGTGCACAATCATGCTCAGCGCATCGACCGGCTCGTTGTTCACCAGGATGTTCATCTTGACGAGGTCGCCCTCGCGCAGCCCGATCTGCTCGTAGTCGAAGCTGGCATAGCCGCGGCTGATCGATTTCAACCGGTCGTAAAAATCGAACACCACTTCGTTCAACGGCAATTCGTAATTCACCTGCGCACGGCCACCGACATAGGTCAGCCCGGTCTGAATCCCGCGCCGGTCTTGGCACAGTTTCAGGATCGACCCCAGATATTCGTCAGGCGTGTAAATCGTCGCCTTGATCCACGGCTCTTCCATCGTCTCGATCCGCACCGGATCGGGCATGTCGGAAGGATTGTGCAGTTCCTGCGTCGATCCATCGGTCATCGACAACCGGTACACAACGCTCGGCGCCGTCGTGATCAGGTCCAGGTCGTATTCGCGGCTCAGCCGTTCCTGAATGATCTCGAGATGCAGCAGCCCCAGGAAACCACAGCGAAAGCCAAAGCCCAGTGCCGCGCTGGTTTCCATTTCAAAGCTGAAACTCGCATCGTTCAACCGCAACTTGCCGATCGAATCGCGCAGCTTCTCGAAATCAGCGGCATCCGTCGGAAACAGCCCGCAAAACACGACCGGCTGCACTTCCTTGAACCCAGGCAAAGCCTTGGTCGCACCATTCTTGACCGTCGTGATTGTGTCGCCAACCCGCGCCTGCGCCACTTCCTTGATCTGCGCGGTGATAAAGCCGATTTCGCCCGGCCCCAATTCACTCAACTGCTCGATCTTCGGCCGCATGCACCCGACCCGGTCAACCAGATGCTCGGTATCGCCCGCCATAAACCGGATGTGCTGCCCCTTGCGGATCACCCCATCGATAATCCGCACCAGAATAACGACGCCCAGATACGGATCGTACCAACTATCAACCAGCATCGCCTGCAACGGCGCATTGCGATCCCCACCCGGCGGCGGAATACGCGTAACAATCGCCTCAAGCACTTCGGCAATGCCGATGCCCGACTTGGCACTGGCCAGCACCGCATTGCTCGCATCGATCCCGATCACATCCTCGATCTGCGCACGCACCTGCTCAGGCTCGGCCGCCGGCAAATCGATCTTGTTGATCACCGGCACAATCTCGTGATCATGCTCGATCGACTGATACACATTCGCGAGCGTCTGCGCCTCAACCCCCTGCGCCGCGTCCACGACAAGCAAAGCGCCCTCGCAAGCCGCAAGGCTCCGACTGACCTCATAGGCAAAATCGACATGCCCAGGCGTGTCCATCAGATTCAACTGATATGTCTTGCCATCATGCGCCGTATAATCCAGCCGCACCGTCTGCGCCTTGATCGTGATCCCGCGCTCGCGCTCGATATCCATGTTATCAAGCACCTGCGCCGACATCTCCCGCTCGGTCAACCCACCAGTAAACTGGATCAGGCGGTCAGCCAGCGTCGATTTGCCATGGTCGATATGGGCAATAATGGAAAAATTACGGATCAGCGCGAGTTCGGTCATCCGCGCGCGTTAGCAGTGCTGTTGAGCGAAGTCACCTTGGACTTGATGGGTCAGGTTTCAGGGCCTCCGGCGGCCAAGGGTTATCACCCTTGGATCCCGTTACTGTCTTGCTTCGCGTGCTGTTCATGCGTTTGCTTCCCGCCGCGCGGCGGTGGTGATTGTCTTCCGACACAGCGGTGGGATGTGACGATCAACTGGCCCACCAACGCGGACGATATCGGAATAACGGGGCCTAACGCTATAAGCGCAAACATAAGATTATCGTCGCCCCGGACTTGATCCGGGGCCCCACTGCCTTTCTATTCGGAGCGTTTCCGAGAAGGAAAGTGGGATCCCGGATCAAGTCCGGGATGACGAAAATAACTTATGTTCGCGCCTAGCTGCCCCCCGGAGGCACCCTTATCCCGCCCGCCGGTTCGGCATGTCCACAGTCGCGCCATACGCCGCGCTGGGCGATGCGCGACGGTTCGCACGCGCAGTGATGATTGCGATCCGCCCCGTCTCGTCGAGTTCCAGCGGGTGCGAAAATTCGATCCCCATGCGGTCTTCCTCAGCCCAGCGCGCGGTCGCAGTGACGACATGACCATCGGACAGGTGGATGCGAAACACCGTCCCGCCCGGCACATTGCGCAGACCTTCGACCAGCGCGCCCGTGGCGCTGATATTGCGCACATTCGCTTCGTAGTTGTGGCCGCCGTGTTCCAACACGACGCGGCGCAGGATCGACTGGCGCAGAGCGCGGGCGGCGCGGGGGCCGCGGGCGATTGCGACCAGGCCGCTGCCCAGGCGTTCGAGTGCGGCCTGGGCCGAGAGGGGGCGTTCGTAGATGAAGCCCTGGACGTGGCTGCAGCCGAGCAGGCGGACGAGGTCGAGTTCGTCGAGCGTTTCGACACCTTCGGCGGTGGTTTCCATGTTGAGCGCTTCGGCCAGGCTGACGATCGCGGCGATGATGGCGCCGTTGCGGCTGCCGGGTTCGGTGGCGCCGCGCACGAACGACTGGTCGATCTTGATCTTGTCGAACGGCGCTTTTTTCAGGTAGCCGAGCGAGGAATAGCCGGTGCCGAAATCATCGAGTGCGAGGCGCACGCCGATGCGTTTCAGCGCGCGGAACATCGCCTCGTTGCTTTCATCCTCGTTGATGAACACGCTTTCGGTGATTTCCAGTTCGAGCCGGCTGGCGTCGATCTGCGCGGCGGCGAGCGCGCTGGTGACGATGCCGGGCAGTGCGGGGTTGGCGAATTGCAGCGGCGAGACGTTGACCGCGACGCGCACGTTCCCGGGCCATTTGGCCGAGTCCAGGCATGCCTGGCGCAGCGCCCATTCGCCGATCTGCGCGATCAGGCCGGCATCTTCGGCGATCGGGATGAACTTGGCCGGTGAAATGAAGCCGTGCTCGGGATGTTTCCAGCGCAGCAGGGCTTCGAACCCGGTGATCTTTTCGGTCGTGGTCTGCACCACCGGCTGATAATACAGCTCGAACTGCCCGAGCGCGAGCGCATCGCGCAGATCGCTTTCGAGCTGGCGGCGTTCTTCGGCATCGCTGTGCAGGTCGGCCGCGTAGAAATGATAGCGCCCGCGCCCGCCGTCCTTGGCCGCATACAGCGCCAGGTCGGCATTGCGCACCAGCGCCTCGCTGGTCACGCCATCGTGGGGCGCGATCGCGATACCGACAGAGGCGCCGATCATCACCCGGCCGCCATCGAGGCCATAGGGCTGCGACAGGCTTTCGATCACATGCGCGGCGATCTGCGCCAGCATCGATCGTTCGATTCGCCCCGGGAAGATGATCTGGAATTCATCGCCGCCCAGCCGCCCGACCCGGCCGGCCGCGCCGACACCGCGTTCGAGCCGCTGTGCAACCTGTTTCAGCAACTGGTCGCCCGCCGGATGGCCCAGCGTATCGTTGACCTGCTTGAACCGGTCGAGATCGATCAGGAACACCGCGCAGGCGCGCTGCTGTTCCTGCGGCGCGACCAGGATTTTTTCGAGCGATTGCGCCATGAAGAACCGGTTCGACAGCCCGGTCAGCGAATCGAAATGCGCGAGGCGCGACACGTGTTCCTGCGTGCGGCGGCGCTCGGTCAGGTCGGCGCCCGACCCGCGAAAGCCCTGGAAATTGTCGAACGTATCGTAAATCGGCCGCCCGGTGATCGCCCACCAGCGTTCCTCATCGCGGATCGCGGCGCGCACGACCAGGTCGGTAAAGCTCGATCGCGCGGACAGATGGAACGTCAGCGTGCGTTCGCTGCGATTACCCGATGGCCCGGCGATCTGTTCGTCGAGCTGAAACAGGTCGGACAGCGGCCGGCCGACGAGATCCTCCGACGTGCGGCCCAACAGTTCGGCCACCGGCGCCGATACATACAGGATCGTGGCGCGGCGGTCGGTTTCCCAGAACCACCCCTGCCCGGTCTCTTCGAAATCGGCGAGAATTTCCTGCGCGCGCGTCTGTTCGCGCGCGGCGGTCTGCGATCGGCTGTGCTCGGTCTGGTCGATGCGGTGCTGCCGGGCAAAGCCCATGGCCCCGATTGCGATGCCGGCGGTTGTGACGACAATACCGGTCAGCGGCGAAACGACGCACGTAACTGCCGACCACATCGCGACCTGGCCGCACAGCAGCCCGGCAAGCCGGCCCGACTGGATAATCGTGGCCAGCAACGACACGCTGACGAGCGCGGCCATCGCCTGCAACCATGGCACGTGGGCGCCCTGGCTCGCGCCCATCTGGGCCCAGTGCGCGATGCCCCAGCCATAGGCAAACATGGGTAGCGCGATCATGCCCGCAACCAGGCCCAGGCGTTGCGCCATGCCGTGCAGCGCATGATCCGTCCGCCCGATCGATCGCGCGGTCAGCGGCAGTATTGCGCCGAACAGGGCAACCAGCGGCGAAACCATATCGCCCCCGACCCCGCCGTGGCGAAAAAAGACATGGTCTGCGAACGCCGGAATGCCGACGCCCAGGACCATCGGCAGCGCGATCTGCCACCATTCGGGCGCGACCAGGCTGCGATGAAGCGACGACCCCGAATGGAAACCAAACCCGGCCTTGCCTGCGTCGAGCGCTTCGCCGCGCTCACGCCGCGTGCGCGCGAACGCCTTGGTCCGCGTGGCATCGCCAGGATCACGGACACCCGCGTCCCCGGACCTGCGCTCTATAGTATTCCCATCCACTGCGATCATGCGACAGCAGATGCCCCTGCCGGCTTTGAGAAAGGGTTAATCCGCAGCGCGATGAACGACAAAAAATGGCTCGAAATCGGTGTTTTCAACGCCTTTTTTCGTTCTGGCGCGATTGGGGCGCACAGGCGAAGCCGAACGTCCCGGATCGGCACATCACGGCACGGTGGCCAGCCGGGCTGCGGCGCGCTAGACGGGCGCCGCAGGGCCCGGCGCCCGCCATTTTCAGAAGGGTGTTTCAGCGCGCCATGACCAGCAAGACCGCACCAAAACCAAACGCCAGTAGCGCCGTATTTACCATGATCGGCGTTGCCGGGCGACGCTTGCGAATCGGCCAGTGGCACGCCGACGCGGGCGGGACGCCATTGGTCGTATTGAGCGGCATCGGCATGAACATCGAAATGCTCGAGCCGCTGGCGCGCCTGATGCCGCATCGCCATCTGATCAGCGTCGATATGCCGGGCATCGGCAAATCGCCCGATCCGATCTTTCCCTACACCATTTCCCAGATCGCGCTGACCCTCGCCTCGCTGTTCGACCGGCTGGATATCGACCAGGTCGACATGCTGGGCATCAGTTGGGGCGGCGCGGTCGCGCAGCAGTTCGCGTTTCAGCACCGCGCGCGCACCCGCCGCCTGATCCTGGCGTCGACATCATCGGGCAGCGTGATGATGCCGAGCCATCAGGCGATGATCGGGCATATGCTCGACCCGCAGGAATACACGGTCGAGGCAGCGCTGCGGCGCAACCTGGCCATGGTTTATAACGGCGGCGGCGCCGGCCAGGTTTCGCTCAACGCCGCGCTCGCGCCTTCGCCGCTGGGCTATGGCTATCAGATCGCGGCATTTGCCGGGTGGAGCAGCGTGCCATTCCTGTCGCTGCTGAGCTTGCCGGTGCTGGTCATGGCGGACAACGAAGACCAGTTGATCCCGGTGTCGAACGCGCATTTCCTCCACACGTCGATCCCCGACAGCCAGATCGAACTGTCCGACGGCGGCGGCCACATGTTCATGCTGACCCATCCCGAACGCTTTGCGAAACGGGTCGAAGAATTCCTCGACTAGCGCTGCCGGCGCGTTAGCATGGCCCGAAATAACAACGGGACAGGTCTATGCCGGATATTGCGATCGTGGGATCAGGGCCAGCCGGGTATTACGCGGCCGAAGCGGCGCAAAAATTATGGGGCGATGCAGTTCGGATCGACATGATCGACCGCCTGCCCGTGCCCTATGGCCTGATCCGCAGCGGCGTCGCGCCCGATCACCAGTCGATCAAGGCGGTGTCGCGCCGGTACGAAACGACCGCGCTGTCGGGCAATGTGCGGTTTTGCGGCAATATCGATATCGGCCGCGACATCACGATCGGCGATCTGTCGCAGTGCTACGACGCCGTGGTGCTGGCAACCGGCGCGCCGAGCGACCGGCCGCTCTCGCTGCCCGGCGACACATCGGGCAATGTGTTCGGCAGCGCGGCGTTTGTCGGGTGGTACAACGGTCACCCCGATTTTGCCGCGCTCGATCCTGATCTAGCGGGCGGCACCGCGGTCGTGATCGGCATGGGCAATGTCGCGCTCGATGTCGCGCGCATCCTGGCCAAGACCCGCGACGAATTTGCGGGCAGCGACATCGTCGGCCACGCGCTCGACCGGCTGAGCAAGAGCGCGCTCGGCCGCATCGTCATCCTGGGCCGGCGCGGGCCGCACCAGATCATGATGACGCCAAAGGAACTGGGCGAACTGGGCCACCTGACCGGCGCGATCCCCCGCGTCGATCCCGCCGACCTGCCGCCGATCGCCGATGATGCCGCGCTGGAGCCGGGCGAGCGCAAATCGGTCGCGCATCTGCGTGCATTTGCGGAAAATCATGGGCGCAACGAAGCGGGCCGCGTGCCGATCGATTTCGTGTTCTGCGCCGCGCCGCATGCGATCATCGCCGGCGCCGATGGCAAGATCGAAGCGATCGACGTCGAACAGACGCGCCTCGTCGATGGCCAGCCGATCGGCACCGGGGTCGTACGGCGTATTCCCGCGGCGCTGCTGGTCAGTTGCATCGGCTATCGCACCACGCCGATCCCCGACGTGCCGTTCGATGATCGCGCCGGGCGATTTGCCAATGTGGATGGGTTCATTCAGCCGGGATTGTACTGCGTCGGCTGGGCCCGGCGTGGGCCCTCGGGCACGATCGGCACCAACCGGCCTGATGGCTATGCGGTGATCGATCGGATTGCGGCCGATCTGGCGGCGAGTGATTTGCCTGTGCGGACCGGCCTTCGCGGGCTTGATACGCTGGCACAGGCGCGCGGGCTCGATGTGGTCAGTTTCGAGGACTGGAAACGGATTGAGGCTGCGGAAACCGGGCGTGCTCGGACGGATGCGCCACGCGAGAAGTTTGTGGTGATCGGGGACATGATTGCCGCGCGGAGTTAGGGTCAGGGCTTGCAGGGCACCGTGTTTGGATGCGCCTAAACTCCCCACCCCGCTCATCCTGAGCCTGTCGAAGGACGCGCGCCACGCCCGGCCAATGCATGGGCACCACGCACCAGGACCACGACCTGCGCGCGTCCTTCGACAGGCTCAGGATGAGCGGGGGTTTTTGTATAACTGCTAAATCAAGCTCGCTAAAGTCAGGCATAAATCCGGAGCCGCCGTGGGCAATTCGTTCGAATGCCCGAACAACCCGAACACCCCCAACCTCGCTCATCCTGAGCCCGTCGAAGGATGCGCGCCAACGCCAGCCCAACCCGCGGGCGCCACGGGCCAAGACCACGACCTGCGCGCATCCTTCGACGGGCTCAGGATGAGCGGGGTGGGTAAATAAGCCCGCTAGATTGAGCCAGCTAAATCAAGCCCGCTAAATCAAGCTAGCCAAACCCAGGCCTAAACCCGCATCGGCATCAGCACATACAGCGCAGGCGACTTGTCATCCTTGCGGATCAACGTCGGCGCACTGGCATCGGCCAGGTGCAGTTCGACAGTGTCCCCATCGATCTGGCTCAAAATGTCCTTCAGGTAGTTCGCATTGAACCCGATCTCGAACCCAGCCGAATGATAATCCGCCGAAACTTCCTCGGCCGCAGTACCATTGTCCGGGCTCGTCACCGACAGCGTCACCTTGTCCGCATCGACCGCCATCTTCACCGCACGGGTCTTTTCCGTAGCGATCGTGGCCACACGATCCACACCCTCAAAAAACGCACGCGGATCGATCTTCAACAGCTTGTCATTACCCGTTGGGATAACCCGGCTGTAGTCAGGAAACGTCCCGTCGATCAGCTTGCTGGTCAGCACAACGCCATATTCACCACCAAGCGTAAACCGCACTTTGCTGGCCGAAAGCTCGATCAGCACATTGCTGTCCAGCACATCATCGAGCAATTTGCGCAATTCACCCACGCATTTGCGCGGCACGATCACATCGGGCATGCCTTCGCAGCCATCAGGCTTTGCCAAAGTATAGCGCGCCAGGCGGTGCCCATCGGTCGCGGCGGCTTTCAGCACATCATCGCTGACATGGAAAAAGATGCCGTTCAGATAATACCGCGTTTCTTCGGTCGAGATCGCAAACCGCGTGCGGTCGATCAGCTCGGCCAACACTTTGGCGGGCAGTTCGAAGCTCGTCGGCAGGTCGCCTTCGACAATGATCGGGAAATCGTCGCGCGGCAGCGTCGGCAACTGGAACCGGCTGCGTCCGGCCTTGACCACCATCTTGTTGTCGGCGGTTTCAAAGCTGACTTGCGATCCGTCGGGCAATTTGCGCGCGATGTCGAACAGCAGATGCGCCGATACGGTGATCGCGCCAGCCTGTTCGACCGACGCCGCGGGCATCGCCTCGATGATCTGCAGGTCGAGATCGGTCGCGGTCAGCTTGACCGCGCCGGCAGCGCCTGCATCGATCAGCACGTTTGACAGAATCGGAATTGTATTGCGGCGTTCGACGACCGACTGGACATGGGACAGACAGCGCAGCAATGTCGCGCGTTCGATGGTCGCCTTCATTATCGTCTCGATCCCTCGGTCGAGGCCCAACGGTCCGGGCCAAACAAATCCGAGCCGTCCAACCGGGTGCCACACCCCGGGCTGTCCGACACCACATCATGCAGATTCGCGCGTTCAACGGCGCGATTTCGGACCACCTTCCATAACCGCGCCGATACCCTGCGCAAGCGTCATGCACCCTGCGTGTTGCGAAGCTGTGTATAAAACGGGGGGTAAGCGGTTAGCGTTGGTTAATCAACATCGCGCAGCCCGTCGAACATCTTTGACGTTGCCAGAATCCAGGCATCGATCAGGCCCCAGCCGGCCGGCGTAATCCGCGCCGGATCGTGCCCGGCATCGCGCATGCCTTCGGAAACCATCCGCAGATCGCCCTCCGTGACCTTGGTCGCAGGGTTGTTGGTATTGCCCGGCCCGATGTCGAGCGCCTGGTCGATCACGGCAGACGGCAGGTCCAGCTTGACCAGCCGCGTGTCGATCACATCGCGCCCCATCCGCCCGATCACATACAGGTAATAGGCATCGCGCTGCTTGGGCGTCAGGAACTGGTCCTGCGCACACACATCGCTCAGCGCGCGCACTTCATCGAGCGCAGGCTTGCCGCGCTCGTCATCCTGGCTGATCAAGACATCGGCAACCCGCGCATCGAGCCCGGGCGGCGCCGCCTGCAACGCGCAGGCCAGCGCCTCTGGCGGGCGGGCATGCGCGGTCATTGGCATCAGGATAGCCAGCGCAACAAGAAAGCCCCTCCCCTTCAGGGGAGGGGTTGGG
>Ga0302314_10002381_pt1 | contig 34893 bp, 27 predicted proteins | sample III_Palsa_N2_3_FD_200533 | JGI IMG/M metagenome (GOLD analysis project Ga0302314, IMG submission 200533) | Peat permafrost microbial communities from Stordalen Mire near Abisko, Sweden - III_Palsa_N2_3 | ecosystem: Environmental > Terrestrial > Soil > Palsa > Peat permafrost | place: Sweden...
CGCGGATGCGCGACATCGTCAAGCAGGGCCAGCGGTTCGTCCGCCGCGAGGTCACCGACGCCGACGCCCGCCAGGAGCTGGCGGCCGAGCCGTTCAAGCTCGAGCTGATCGACATCAAGGGATCGGCCGGATCCGACGACGAGGCGTCCACCGAAGTGGGCGCGGGCGTGCTGACCATCTACGACAACGTCGACGCGAAGACCGGCGAGCTGCGCTGGAAGGACCTCTGCCGAGGCCCGCACGTGCCGACCACCAGGCAGATCCCCGCGTTCAAGCTGATGCGGAACGCCGGCGCGTACTGGCGCGGGAGCGAGAAGAACCCGCAGCTGCAGCGGATCTACGGCACCGCCTGGGAGTCCCGCGCCGCCCAGGACGACTACCTGAAGCTGCTCGAGGAGGCCGAGCGGCGCGACCACCGCAAGCTCGGGGCGGAGCTCGACCTGTTCTCGTTCCCCGAGGAGATCGGCTCCGGCCTGCCGGTCTTCCACCCCAAGGGCGGGATCATCCGCCGCGAGATGGAGAACTACTCGCGGCTGCGCCACGAGGCGGCGGGCTACTCCTTCGTCAACACCCCGCACATCACCAAGGCGCACCTGTTCGAGACCTCGGGTCACCTGCCGTACTACGCGGACACGATGTTCCCGCCGATGGAGCTCGAGGGCAGCGAGTACTACCTCAAGGCCATGAACTGCCCGATGCACAACCTGGTCTACCGGTCCCGCGGGCGGTCGTACCGGGAGCTGCCGCTGCGGCTGTTCGAGTTCGGCGCCGTCTACCGGTACGAGAAGTCCGGCGTGGTGCACGGGCTGACCCGGGTACGCGGTCTGACCATGGACGACTCGCACATCTACTGCACCAAGGAGCAGATGGAGGGCGAGCTGACCTCGGTCCTCTCCTTCATCCTCGACCTGCTGCGGGACTACGGCCTGGACGACTTCTACCTGGAGCTGTCCACCCGGGGCGACTCGGACAAGTTCATCGGCTCGGACGCGGACTGGGAGTCGGCGACCGAGACCCTCCGCTCGGTCGCCACCGCGTCCGGCCTTGAGCTGGTGCCCGACCCGGGCGGCGCGGCCTTCTACGGGCCGAAGATCTCGGTCCAGGCGCGCGACGCGATCGGCCGGACCTGGCAGATGTCGACCGTCCAGCTGGACTTCAACCAGCCCCGGCGGTTCGGGCTCGAGTACCAGGCCGCCGACGGCAGCCGGCAGGAGCCGGTCATGATCCACCGGGCGCTGTTCGGCTCGATCGAGCGGTTCATGGGCGTGCTCATCGAGCACTACGCCGGCGCGCTGCCGCCGTGGCTGGCCCCGGTCCAGGTGACCGGCATCCCGATCAGCGACGCGCACGTCCCGTACCTGGAGGAGGTCGCGGCCAGGCTGGGCGCCAGGCGGATCCGGGTCGAGATCGACGACAGCAGCGACCGGATGCAGAAGAAGATCCGCAACGCCCAGAAGCAGAAGGTTCCGTTCATGCTGCTGGCGGGCGACGACGACGTGGCCGCGGGCGCCGTCTCCTTCCGCTACCGCAACGGCGCCCAGCGCAACGGCGTCCCGATCGACGAGGCGATCGCCGAGATCGTCGCCGCCGTCGAGACGCACGCCCAGGTCTAGCCGTGGTCTAGCCGCCTGCGGCCGGCGCCGCGGCCGGAATTTTGTATCGGCTTACGGTATATCGGATCCCGATGTATAGTCAGCCGCATGGCGAAACGTGATGCCCGTGAGCCGGCCGACGGGTCGGCGCTGGCCGGGTTCGGGCGGTATGCCGGGCCGGCCACGCTGATCTTGTCCAGTCTGGCCGACGGGCCCAAGCACGGGTACGCGCTGACCAAGGACGTCGAGTCCTTCGCGGGCGTCCGGCTGGCGCCGGGGACGCTGTACGAGGCGCTGGCGCGGCTCGAGTCGCAGGGGATGATCGAGGCGCTCGAAGCCGAGGACCGCCGCCGGCCCTACCGGCTCACGACCGCGGGCGCGACCGCGCTCAAGGCGCACCTGGCCGCGCAGGCCCGGGTCACCGAGGTCGGCCTGCGCCGCCTGGCGGTTAACTGGTCCAGCCCCACCTTGGGCACCGCGTGACCCCGGCTGACGAGCCCGCCGAGGCGGCTTCCGCTGCCGGCGACGCCGAGATGACCTCCGGCGACGGCGACGGCGACGGCGACATCCAGCGGGCTGAGCGCCTGCTCCGCTGGTATCCCGGGTCGTGGCGGGATCGCTATGGGGCCGAGTTCACCGAGCTCCTCATCGCCGACATATCGGAGCGGCCGCGATCGCTGCGGCGCCCCCTTGACGTGATGCGCGGCGGCGTCCGGGCCCGGCTGGCCGACGCCGGCCTGGCCGGCTTCCCGCTGCCCCTCGCGACGGCCGCCAGCGCGGCCACCTCGGCCGGCCCGCTCGAGCACGCCCGCCAGCGCCAGGTCAGCGCCAGCCTCGGCTCGTTCAGCTGCGCACTGGGCGCCTTCCTGGTTCTGGGCTCCGCCCTGTGGTCCCAGTTCCTCATCAACTGGCAGTGGTCGGTGCTGATCCGCACCCTCGACCACCAGCACGGGACGTCGCCGGGCGCCCGCCCCGCGCAGGTCCCTGGCGACGACGCGTTCCTGGCCGTCCTCACCACCTACTCGATGCTGGCGCTGCTCGTCCTCGCCATCCTGGCCGCGCTCCCGGTCCTGGCCGCCGCGGCCGGCCAGATCGCCCGAGGGCGCGAGCCGAGGCTGATCAAGCCGGCCGTCGTGCTGGCCGCCGCGCTGGCGGTCTTGGTCGTCGGCGGCCGGCATTTCGAGAACAACTGGATCGGCACCGGCGGCCACCACGCGCTCATCCCCAGCGGCGTGGCCGCGTTCATCTGGGCGCTGACGCTCTCCATCACCTCGTACTGGGGGCACCCCTCGCTGCTTGTCACCCTGCCCGCCAGCGAGCGGGCCTGGATGGCGCTCAGCCCGTTCGTCCTCGCGATCGCCGTGGCCAGCGCGACGATCCTGGTGCGGCGGGTCCGGCTGCCGCCGCGGGTCGCGGCGTTCGAGGCCCGGCTCGGCCTTCTCGGCTGTATCGCCATGGCGGCCTTCATCGCCTGCTTCGGCGTCTGGCTCACGGAAAGGGTCGGGCTCATGCCGGGGCTGCCAGTCGGGGTCAGCATCGGCGCCACCAATGCGACGATCATCGCGCTGCTGGCGCTCGCGCTGGCGGTGGCGGCGCAGGCGGCCCGGATGGCGGTCCGCGGCCTGCGACGGGCGCGAGCCTGATGGCGCTCGCGTCCCGTCGGCGCTTCCTCGGCTGCGGTCTGGCCGGGGTGGCCGCCGCGGCGGCCGTCGGCCTCGGCGGCGCTGAGCTGATCAGCAGCGGCGACCTGCCGGGCAAGGGCGCGCTCGACACGCTCGACGGTGCGTGCTCGGTGGCAGCTCCCGACCTGGCGCCCTACGCACCGCCCGGCCCGCAGGTCTCCGGCACGTTCTACTCGGCGGCCAGGAACCGCGCCGTCGGCTACACGATCGGCTACCCGCCCCGGCACCGGCCGGGCTCGCAGCTACCCCTGGTAATCATGCTCCACGGCTACGGCGACACCCACGTCAGCGCGCTGTTCGGCCTGACGCCCGCCCGGGCGCTCGCGCTCCGGGTCGGCGGCGCCCCGCTGCCCCCGATGGCGCTGGTGACCGTCGACGGCGGCGCCGGCTACTGGAACCCGCACCCGGGCGACAACCCGCAGGCGATGCTCACCGACGAGGTGATCCCGATGTGCCAGCGCCGCGGCCTCGGCACCGAAAGCCGCAGCGGAGCACGCCGCATCGGCGTCATGGGCGTCTCGATGGGCGGCTACGGCGCCCTGCTGCTGGCGGAGAAGTTCCCTGACCTGATCAGCGCGGCCGCCGCGATCAGCCCGGCCATCTGGACCAGCTACGCGCAGGCGCGGGCGGCCAACGCCGGGGCGTACGCGTCGGCGGCCGACTTCGCGGCCGACGACGCGGTGACCCACGCGGCCGCGCTCGTCCGCGTCCCGGTCCGCGTCGCGGCCGGGTACGGCGACCCGTTCTACCCCGGCGTGCAGGCGCTCACCCGCGCGCTGCCCAAGCGCACCGGGGGCGTGCCCCCCGAGGTGAGCTTCTCCAACGGCTGCCACGACAGCTCGTTCTTCACCGCGCAGGAACCGGCTTCGCTGGCGTTCCTTGCCCGCCACCTGGCGCCCCGGTGAGCTCCCGGGCGGGAGCGCGCCCCCGCCCGGGTCTTCCGGCTGCCCGGGGTAATCCGGCGGGGCGGGGCGAAGCACGGGACCGTTCGAGATGACGGGTTTGAATTTAGTCGGCGTCGCCGAGCAGAGCCTCGGCCTTGTCCTCGGCCTCGAGCTCCCGTTCGGCCGCCGCCTCGGGCGAGGTCGCGCCGTGGCCGACGGCCGAGGCGGCCGCCGCGGCCTGGGTCCGCTCGGCCTCGCCGAGCAGCTTGTGACCGGTGGACAGGATCACGATGCCGAGCAGGATCGCGCCCGCCCCGATGTAGAACGGCACGTGGATGTTGTAGGCGAGGACGAGCCGCCCGGCCGCGTAGGGGGCGAGCCCGCCGCCGATGAACCGGACGAAGCTGTAGGCGGCGGACGCGACCGGCCGCTCGACCGGCGACACGGTCATGACCGCCTGCGTGGTGACCGTGTTGTTCACGCCGCAGACGATGCCGGACGCGATCACGAGAATGATCAGCACCGGCTTGTGCAGCGTCCAGATCGCGATGCCGAGGGTGATGAGCGCGAAGATGAACAGGTTCGCGTACATGGTCCGGGCGATGCCGAGCCGTCGCTGCAGCCACGGCGCGCCGAACACGGCGAACGCGGCGACCATGATGCCCCAGCCGAAGAAGACCAGGCCGAGCTTGATCGGCGACAGCTCCATCGGGAACGGCGCGTAGCCCAGGATCGTGAAGAAGCCCCAGTTGTAGCAGAGCGCCGTCAGCGCCATCGTGAGCAGGCCGCGGTGCCGCAGCGCCTTGAACGGCGCCGACAGGCTGGTCTTGGTCGGGGGCTTCGGGGTCTTGTCGACCAGCACCACGGTGGCGCAGAGCGAGATGGCCATCAGCACCGACACGCCGTAGAACGGCCCGCGCCAGGTGATCTCGCCGAGCGTGCCGCCGACCAGCGGGCCGACCGCGATGCCGAGGCCGAGCGCGGTCTCGTAGAGCACGATCGCGCCCGCGAACCCGCCGCTGGCGGAGGCGACGATGACCGCCAGGGAGGTCGCGATGAACAGCGCGTTGCCGACGCCCCAGCCGGCCCGGAACTCGATGATCTCGCGGATCGAGCCCGACGAGCCCGCGAGCGCGGAGAACGCCACGATCAGCACCAGGCCCGCGATCATCGTCCATTTCGCGCCGATCCGCGATGACACCCAGTTGGTGATCAGCATCGCGACCGCGGTGACGACCAGGTAGCTGGTGAACAGCAGCGTGGTCTCGCTGGGGGAGGCGTGCAGCTGGTTGGAGATCGCGGGCAGGATGGGGTCGACCAGCCCGATGCCCATGAAGGACACGACGCAGGCGAAGGCGACCGCGAACACGGCCTTCGGCTGCTTGAACGGGCTGACGGCCGGAGTGGGGGAGGCTCCGCTCACGTTGATCGTTCTCCTCAGTGCGATGTGCTGCGGGCCGGGTCGTCCGCGCGGGGGACCCCGGCCAGCGCGTCGAGCGCAGGCCTGGCGGCGTCGAGCGCGGCCAGGTGGTCGGGGCTGAGCTGGGCGAGTATGAGCGCGAGGCGGGTGGCGCGGGAATCGCGGCGGTGCGCGAGCGTCGCCCGGCCCTCGTCGGTGATCGTGACAAGCACGACCCGTCCGTCGTCGGGGTCGGACTCCCTGCGCACCTGCCCGGCGTCCTCGAGCCTGCTGATGAGCTGCGTCATCGCCGGCTGGGTGACCCCTTCGCGGGCGGCCAGCGCGGTCAGCCGCTGCGGTCCGAACCGCTCGATCGAGGCCAGCGTGGCGGCGGCGGTCAGCGACAGCCCGCCGGGCTCGGTGAGGGACCGGAACAGCCCCATGATCCGCTCCAGGTCGACCGTGAGCGCGCCCGCGAGCTCGGTGGCGGTCACCGTTCCGACGGTGCTGCCCGAATTTTCCATAAGGAACTTATATCATGTGCTAATGGAAATAGTGAAGACCTCGATGACCCCTCGCCCTGGTGGAAGATCCTTAGCAGAGGTAACGTTGCTGTCGGCCGGGGAAAGCAAGACGGGATCGGAGCGAGCAGAGCCGTGACAGCCATCCAGGGGGATTCCGCCGCGCGGCGCGGGCCCGCCGCCTGGCACCAGATGACGTCGTCCTTCCACCACCGCAACTACCGGCTGTTCTTCTTCGGCCAGCTCGTCTCGGTGATCGGCACCTGGATGCAGACGATCGCCCAGTCGTTCCTCGTCCTCGACCTCACGCACAGCGGAACGCAGCTCGGGCTCACCACCGCCGCGCGCTTCCTCCCGATCCTGATCTTCGGCCAGGCCGGCGGGCTGTTCGCCGACCGCCGGGACAAGCGCCGGATACTGCTCCTCACCCAGACCTCGGCTGGCCTCCTGGCGGCCGTGTTCGCCGTGCTCACCGGCACCCACGAGATCCGGCTGTGGAGCGTCTACCTGCTCGCGATCGCGCTCGGCTTCGTCAACGTCTTCGACAACCCGGCCCGGCAGGCGTTCATCTCCGAGATGGTCCCGCCGGGGGACCTCGCCAACGCGGTGACGCTCAACTCGGTCGCGATGAACATGGCGCGGGTCTTCGGCGCCGCCGTCGGCGGGGTCCTCGCCGCGATCGGCCTGACCCTGTGCTTCGCGCTCAACGCGGTCTCGTTCGGGGCCGTCCTGCTGTCGCTGATGCTGATGAGCACCGCCGCGCTGTACCCGGCCAGGCCGGCGTCGAAGAAGCCGGGGCAGATCCGGGAGGGGATGCGCTACGTCAAGTCGACGCCCGCGCTGCTCATCCCGCTCATCATGATCGCCGTCGTCGGCACCCTGGCCTGGGAGTTCCAGGTGTCGCTGCCGCTGATGGCCAGCCACGTCTTCGGCGGCGGGGCCGGCGCCTACGGGGTGATGGCCTCGGTCATGGGGGTCGGCGCGGTGGCGGGCGGCCTGGTCTCGGCGGCGAGGGCGCGGCCGAGCGGCCGCGCGCTCTGCCTGGCCTCGATCGGCTGGGGGATCGCGATCCTGCTGGCCGCGGTCGCGCCGTCGATGCCGCTCGAGCTGGCGGCTTTGCTGTTCGTCGGGTACGGCTCGATCACGTTCAACTCGATGGCGAAGACGGTGCTGCAGCTCGCCGCCACGCCGGAGATGCGCGGCCGGGTGATGGCGCTGTGGGGCCTGGCCTGGCTCGGCTCGACCCCGATCGGCGGGCCGATCGTCGGCTGGGTCGGCCAGGAGGCGGGCCCCCGCTGGTCGCTCGTGGTCGGCGGGGTGCCCACCCTGCTGTGCGGTCTGCTCGCGCTGCCGGCGCTGGTCACGATCGACCGGCGCCGAAGCGGCCTGTCCCTTGCGCCCGCGGGGATGCCCCGCTTGCTGCCTTCCTTTATCTCGAACGGTCGCGGGGCTTCGTCCGGTCAGCCCATTACCGAGCGTTCGGAGGAGACGAGCGACGCGAATACCACCACCGAGCCGAGGTAATGGCCGGTGGCGTTGTCGAAGGTCCCGCCGCAGGTGACAAGCCTTAGCGACGCGTAATGGGTGGGGCCGTAGATCATTTCCGTCGGGAAATCGACCTTCGCGTATTCGCGTACGCCGGTGACGCGGAAGACGGCCGTCATTCCGTCGGCGAGCGTCACGTCAATATGATCTCCCGGGCGCAGCGCGCCGAGCCGGAAAAAGACGGCCGGGCCCACCTCGCTGTCCACGTGGCCCTCGATGACGGCCGTGCCGATCTCGCCCGGCGTCACCGAGTACTTGTACCAAGCCGCGTCGTCGGCGCTGGTGCTGAGGTTGGGCACCTGCATGGTCCCATCCGGGTTGAGCCCGAGGCGTAGCAGCGGAGACCGCACGCCGATTTCCGGTATGGCGACGGATACCGGGGCCGAGCGCCGCAGCGACGGCTCCCTCGGCGCGGCCGGGCCGACCGTCCCCGCCGCGGCCGCGGCCGGCGACGGCGCGTGCTGCTGGGCGAGGACCGCGACGCCGATGGCGGCCGCGCCGCCGAGCAGCAGCGCCGCCCCGGCCAGTCCGGTCAGCCTGATCCTGGCCCGGCCGGGCAGCGGCGGGGCGGGCGCGAACTGGCTGTCCGGCCACGACATGACCACGCGCAGCCCGCCAATACGCGGCCAGCGGCTCAATGCCGCCCCTTTCTGCCATTCCCCGCGGGCCAAAGGGCGCGCCGGGCTGCCTTCCGAAAGACGTGCTACTCGCGTAGCCTAATGTCCACATGGAAAAGACGCCATTGCCCGCCCGCCGGCCCGATCGCGGACGCCGCTATATATGGCTGTCTATGCGAACGTCCCACCCGTCGGCACCTGGAATTATGCCGGCCGACGGGAACGGCGGCGAGTCGTCTGCCCGTTCGCTCTTTCGCTGGCGGTTCGGATGGCACATGCTCAGATGGGTAGAGCGACGCCATTGTCCTTGTCCGCCGGTCATCCGAGGAGGCTTCATGAAGGTGCGCCTGACTGTGCCCGTCGCGACCCGCCCTGCCCCGATCGGCGCCCAAGGGACCCCGCCCACGCTGACCGGGCCCGCTGTGACCCGGTCGGCTGTGACCCGGTCCGCCGTGACCCGAGCGGTGTTGCTCCGGGTCGGCCGCACGGCTGCGGGCGCCGCTGTCCTCGCGGTCGCGGTCGCCGCCTGTAGCGGCGGATCGCCCTCCTCGGCGCCCTCCGTCTTCACGCCGAGCCCGCACGTCACGACCAGCACCGCCTCCGGCGGGGCGGGACGGACGCCCTCGCCTTCGTCCGGCACCACCGGCAAGAGCTCGGCGACGGACAAGCCCACGTCAAGCGCCAAGGCGACGTCGACCGTCACGGCGACGTCGACCGCGACCGCCACGCCGACCCATCGGCCGACGGCTACCCCGTCCGCGACGAAGAGGGACACGCCGAGGCCCACGCCGACGGTGACGCGCTACGTGACGACCACTCCCACCCAGTACTACCCGGTCGGCGCGCCCCAGACCGGCGGCGGCGGCACGGCCGGCCTGCAGGACGTCACGCTGTTCGGCGCCGGCGGCGCGGCCATCCTGGCCGGCTTCGCCAGCCTCGCCTACCGCAGGCGCCTAGCCCGCAAGCGCCGCGCCGAGGCCGACACCCGCCCCAGCGCCCCCACCCCCACCACCGTCCACTAGCACCCCGGGCGATCCGGCGAGCCTTGCCCGGCCCGCTGTGCCTGCCTGCCCGGCCTGCTCGCTCTCCCCCCGCCAGCGGCATCTTGTTATCAGTTCTGACCATTTTTCCGTCTTCCTATCGATTCTGACCACTTGCATGACCGCTTTGTCCGTTTTGAATGGTCAAAAGTGATACGAAGACGAGGGTGGCCCCCGGCCGTTGGACCTCGTGATACCCTTCGGGGGTACCGTATTCTTGGGGATACGGTGAGCACACGGAGGCGGATATGCACGGGTACACGCCGGACAAGGACAGGTACCTCACGCGCCTGCGCCGGATCGAGGGCCAGGTCCGCGGCCTGCAGAAGATGGTCGACGACGACAAGTACTGCATCGACATCCTGACCCAGGTGTCGGCGGTGACCAGCGCCCTCCAGTCGGTGGCGCTCGGCCTGCTCGAGGACCACCTCGGGCACTGCGTGGCCCAGGCGACGGCCGAGGGCGGCGACGTCGCGGCCGAGAAGGTCCGCGAGGCGTCCGAGGCGATCGCCCGCCTCGTCAAGTCGTAAGCGTGATCAAGACGAGCACCACCGACCTCGTCATCGGCGGCATGACCTGCGCGTCCTGCGCTGCCCGGGTTGAGCGGAAGCTGAACCGGCTCGACGGCGTCACCGCGACCGTCAACTTCGCGACCGAGGCGGCGCGGGTGTCCTTCCCCGAGACGCTGACCGTCGGCGACCTCATCGCGGTGGTCGAACGCACCGGCTACACCGCCGCGCTGCCCGTGCCGCCCGACGCCGGGCGGGATGCGGACACCGCCGCCTCGTCGCGCCGGGAGCTGCGCCTGCGGATGCTCGTCTCGGTGGCGCTCGCCGTTCCCGTCGCGCTGCTCGCGATGGTGCCCGCCCTGCGATTCCCGGGCTGGCAGTGGGCGTCGCTGGCGGCGGCGACGCCGGTCGCGACCTGGGGCGCGTGGCCGTTCCACCGCGCCGCCCTGATCAGCGCGCGGCACGGCGCGGCGACGATGGACACCCTGGTCTCCCTCGGCGTGTCGGCCGCCTACCTGTGGTCGCTGTACGCGCTGTTCCTGGCCGGCGCCGGGACGCACGCCACCTACCTGGAGGTGGCGTCGGGCGTCACCGCCCTGATCCTCGTCGGCCGGTACCTGGAGGCGCGGGCGAAGCGGAGCGCGGGCGCGGCCCTGCGCGCTCTGCTTGACCTCGGCGGCAAGCAGGCGACGGTGCTCAGGGACGGACGCGAGTTCAGCGTTCCCGCCGACCAGCTCCGCGTGGGCGACGACTTCGTCGTCCGCCCGGGGGAGAAGATATCGGCCGACGGCACCGTCATCGGGGGCAGCTCGGCGGTGGACACGTCGATGCTGACCGGGGAACCGGTTCCGGTCGAGGTCGGCCCAGGCGACGCGGTGACCGGCGGCTGCGTGAACGTCGGCGGCCGTCTCCTGGTCCGGGCCACCCGGGTCGGGGCGGATACCGAGCTCGCCCACCTCGCCCGGCTCGTCACCCAGGCGCAGGCGGGCAAGGCGCCCGTGCAGCGCCTGGCGGACCGAGTCAGCGCCGTGTTCGTCCCGGCCGTGCTCGTGATCGCCGCCGCGACGCTGGCCGGCTGGCTCGCGTCGGGAGCGTCGCCGGACGCGGCCTTCACCGCCGCCGTCGCCGTGCTGATCATCGCCTGCCCGTGCGCGATGGGCCTGGCGACCCCGACCGCGATCTTGGTCGGCACCGGACGCGGCGCGCAGCTCGGCATCCTGATCAAGGGCCCCGAGATCCTCGAGAGCACCCGCCGGGTGGACACCGTGGTGCTGGACAAGACCGGCACGATCACGGCCGGCCGGATGACGCTGACCGACGTGGTCACCGCTCCGGGCGTGCTCGAGACGGAACTGCTCCGGCTGGCCGCCGTCGTCGAATCCGCGTCCGAGCACCCGATCGCGGCCGCGATCACCGCGGGCGCGCGCGCTCGCCTCGCCGCCGCCGTCGGCGCCATCGCGCCCCCGTGGACACCCGACGTCCGCGACGTCTCCGACTTCGCCGCCTACCCCGGCCTCGGCGTCTGCGCGGTCGCGGAGGGCCGCGCCGTCCTGATCGGCAAGCGCGCCTGGCTGGCGGACGAGTGGTCGCTGGCCATTGAGCCGGAGCGGCCGGAGCTGGCCGAGCTGGACGAGCGGGCGGACCGGGCCGAGGAGAACGGCCAGACCGCCGTCTTCGTCGCCTGGGACGGTCGGGTTCGCGGCGTGCTCACGGTGGCCGACACGATCAAGCCGACCGCCCGCGCGGCGGTGGCCAGGCTGCGCGACCTGCGCCTGCACCCGGTGCTGCTGACCGGCGACAACGAGCGCGCCGCCCGCGCGGTGGCCGGCCAGGTCGGCATCGACGACGTCATCGCGGGCGTCGACCCGGCCGGCAAGCTCGCCGCCATCAGGGGCCTCCAGGACCAGCACCGCACGGTGGCCATGGTCGGCGACGGGGTGAACGACGCCGCCGCGCTCGCCCAGGCCGACCTGGGTCTCGCGATGGGCACCGGCACCGACGCGGCCATCGAGGCGGCCGACGTGACGCTGGTCGGCGGCGACCCCCGCGCGGTCGCCGACGCGATCGCCCTGTCGAGGAAGACGCTCAGGACCATCAAGGCCAACCTCGGGTGGGCCTTCGGCTACAACGCGGCGGCCATCCCGCTGGCCGCTTCCGGCCTGCTCAACCCCACGATCGCGGCCGCCGCGATGGCGTTCAGCTCGCTGTTCGTGGTCACCAACAGCCTCCGCCTGCGGCGCTTCAACCCCGGTCAGGGCCGGACGTAGCTCCCGGCCGGCCGCCCCTCCCGGCAGCGGCCGGGAGGGGCAACCGGGAGGGGCAACCGGGAGAGGCGACCGTGAGGTGGCTAAGGAGCGCTCGCGAGCGGCGGGTAGGCCTCGCCCGGCTCCTGATCCTCGTCCTGCGCGGAATCGGAATCCTGGGCGGAGTCCTGCGCCGACAGGTCCCTGATGGCCTGGTTGGTCATCTCGATGTTGGCCTCGACGTCGATCTTGAGTCCCTCGGCCATGTCGACCTCGCTGGCGCTCTCGTCGGTGCTCGCCACCAGGTCGTCGATCTTCTCGTCGACCTCGTGCAGGCGCTTGAGCACGTCCTCGCCCCGGCGGGCGGCGTCGGCCTCGCTGAGGACGCGGGCGAGCATCTCGAGCTTGCCGATCCTGCTCTCGACCTGGCTGGTGCCACGGGCGAGGTGGCGTTCCTGGGCCTGGATCTTGGCGTAGACGGCCGGGTGCTGGCGCTCGTAGCCCTTGACGATGTTCTTGATGTTGATGCGGACGTCGGAGATCATCGCCAGCCCCTCGATGATCTTCCACAGGAGCTCGGGGACGTCGGCCGCCACCCGGTCGGCGTCGACCGCCTCGTCCCGCAGCGACTCCGAGCGGTAGATCCGGTTGGCGGCGTCGACCGCCCGCTCCCAGGTGGTTCGCGCCTCCTGGTCCAGGTCGGTGCGCGGGCGGACGTAATGGCGGTGGAAGATCTTCCCGGCGTGGGCGGCGTAGTACTCGCTGAGGTCGCGGGCGGGCGCGAGCGGGATCAGCCCGGCCGCGAACGCGGGGCGGCCGTGCCTGGCCGCCGCCCGGGCCGATCCGGCCAGCAGGCCGAAGCCGGCGCCGATCACCAGCAGGATCGCGAACGTGTCCGGGCCGCGCAGGATCCCGGCCACGATCGACACCACCACGAGGGCCCACGCGGCCGCCGCGAGCTGCCGGGCGGCGGCCAGGGACCGCGGCGGCGCGGGCGCCAGCGGCGGCGGGTCCATGAAGCGGACCAGCTCGGCCGAGGCGAGCACGCCGTAGTCGGGCCCGCCCCGTCGTTCGAGCTCCTGTCTGGCGGCCGGCGGGATCTGCGGGTCGACCACGACCGAGGTCGGGTCGAACGGGTCGCGAGCGCGCGGCGCTGCGCTGCTGCGGGTGGTGAGGCTGCCGTCGAATGCGGGCACGAAACCAGAGCCGGCCTGCGGGTCTTGACGACCGCCAAGGCCGGTGTCGTAGCCGGACATGTCCCTAACATCACCCCTATAGCGAGAACCGACTGGTTCGTCGGTTCACGTGATGCCGTCCCGCAAGGAGGATGTCCAAAAAACACACCGGGCACACCGTGAGGTTCCCGCAACTCCGGCAACAGGAGGGCGCAGGGGGTTCTGGCGGGGGAAGCCGCGACGCGGATTCGCCGCGCCGCACGGCCGTCTAGGCCGCAGAACCCGGCCGGCCCGCGGTGGCTGATTGACCAGATCGTCAATCAGCCGCCGGGGCGCACCGTCAGCGCGACCGGCACGACAATCGCGACGTCACGGTGCTTATCAGCGGAACTGCCCGCGCCCGACCTTCCGCCCGAAAACGAACGTTTCCGTCGGCGTGCTCGGCAGCGTGGTCGTGCCGTCGTGAGCGGTGCCGGCCTCGTTGCTCACCGCCGGGATCGCGAAGTACTGGAAGGTGATGGTCGTCTCGCCGGGTCGCGCGCCCGGGTCCACGTCGAAGATCGAGTAGCCGTAGGCGTCGGTCGGGTTGATCGCCGCCGACCAGGGCGCGTCCTCGACCGAGTCGGCCGAGTTCCGCTTGAACCCGGCCGCCTGCGAGCCGGTGATCGCGTTCCGCTCGGTGATGACCTTCGCCTGCGGCGAGTCGTCGGCCGTGTCAACTCCGTAGGCGTTGGTGGGCCCGTTGGTGCCGCCGCCGCCGAGCACCAGGTACACCGTGCCCTCGGAGGTGTCCCAGGCCGGGGTGCCGTTGTGGGAGTATGGCTCGGTCGTGACCACGGTCGGGCGGCGGGTGTCGACCTTCTCGCCCGCCGTCTGGTCCGGGTTCGGCGAGACGACGGTGCCGAACTCGCCGTCGTCGTAGCCGCGGACCGGGTAGCTCCGCTCGTAGTCGTGCTCATGGCCGTGGAACACCAGGTCGACCTCGTACTTGTCGAATAGCGGCAGCCAGGCCCGGCGGATGCCCAGGTCGGACCCGTTGCCGGCGACCGACGTCGACATCGGGACCTGGTGCATGAAGACCACGATCATGTCGACGGAGGGGTCAAACCGGGCCTCCGCCAGCGTCGCCTCGAGCCACAGCGTCTGCAGGTTCGGTGTGCCGCCTGAGTAGTCGGGCACCAGCGAGTTGTTCTTCGCCTGGAACTCCAGATCGCCGGTGTAGCCGTGGTTGTAGGTGACGGTCCCGTTGGGGATCGTCGCGCCGGACGAGGTGGTCTCGGGCGCGGCGTTCGGGGCCGAGTTGAGGTAGGCGGAGGCGCCGTCCTGGTAGATCACGTCGTCGGCGTCGAGCGAGATGAACTTCACGGTGCCGACCTGGAAGGCGTAGAAGTTGCCCCGGAGCCGGTTGCCGTCCCAGTTGACCAGGCCGTTGTCCGGCAGCAGGAACCGGCTCAGGTAATGGCCGTAGCCGTAGGGGCCGTTCCAGTAGTTCCCCGCCGCCCCCTGCGCCGCGATCCCGCCGGGGGCGTTGCCGCCGACGCCGGCGTGGCTGTCGACGCCGAACTCGGTCTCGTGGTTGCCGAGGGCCGGCATCCAGGGCCGGTTGGCGGCGCTGCGGGCGACGTTGTTGCCGAAGTCCCGCCAGACGCCAGGCGCGTTGTTTATGTCCAGGTTGGCGTAGCACAGGTCGCCGTTGAGGAGGTGGAAGAGCGGCGCGCCCTTGCCGTCGCCCGGGTTCTCAATCGCGGTCACCGCGAACCAGGAGTTGTCGCAGGACTCGTGCCAGATGTTCCCCGACGAGTTCAGGTCCCAGGACGGGGTGGACAGGTCACCGTAGCTGGAGAAGCGGAACTTCGCGCGCCCGTGGGGCGCGGTCTCGAACGAGGAGCCCGCGGTGGACGGCGTCTGCGCCCCGTCGCTGATCTCGTAGTAGTACCGGGTTGACGGCTCCAGGTCGGTCAGCTGGACGTGGTAGAAGTACGTGGTCTGGCCGTTGAGGCCGTCGGTGAAGCTGACCGAGGAGGCGCCGGAGTAGCGCTTGGTCACGTCGAGCGGTGCAGGCTCGGGCAGCTTGAACAGGGTGCCGGGGTTGTGCTTGGTGATCGGTCTGGTCGAGATGGCGAGCGTCGGGGCGGGCTGCGGAACGGTGCCCGGCGCACTCCAGGAGACCGTGACGTCATGGGCCGGGTTGTTGCCCCAAGTCAGCAACAGCTGCTCCGGCGCGGTCGTGGTCGGCAGCGGCAGCGTGGTGGTGGGCGGGCCGCTCGGGGCGGTGGCCGCGAAGGCGCGCGGCGGTCGGAGGGTCGTCCCGGCGAGCGCGGTCACCGCGCCGGCGCCGACGGTCCCGATGATGAACCTGCGCCGGGTGAACCCGGGCTTGCCGGCTGATTCAGCCGCAATCGTCTCGCTCATATCGCGAAACGCTAAACAACACAAGTGAACAAGGCATGGCGGACAGTCAGCGGTTCGCCTGACACGGGGGTAACTCCGATCTGCGGACAGCTTTGACGACACGCGCGGCCAGGGGGTTGCGCCAGACGGCGCGCGAAGGTCAGATGAATGGAAGCGACAGGGAAACGCATACGCCGAGGGCAACGCGAGTCAAGGGAGATACGCGATGAAGACACGAGCTGCGGTCGTCTACGAGCCGGGCAAGCCGATCGAGATCGAGGAACTCGAGCTGGCCGGACCGCCCGGCGACGGCGAGGTGCTGATCAGGTACACCCACGCCGGGCTCTGCCACTCCGACGTGCACATCCAGCACGGCGACCTGCCGGGGCGGCTGCCGATGGTGCTCGGCCATGAAGGCGCGGGGATCGTGGAGGAGGTCGGGCCCGGCGTCACCCGGGTCGCGCCGGGCGACCACGTGGTCTGCTCCTTCATCCCCAACTGCGGCTACTGCCGCTACTGCGCGACCGGACGCCAGTCGATCTGCGACATGGGCGCCACCATCCTCGAGGGTTACCTTCCCGGCGGCAAGTTCCCGCTGCGGGGCCCGCGCGGCGACTACGGCACGATGTGCATGCTCGGCACGTTCAGCCAGTACGGCCTGATCCACCAGAACTCGGCCGTCAAGGTCGACGACGACCTGCCGCTGGAGAAGGCGGTGCTGGTCGGCTGCGGCGTCCCGACCGGGTGGGGATCCGCGGTCAACACCGCCAACGTCGCCCCCGGGGACACCGTCGTGATCTACGGCATCGGCGGCATCGGCATCAACTCGGTCCAGGGCGCGCGGTACGCCGGCGCCAAGTACGTGGTGGCGGTGGACCCGCTCGAGAACAAGCGCGCGAAGGCGCTCGAGCTCGGCGCCACCCACGCGTTCGCCACCGCGGCCGAGGCCCAGGACAAGGTCACCGACCTCACCCGCGGTCAGCTCGCGGACTCGGCCATCATCACCGTCGGCCTGGTCGACGCCGAGGTCGTCGGCAACGCGTTCAACGTGATCGGCAAGGGCGGCACCGTCGTCGTCACCGGCCTGAACAACTTCGAGCTGAACATCCACCTGCCGGCCACGGTCCTGACCCTGTTCCGCAAGACGATCAAGGGCAGCCTGTTCGGCGACTGCAACCCGACCACCGACATCCCCAAGATCCTCGGGCTGTACCAGTCGGGCGACCTCAAGCTGGACGAGATCATCACCAGGACCTACACCCTCGACCAGGTCAACGAGGGCTACGACGACCTGCTCAACGGCGAGAACATCCGCGGGGTCATCATTCACGAGCATTAGAACCCCAACGGGCGTCGGGGAGCCGGCCGTCGGCCGCCGGCTCCTCCGAGGGCTGCCCGCAGGGACCCTTATTGCCCAGCCCACCACCCCGGATGTGGGATCATGGGCGGCATGGATCTTCTCGCCGACCTCGAGGCCCGGGGCCTCGTCCAGGACAGCACTGACCGCGAGGCGCTGCGCGCCCGGATCACGGCCGGCGGGCTTGGTCTCTACTACGGCTGCGACCCCAGCGCGGACTCGCTTCAGGTCGGCAACCTGATCGGCTTGCTCGTGCTGCGCCGGTTCGCCGACGCCGGGCACCGCCCGATCGCCCTCGCGGGCGGCGCGACCGGCATGATCGGCGACCCCGGCGGCCGCTCGACCGAGCGGAACCTGCTCGACGCCGAGACGCTCGCCGCCAACACCGGGCGCATCGCCGACCAGCTCCAGCGCATCTCCCGGGTCGCCCTGGTAAACAACCTCGACTGGACCAAAGAGCTCACCCTGCTCGACTTCCTGCGCGACGTCGGCAAGCACGCGAGCGTGAACCAGATGGTCGCCCGCGAGTCGGTCAAGGCCAGGCTCGAGAGCGAGAACGGCATCTCGTTCACCGAGTTCAGCTACCAGCTCCTGCAGGCCAACGACTACCTCAACCTGTTCAGGAACCACCAGGTCGAGCTGCAGATCGGCGGCTCCGATCAGTGGGGCAACATCCTGGCCGGGGTCGACCTGATCAGGAAGTCCGACAGCGGGCACGTGCACGCCTTCACCTGGCCGCTGCTGCTCCGGTCGGACGGCAAGAAGTTCGGCAAGTCCGAGGACGGCGCGGTCTGGCTGGCGGCCGACCGCACCTCGCCGTACCAGTTCTTCCAGTACTGGATGAACGTGGCCGACGCCGACATCGAGCGGTTCCTGCTCCAGCTGACCCTGCTGCCGGTGGCGGAGTGCCTCGAGCTCGCCGCCGCTCACGCCCAGTCGCCCTACAAGCGCGACGGCCAGCGCCGGCTGGCCCGCGAGATCACCACGCTCGTGCACGGCCCGGAGGCGACCGCCGCCGCCGAGGAGGCGAGCGCGATCCTGTTCGGCGGCTCGCCCGCGGGCGCGTCCGCTCAGGCCCTCGAGTTCCTCGCCTCCGAGGTGCCGACCTCGCCGTTCGCGCCGGGGGTGACGCTGGCGGCCGCGCTGGCCGCGACCCCGCTGGCGTCGTCGCTGTCGGACGCGCGGCGCACCATCGACCAGGGCGCCGCCTCGGTCAACGGCGAGGTGGTCCCGGCCGATCGCCCGCTGGCCGAGTCCGACCTGCTCTACGACCGCTGGATCCTGCTCCGCAAGGGCAAGCGCAACTACCACCTCCTCGCCGCCGCCGCCGCGAGCTGACTCCCGCCCGCGGGATTCCGCAGTTCAAAACCCCGAAAACCGTCATATCGAACGGTCCGTGGTTTTCGCGTCTCCCCGCACCCCGCTCCTGGCTTCGCGGATAGTTCAGGAAATCCGTATGCAACCGGCGGATCGGCTGCCACGTGATTAGGGGTGAACGGCATCGCGCCCTCGCGATCGCCTTGAATAGGGAGACGCCATGAAACTTCCCAGCTGCCCGCCCCGCCGGCCGATCAGCGCGGCCGCGCTCGCCCTGGGGTCCGCCTGGTCCACCTCCGCCGCCAAGGGCGCCGGCGAGTTCTACACGCACTCCTGCGTCCCCACTTGCGCGGAGGGAAAGGTCACGCTCTACCCCGTGAGCGTGTCGGCCTGGCGGGTGCGGTCCGGCGACTACACGCGCTTCAGCTACTCCTTCACGCGTGGCGTCCCGAGCGGGTTCAGCCGCTCCTGGGCCATTGACTACAACGGGCGCCGGTGGTCGGGCAAGGTTGTCTAGCGGGATCCGGATGAGGGCCTGGGAGTTGTTGTGCGGGATCCGGAGGACTTCGACCTGTTCTACACGGGCACGGCGCTGCGGGTGACCAGCTACCTCTACACGGTCACCGGCAGCCGGGCGGAAGCGGAGGACGCGGCCGGTCACCTCGGTCACGGCGCCGGCCCCTACCAGCGGGCCGAGCAGCAAGCCGACGAGCACGGCGGCCACCAGGCCGACCGGCCGCCCGGCCAACACCGGGAGCGCACCCGCCTCGCAGACCGCTCCGGCTTCCACCGCCACGTCCGGCTACGCCGCGCTGGCGGGACAGTGGAAGCAGACCGACGGCGCCGGGGAGGCCCTGTACATCTATCCGGACGGGATGATGGGCATCGGCGAGGCTTCCGGTGCGTACTATTCGCTCTGCGCTGGTCAGATCCAGCCCGCGGTCAACGGCGTCTACCGGTTCACGGCTCCGTGCGGCATTCTCGGCGGGTTCACGTCCGCCGGCGAGACCATCACGGTCGCCGACGGCACGCTGACGGTCCACATCCCCGGCCCGGCCGGCGGCGCCGGCTCCGCGGTCGCGTGGGTCCCGGTGCCGGCGACGGGGGTGGCACCCTCATCCCAGACCGGCAGCCCGCCGCCGCTGTGGCTTGTGGGCACCTGGAGCGAGGGCAACGAGACCTTCAAGGTGGCCTCGACGGGCGCGGTGACCTGGTCATTCACCGGGCAGCAGGGGCAAACCGTCAGCGGGGCAGGCACCGTCGAACCCGTGCCAGGCGGGGGCTCCCGGATCATCACCAGCTTCGGCACGCCACCCGTGGCCGGCGTCTGGCCGATCTTCCACCTGGCAGACGGACAGCTTGCGGTCGTCGGCGGCGCGGGCGCGCAGACCTTCAACCTAACCAGCGCCGGATAGCCGGGGGTGGTTGTCGTTCACGTCGCCCCAGTGACGCAGACGACACACACCCTCACCCGGCCGCCGCCAGCTGACTCGTCTGCTCGACGGACTCGCGCAAGCCGCGGCGATGGAGGTGGAGCAACGGTCCGTTCGGACGAAAAGATTTTGAATGTGCCTGGATCTCACCGCGCGGCGGCGAGCAGGTCGCGCCGATGGCGCTGGCACCAGCGGCGCGCCCGGGCCGCGGCCGGCGCGACCGCGCGCCAGTGGTCGGCGAAGCCCTGGTGGCCCGCCGCGGCCGCGTCGGTGACGATGGCGTAGGTCCAGTCGTGGTTGGCCAGCACCGCCTCGGCCACCAGCCCGCGGTCGGCCCGGGGGAGCCCGCTCGCGGCCAGCAGAATGCGGAACCGCTCGACCGCGCGGCCGCGCCGGCTGTCGTCGACGTCGGCCTCGTCCGCCAGCGGCACCAGCGAGCGCGCGGCGGCGGCGAAGTCCCAGGCGGCGCTGCCCGGCCCGGCCAGGTCGAAGTCGATCAGCGCGACCGCCCGCCCGCCGCGGAACACCAGGTTGGCCGGGTAGACGTCGTTGTGGCTGACCAGGCCGGTGCGGTAGCGGGCCGGGACCGGCCGGGGCCAGTCGTAGCCGGCCGGGTCGAACGACGCCGCCGCCTGATGGTAGCGGCGCAGCAGGTCGGCCACGCTGACCAGGGCGTCGTCGGTGAGGGTGTCGGCCGCCAGCGGCGGGACCGCCGCCCGGCCCTCGATGTAGCTCAGCGTCTCGCCGGCCGATCCGGTCGCGAGCACCCGCGGGGCGCCGTCGAAGCCGACCCGCGCCAGGTGCTCGAGCAGCGCGTGGGTGGCGCGCCAGCAGGGGGCGGCGGGCCTGCGGACGGTGTCGCCGACCCGGACGACCCGGCCGCGGTTGGCGGTCCCGCCGTGCAGGGGCTGGCCGCCGTCGCCCGCCGGGCGCGCCCTAGGTACCTCCGTCGCGCTGGCCCACGCCGCTGAGCAGGGCTCGGGCGAGACTCGTGTGGGTGACAAGGCCATGGACAAGCCCTCCTCGGATCGCGGCCCGCACCGCGTGGCTTTTCGCGGCGTCGTAGGCGACGGCAAGGACGAATGGGATCTCGGTGAACAGCGCGGCCGGCGTCACGATCATCCGGCTGTCGAGCGGGGTGCCGAGCGGCCGGCCGTCGGCGCCGATGAACACCCCGGCCAGCTCCGCGTGGACGCCAAGGGTGGTGAGGGCCGATCGCTCCGCCGCCGTGACCGCGTCGTAAATCGTCGACAGCCCCGGCTCCCACGCGCCGATCGCGACCACCGCGATGGTCACGCTCGGGACGAGCGCGAACGCCTCGGCGATGTCGCCCTGGCGGCGGATCGCGGCCGCCGTCTGCGCGTCGTCGAGCAGCATCGGCGCGTAGAACACGTGGGCGGGCCCCCCGCCGATGCGGGCCACGCTCTTGACCAGGTCGAGCAGGTCCCGGCCGTCGGGCGGCGGCACCGCGCCGGTGAGCTGCACGATCGGGCACGGCGGGAGCTGGGTGAGCGCGGCCGTGAGCCCGCTCAGCGCCCGCGACCAGGACAGGCCGAGCACGTCGGTCGGCCTGATGAGGTCCATCAGCACCTGGCCGACCGCCTCGCCCAGCCGCTGCCGCAGCGGCGACTCGTCGTCGCCGAAGTTGAAGACGAACGCCTGCCGCAGGCCGAAGGCCGAGCAGAGCTCGGCCGACAGCCCCGCGTCGAGGACGCCGCCGGGCAGCCCGATCTCGATCCGGACGAGACCGCTCTCGCGAGCCGAGTCGAGCAGCCGCGCGACCCGGAACCGGCTGATGCCGAGCCGCTCGGCGATGTCGATTTTGGAGACGCCCTCCAGGTAATACTGCCGCGCCACGCGCGCGGCGAGGACAACTTCGGACGGCCGATCAGCCGACAAGCTGGCCATATACGCCTCCGGCCATGCGCTCATTTGAGCGCATATATCTCATAATTGCAGCTTCTATTGACATTGCATAGCGGCGAGTTCACTGTGAAGTCAAGGTTCATATGAGCACATGCCGCTCATATGAGCATACCTGGTGCAGGGTCGGCGGCGCTTCGCGCCAGCACGCCCTCATGCCGTGGAGGTTCATTTATGAGTTCGTCCAGGTCCTCCCTCTTCGCCAAGAGAAAGCTCGCGGCCGCCGGATGCGCGGTCGTACTGGCAACGATGGCCGCCGCCTGTTCAAGCGGCGGCGGTTCAAGCAGCGGCAACGCCGCCGCGACGGGCGGCAGCAGCGGCGACACCGGCACGGTCACCGTCGCCGTGGTGTCCAATCCCCTGGTTACCGGCCAGATGATTCCGCTCACCCAGTCGGTGTTCGAGAAAGACAACCCGGGAATCACCGTCAAATTCGCCACCTACACCGAGGGCGATCTGCGCGCCGCGATCGAAAAGGACGTGAGCACGCACAGCAACTCGTTCAACGTCATCATGATCGGGCCTTACGAGACGCCGCTGTTCGCCAAGAACGGCTGGCTGGTCGACCTGACCAAGCAGTACGTCGCCAGCGACCCGTCCTACGACGCCTCCGACCTGCTGCCGGCGGTCGCCAAGGCGCTGTCCTACAACGGCGACCTGTACGCCGCGCCCTTCTACGGCGAGTCGTCGATGCTCTACTACAACAAGACCCTGCTGTCGGCGGCGGGCATCACCATGCCCGAACACCCGACCTGGACTGAGGTCGCCGCCGACGCGGCCAAGCTGAACAAGCCGGGCAGCCAAGCGGGGATCTGCCTGCGCGGACTGGCCGGCTGGGGCGACAACATGGCCGCCCTGGACACGGTGATCAACACGTACGGCGGCGAGTGGTACAACAACAGCTGGCAGGCCCAGCTCGACTCGCCTGCGGACACGGCCGCCATTAACTTCTACGTGAACCTGATCAAGGCCGACGGCGAGTCCGGCGCGTCCAACGACAGCTTCAACCAGCTGCTGACGCTGTACGGCCAGGGCAAGTGCGCGATGTGGTACGACTCCACGGTGGCGGCGACCTCGCTCGCGACCACCTACCCGTCGGTCTACGCGAACACCGGCTACGCGTTCGCGCCGGTCGACAAGACCACCTCCTCCGGCTGGCTCTGGTCCTGGTCGCTGGGCATCCCGCAGGGCGTCAGCGACCAGGGCGCGGCCTGGAAGTGGCTCTCCTGGGCCACCTCCAAGCAGTACGACAGCCTCGTCGCGTCGAAGTACGGCTGGTCGGCGGTGCCTCCGGGCAGCAGGACGTCGCTCTACAGCAACCCCAGCTACCTGAAGGCGGCGGCGCCGTTCGCCAACATCACCCTGCAGTCCATCGACGGCACCGACCCCAACCATCCGACGCTGAACCCGGTGCCCTACGTCGGCGTCCAGTACGTCGACATCCCGCAGTTCGAGACCCTCGGGCTGTCGGTCGGCCAGCAGATCGCCGGTGCGATCGCCGGCACGGAATCAGTGAGCCAGGCGATATCGGCCGCCCAGTCCGACGCCTCGGCCTACACGCCGTCCGAGCTGTCCGGCTGACGCGGGGACTGTCAAGGACATGGCCGTTCTCGAGGACGTCACCTCGCCCCCCGCGGCCGGGCTCCGGCCGCGGGGGGTGGGCCAGCGCGAGAAATGGCAGCGGCGCCTGCCCCTGCTGCCCGCGCTGATCTACGTCATTGTCGTCACGCAGGTTCCGTTCATCGTGACGCTCTACTACAGCTTCCAGAACTACTTCTGGAACCAGCCCGGCGGCGCGACCTGGGCCGGGGTCTCCAACTACAAGGAGGTCTTCACCGACCCCAACTTCCGCAGCGCCCTCTGGCGGTCGGTGACGATGACCGCGCTCGCGGTGATCTTCGCGATGGCGCTCGGGATCGCGCTCGCGGTGCTGCTCGACAAGAAGTTCATCGGCCGCGGCGTGGTCCGCACGCTGATCATCACGCCGTTCCTCGTCATGCCGGCCGCGGCCGCGCTGATCTGGGCGGGCCCGATGCTCGACCCGAACTTCGGGCTGCTCAACTACCTGCTCGAGCCGTTCGGCGTCAACCACGTCGCGTGGCTGACGACGCACGCCTACGGGTCGGTGATCGTCGTCATGGTCTGGCAGTGGACGCCGTTCATGACGCTGATCGTGCTGGCCGGCCTGCAGGGCCAGGCGCAGGACGCGCTCGAGGCGGCCCGGGTCGACGGCGCCAACGCCTGGGCCATCTTCCGCGAGCTCACCCTGCCGCACCTGCGCCCCTACATCGAGCTCGGCATCCTGCTCGGCTCGATCTACCTGGTCAACGTCTTCGATCAGGTGCGGCTGATGACCAACGGCGGGCCGGGCACCTCGACCACGACGCTGCCCTTCTACATCTACCAGAAGGTGAATTACGCCTTCGATATCGGCGGATCGGCCGCCGCGGGCGTGGTCACCGTGGTGCTGACGATCATCGTCGCCAGCTTCGCGCTGCGGCTGTTCGCCCGGGTCTTCCAGTTCGAGGAGGCGCAATGACGGCCGTAACCGCGACCGACGCGACCGACGGGACCGACGCGCGGGCGCCCGTCCGGGCGCCCAGGCGCAGCCGCCGGGTCCGCGAGATCACCGGGCTGGCGGGCTGGACGGTGCTCGGCTGGGTGGTGGGCATCGCCTTCTTCCTGCCGATCCTGTGGATGTTCCTGACCGCGTTCAAGCCGGAGGCCTCGGCCGAGACGTGGCCGCCGAAGTTCACGTTCAGCCCCACGCTGGCCGAGTTCCGGCTCGTCTTCAACGGGTCCACCCCGGTCGGGCCGTTCATCGAGCACTCGGCCGTCGCCACCGTCGGCTCCACCGTCGTGGTGCTCGTGCTGGCGCTGCCCGCCGCGTACGCGCTGTCCATCCGCCCGGTCGGCAAGTGGCGCGACTCGCTGTTCTTCTTCATCTCCACCAAGATGCTGCCGATCGTCGCCGCGATCGGCCCGCTCTACGTGATCGCGCTGAAGACGCACCTGCTTGACAGCATCTGGCTGCTGATCATCCTCTACGCGGCGATGAACCTGCCGCTCGCGATCTGGATGATCCGCTCGTTCATGCTCGAGGTGCCGACCGAGATGCTCGAGGCGGCCAGGCTCGACGGCGCGGGCCGCTTCCGGGAGATCACCGAGGTCATCATGCCGGTGGTCTCACCGGGCCTGGTCTCGACCGCGCTGATCTGCATCATCTTCGCCTGGAACGAGCTGTTCCTGGCGCTCAACCTCACGGTCACGAACGCGGCCACGATGCCGATGTTCCTGATCAGCTCCGTGCCCCAGGAAGGCCTGTACATCGCCCACCTCTCGGCGGCGGCCACGGTCGCCTCGGTCCCGGTGATCCTCGTCGGCTGGGTCGCGCAGCGCTCCCTGGTCCGAGGCCTCTCGATGGGCGCGATCAAGTGAGTTCACACCATCTGTCCGAACGGGCCGTTGCTTCGAGGAGGTCCTGCCATGGCCGGAGTTAGGTATGTAGGCGCGAGCCGGGTGTACGCCAAGGGCGCCAAGCCCGCGGTCGACATGCTCGACCTCGACATCACCGACGGCGAGTTCATGGTGCTGGTCGGCCCGTCCGGCTCGGGCAAGACCACCGCTCTGCGGATGCTGGCCGGGCTCGAGCCGCTCGACGGCGGCCGGATCGAGATCGCCGGGCGCGACGTCAGCGACGTGCAGCCGAAGGACAGGGACATCGCGATGGTGTTCCAGAACTACGCCCTGTACCCGAGCAAGACCGTCGCCGAGAACATGGGCTTCGCGCTGAAGATGCAGCATGTCCCCAGGCCCGAGCGCGACCGGCGGGTGCACGAGGCGGCCCGCATCCTCGACCTGGACGAGGGCCTCCTCGACCGCAAGCCGAAGGCGCTCTCCGGCGGCCAGCGGCAGCGCGTCGCGATGGGCCGGGCCATCGTCAGGGAGCCGAAGGTGTTCCTGATGGACGAGCCGCTGTCCAACCTCGACGCCAAGCTCCGGGTGCAGACCAGGAGCCAGATCGCCGAGCTCCAGCGCCGCCTGGGCGTCACCACCGTCTACGTGACCCACGACCAGGTGGAGGCGATGACGATGGGGCATCGGGTGGCCGTGCTCAGCGGGGGCACGCTGCAGCAGTGCGCCTCGCCGCGCGAGCTCTACGACAACCCGGTCAACCAGTTCGTGGCCGGCTTCATCGGCTCGCCGGCCATGAACCTGCAGACCGCGCCGCTGACCGACGGCGGCGCCAGGCTCGCGGGCGCGGTCGTCCCGCTCGCGCCGGCGGTGCGCCAGGCGGCGGACCGGGAGAAGCTGACCGAGATCGTGCTCGGCATCCGGCCCGAGCAGATGCACCTGACCGACGCCGGCGGTGCGGCCACGGGTCCGCCCGCGGGCGGTGCGGCCACCGGTCCGGCCCCGGCCGGCGCCGACCCCGGCAGCGCGGTGCTGCTCGGCGACGTCGTCCTGGTAGAGGAGCTCGGCGCGGACGCGCTGCTCCACGTGCGGCTGGCCGACGGCGGCGGCGCCGTGGTGGCCAGGGCCGAGGGCCGCAAGCCGCCGGCCCCGGGCCAGCGGGTCGCCTTCCGCGTCCAGTCGGCCGACGTCCTCGCCTTCAACCCGGCTACCGGCGCGCGGCTGGCGGGCTAAGCCTCATCCCTGCTCTTTGATCTGACGATTGATGGAGGACCCATGCGGGCCATTGTGCTCGACCGTCCCGGCAGCTTCCGGGTGGCAGAGGTACCAGATCCCACGCCAGGACCAGGCCAGGTCGTCGTCAAGGTGGATGCCTGCGGGATCTGCGGCACGGACCTGCACATCATGGACGGCGAGTTCCCGCCGACCCCGTACCCGATCACGCCCGGCCACGAGTTCGCGGGGACGATCGCGGCCGTCGGCGCCGACGTCACGATGGACCTGCCGGTGGGCGCCCCGGTGGCGGTCGACCCGTCGATCTACTGCGGGCACTGCCGGCGCTGCCGGGCCGGCCGGGGCAACCTGTGCGAGAACTGGGCGGCCATCGGCGACACCATAGACGGCGCGTTCGCCGAGTACGTGGCGGTCCCCGCGGCCAACGCGTACCGCCTCCCGGCGGGCTTCGACGGGCAGGCCGCCGCGATGGTGGAGCCGCTGGCCTGCGCGGTGCACGGACTGCGGCGGCTCGGGCCGGTGTTCGGCGACTCGGTGGTGCTGACCGGGGCCGGGACGATGGGGCTGCTGCTGCTCCAGCTGCTGGTGCACGCGGGGGCCGGCGCGGTCACCGTCGTGGACCGGGTGCCCGACCGGCTCGAGGTCGCCAGCAAGCTCGGGGCGTCCCGGGTCGTCGGCGACATCGGCCAGCTCGCGGGCGAGCGGTTCGAGATCGCGGTCGACGCGACCGGCGTGCCGGCCGTGCTCCAGGCGGTCTCCGACCTGCTCGACCGGGGCGGCCGGCTGCTCGTCTTCGGCGTGTCGCCGGCCGAGGCCGCGCTCAGCGTCTCGCCGTTCCGCGTCTACAACGACGAGATCACCGTCACCGGGTCGATGGCCATCCTGCTCAGCTTCGCCCCGGCCGTCGAGCTGATGACCAGCGGGGCGGTCGACCCCCGGCTGCTGCTGAGCAAGCCGCTGCCGCTCGAGGAGTTCGGCGAGGCGCTGCGCCGGGTGCGGGCCGGCCAGGGCATCAAATGGCACATCCGCCCCTCCTGACCGCCGAGAACGGTCGCCGGCGCCGCCGACGGTGGCCGAGGTCGGCCGTTTCCTGGGATAGTGGATCGTTGTGTACACCGGGATGTAGACAACGATCCATTATCTTCACTGTCCACTCGGGCGGAGGCGCTGCCGGTGATCGTCGTCGCGGGTGAGGTGCTGGTCGACCTGGTCGTGCGGGCCGATGGCGTGGCCGACGCGCGGCTGGGCGGCGGCCCCTACAACACCGCGCGGACCCTGGCCAGGCTGGGCGCGGCGACCACGTTCTTCGGCGGGCTGGCCGACGATCGCCTCGGGCGCCTGCTCCGCGGCGCCCTGGAGACCGAGGGCGTCGTCATCGGCGTCCCCGGCCCGTCCCCCGCGCCGACCACGCTCGCGCTCGTCGACCTCGACCAGGCGGGCGTCGCCAGCTACGCCTTCTACCTGACCGGCACCGCCGCAGCGGACCTGGACTACCCGCCGCTCGCCGCGGCCTTCGCCGCGATCCTCGCCGAAGCGCGCACCACGACCGCCGCCGACCCGGCTGCCACCGCCCCGGCGGCCGTCGGCCCGTCCGCCGGCGACCCGACTGGGGTCCGCGCGGTCGGCCCCGGCGCGCGCGCCGCAGGCGCCGACGAGGCGGTCGCCGTCCACGTCGGCGCCCTCGGCCTGGTCATGGAGCCGATCGGCTCGGCCGTCGAGCGGCTGGTGCTGGCCGACGTGCCGTCGGACGCCTTCGTGATGCTCGACCCCAACTGCCGCCCCGGCGCCATCGCCGACCGGGCGGCCTACCTGGGGCGCATCGGGCGCATCGCGGCCAGGGCGGACGTGGTCAAGGCGAGCGTGGAAGATCTCGCCTACCTCTACCCCGGCTCGTCGCCGGCCGAGGCGGCCGAGCTGCTGCTCGCCGCCGGGCCGGCGCTGGTCCTCGTCACCGACGGCCCCCGCCCGGCCAGGGCGTTCCTGTCCGGCGCGGTACTGGCAGTCGACGTCCCCGCCGTTGACGTGGTGGACACGATCGGCGCCGGCGACGCCTTCGGCGGCGGCTTCCTCGCCTGGTGGTCGGCCAACGGCCTGACCCGGGCCGACCTGGAACAGCCGCGCCTGGTCCTGGCCGCCGTCCAGGTCGCATCGGCAGCGGCCGCCGCGACGTGCACCCGCCCGGGCGCCGACCCCCCAACCCTCGCCGACCTAATCGCCGCGCGCGCATGGCCGGCCCCCGGCCCCCGCCACTAAAAGCCGGGCTCGCGCGAGGGTGTCAGGCGGGGATCTCGGAGTAGTGCGAGGCGTCGCCCTTGCGCACCACGGCCGTGTCGCCGCTGATGCCGACGGGGACGGGGCCCGCCACTGTGATCCGGTGCAGCAGCCGGGGCTCGTCGTCGTAGTCGGCGACGGCGTAGTGCTGCGTGGCCCGGTTGTCCCAGATCGCGATGTCACCGTCGCGCCACGTCCATCGGACCGTGTTCTCAAGCCGGGTGACGTGCCGCTGCAGGAGCGTGAAGAGCTCGTTGAAGTCAACCGAGGACAGCCCGGTGAAGGACCTGACGAAGTGGCCGAGCAGCAGCGTCGGCTCGCCGGTCTCCGGGTGGATGCGAACGACTGGGTGCTCGGTCTCGAATTCCATGTGCCGGAACTGGTCCCGGTAGTCCTGCTCCTTGACGTCAACGCCGCCGATCTGCACTCGCTCGGCCGCGTAGTCGAACAGGTTGGTGTGCACCGCCCGGAGGTTGTTGACCATCGCCTTGAGCGCCGGGTGGAGGCGGGTGTAGGCAGCCGCGGTGTTCGCCCAGACCGTGGTGCCGCCGTAGGGCGGCAGCACCAGCGCGCGCAGCACGCTGATCGCGGGCACCCGGTCCACGAACGTCACGTCGGTGTGCCAGGAGTTGGCCTTCTGCTGCTCGGAGTCGATCGGCAGGATCGCCACGCCGTCGCCGCTGACCGTCGGGTGCGGCTTGGTCAGCGGGCCGAACAGGCTGGCGAAGGCGCGCTGGTCGTCGTCGGTGAGGCCCTGCTGGTCGCGCAGGAACACGACCTTGTGTCTGAGCAGGGCGGTACGCAGCTCTGCGAACGCGGCCGGGTCCACGTCGCCGTTCGCGCGAACCCCCTCGACGACGGCGCCGATCACTCCGCTGACCTTGCGGACGGCGATGTGCTGGTACTCGTCGGCGGGGGATCCGGAGAGTGTCACGTGATCCTGGAGCTGGGTCATTCTGGTCCCTTCGTGCGTTCGTTCCTCCCAGCCTCACATCGACACTTGCCGATAGTCAAGTATTCAGACTCATTTGATCGGAAATGCTAGGCCTTCGGGAAGGCGGACGGTGCCATGTCCATGGCGCCCATCGGCTGTCCGTTGAAGGCGATGTTGTGGTGGACGTGCAGCCACCAGTTCCACACGGCCAGGTGCGGTGATCCGGTCACCTCGCCCAGCATGTTGCCGTCGGTCTCGGTCCAGATGATGTTCTCGGTGTTCGTGGTGCTGTTGTAGTTGCAGAACATCCGGCCGGCGGCCTGGCTGGCCGCGTTCAGCTTGCCCGTTTCCAGCTGCTGGATCGAATACGCCCCGGTGTGCAGGCCGAAGTGGTTCCAGGAGATCTCGGCGCCGTTCTGCGGCGGGGCCGACGCCCCGCAGTCTTGCGTGTTGACCACGAAACGCCCGTTGTTCGCCTGCTTGATGGCTGCCTCGTAGGCCTGGTAGAGGGCGTCGGGCGAGCTGTAATTCTGGAAGAACGCCTCGGTGATCCCCGGATACGGGTTGGCGCACTTGGCCGACACCGCGCTGGCGAACGTGCAGCTCTTCGGCGGCAGGTACCCGGTCGTCCAGACGGTCGAGTTCAGCAGGGTCAGTGCCTGGCTGAGGGTCTTCGGCGGTGTCGCGGGCAGCGTGGGAGGCGTGAGCGCCGGGCCGGTCGCCGGCGTGCGCACCGCGGCCGCGGCCGATCCCGTCGCCGCCGACGAGCCGGAGTCGGCCTGGCCGGGAAAGCCGAGCCACGAGCCCAGCGTGATCCCGATGCCCGCCGTGAGCGCGAACGCCAGCGCGAGCAGCAGCACCGGCAGCCTGCGATCGCCCCGGTCGCGAGCGGGCCGCCGTCCGCCCGCCCGTCCGCCGTGATCGCCGTGATCGCCGTGATCGCCGGACCCGTCAAGACCACCGGACCGGACAACCCCACCGGACCCGGCAAAGCCGCCGGAACCGACACGGCCACCGGAACCGACAGGACCGTCTGGGCCGTCAGGATCCCCCGCGCCGCCCGCGCCGCCCGGCCCGCCCGGCCCCCCCGGCCCGCCCGGCCCGCCCGGCCCGCCCAGGCCGGGGAAACCGCCGGACGGCGGGCCGCTGGGCAGATACGGCGGCGACCATTCGGGGACGGGCGCGAGTTCCGGCACCGGCGGCAGGTTGTCATGCGGCAGCGCGGTGGGCCGCGCGACGGTCGTGGTCATGACCCGCAGGCCGGTCTGCACGTCGTGCGCGCGGTGCGGATCGTGCGCGACCTCCTGGTAGTCGGCCGCCGGCGGCGCCGGGCGAAGTACCCGCCGCGAAAATCCGCCCGGCGGGGTCGCCGCCGTCGGGGGGTCGGCGACGCCGAGCGCCTGCCGTGCCGCCCCCACGAATTCCCGGCAGTTCTCGTACCGGTCGCCCGGCTGTTTGGCCAGAACCCGGGTGAACACCTCGTCGATGGCGGGCGGCAGGTCGGGACGGAGCAGTGTGAGCCGGGTCGCCGGTTCCTCGACATGGGCCCAGATGATCGCCGCGTCGAGGTCCTTCTCGAACGGCACCCGGCCGGTCAGGCACTCGTAGAGCACGCAGCCGAGGGAGTACTGGTCGGCCATGCCGAGCACGGAGAGGCCGCGGATCTGCTCGGGCGCGATGTAGTCGATGGTGCCGAGGAACGCCCCGGTCGAGGTCGGGCCGGTGCGCCCGATGGCCGGCTTCGTGATCCCGAAGTCCGCCAGGTACAGGTGGTCGGGATCGGAGTCGTCGTTGCCCCGCTCCGCCAGCAGGTTGCCCGGCTTGACGTCACGGTGCACCAGCCCGCGCCGGTGCGCGGCGTCAAGCGCGCGCGCCGCCTGGCTGAGCAGGAAGATCGCGGTATCCGGGAGCAGCCGCCCGCGCTTGGAGATCATCTGTCGCAGGTCGGTGCCCGAGACGCACCGCATCGCGATGTACAGCAGTCCGTCGGTCGACCCCATGTCGTGAATGGGGATGACGTGCGGGTGGTTCATCGCGGCCGCGATCCTCGACTCCTCGAGGAAGCGGGTGCGGAAGGCGTCGTCGGTCGCGAGTTCCGGTGCCAGCACCTTGAGCGCGATCACGTTGCCAAGTCGGGGGTTCTCGGCCTGGTAGACGGTGCTCATGCCGCCCCGGCCGAGGACCGCCCGCAACCGGTACCCGGCGAACTCGTCGCCCACCAGCGGCAGCTCGGGCATGTCAGACTCCTATCCGCCTGTCTCCCTAGATTTCACACTAAGTGAACAATAGATTGCATTGGGTAGTCAATAGGAAGATTGCCGGCATTGCCCGACCTGTAACGCTAGCCTCCTGCTGTGCCCATATAGACGACGGTGAACGGATGTGAGGCCCGTTATTGATCCCCGTGTTTCCCTGTTTTCCAGCGCGAGCGGGCGATCGCATGTAACCGTTGGTAGCGAGATGGACACGGTAAGATCACTAAACGGGGGCGGAGTGATCACATGAACGGGACGCGCAGGCACATATCACGGGCCTCGGCCGGCCCGACGGACGCGGAGCGGACGCCGCGCCGGACACCGCGCCGGACCGCGCCCGGCCGGCGCCGTTCGCTGCTCGGGGCGATCGCCGGCGTCGGCAATCCGGCGAGGAGGCTGAGCCTGACGGCGCTGGCGGCGGGCGCGGTGGCCGCCACCGCGATCGCCGCGGCCGTCGCCGCCTCGGGATCGCCGGACACCGCGCCGGGCACCGCCCGGCTGACCGGAGAGATCGGGCCGGACAACGCCGCCTCATCACCCAGCCTGGCCTGGGCGTACGCCGCCCCGGCGGCGATCGGCGGCGGGCACGCGGTGGTCACGCAGCTGCCGCCAGCAGACACGCCGCTGGTGCTCACCGCCGCGGATCACAAGGACTGCCCGGCCGCAGCCGTCGCCTGCGTCGACCTGGCCCGCCACATCACCTGGCTGCAGTCCGGCGGCAAGATCAGCTTCGGCCCGGTCAGGATGGAGCCGGGCAAGCCCGGGTCGGGACCGCACGCGACCCCGACCGGCACCTTCCAGGTCCAGTGGAAGGCGGGCCCGAACCTCGTCAGCAACATCTACAACGAGCCGATGCCGTGGGCCGTCTTCTTCGCCCCCGGCGGAGTCGCCTTCCACGGCGGCAGCCTGACCCAGTGGTCCCACGGCTGCGTGCACCTCACGGTCGCCAACGCCCACTACTACAACGAGCACCTCCCGATCGGCGCCGAAGTAGTCGTCTTCTAGCCATCCGCCCCCGAGGCCTCCGGCGCCGTCATCGGGATGCGCCGGTGGGCGGCCCACTCGGCCAGCTGGTCGGCGAAGTGCGGGCTAGCCGGATCGCCGGACGCGCCGCCCGGGATCACAAAGCTGGCCGTCCGGCCGTCGGCGAGGTCCACCACCTGCCGGTAGACCGACAGGCTGGTGACGGTGAACGGGGCGCCCGCCCGCCAGCCGTACCCGGCCGCCTGGAGGGTGTCGGCGTCGCCGCCCATCGGCACGCCGGGGAGCCGGCCGGGGCCGCCCTGGGCCGCGCCCAGCGGATGCACCGGGACCGCCTGGTGGGCGTCCCCCCACCGCCACTGCCGGGGGTCCCGCCCGCCGAGCCTGACGGCCGCCGCCCACGCCGAGGCGAGCGCGGCCGGGACCGCGGCGAGCACCCGGCGATCCCGATCGCCCGCCGCCCCCGCCCCCGCCCCCGCCCCCGGTGCGGAGTCCGCGGGCCCGAGGCCGTCATCGGGCGCGGTCGGCATTCCGAGCAGCTCCCACGTGTCGGCGGCGAGCCACCGCCTGACCAGGGATATCGTCGGCGCGAGCACGCCCGACGCGACCCAGTCCCAGGTGTCGGGGCCGAGGATCGGACGGTACAGCTCGGCCGCGAGCGCCCGGACGAAGCAGGCGTACAGCAGCGCCGCCGCCGACTCCGCCGCGAGGTCCCCGTCGAACCCGGCCAGCAGCGACCGCGCCGCCTCGGCATCCGGGGAGCTCTCGAACGGCCCGAGCGAGCCGAGCACCCGCCCCCATCCCCGGGCGGCGACGGAGACCGTGTCCGCCTGCATCCCGGCCAGCGCGTCCACCGTCACAGCGGCCTGGCCGTCAAGCAGCGACCGCAGCCGCTCGGCCCGGAACGGCTGCGCGAACGTGTACGACAGATAGGGCGCGTCGCCGTCGACGATGGCGTTGTTGGCGGTCATCACGTACCCGGCCGAGGGATCGACCGAGCGCGGCAGCTCGCCGAACGGCACCGGTGACGTCCACTCGCACTTACCGTCCCAGCCGGCCACCGGCAGCCGCCGGCCGCCCTCCGACGACCGCGCCGGCACCTCGCCGCGGCACTGGTAGGCAACCTGCCCGGCGACGTCGGCGCAGACCAGGTTGTTGACCGGATCGACCCAGCCGGCCTGCGCGTCGCACAGCTGCGCGACCGAGCCCGCCGTCAGCATCGGGAACATGCACTCGAACCCGCTGTTGGCCCGGTAGGTCCCGGTCCACTTGAGCGCCAGCGCGATTCCCGAGTCGGGCGACCCGTGCACGATCGGCCCGTGCCTGGTCGCCCACGCCCGCACCGTCACCGGCGACCCGCCGCGCACCTCGATCCGCTCCTGCCGCAGCTCGGCCGGCGCCCACCCGTCCTCGGTCAGGTACCGCGGGCCGGAGAACCGTTCCAGGTAGAGGTCCTGCGAGTCGGCGTCCGCGTGGGTGATCGCCCAGCCGACCGACCCGTTGAAGCCGAAGTGCGGGAACCCGGGCAGCCCGGGGAACGTCGCGCCGGCCACGTCGAAGTCCGGGCACGACACCCGGCACTGCCAGTACACGTTCGGGGTGTCGAGCGCCCGATGCGAGTCGTTGCAGATCACCGCCCCGCCGTGCGCGGTCTGGCGGCCGCTGACCGCCCACGCGTTCGACCCCGGCTCGACCTCGGCCAGGAACCCCAGGTGCCCGACGACATCGCCCAGCGCGTCGTCGAGCAGCCGGGACACCGGGGCCGACAGCCGGCCGCCCGGCGGCACCGCCAGCGGCGACCCGAGCGGCGGACGCGTCTCCAGCCGGGCGAAGGCCGACGGCCCGATGCGCGCGAGCAGCACCGCGTTGGCGAGCTTGTGCTGCCACTGGCCCATCAGCACATGCCGGACCAGGAACGCGGCGACCGAGTGCCACGCCTGCCACGGCTCGACCGGGTACCGCCCCGGCAGCGGCCGCGCTCCGTCCGCGATCGCGGCGTTGACCCCGCTCGCGTACGCCTCGAACGCCGTCCGCGCGGTCGCGGACATCACCGCGACGTCCCGCTGGGCGGCCGCGGCCAGCCCGAGCCGGCGCGCCAGCACGTCCCCGCCGACCGCCCCGACCCCGGCGATCTCGGCCCACCGCCCGCAGGCCCGGCGCCGGTCGTAGTCAAGCTG
>Ga0302314_10002382_pt1 | contig 34884 bp, 27 predicted proteins | sample III_Palsa_N2_3_FD_200533 | JGI IMG/M metagenome (GOLD analysis project Ga0302314, IMG submission 200533) | Peat permafrost microbial communities from Stordalen Mire near Abisko, Sweden - III_Palsa_N2_3 | ecosystem: Environmental > Terrestrial > Soil > Palsa > Peat permafrost | place: Sweden...
GGGTCGTTTTGCGTTCAGCCGGAACGGGCTCTACGGCAGATTGCGCACGATAGTGAAGATGGCTGCGGTGGCCATCGTCATGTAGATCGCAACCGGCGGCGTCTGAGGCCAGCGAAGAGGCCTGCGCTGCAAAAAACGCCAATAGCAGACGACGCCGTAGCCGGCTGCAAATGGCAGCATCAGCGTGACCAGCGCGTTGAAGTGGAGAGCCTGACTCACGTCGCCATGCAGCAGGGCCGCGAGCGCGCGCGTTCCTCCGCAGCCCGGACACTCAAGATGAAGAATGGAATAGATGGGGCACTCCGGATAGAAGCTGCTCTGTGCCGGAGGAAAGCGCCGCAGCACAACAACTGTGGCAGCGATCGCCGCAAGGGGCGCAGCCGCACGCAGTGTTGTTGCGATGCGGCTGCGGACCCGCGGAATCATCGAACGGCGTTCCGGTAGCGAAGGGCTTCTTTGATCTCGTTGAGACGGTTCAGCTTGTATTGAAAGTAAAGGCCGCCGAAGAAGAAGGTCATCACGGCGCTCAGGCGAAGGCCAAGTGGCTCCGGCCCGTTGAAGTGCTGCTCCAGCGTATCGCGCAGGCTAAAGCGGGCGATGAGTCGGGCAACGAACGCAACGAGCCCCAGCAGACCGCCTATAACGCTCTGATGAGGCGGGCGGTGCTGCACGATGGAGACGGCCATCCCCCACGACCCACCGAACTGCAGTACGGTCAGCACGGTAGCCACGATGTAGTACATAAAGGCTTTGCTGGTGGGTTCGACGCGTCTGGCCCAGGAGGCAATGATCAGATTCCAGACAAGAACAAAAAGGCGGCAGGTCAGAAAGCCCAGCAGCAGCTCAAGGCCCCAGTTGAGGTTCGGCGCGTCGGGGTACAGAGTGCCGGACGCTGCGGGGTATCCGGCGGGCGGCGCGTAGACCGGGGCGGCGACGGCAGGACCGCCGAGAATCTGAGCGACGGGCAGCCAGTCGGTCATCTCTTCGCTTTTGGCGAGGTCGGTCGGCAGAACGTTGCCCGACGCGACATACCGCTGCAGGTCCTCAAGCGTGTAGGGCCCGTACATCTGTCCGTTGCGTGAAACCTGATAGGTCATGAATAACTCCTCTCGCTCCAGGACTGTCGCGTTATCTGTAAACCGATGAAATCATGGACGGTGCATTCTGCACAATCAGATTCGGCGAGGGGGAAATTTGGAAGATTGCCGGAGAGTGAGAGGGAGGAAGAGCGGGGCGGGTTGTTTCTGATAGTAAATAGTTTCCAATTCATGTCTCGACGCTGTATAACGCTGTTGCGTCCTGTTTGTCATATTTGCAGCAGAGAGAGTGGAACGATGCGGTGTGTAGGCCGTTGGACAGGAATTGTAACGATCGGGCTAAGTGTTGCGGCTGTGCAGACTGCGAGATCGCAGGAGATGCCGCGTCTGGTGCAGGAACAGGAACGAGCCACATTGATGGTCGATGGGAGACCATTTTTTCTGCTCGGCGCTCAGGTGGACAACTCCAGCGGCTGGCCGGACCGGCTGCAGAGAGTATGGGCCGCCGCGGAGAAGATGCGGCTGAATACGCTTGAGGTGCCCGTGTATTGGGAACAGATGGAGCCGGAGCGGGGGCGCTTCGACTTTACTGTCGTCGATGCGATGCTGCAGCAGGCGCGCGAACACCATGTGCATCTGGTGCTGTTGTGGTTTGGCACATGGAAGAACGGAAAAATGCACTATGCGCCGCAGTGGGTAAAGTCCGACACCGCGACCTATCCGCGGATGATGACGAAGGATGGTACGCCAATCGATGTATTGAGTCCGAATGCACCGGCAAACCTTGCGGCGGATCGCGACGCGTTCGTCGCTCTGATGCATCATCTGCGCGAGGCAGACCCGCAGCACACCGTTGTAATGATGCAGGTGGAAAACGAGTCGGGATCGCTTGGAAGCGTGCGCGATTTTGGCGCGACCGCGGAGAAAGAGTTTGAAGGGCAGGTGCCGGCAGAGCTGCTGCACGGACTGAAGAAAAGCAACACAGGAACCTGGAAGCAGGTCTTTGGCGATGATGCTGATGAGACCTTCGCTGCATGGTCTGTGGCTCGATACATCGGTCAGATCGCCGCAGCAGGAAAGAAAGAGCTTCCGTTGCCGATGTATGTCAACAACTGGCTGAAAAGTCCGCGCGCGTATCCGGTCTCAACTATTCCCGGAGTGGACTATCCGAGCGGCGGTCCAACCATCAACATGATGGCGGTATGGAAGGCGGCAGCGCCCGCGCTCGATCTGCTTGCGCCCGATATCTACGTTCCAAACAGTGAGCGTTACCGCATGGTCATGCAGGAGTTCCACCGTCCGGACAATCCGTTGATGATTCCGGAGAGCCTTGGATTCGAGCCATTCCCAGGGGCGAGCGGGTATGCACGCTATCTTTATTACGCGCTGGGCGAAGGGGCGATCGGATTTGCAAACTTCGGTCTGGACCGCATTCATGTGGATGCTCCCCTGGATGCGGAGTCCGCCTCGCAGGTGGAGGGCTTTCGGCTGCTGGGTTCGTTTGACCGTGAACTCGCTACGCTGGCCTTCGCCGGCAAGGTGAAGACAGCCGTGGAGGAGCCCGGCATCTCGCAAAAAGAACTGGAGTTTGGAAGCTGGCGCGCCGTCGTCTCTTTCCCTCCATCGTATGACCCTCCGGCTGCGCCAGTCTCAACGACCTCGGACACGACAGGGTTGCATGCGGGCCGTGTGGTCGTGGCCGCCCTGGGTCCTGATGAATTTCTGGTGGCTGGTATCGACTGCAGAGTTCAGTTTGCCCTGCCGGTGCATGCGAACGGAAAACAGGGACAACTGCTTCGCGTGGAAGAGGGTCGTTATGACGGAACGACCTGGACTCCCCTGCGTTTATGGAACGGCGACGAGACGGATTATGGCCTGAACTTTGGCGGCCGAGGATCATTGTTGCGAGTCAGATTAGGGAGCTTTTAGGGATGAAGAAATTTGTAGCAATTGTAAGTACGTTATTATCGATGGGAGCTTCAGCCCAGCAGCCATGGCAGAAGTTGCAGATGCCGGCCGCGTCGCAGGTCGCGTCGGTGTGGAAGAATACGCCGCCGGAGTATGGTCCGGAGCCTTATTACGGCCTGGGCGGAGCGATGGACGAGACGGTCATCGCCCGCGACCTGGATACCCTGCAATCGCTCGGCTTCAAAGCGGTCACCGTGCAGGCAGGAGTGGATATGCCTTATCCCTACCTGTCGGACGGGTACTTTAAACTGTTCCGCACGTTTGTCGAAGAGGCGAAGAAGCGGAATATGCGCGTATGGATCGTCGACGATGCCGGGTATCCGAGCGGATTTGCAGGGGGTAAGTTTACCGAACTCAAACCGGAGCTGCGCATGCAGGCGCTGGTGGCAGCGCAAAAGATTCCGGCTAACGGTGGCGATGTCGTGAAGCAGGCAGTGGGGCCGAATGTAGTGGCCGTGACCGCCGTAAATTCAGAAAACAGCACGACTGTTCCCATACCGATTACAAAAGGGCAGATTACATGGACCGCACCGGAAGGGAAGTGGCAGGTGCTGGTCGTCGAGCATCAGTTCAAAACTTCTCCGACGCGTTCGGACACGAATCCAAAGCGCGTGAAGGATGGATCGCAATCGCTGGAGGACTATCTCGATCCGGCAGCGACGATGCAGTTCCTCGCGTTCACGCATGAGCAGTACAAGCGAACGATGGGCGACGAATTCGGCAGGACCATCATGGGATTTCGTGGTGATGAGCCGGACTATTCGATCAGCGGCGTGCCGTGGACTCCTGCCCTGTTCGATCGGTTTCAGGCCCTGAAGGGGTACGACGTCCGGCCCTTTGTCGCCAGCTTCTTTCAGTCCGGAATGACGGATGAGCAGAGGCGCGCGAAGGCCGATTACTGGGATGTCTTCTCGCAGATGTTTCGCGACGGCTTCTTCAAAGTGCAGGGCGACTGGTGCGCGGCGAATCATCTGGAGTACCAGGTACACCTGAACCATGAAGAGATGGAGATGCAGCTCGTGCATAGTGAGGGCGAGTTCTTTCGCGCGATGAAGTACGTTCAGGTGCCGGGGATCGATACGATCTGGCATCAGATCTACCCGGACACCATCTCGGATTTCCCGCGGCTGGCCTCGTCCGTCTCGCACGTATACGGAAAGCCGCGCGCCTTTACCGAGAGCTTCGCGGCATACCGTCCGCTGCCGAATGTCGAGCAGGCTCGCTACATCCTCAACGAGCAGTTCGTGCGGGGAATCAACCAGGTGGAGGTGATGTACTTTCCCTCCACAAGCAAAGGAGTCAGGCCCGCGCCATCGTTTATGGGCGAAGCCGGATTCCCTGAATTGATGCAGTACACGCAGCGCATGAGCTATCTCATGGCGATGGGCAGGCCCGCGGCTTCTGTGGCGCTCTATCTGCCGTCGAGTTCCATGTGGATGGGTGACGCGGCGTCGGATGCTGCTTTTGTGGCCGCCGAACAGATGCTGTCTGAGCGGCAGATCGACTTCGATATCGTCAGCGAAGACGCGCTGGCGAAAGACCTTATCGCAGGGCACGGCACCTTCGAGACGTTGAGCGGAAATCGATTCGTGACCGTTGTGCTCCCGAGCACCTCGCTGCTCTCACAAGACGCTGTCAATCGGCTTCACGCCTTCGCAGACGGCGGTGGCCGTGTTCTCTTTATCGGCCGCGCTCCTTCACTGATTGCAGGCAAAACGATCCTGGACGCGCGTCCTGCCACTCCCGCGGATTTCTCCTGGGCTTCGATCGTTGCTGGTGAGCTTCCGCCCACACCAACACCGCCAGCGCAGCCGCCCACTTCGCCGCCGACGCCTCAGGTAGTTCCTGCTTCCATTGCTCAGGCTGTCAGCGCTGCGATCCCCGAACCGGATGTGAAGCTCGATTCACCCGACACTGCCCTGCGATCCATGAGGCGACGGCTCAAAGACGCGGACGTCTATCTGTTCTTCAACGAGGGGGCGCAGGCTTCGTCCCACGTAGTGACGCTGCGAAGCGCAGGCAGACAGGCGGAGGTCTGGGACCCGCAGACTACGGCAATCACACCTCTCAAGGCCCGAGCCGCCAAGGGGTCAATGAAGATAGAGCTTGCGTTGAAGCCTTATGAGACGCGGGTTGTCGTGATCCGTTAACGAGAAGAAGCCAGCCTGGAGTCGCTGGCTTCTTCTCAAAGTGATGGTGCGTTAAGAAGCTAAATGGTCTTTCCATCGGCGCTGGGCAATTGGGTATCAGGCGCAGCGCGGCTTAGCAGAATGCGAAGGTCAGTAACCTTATCGAGATGAAACGCCGGAACTCCGCTCGGAGCCGTGACCGCGATAAAGTCCGCGCGGTTGACGTCTTCGAGAAAAAAGCTCGGACGCGGATCCGGACTCGCAGACGCAACCTCGATGTGGCTCATCTCCAGATTGCGAATGTGGCGAAGAAAAAATCCCTGCGCAGGCATCGGTCCGAACATGCCGGGATCGGGATATTTGTTCTCGAACTCCGGCGGTCGAATTGCGAGCGACTCCTGTGCGGCTCCGCCAACATGCTCCTGGTAGATGTTCGAAAGTTTGATGTCTTTGATCGCGTAGTCGGGGATGCCGCTGAGGATGGAGCAGAGTCTCGATCCGGCGTTGTAGCTCACCAGGTTATTGATGAGAATGCGCTGCATCGTCCCGACTTTGGTGCTCTCCTTCGGCCCGCGCAGACGTGAGCCAAGCCGCAGGAAGATGGGTGCGCTGAAGATGCCGCGCATCGTGATGTTGCTGATGGTGATGTCCTCGCAGAGTGCGCCATCCTCGCTCTCAAGCGCCAGCCCATCGCACTCTTCGAAGACGCAGTTAGAGATCGTGATATTCCTGAAGCCGCCATTCGACTCCGTACCGCACTTGATGCGGCCGGTATGAGGAACGCGCTCCTCCGGGGCGAACTTTTTGAAGGTGCCATCGAGAATTGTGCCAAGCTGATAGTTGCCCGTGACGTAACAGTTCGTGATGGTTACATTTTCCGTCGGACGGTTATATCCAAGAGCGTAGCTGCTCTTCGGGCAGATGCCATCGTCCCATGGAGAGTTCACCGTGCAGTTGGAGACGTGGACGTTTCTGCAGCAGTCGATGTCCATGCCATCGCGGTCGGTGTCGATCTTCAGGTTGTCGATGGTGAGGTTATCGACTCCTGTGAGCAGCAGGCCGAAGTGGCCGCCTTTGAGGATCGAGAAGTCGCGAAAGATCACGTTGCGGCAGTTCTTAAGAGCGATAGCCTTGTTGCCGACGCCGGCCTGCTCTGCTTTGTAGATGGGATAGTTGCCGCGAGCCGCGCGGGTGGCTCCAAAGCTGAGACCCTTGCCGTAGATCAGGCCAGGGCCGGTGATGCTGATGTCGTTGAGATCCTCGCCCCACAGCAGCGAGTTGTGCCAGTGATTATGGCCATAGTCCTGATAGGCATCCCACGCAGTGTTTGGTTCGGCCGCGTCGTAGGTGCCGCCGTTGTAGCCGGTGGTCGCGCCTGGCAGAGGTGAGTCCGCGGCGAGTATAGTCGCGCCCTGCGACAGATACAGCGAGACGTGACTCTTCAAATGGATGGAGAAGCAGAGCCACGTTCCGGCTGGAAAGAAGACTGTTCCGCCCCCTGCTGCGGCCGCTGCTTCAATTGCTTTGTTGATGGCTGGCGTGTCGACGGTCTTGCCGTCGCCCTTCGCGCCGTAGGTGCGGATGTCGAAGTTGCTCTGTTCTGCGGGGGAAGAAGATTTTGCGGAGGCGGCGTAGGCGACCGGCACGGTGGTGACTGCGGCGGCAGCCAGTCCCATGCTGCCAAGGCGGAGAAGTTCGCGGCGGGCGGAGTTGAAGGAGTCCATAGAAACGCAATGCTAGCAGACGCGATATATGGATTGAAAGTATTTCTACTGAGAACCTTAAACTCTCCCGCCGCAAAGACCACAAAGACTAAAAGTGATACGTAAGGTCTCCAGCGACGATGAACTGAGTCTTCTTTGTCCCCAGGTCGTACGCAGGAAGGTCATACGAGTGCTCCAGACGAATCTCCGGACGGAACAGAATCGTGCTGCCGATCCAGCGGCCGTAGCTGATCAGATGCTCGGAGTATTTTGTGGCATAGCCTGTGCGCTGACCCTTGATATCGTCGACGAACTCGTTGCGAATGGAAAGATAGTTCTTATGGTTGAACTCCTTCTCAACGTAGTTGACGACGGCGACCTCAGGGGCAAAGCAGGTCTTCTCTCCATACGAGCAGAAGGCTCCATTGGCCCCAATCTCAGGCTTGATCGGATTGACCACATTGCCTCCGATGTTCGGCACATCGCGCTCGTACATGTACCAGGTCTCCGTATCGGTGTGCCAGGAGGCGTTGATCTTGTGGTAAAAGGTCTCGTAATAGCTCTGCACGTTGTTGTAGGCGTATTTGCCGTCATTGAGGGAGTTGACACAGGTATAGAGCGCGTTGTCGCCTTTGTGCCACGTATAGTCCACGCAGACCGTAGCCGTCGGCTTCACATCTTTGGTCCACGGAGCGACGTCGTTGCCGCCGGAGAAACCACCCTGGACCAGCCAGTGATCCGACAGCTTGATGCTCGCGACGATGCCCGTCTGTGTGTAAGGGTCGATGGTATACAGCAGTGAGTGCGAGTAGGTGTAGTTGTTTGGTGCAAGCTGGGCTTCGATATCCGGCAGCGAGATGTAACGGCCCATGCGGATGTTCATGCCTTTCGCGACATGCGGAATGTAAAGGTCGAAGTAGAACATGACCGGGTCGTAGCCGTACTCATGGTCGCGAGCCAGCAGCTGCTGCGAGAAGATGCCTTTGGATGTGGTGTAGCGATAGTCCTGTCCCCAGAGCTGAGCGAAACGGAAGCCCCAGTCGACATGTTCGGTCTGGACAGAATTGGGCAGACGCTCGATGTAGAGAACCTCCTGATCCGGAATGATGCGATTTGGATTGTAGTAATACGCCGCCGGCGAATTGGCTCCATCGCCCTTGTTCGAGGTGCTGACGTTGAAGCCGCCGTTCAGCCAGCCATAGACCTTGATGCGGCCGCGATTCTGGTTGATAGCCTGCATCAGCATGTACGACTGCGTATCGGGCGCACCGATAACAGGCGTGCCACCCACACTGTAGTCGCTGCTGGGAAAGGGCGGGGAGTCGAGCGGCGCAGGAAAGCCACGCCGGACAGGGTCAGCTCCCGCAGCCTGCGTAGGTGTCCAGTCCTCTTTATAGGTATCGGCAAGACGGAGGAAGAAAGATCTGGATGCTTCCAGCTCAGAGCTCGCAGAAGCGAGCGACGCGGCCTGTGTTGCGGAAGGCGCGGACACGTCCTGAGACAGAGCCAGTGGCGTGGCAAGACCGACAGTGAAAACAATGGAGATAAAAGAGCCAAAATAAGAATTGCGCATGAGAATGGACCGCCTCCTTATCGAGCGGCATATCCCTATGAAATGCTTTTTGGCATAAAGAACCGATAAGTAACTAATAAAGAAAGCATAAAGAGGCTTATGATTCGTCGTCGCCTGTCGGACGAAAACGATAGCCGATCCACGGTTCGGTGATGATGTAACGCGGCTCCTCCGAAAGTTCAATCTTCTTGCGCAACTGTCCGATATTCACGCGCAGATATTCTGGCTGATCCGCATTGCTGCCCCACACCGCATGCAGGAGGGTGCGGTGCGTAAGGACCTGTCCGGCGTGCTGCGCGAAGCAGACCAGCAGATCGAACTGCTTCGGCGTCAGGTGCGTATCCTGATCGCGTATCGTGACGCGGTGTTGCGGTATATCGATGACGAAGTCGCCAAGCGCAATGATCTGCTGCGTGTCTTTGGTGCTAATGGTGCTGCGGCGAAGCTGTGCGCGGACGCGGGCATTCAGCTCCTGAATGCTGAAAGGCTTGGTCACGTAGTCATCCGCGCCGGCATCGAGCGCTTCGATCTTCATAAGATCCTGGTTGCGGACCGACAGCACAAGAATGGGAATATCGGAGATAGCCCGAATCTCCCGGCACAATTCGACGCCGTTCATTTCCGGCATGGAGACATCGGTGATCACAAGATCGGGCTTCCATTCGTGTACCGCCGTCATCCCCTCCACGCCGTTGGCAGCAAGGCGAACCAGATAGCCCTGCGTCGAAAGCGCAGTACGCAGCACCCTCGTAATCTGGGGTTCGTCATCGACGATGAGTATCTTTGCCTGCTGCTCGCGTGCAATCTGTTTCATTCCCGCTCCGGGTGTTGTGTGACGATGTGTACATCCACGTTCGGCGATTCCTTCAGGAAATGCTGAATCGCCCAATAGTAAAGGTATTTGCGAAACCCATGAACCGCGGTGCGGCCAAAAACAACATGGGTAATCCGCTTCTCGCGCACGAAGTTTGCGGCCGTGTGCGCGACGCTCTTGCCTTTGATGGTAAAAATCTGTGCATCGAGATTCCGCGCGAACTGCATGTTCGCGGCAAGCGTGGCCTTCTCTTCCTCGGCCAGGTCTTCATCGGTATCGACGTGCAGAATGAAGAGTTCGCCCCCGACCCCTTCGGCCACCCGAGCGCCGCGGGCAATCAGCATCTGCGAGGAGCTGTTCGAGCTGATGCAGACGGCCACACGTTCCCGCACCGCCCAATGCGCTTCAATCTGCTTCGAATCCATGTAGGCGGTCAGCGTGCGGTCGACTGCCTTGGTCACGTGTTGCAGCGCCAGTTCGCGGAGAGCGATCAGATTTCCGCGGCGAAAGAAGTTGGAGAGAGCTTTTTCCGCGCGATCGACGCCGTAGATATCGCCGCGCCGCATACGGGTCTGCAGCGCCTCCGGCGTCAGATCGGCCATCACGATCTCATCGGCGCGCTGCACCATCCAGTCCGGCACCGTCTCGCGAATCTGAATGCCGGTGACGCTCTGCACGGTAGGTGCGACGCTCTCGATGTGCTGCACATTCATCGTCGCCAGCACGTCGATATTGGCGGCCAGTACGTCGAGCACGTCCTCATAGCGCTTGCGATGCTTACTGCCTTCGATGTTGGTATGGGCGAGCTCGTCGATCAGCACGATCTGCGGCCGCCGCGCAAGAATGCCGTCGAGATTCATCTCCTCGAAGACCACGCCTTTGTATTCAATCCGCTGCCGGGGAATCTGCTCCAGCTGCTCGGCAAGCTCTGCGGTGCGCGGCCGCCCATGCGTCTCGACGACGCCGATGACAATATCCTCTCCGCGCTGATGACGACGGATCGCCTCGCTGAGCATGTTATACGTCTTGCCAACGCCGGGAGCATAGCCGAGAAAGAGCTTGAAAGTGCCGCGCGTCTTCTCTGGCGCGACCTTCTCCAGCCATTCTTCCGGACTCTTTGCGCCGGGATTCGATGTATCGCGACTGGACATAGAGCTAATATAGGTGAGTGCAACGGAAGCTAAAACGTAGTATTGTGCGCTACAGCATATCCACGGCAACTGCCGCTGCTATTGTAGCTGTCTATTTCCGCTGGCTGCATGTCAATGAGACGACGGTGGCGCTGACCTTCCTAGTCGGCATCCTTGTGGTGGCTGCGAACTGGGGCCTTCGCCACTCGATTTACCTGTCGATTCTGTCGGCGCTCGCCTTCAACTTTTTCTTTCTTCCCCCCGTCATGACCTTCACTATCGGGGACGGACGCAACTGGGTTGCCCTCTTTGCCTTTCTTGCGACCAGCATCGTCGCGAGCCAGCTTGCGGAACGAGCCCGTCGGGAGGCGAAGATCTCACGCCGTCGTCAGCGCGAGGCCGAACGGCTCTACGAGTTCAGCCAGCAGATGCTCGTGACGGGCAACGTCATCGACCTGCTCAATGTGCTGCCGCAGATGATCGCCGCCACCTTCAATCTCGCCGGCGCTGCCGTGTATCTGCGTGAAAAAGATCGCATCTACCGGTCGAGCCCGAACTACATGGACGTGACTGCGGCAGAGCTGCGCGACGCGGCGTTTACGCGAGACCATCGCCGCGACGAAGAGCGCGGCGTAACGCTGATTCCAATCCTGCTGGGTACGCGGCCGATCGGCGCGGTCGGAATCACCGGCGATGGCACCTCGCCGGAGGCGCTCGACGCAGTCTGCGGACTCGCTGCCATTGCCATCGAGCGCGCCGGAGCCGTGGAAACACTGACGCGCGTGCAGGCAGCTCGCGAGAGTGAGCGCTTGCGTAACGCCCTGCTTGACTCCGTAGCACACGAGCTGCGAACCCCGTTGACCTCGATCACCGCCGCCATCACCAGCCTCCAGACCAATCCTCTGCTCGACGCCGAGCAACGCACCGAGATGATGCAGGTAATCGAAGAAGAGGCTGCTCGTCTCGACCGGCTCGTTGGCCAGGCGATGGAGATGGCAGAGCTGGACGCTCACGAAATCCATCTCGATCTGCATATGCATTCCATCCGCGAGGCCGTCGACCTGGCTCTTGAAGCGGTGCAGTCGCAGTTGAAGACGCATCCCGTCGACCTTCGTCTCCCCGACACGCTCCCTCTGATCGTGATGGACCTTGAGCGCATCGCGAAGGTGCTGCAGCATCTGCTGGAAAACGCCGCGAAGTATTCGGAGGAGGGCTCCCCCATCTTCATCAGCGCTGAGGTTGCGCGCGGTCAGCTCATCACGAGCGTTGCCGATCGTGGTGCCGGCGTCGACGATTTCGAGCGGATGATGATCTTCGACAAGTTTTACCGCGGCCAGGGCCAGCGCTATCGGGTGCATGGAACAGGCATGGGCCTTGCCATCGCCAGAGCTATCGTCGAAGCGCACGGCGGCTCGATCGACGTTACCAGCCAGCCTGCACAGGGGTCCGTCTTTTCGTTCTATCTCCCCCTGCAGCAGTCAGGCCGATAACTCTAGAGCTTCGGCAACTGGGTCACGTCCCATCCACCACCAAGCGCCTTGACCAAAAGCACGCTCGCATCCATCTGCCGGCGCATGATGTCGATATCGTTGCGCTCGTTCAGCAAAGCAGTCGTCTGCGCTGTGACGACCTGCAGATAGGTATCGAGACCGCCGACATAGCGGTTGTTGAAGATCTGCTCCGCCGACTGCGCGGCCAGGGTGGCCTTGTGCTGATGCTCGGCCTCCTGGTTGAGAACGCGCAGAGCGACCAGGTTGTCTTCGACCTGTTGAAACGCAGTCAGCGTCGTCTGCCTGTAGTTGGCGACGGTCTCGTCGTAGCTGGCGTTGGCCTGCTCGGAGAGCGAGCTCCTGCGTCCTGCATCGAAGATCGTCTCCGACAGCGTCGGCCCAATCGACCACAGGAAGCTGGCCGGGTTGAAGAGATTTGCAAAGGTCGATCCTTCAAAGCCCATCTCTCCGCTCAGCGACAGTGTGGGATAAAACGCGGCTCGTGCAATGCCAATGCGGTCGTTCGCTTCGGCGACTCGGCGCTCGGCCGCGGCGATATCGGGGCGGCGTTCAAGTAGCTCGGAAGGAAGTCCTGGTGGAACTGCCGGCGGGAGCGTATTCAGAGGGGCATTCGCAAGAGTGAACGACGCGGGCGGCTTTCCAAGAAGCACCGCGATGGCGTGCTCGAACTGCGCGCGTTGCAGCGTGATGTCGTGTGCCTGCACCCTTGCGGCTTCAAGCTGCGTCTCGGCCTGGTCTACGTCGGACTTGTTGGAGATGCCGCCTTCGAAGCGATTGCTCGTGATGTCGTAAGCCTCCTCGTAGCTCTGCACGGTGTCGTTCAGCAGCTTCTCTTCGGCGTCCGCGCTGCGTGCCTCGAAGTAGTCGACTGCCAGCTCCGCCTGCAGACTGAGCATGGCGGTCTGACGGTCTGCGGCGCTCGCCTGTGCCTCTTCCCGCGCAGCGCTTACCTGGCGACGAATTTTTCCCCACACATCGATTTCGTAGTTCAGATCGGCAGGAAGCTGAATCGCGCTTTGGCCATTGCCGTTCACATAAGCGGGACTGAAGTAGGGCTGATTTGACGACTCCCTCACTCCACCGGCAAAGGGCGCAACCCCGACCGTCGGATAGAGCGAAGCGCGGTTGAAGCGGACCAGGGCGCGTGCCTCGCGGAAGCGTGCGTCCGCAGCTTTCAGGTCCTGGTTGTTGGCGGCAATCTGCGGCTCCAGTGCATTGAGTTCGGCGTCGCCGAAGACCGTCCACCACTCGCCGCGCTGCACCGCATCGGAGGGCTGGGCGACATGCCAGCCGGGGCTCTCCTTGTACGCGTCCGGGTTGGCTTCCTTAAATCCAGGAGCCATAGGTGCTGTTGGCTTCACATACTTCGGCCCCACCATGCAACCGGTAAGCACGAGCAAACCAACGCCGGCAATCGCGGAAGGGCAGCGCATCATTGACCCCCCGCTTTCTTCTGCGTTTGTGCCGCCGACCCGTCGGTGTGCGTCGCGACGTGCACCTCCTGGCCGTTCGCCAGCGAGTCGGAGGGATCAAGAATGACAGCATCCGCCGCCGTCAGTCCTGACGAAATCTCCACCGTCGCACCCTCGTCCTTGCCGATCGTCACCGGCACAAGCTGCACCAGGCCATCGCGTACTACGCCAACCTGCAGGCCCTGCGCGCGGAACAGCAGGGTATTCGATGGAATCACCAGGTTCGACGCACGCTCTGGCACCTTGAAGTGAACGAACACATACGCGCCCGGCAGCAGTTCGCCTTTGGGGTTGTCGATATCGACCTCAACATTCAACGTGCGGGTCGCTAAATCGATTGCGTTTGAGTTGCGTGCAACCGTGCCTACAAAGGACTTGTCGGGGTATTCGTCCAGCGTCAGGTTCGCCTTATCCCCTTCCTTGATCGAAGTGGAATAGACCTCCGGAACCGAAACGAACACGCGAATCTTCTGAATCGACGCAAGATGGAACAGCTCCTGCGGCCTCGTATTCTCGCCTGCCTGGATCAGCGCGCCAATGTCGATATTGCGCGCCGTGACAATCCCGTCGAAAGGGGCGTACACCTTCTCAAACGATTGCAACTGCTCCAGCCTGCGTACGTTCGCCATCGAGGCGTCCACCGCGGCCTTCTTTGCAGCTGCGTCGCTCACCGCAACGTCGGTCTCCTGCTTCGAGACGGAGTTCGTCTTCAGCAGATTCTGGTACCGCGCCGAAGTCGTATTCGCCAGGTCCAGATTCGCCTGTGAGCTCTTCAGATCGGCCTGCGCCACCTGAAGCTGCTGATCCAGCTCCGGTGTCTCAATGGTCGCCATCAACTGTCCCTTGCGAACGCGCGCGCCGATGTCGAAGTACCAGTTCTTCAGATAGCCGCTTGTCCGGGCATAGATCGGCGTCTCGACATACGCCTGAGTGTTGCCGGGCAGCGCCAGCCCCGACCCAGGCGTTGAGATCGTCGGATGGATCACGCTCACCGTCGGAATCGCTTCAGCCTTCGTGTCCGTCGCCAGCGTGCTCTCCGTGTTCCGGCGCGCGATGATCCCGAAGATGACAACCAGAGCCACAATCACTGCAACGACCAGCATGCCGATCCACGTACCCCTCGTCAGGCCGCTCTGTTCGGGCTCCGGAGAACCCTCTGAGCGTTCGTGCGGAGGTACAGTCACATCCTCGTTCATTCCTGGCCCCACCTTGGTTTCGCTCGTCATACGTTCTCCTTCAGTGCTCATAACTTCTAGGCTCCGGCCGTCTGATGCTGATCGGTGTTATCACTTGCAGCTTTGCTCTTTTTATCCGCGCCGTGCAGCAGCGCGAAGACGGCAGGAACGAAGATGAGGGTTGCGATGGTCGCGCAGCTCAGGCCGCCGATCACCGCGCGGCCCAGTGGAGCATTTTGTTCTCCACCTTCGCCGGCTCCCAGCGCCATCGGGATCATACCGATGATCATCGCCAGCGCCGTCATCATGACCGGCCTGAACCGTGTCGCGCCAGCTTCGATCGCTGCTTCAAGCGCGTTCCCATGATGCTCCAGTCGTTCCTTGGCAAATGACACCACCAGAATACTATTGGCGGTCGCGACGCCCATGCACATAATCGCGCCCATCAGAGCCGGTACGCTCAGTGTCGTCCGTGTCGTAAACAGGAACAGCACAATACCCGCGAGAGCCGCCGGCAACGCCGTAATAATGATGAACGGGTCAAGCCACGACTGGAAGTTCACGACGATCAGCAGGTACACCAGCACAATGGCGAACGCCAGTCCGGCAAGCAGACCGAAGTACGAGCTGTTCATCGTCTCGATCTGCCCGCGCACTCTTACAAAACTTCCGCGCGGCAGGGCCTTCTCGTTTCTCGCCACAATCCTGTTGATGTCTTTTCCCACCGAACCAAGATCCCGGCCCTGAACGTTTCCGTAGATATCCAGCGTGCGGCGGATGTTGTAGTGCGTCACCACCTCCAGCTCCGTGCTGCGCGAGATCTTCGCGACGTCCGTCAAAATCTCCGGCTGTTTCGCCGTGGACGAAGTGATCGGAATATTTTCAAGCGCGTTCAGCGAGCTGATCTGATACTGCGGCGTCTGCTCCACGATGTTGTAGGTAACGCCGTTCTTCCAGTTCAGATAGAACATCGGATTCAACTGCGTGCTGCCGCCCAGAATGTTCAGCAGGCTGCTGCCCACGTCGCGCTCGGAGTAACCGCCCTGCGACGCCTTCGTGCGGTCCACGTCCACCGTCAGCACCGGATAGTCGTCCGGCTGCTGAATGCGAAGGTCCACAAGGCCTGGAACCTGTTGCATTTCGCTGAGCACCTTGTCCGTCACCTTGCGGTTCGCAGCGATGTCCGAACCCTCGAACTGCACATCGATCGGCGCAGGCAGACCGAAGTTCAGAATCTGGGTCACGATATCCGACGGCAGAAAGTAGAAGGTCACACCGGGAAAGGCATGTGGCAGGTTCTTGCGCAGCGCCGCGACATACTCAGCCGTCGGATGATGATCTTCCTTCAGAGAGACCAGAATGTCGGCGTCGCCCGCACCAATCAGGCCCGACGTGGCATGTTGGAAGTTCAGCGTGCTGTAGGGCAAACCAATGTTGTCGAGAATATTGTCCATCTCGCCTGTTGGAACCGTCTTCCGTATATTCTGTTCGACCAGATCGCAGAGCTTCGCAGTCTCCTCGATACGAATACCGCTCTTGCCGCGCACGTGCAGAATGAAAGAGCCATTGTCCGTGGCGGGGAAGAAGTTCTGTCCAAGGAACGGCACCAGCGCGAAGACGCACAGGCAGATCAGCAGAAAGACAGGGATGAAGAAAACCCGCAGATGGACCAGGCGGGTCAGCAGATTCTGATAGCTCCTGCGAAGCTTCTCGAAGAGCCGTTCAAATCCGCGCTGAAAACGTGCCAGGATGTTCCGCGAAGGTACCGCATGGTGATCGTGCGCCTTCAGCAGGTACATCGCCATCGTGGGCACCAGCGTACGCGAAAGAACGTACGAGGCCAGCATGGCAAACACCACGGCCTCCGCCAGCGGAACAAACAGATACCGCGCAACGCCGCTCAGGAAGAACATCGGTAGAAACACGATGCAGATGCAGAGCGTCGAAACCAATGCCGGTACCGAGATCTGCGCGGCGCCCTCCAGAATGGCATCGTGCAGGCCGTTTCCTTCTTCCAGATAACGCTCGATATTCTCAATCGTCACCGTTGCATCGTCCACCAGGATACCGACCGCCAGCGCCAGTCCGCCCAGCGTCATCACGTTGATCGTCTCTCCCATCAGCCCCAGCACGATGACCGAGGTCAGGATCGACAACGGAATCGATATGGCGATGATGATCGTGCTGCGCCAGCTTCCCAGAAACAGGAGGATCATCAGGCCCGTCAATACGGCTGCGATCACCGCCTCACGGATAACTCCCGTCACTGACCCGCGAACGAAGATCGACTGGTCGCCGATTGGCGTAATCTTCAGCGCCGGCGGCAGCGTCAGCTGCACCCGCGGAAGCAGCTTCCGAATGCCGCTCACGACGCTCAGCGTGGATGCCGTGCCGGACTTTAGAATCACCATCAGCGCAGCGCGTCGGCCATCCTGCCTCACAATATTCGTCTGCGGAATGCTTCCATCCGTCACGGAGGCGACGTCATGCAGATAGATCGTCGTTCCGTTCGACTGTTTGATCGGCAGGTTGCTGATGCCCTCCAGCGTCACCGGCGACGAGTTGATGTGAATGTCGTACTCGTCCTCGCCGATCTTCGCCGTTCCGCCCGGCTGCACCACGTTCTGCACCGCCACCGCATTCAATACATCGCTCGGCGACAGACCCTTGGCCTGCAGCAGCTTCGGGTCGATGTTCAGCATGATCGAACGCTGTTTGCCGCCATAGATATTCGGAATCACGGCGCCCGGTACAGACACAAGCTGCGGACGAACAAAGTTCAGACCAAGATCGTTGAGATCCTGCTCGCTCAGTCCTTCCCCCGACAGGCCAAGCTGGATAATCGGCACGCTCGACGCGCTGAAGTTGATGATCTGTGGCGGAAGAACGCCCGGCGGAAGACTGCGCAGTTGAAACTCAGAGGCCGCCGAGACCTGCGAGTTGGCGGTATCCAGGCTCGCCCCCGGCTGCAGATAAAGCTTAATGACCACCTGGCCCGCAACCGTGGTCGACTCGATGTGCTCAACGTTATCCACCAGCACCGTCAGCGACTTCTCGTAGGGCGTCGTCAGCCGTCCTTCGAGCTCCTCCGGATTCAGGCCCGTATACTGCCATGCAATCGACACCACCGGAATGTTAATGTTGGGAAAAATGTCGGTCGGCGTGCTCGAGATCACCACAGGCGCAGCAATCAGAATGAGGATCGCCAGCACGATGAAGGTGTACGGTCTGCTGAGGGCTACTTTTACGATCCACATGCGATGAGGCCTCGTGCGCTCGTCAGGAGCGATGTTGGGGATTGTCGTATCTAGAATAAGACATATTCAATGCCCTATGCGTTTCGCAGTTATTTCCGAACTCCTCCATCGGAAAAACCGATAGACTTGAGAGGAAGAGGCCTGAACGATGGAGTTACGACATCTGCGCTACTTCTGTGCTGTTGCCGACCACGGCACCTTCAGCGAAGCCGGACGCAGACTTCACGTCTCCCAGTCGGCCATCAGCGAACAACTCGCCGATCTTGAGCGTGAGGTCGGCGGCACACTCCTCCACCGCACTCCTGGCCGAACGCGTCTCACCCCCCAGGGCATGCTCTTTCTGGCGGAGGCCCGCAAAACGCTCCTTGCCGCGGACCACGCCGTAGAGCTGACGCAACGCTCTTTCCAGGGCAAGGTCGGCACGCTCGCCATCGGCTTCTTCCTCTGGGGCGCAGGAGGCTTCTTCGCCCGTCTCATCCGCGAATATCGCAAGCTCTGCCCCGAAATCAAACTCTCCCTCTACGAGATGCACCATCACACCCAGATGGAGGCCCTGACCACAGGAAAGATCGACATCGCCTTCACCCGCCCTCTGGAGCCTCCGTTCGACCGCACCCTGCGTGCCGAGATGCTCTTTCAGGATCCCATCGTCGTCGTTCTGCCTCGCGATCATCCTCTCGCCGGCGGCCCCATCTCGATAAGCGCCCTGGCCACCGAGCCCTTCGTCATGTGCGAGCGCCCGGTCACGCCTGCGCTCTTCGACAGCATCCTCGCGTCCTGCTTCGCTGCCGGGTTTTCGCCGCACATCGTCAACACCTCCGCCACCTGGGCCGGCGTGCTCACTCTGGTGGAGTCCGGCGAAGGCGTTGCTCTGGTTCCATCAGGCGTCCGTCATCTCCGCACTCCAGGCGTCGTCTTCTGTACGCTCGTCCCGCAGAACACCCACGTCGGGGTCGCCGTCGCATGGAACCCGCGCAACGAGAGCCCCATTCAAAAGGGCTTCCTCCGCCTGGTTCGTGAAAACAAAGAGCGCATTGAGCGCAGCAACGGGAACTAACCCTGCCCCACACGCTGCGGCAACCAGCTGAACGAAGCGCCGGCGATCGCCATGGACTAGTCGTGGACCACCTGTTTAGTGTGTAATGCGCAACATGTTAAGGCCGTGCTTTCTCGTCATCGACAGGGAGTTTCCGGGCAGCATCTCCACCCGCAAACTCGTCATTGAAACCGCAAAGTTCAACGTCCTCACCGCATACAGCGGTCGCGAAGCCCTGCAGATCTTCAAACTGTTTCCTGCCGTCAATGGAATCGTGCTCGACGGCGGCCTCGACGATGTCGACTGCAACGATCTCACTCGCGAGATGAAGCTGCTTCGCCCCAAAATCCCGATCATCGTCATCGTCCCGCCTGGAATGACGGAGTGTCCCGATGCCGACTTTCATCTCGAATCCTTCGATCCCGCAAAGCTCCTCGAGATTCTTCGTGGACTAACGCCCAGTGAATCCGCGGCGATTGAAAAGCGCAACGAAGACCTAAGCCTCGAAAAACGCTAACCCCACACGCACCGACGCCCCATCCTTCGCGTTCTTCCGCAAAGAATGGGGCGTCCTGCCGCGGCGTTTTACTTACCCGCTTCCACGTCGATCGTGAACTGAACGTCATCGCCCAGTATCGGCGAGCCGAACTTCGATCCGAAGTTGAACTCACTGCGATGCAGCGTTCCGGTTATCGACATGCCGGTGACCAGCTTGCCGCCCTGGCCCTTCTGCGGCGCGGTCGGTCCATCCACATCCAGCGTCACGCTCTTCGTCACGCCCGCCAGTGTCAGATCGCCGATAACCTTCAGCTTGCCGTTCTCGTTCGTCACTGAGGTCGACTTGAACGTCAGCGTCGGATACTTCTCGACGTTGAAGAAGTCAGGCGACTTCAGGTGAGCGTCGCGCTTTTCGTTATTGGTCGAGACCGTCTTCGCGTCAATCGTCGCGGTCACGCTCGAGTTGCTCGGATTCTTCTCATCCCACACCACGGTGCCCGCCACGCCGCCGATCGAGCCGCGTACCGTGCTGACTCCCATGTGCCTGATCGCGAAATTTACCTGCGCGTGGTTCGTATCGATAGTCCAGGCCGAGCTTTGGGCAAACGCACTGACTCCGGTCAGGAGCAGGGCAGAGAGGGTGGCAGTAAATATGCGACGGTTCATCGTTCTCCTTGAAGATTGAATCTGAAATGAGATGTTGTGGTTGAAGCGGCCGATTCAAAATGTATCGTCCACCGTTACATTTTCTAAAACTCGCAAGCGCCCGTTACGCGAGGTCGAACAGCAACACCTCGCTGTTTCCCTCTCCCTGCGCTGTGATCTCGAGCTGTTTTTCGTCGTCCGCGGCAACTGCGTCTCCACTCTTCAGCGAGGTTCCGTTCACCTTCACCTCTCCGTGAATCACATGCAGCCACGCGTGACGCTTGCCGTCGAGTTCATAGCTCAGGCTCTTGCCCGGCGTAAGCTCTGCAACGGACACGCTCGCATCCTGGTTGATGGTCGCTGCCCCTTCCAGCTTCTTCGCGGAAGCCAGCACCTTGAACCGGTCCAGCTTCTCCGCCGGCTCAAATTTCAGCTGTTCGTAAGAGGGCGTCGTACCCTTGCTCTTCGGCTCGATCCAGATCTGGAAAAAATGCACCGGCTCCGTCTCCGAACCATTGAACTCACTGTGCACCACGCCGCTGCCGGCCGACATCTTTTGAATCTCATTCGGCCCCAGCACCTCGATATGCCCCATGCTGTCCTTATGGGCAAGCTGCCCCTTCAGCACATAGCTCAGAATCTCCATATCGCGATGCGCATGCGCTCCAAACCCTCGTCCTTCGGCCACGCGGTCCTCGTTGATCACGCGCAGCGAGCGATAGCCCATGTGCGAAGGATCGTGGTAGTTGGCAAACGAAAACGTATGGTGCGAATCCAGCCAGCCGTGCTCGGCATGGCCTCTTTCGTTACTTCTGCGTACGGTAAGCATCGTCGTTCCTCTCTCCGGCAAGTCCCTTTCACAAGCGGACAGCCATCTCCGGCGATTACAACGTCGTCGGGCACTTCTGTGTCGGCTCCGCTGCCTGCGCGGCGAGTCCGATCTTCTTCAATCCCTCATACAGCGTCCTGCGTTCTGCCTCGCTCAGGTCTGTCGCGATCGCTTCCAGATCCTTCTCGTGCCGGGCATAGATCTCTTCAATAAACTTCCTGCCCTCGCACGTCAGTTCCACCAGCCGAATCCGCCGGTCCGAGTTGCAGCTCCTGCGCCGCACCAGCTCGCGGATCTCCAGCCGGTCGATCGCCGACGTCATCGAAGCGCTGGCCAGCAGAACCTTTTCCCCAATCACCGAGATGGTCAGCGGCCCTTTGTGCAGCAGCACCTCCAGCACCATAAAGTCGCTGATTCCAATGCCCTGCGCAGTGATAGCGCCTTCAATGTAGGCAGCAATCGATCGATGAGCCCGAGCCAGAACCAGCCACAGCCGCGGTGCCGAAATTTGATCTGCTGCCTTCATCCCCGCCTCTTAACTCCTACGACATAAGATATCTCGACATCGAGATAAGATTCAAAAATCTTCCCCGCCTGCCTTTTCTTTGACATGCACCACTCTTGCCTTGCTGTTGCCTGTTCTTTTGTTCGTCCTTTTGTTTGTCATCCCGCAGGGATCTGCTGTTGCTGTTGCTGTTGCTTTTGCCGTGGCCCTTGCTTTTGCATTTGCTCTTAAGTTTTTGCTGTCATCCTGAGCGAAGCGAAGGACCCCGAAGAACCCCAACCCACCCCAACGGCTCACCCTTTTTCAACCCACATTTCAACGCCGTTGCTTTTCTCCACCCACCCCAAACCCGTCACTTCGACCGAGCGAAGCAATCCACCCACCCCAAACGATCAACCCGGAACAAAAACAAACCCTTAAACCCCCTCCCGCCCGGACCGCCGCCCAGCCTCCTTCATCCTCTCCAGCGGCTCGCCCCCACTCCCAAAACCCAGTGCCTCCTCCGGCACCATCACCAGCCCTGCCACCCGCAGCGCCGACTCCACAAAGATCTGCGCTTCCGTCCGTCTCACTGTCACACCCTCCGGCCCGAAGGTCCACGCATCCTTACCGTTCAGCTCTCCCGGATCGATCTCACTCAGAATCTGCAGCAGACCATTCAGCTCCTCGGCCCGTGGTCTCTCCGCTTCAAGCCCCACCACCACGACCCCGGCCCACTGCAGGTCCGCTGTTTGCAGCCGCCCATAACCCTTGTGCCCCACCTCGGCCGCACCCGCCGCCGCCAGCCGTCGCAGCCGAATACTTCCTTCGGCCTCGACCGCCCCCACCGCCACAGCCAGCGCCATCTGCTCGGTATGCTCGCTGTCACTTTGAAACAGAACCAGAACGTTGCTCATAGCCCATCCCTGCATCAACCTTTGCGAAGCTTACAGCATCTCATGGCGGAATGTATTGGGAGGTAAGGTGTCGTGGGCGTATCTGGCCAACAGCTTATATCGTTCCAGAATCGCAGCTTCCGGCTGGCGTTTTTGGTTCTCTTCACTGCTGCCGCGATGACCGTGAAGTACGCCCGCGCCTCCATGACCGTCCTCATCGGCGAACCCTACGGCGTCTTCGGGACGGTGCTCCCCGTCGGCCACGCCTCCATTTACCTCGACCGCGTCTGCGCCGAAACCCCTCTTCAGCTGCGCATGTGCCGCCCCGACGAGCCAATGGGCGTCGTCATCTCGCGCTACCATCACCTCGGCCAGTACGACTGGCTCGCCTCCCCGGTCATGGAGTACCTCTACTCCGTCGAGCGTGCCGACCAGGTGCCCGAGTTCGTCACCAAAGAGACCGAGGATCGCCTCCGCGAACAGTTCCGCAAAGGCTATCTGCGCTCGGTCGTCCCCGACGAGATCGACCGCGACAGGCAGGAGGACGAGTGGTACGAGACCTCCGGTGCCGCCTTCGACCGCAAACTCTGGGGCTACCAGCTCGACACCACCGAGGAGCAGGACGCCCGCCTCATCGAGACCCTCAACGCCCGGCCCAACCAGCGCCTCTACCATGTGCGAACCGCGAACTGCGCCGGTTTCGTGGCCGGCATCGTCAACTTCTACTTCCCTCAAACGGTCAGGGCCAACAAGGTGGCCGACTGGGGAATCGTGACGCCGAAGCAGGTTGCGCGCTCCATCCTGACCTTCGGCAAAGCACACCCCGAGGAGCATCTGCGGCTCATCGAAGTTCCACAGCTCCCCGGAACCCTGCACCGCAGCCACCCGGTCTGGGGCATCAGCGAGCTCTTCCTCAAGACCAAGCGCTACTGCGCGACCATGGTCATCATTCAACCCGCGGCCATCGTCGCCGACCTCGTGCTCTACGAAAAGAGCGGACGATTCCGTCTCGGCGCCGGCCACGAATCCATCGACCCGGACTTTTGGGAGCAACCCTCGGAGGATCAGACTGCGGACAGGACGACCGACTCCAACCCTGCGGCGACGCAAAATAAAGTTGAAAATAGTGGCGTAGTTTCCAGCCCCTGAAACGTGTCGTTTAAACACCACGTTTTCACCACGAAAGCACCACAAAATCACCACAAATTACCATCAAAAAACACCACAAAATCTCAAAATACCCCTGTAAAAACCCCATTCCACCACGCCAAAAAAAAATCCCGAAGATCAACCCTCGTTTTTCAGCGGCTTCCGCGCAAAATAGTAAAGCGAAAACGCCAGCAACCCGAACATGATCACGCTGACCCAGTCATGATGCAGCGGGTTATGATCGCTGAACCGCCAGAGCTGCCAGTGCCCTCCATGCTGTTCGGAGAGCCCCTCTATCAGCTTCACCCCCACCCCCATCAGCCCAACGATTCCGCCCGCCGCAATCAGCCCCGAAGCATACAGGCTCCCTGGACTGATCTCCGACTCCGTCGTTATCTCCTCTGGAGTCTGGTGTTTAGCGATAGCTCGATCCACCATCCAGCGCATCACGCCGCCCACAAAGATAGCCAGCGTCGTGGCAATACTCAGGTAAGCCCCCACCGCAAACGTCAGCGACCGAACCCCCAGCAGCTCCACCACAATCACCAGCGCAACCCCAAGTAAAACAAGCGTCCACGGCAGCTTTCGGCTCAGAATTCCATTGATCACGGTCGCCATCAGCCGACCCTGCGGGGCCGCCGCCTTCTCGCTCCCAATCCCCTGAATCCATTGGATTTCGATCTCATGCGTCGCCGGATTATAGAGATACTTCCCGTCATCCAGCGTCGTCGATCCAATCGCATTCAGCAGCACATACTGCTTCGCATCCGAGACCTCTTCCTTCGATTTGTTATCAGCACTATGCGCCGTCAGCGTCAGGCGATCCCGCGTGAATTGTCCCTTATTCTGCACCCCGTCCGGCAGCTGATCGAGCGAAAACACAACCGGCTTCTGCAGCCGCTGAAACTGCTCCAGCCCGTTATTCATCGCGTTCAGCGTGGCCCCGATCGAGAAGATCGAAACGATCACCCCCACCATAATCGCCAGTTGCTGCTTCCACGGCGTAGCCCCAATCAGATAGCCGGTTTTGAGGTCCTGCGAGGTATCGCCGGCGTTCGAAGCGGCAATGCAGACGACCCCTCCGATTGTGATGGCCAGCGCTCCAAACGCAGGTGCAGTCCAGCCTTTCACCAGAAAAATCGCCGCAGTCGCCATCAGCGTAGCAATAGTCATCCCCGAGACCGGCGACGCCGAACTGCCCACAATCCCAACAATTCGTGCGCTCACCGTCACGAAGAGAAAGCCAAAGACGACCACCAGCAGAGCAGCCGCAAGGTTTGCGAGCGCGCCCACCTGAGCCCCTGGAATCGGCTTGTATTCCAGAAAAAGGAACATCAACAGGATCAGCAGCAACGAGCCGCCGAAGACCACGATGGGAGGAAGATCATGTTCGGTGCGCGACGGAGCGGCCTTTGCAGCGCCGCCCTTATTGCCGATATTGCGAAGCCCCTGCGTCAGTGCTCCAAAGATGGTGGGCGCCGTTCGAAGCAGCGTAATCAGACCCGCCGCCGCGACCGCGCCCGCGCCCATTGGCCGAACGTAGGTTCGCCACAGGTCGGACGGAGACATGTCCTTCACCAGAACCGTTCCAGGATAGAGAGGGGTGGTCAGATGCGAGCCGAAGAAATAGATGGCCGGCATCAGCACGAGCCACGAGAAGACCCCGCCCGCAAGCATGATGGCCGCTACCCGCATCCCGATGATGTAGCCCACGCCGAGGTACTCCGGTGTGCAATCCGCCCGAATGGCCGAGCCTTTCAGCAGCCGCTGGACACCGAAGTCCGGCTGGTAGTCCGGCTCGCTGGGCCATAGAGCGAAGAGATTGTCATTCTGAAACAGCGTGTAAATCGCGCCAAGTCCAAGTCCGAGGAAGACCCTGGATGCGAACGATCCGCCACGTTCTCCGGCCATCAGAACATCGGCGCAGGCCGTGCCTTCCGGATAGATGAGGTTATCGTGCTCTTCGACGATGAGTTGGCGTCGCAGCGGAATCATGAAGAGAACGCCAAGCCAGCCGCCAAAGAGCGCCAGCGCAAAGATCCGTGAAGCCTCAAGATCGAAGCCGAGAAAGATAAGCGCCGGCAGGGTGAAGATGACGCCGGAGGCGATCGACTGGCCCGCGTTTCCGGTGCTCTGGACGATGTTGTTCTCAAGGATGCTGGACTTGCCGAAGGCTCTCAGAATCGAGATGGAAAGAACCGAGATGGGGATCGACGCGGCAACCGTAAGGCCCGCGCGCAGACCGACATAGACCGTAACCGCCCCGAACAGCACGCCGAAGAGAGCACCAAGAATAAGGGCGCGGGCGGTAAGTTCGGGGCGGGTTTCGGTGGCGGGAACGAAGGGCTTAAAGTTTGTCGGTGCTGCCATATCTGAAGTGTCTCCCGCCTGTTGCCGTGATTTCAATCTGGATGGGAGTGTATCAGCGCAGGCGCAGGGCAGACCTATGACTCTGTTGAATCCACAGCAGTTTGACCGCTGCCGGTAAGACGATGGCGAAGCAGTACAGCGATGGCGCAGGCCATCAGAAAGAGCATCGGCCCGGTAAAGATGAAGCGGTCGCTGATCCATCGGTTATCGATCAGGCCAGGGGTCTGCGAGCGCAATGGGCCAAAGAAGCGCTCCACGCGGCCTGGCGAAAGGTGCGGGTCGAGGACGCTCGAGTTTCGGGATTGCCATGTTGCGAACCGGACGAGAAAAGCCAGTGTGACAGGAATCCATGCACAGAGGACAGGTGCGATCAGATCGGGCTCCGGCGCGAGTTTAGAGGATGCAGACGGAAAGAACGACGCAAAGAGTTCGCCGATTGCTTTACCCAGCCTGCCGAAGGGAATCAGGCCGATGAGCAATCCGGCGATAGCGAAGATGGGCAGAAAATAGCTCAGTACATAGTTGGTACGGTTCAGTTGCGTCCAATGCATCTTCAGGGCCACCTGCCATACAGGTACCGTAAAGACCCAGGAGTATCTGACTGCGGCAATTACGACGAGGAAGTAGAGAAAAAGGCATTTTGCACACCAGGTAATCACTCTCAGCATCACCCAGGTGTAGCACAGGTGCATCCCCCGTGGTGCAGGAAATGTTGACGGAATATGGGCCGAAAGGGCTATACTTCGGGCATAGCGCAGGATTTCCCCTGTGCTGGCGAGTGAGGTGAGTCTTCAGCGAATGCTTGAATGACAATGCGCTCGGGATTGTATCCGGGGGTCCGCCCGGTACATCGCCTGGTGGGGCGATGGAAGTTCGTGCGATGTCGCGTTTGCTGCAGGGGCCGGGACGGGTGGTTCGGGCCATGCTGGACGATCTTGTAACAACCTTTTATCCAACAGATTGCAGAGCTTGTGGACGGCCGGTTCTGCGGGCCGGTCTTGCACCGGTCTGTGACGCCTGTGTGGCCGGAATCCAGGCGCAATCGATGACCTTGTGCGGTTGCTGCGGTGAGGCCCTCGACATGGAAGGGGTCAGATACGCGGGGCAGTTTCCTGCGGAAGGGCTTCTGTGTTCGGGATGCCGGATGGCGCCGCCGGAGTTTGAGCGGGCCGTGGCTCACGCTGTCTACGAGGATGAGCTGCGCGAGATGATCCATCTGCTGAAGTACGAACGGATGGCCGCTGTGGCGAAGCCGCTGGGCAGGCTGCTGGCGCGGGCTATCGAGACTCTGGAAGCCGAGGCCGGACGGGAGTTGATGGTCGCCGCTGTTCCACTCTTTCCCTCAAAAGAAAGAGAGCGGGGGTACAACCAGGCAGTGTTGCTCGCCGATGTTGCTCTTGCGGAGCTGAAGAAGACCAGACCAGCGTGGAAGCTGTATGCGGCGCATGGGATTATCCGCAGGGTCAAGGACACGCGGAGCCAGTTTGAACTGACGCCAAAGGGAAGAAGACGGAATCTTCAGGGCGCGTTTGCCGTGGCCAAAGATGCCGCATTCGCCGGGCGCGAAATATTGCTTGTGGATGACATCTACACTACCGGCGCGACGGCCAGGGCCTGTGCGCGTGTCCTGCGGCGAGCCGGGGCAGGCCGGGTGTGGGTGGCTACAGTGTCGCGAGCTCAGCGTGAGATGGTGGCGTCCTGGGACGTTTCTTCAGAGACTGCCATCTGGGACGCTGGATAGCATGAGCAGGTCATAGCTCAGTACGCAAAGAAACCTGGCGAAGTGCGAACAGGAATTGGAACCGGAGGGCTTTGAGATGCAATCGGGGAAGATGCGGAAGCAGGGGCTAAGCGGGAAACGGCACAGCGGGCACACGAGCGGACACGGTTCGGGACGGGTGACGACGGAGCTTGATGTGCGGGTCGGCGTCTTCCGGCAGCCGGCGATGCAGACTCCGGTGCTGGTGCTGAATGCGTCGTACGAGCCGATCAACATCTGCGGGGCTCGGCGGGCGCTGGTGCTGGTGCTGAAGGGCGTTGCGCGCACCGAGGAGGAGCAGGGCGCGGTGCTGCACGCGGCGCGGATGCGAGTGGCGATGCCCAGTGTCATCCGCCTGCTGGAGTATCGCCGGATACCCCACCAGACGCGCGCACTGAGCCGGAAGAATATTCTGCTGCGCGACCGGAACAGCTGCCAGTACTGCAGCATGGTGTTGACCGCGAGCGAGTTGACGCTGGATCACGTCATTCCGCGATCGCGCGGTGGGCTTTCGACCTGGGAGAACCTGGTCGCCTGCTGCCACAACTGCAATCGGCGGAAGGGCAACCAGATGCTCCACGAACTGACGGACATGAAGCTGCTGCGGGAACCCCGACCGTTCTCCTTGCATACTTCTCGGCATATTATGCGGATGATCGGCAGCGCCGATGCGGCGTGGCGGAAGTATCTTTACTTTGAATCGGAGACTGCGGCTTAACGAAGTATCCTGCTGCAAGTGTGATACTTTCAGCAGCGGGAGATTGTGAATGTCTTACAGCGAGAGTTATACGTGCGACGTGTGCGGCGATAAAAAGGGTGTGGGCGGGGACTGGTGGCTGGCGTGGGTGGACTGCTTCCAGGGGGAGAAGCCCGAAGAAGACCAGCCGCTGATTAAACTCACGCGGTGGCAGACGCGCCATGCGCATTCGGCCGGGGTGAAGCATCTGTGTGGGGCGCGTTGCGCCGGGACGCTGATGGACCGGTGGATGTCGGAGCAACACGCCGATCCCGACGCGCACTGTCAGACCAACTGATGCAAACGTTCGATTCAGTTTAGTTTCGATCTACTTCGGCGGAGTCGCCGGCGGGGTCTTGTCGTCCGGGGCCTTGTCGTTGGTGATGTCCACGCCGTTGTAGATGATGCGTGAGGTCGCGTGGAACTGCTTGTAGTCAGAGTACTTGACTACATTCCGCATGTGGACGTCCTGCGAAAGTGCGCCGTTCTGGGCGACGAAGTGAAGGTTGCCCTCGGCTTTGGTGTAGGTGGGGAACCAGTATTTGCCATCGATCTGCTCGTAGTAAGTCGTAAAGGGCGGTGACAGGTCCTCGTGACCTTTGCGCTTGTCCTGCGGGACGGTGATGCCGTTGACCAGGACGATCTGGAGATCCTTCTGGTCAACCCAGACCTTGCCCTGGAAATATCGCTTGCCCTTTTCAAGGGTTTTTGGACCTGCGGAAAAAACATACGTGTCGATCTCGTCAATGTGCTGACGGCCGAGGTAGTTGATCTCGTACTTTGGCAGATCTTCGGTGGTGAGGATGAAGGGCAGTCGATGCTCAATCTCATCGAAGTCCGCAGGGGTCATCAGGACGCGTTGAAGCGTGTTCTGTGGGGCGAAGACGACGTGCTCCTCGCGCTTGCCGGCGTTGTTGAAGGTGATGTCGGTGACCTGCTGGTACTCGCCGTCGACGCGGTTGGTGTCTTCATCGAGCGTGTCGACCTTGACGGTCTGACGGTAGGTATAGCTTTGCCGTGCGAGGTTGAATGCGGACTCGCGCGCGGCGAACTTGTCGATGATCTCCTGTGGCGTGATGCCCGCAGGTGGGGTGGGATCGAGAGGGCCAAAGCCGGCTGGCTCCTGCGGGTCGGGGGCTGCGTCTGGAATTGCGACAGCGGCGAGGGCCGCAACGGGTCTGGCCGATAGCTGAAACAGGGACAGGACAAGAAGAAGGCTGGCTAAGGCTGAGGCGCGGATCGCAGAGGGCGGCTTCATTGACGGGAACTCCCAGGTATCGGGCGGTTTTTCTGCGTCGCCCTGCACGCTACTAAGAATAGACGCTAAAAGCGGAGGTTTGGGGATGTGGGCTGCAATGTGGGAGATGTGGAGACCGGAACGGCTGCACTGGCCGGGACTGGGGATGGCGGGGGTTCTCGGCTGCGGGTTCTATCTGCTATGGCGGCGTGGTCAGCTTCACGCGGCGGCGCGGCGGCGCGAGAGAAAGCTTTTGGAAGAGCTGGAGGCGTACGAGCAACTGGATATGCGGCTTCCGGCGGATGGCGATGTGCGGGAACTGGGCAGCCGGGTGTGCCGGGCTGTGGCCGCGAAGAGCGCATTCTACCGAGTGGCGGTGCTGGTTCGGAATGTGGAGGGGTATCTGTATGTCGCCAGCAGCGCAGGGATGGAGGAGGCGACTGTCCAGGCGCTGAATGCATGGGGTAAGCGCGTTGTAGAAGAAGAGCGCGGGGGGAAAGCAGCAGGCCGTCGAGGCGATGGCGAGCTGGGGATGCGCGTGGGCAACAGAAGTTTTGCGATAGTTCTGGGGGAGGATTCGCACGATGCCGGCCGTGGAAGGGCGATTGTCGTGCCGCTGCGGACCACGGCGGGCCGGGTTGTGGGTGTGCTGGCGGTGTGTGCGGATGGGATGATGAGCGTGCGGCGCAGAGCGGTGGACGAGGCGATGCTGGCGCCGGAGGCGCTGGCGGTGAAGCTTGGCCGGAGGATGGAAAACGCTGCGCTGGCGGAGCGTTTGCTGCGTGCGGAGAAGCTGGCCGGGCTGGGGTTGATGGCGGGGGGAGTGGCTCATGCGCTGAATAATCCGCTGACGGCGGTGCTGGGATTTGCGGAGCTTATTGCGGATACGTCGGATGAGGTGCGGGTAAAGACGGACGCGGGGATGATCGTTCGCGAGGCGCTGCGGATGCGGCAGACGGTGGATCTTCTGCGGGATTTCTGGCGGCCTTCGTTACGGAGCGATGAGCCGGTTGCGATGCCGGAGCTGGTGCGGGAGCTGACGGAGGAGTGTCGCGAAAAGCTTGAAAAGAGAGGGGTTAAGTTGGTGGTGCAGGCTGAGTCGGATGTGCCGCTGGTTTGCGGAAGCAGGGGCAGGCTGCGTCAGATGCTGGAGCATCTGCTGAATAATGCGGCGGAGGCGGTGGCTTCGGAGAGGACAGCGAAGGGCCACGCGATCCGGGTGATTGTGAGCTGTGACGGGCGGTTTGTGCATGTGGTGGTGAGCGATACGGGGCCGGGGTTCAGTGAGCCGGGGAGGGTGTTTGATCCGTTCTATACGACGCGGCTGCCGGGCGTGGGCGCGGGGCTGGGGCTGAGCATCTGCTATGGGATTGTGCGGGAGCATGGGGGTGAGATCAGCGCGTTTAACCTGCATCCGAGCGGGGCGGCGGTGGCGGTGGAGTTGCCGGTGGGGGAGATTGCTGCAGGAAAAAAAACGGACGTGGCGGAGAGCGTGGTTCATGCGGTAAGTGATTGAGGATAGGTGATCCGGGGCGTGATTTTTTGTGGTGAGATGTGGTAAATAACGTGGTAAATCGTGGTGATTTTGTGGTGCTTACGTGGTGGTTTTTTGCGGTCTGAAACTACGCCAGTTTTTTAAGATTTATTTTCGAGGCGGTGCCGAAGGGGGAGGATACGCGCTGGTTCGCAGGGCGGAGACCGGTCTTTTTGGGGCAGGGGACAGGCTGTAGACTGGCGCGATGATGGATCGAATGATGCGGGCAGGTGTGTGCGTGGCGATGCTGGCCGGGGCGTGTGGCTGGGCTCAGGATGGGGGATCGGGCACAAGGGTTGAGGCGGGGAAGCGGCCGATGACGTTTGCGGACCTGCAGCGGATGAAGCGGGTGAGCGATCCGCAGATCTCGCCGAGCGGCCGGTGGGTGATGTTCTCGGTGGTGGATGTAGACCTGGAGAAGAACTCGAAGGTGAGTCATCTTTGGGTGGTGCCGATGCCGGGTTCCGGGAAAGAGGAGCCCATGTCCCAGAGTCGGGACGGGCGACCGGCGGAGCGGCAGGTTACGTTCTGGAAGGAGGGTGAGAGCGGAGGACGGTTTTCGCCGGATGGGAAGCAGGTTTTGTTTACGGCGACGGATGCGACCGATGGGCTGTCGCAGATCTTTCTGACTTCGTGGGATGAGTCCTCGGGCACGCTGGGGACGCCGGTGCGGTTGACCAACGTGAGTACGGAGGCGGATGGGGCGATCTGGTCGCCGGACTCGAAAAGGATTCTGTTTGCGTCGCGGGTGTATCCGGAGTGCAGCAACGAGTCGGTGTGGGTGGATGAGGACAACTGCGACAGGAAGAAGGATGCTGCTGCGGCGGCGAGTCCGGTGAAGGCGCAGGTGTTCGATCATCTGCTGTATCGGCACTGGGACCACTATGTTGGGGAGAAGCGGAGCCATGTGCTGGTGGTGTCGGCTACGGACGGGAATGCGGTGCGGGACCTGACGCGGCGGAGAGATATTGGCGATGCGGAGGCTCCGACGTTTTCGCTGGGTGGGCCGCTGGGGTATGCGTGGGCTCCGGGGTCGGAGGAGATTGCATTTGTAACTAATGTTGATCTTGTTCCGGCGGCGAGTACGAATAACGATGTGTTTACGCTATTGCTGGATGATCCGTCGGCCAGGCCGAGGAAGATTTCTACTTCGCCGGGGAGTGATGATGGGCCGGCTTACTCGCCGGATGGGAAGTATATTGCGTTTCGTTCGCAGGCGCGGGCCGGGTATGAGAGTGATCTGTTTCGGCTGATGCTGTTCGATCGTTTGGCGGGAACGACGAAGGAGGTTGAACTCACGCTAAAAGACTATTCCTCGCCGGGCCGACCGAAAGAAAGCGATCTTGATCGATGGGTGGATGAATTCACCTGGTCGGATGATTCGCACCGCATCTTCTTTGCTGCCGGGGATCATGGAGAAGAGGTTATTTATGGGACGAATGTGACGGGTGACGACCTGCATCGTTTTGGCAAGACCGCGGGGGAGTGGGGGAGTCTGGTGCAGGTTCCGAATCAATACAAGCTGATCGCCACGTTGATGCGAGTGGATCAGCCGATGGAGATCGCGCTTGCTGATTTAACGAAGATGGACGACAGTGCCAGAGTCATTGCGGTTGCTGTGAGCAAGCCTTCGCGCGATGTCACTCCAAAGACCGAGCCCCTTCACCTGCTGACGCATCTGAACGATGCGCTGCTCTCGCAGCTCGAGCTGCCTGCGATGGAGTCGTACTGGTTTACGGGTGCGCTTAACACGAAGGTGCAGGGCTTTATTATTCGTCCGCCGAACTTTGATCCTTCGCGGAAGTATCCTTTGAAGTTTTTGATCCATGGGGGGCCGCAGGGAGACTGGGGGGATGCGTGGAGTTATCGGTGGAATCCTGAGTTGATGGCGGCGAGCGGGTATGTGGTGGTGATGGTGAATCCGCGAGGGTCGACGGGGTATGGCCAGGCTTTTATCGATGGGGTGAATGGCGACTGGGGTGGGAAGGCTTATGTCGACCTAATGAAGGGGCTGGACTATGCGGAACAGCATTATCCCTTTATCGATAAGACGCGGGAGTGCGCGCTGGGCGGGAGCTACGGCGGGTACATGGCGGACTGGATGCTGACCCATACGGATCGGTTTGCGTGCATCGTGACGCATGACGGGATGTTCAATCCGCAGAGTGCGTATGGGGATACCGAGGAGCTTTGGTTCAATGAGTGGGAGTTCCGGAATCCGGGTGAAAAGACGCCAGGGCAGCCGTGGAGGTATGCGGCTGGGCCGGTTGCGAACGATCCGTTTCGTAAATGGTCGCCCATGCTTTCGATTCAGAATGCGAAGACGCCGACGCTGGTGATTCATTCGCAGAAGGACTATCGGCTGGATGTGTCGGAAGGGTTTCAGTTGTTTACGGCGTTGCAGCGGCTGAATGTGCCTTCGAAGATGCTCTATTTTCCTGACGAAGGGCATTGGGTGCTGAAGCCGCAGAACTCGAAGCTCTGGTATGAGACGGTGGGGGACTGGTGCGATCAGTGGACGAAGACGAATGCTTATGGGTTGAGTCTGCCGTATGGGGTTGCAACGCCGCCGGAGGAGACGATTGTGTCGACGAGGCCGCCGGAGACGCCGAAGCCTCAGGCTTTGCCGAAGGCTGCAGCGCCTGTACCGTCTGCTCCTGTTGCTGTGGCGAAGGCTCCCGAGAGCGCCAGGGTCGTCGCGCCGATTGCGGCTGCGCCAAAGGTTGCGGTGAGTACGCCGGATCAGCCGCAGACGGGTGCATCGTTCTCGATTGCGATCAGCGCGCCGCAGGATGAGGTGCCGGTGGGGTCGGATGCTCAGGTGAGGATTGCGCTGAAGAATGTCTCCGACCACCAGGTGCTGTTTGGGCATCGTCCGGGTATGAATAATCCGGAGTTCTCTTACAGGATCGAGGTGCGGAATGCGGCGGGACGGGTGGTGGAGGAGACCGCGTATGCGCGGGGGATTCCGCAGGGAGAGCAAAGCGGGAATGCTACGGTGGATTTTGTTCAGCCGGGAGGAACTGCGGTGCAGACGGCGCATCTGGCGAAGCTGGTGGTTCTGAGCAGGCCTGGACGGTATACGGTGCAGGTGTCGCGTAAGGATGCGGCGAGTCATGTGGTGGTGAAGTCGAATGAGCTGACGTTGAATGTGGTTCCTTAGAGGCGATGTCCTGCCGGACGGGCCGCCTGCGCGGCGCGCGACCACTTCGTGGTGTGTGTGTCGGTCTTGCAGGGATGATCTTCTGGGGGCCTCACGTTGCTCGGCGGATAATGATCCTGACCAACGGGAGGGCCTGTGCTGCTTATTTCACCTCGACAAGTTAAAAAGGCGTGTGAACGCCCGCCCGAACCGGGGTCCCCACAAACAGGTCTTCGTTTGTGGGGTGGCCGAGCGCAGTGGGCTCGTCCGGCAGGACATATCATGAAGTGCTGAGAGTGAAAGGGTTTAACGATGGCGTTTGCGAGACCGAAGAAACGAGAGCCGGTGGGTGAGGCCGGATTGTTCGAGTATGCCGTGGGCTCGCTGGCGCGGCGGATGCGGACGGAGCGCGATCTGCGGCGGTTGATGAAGGCTCGCGCGGAAGAAGGTGAGGCCGGCGAACGCGCGATGGATGCGGTGATGGTGCGGCTGAAGGAGCTGAACTATCTCAGCGATACGCGGTTTGCCGAGGACTACACAAGGGTGCGTAAGGAGTATGAGAAGTTCGGCAGGCGGAGGGTGCAGCAGGACCTGATGCAGAAGGGCGTGGGGAAGGAGCTGGTGGCGTCGACGCTGGAGGCCGCGTATGAGGACGTCGACGAGGTGGCGCTGGCCAGACAGTATATTGCGCGGAAGAGGATGAAGCAGCCTGGTGGGGTGAATGCGCAGAAGGAGACGGTGCGGGCGATGAATCGGCTGCTGCGGGCGGGGTTTTCTACGCGGGCGATTTATAAGGTGCT
>Ga0302314_10002383_pt1 | contig 34883 bp, 25 predicted proteins | sample III_Palsa_N2_3_FD_200533 | JGI IMG/M metagenome (GOLD analysis project Ga0302314, IMG submission 200533) | Peat permafrost microbial communities from Stordalen Mire near Abisko, Sweden - III_Palsa_N2_3 | ecosystem: Environmental > Terrestrial > Soil > Palsa > Peat permafrost | place: Sweden...
AAATGGCTGCCCTGGGCATCTTGATGCGCAAGCTGATCCACATCGCCTACGGCGTCCTCAAACATCAACAGCCTTACAACCCGGCTCTCGTCTCAAAAATCGCTTGACGGGCAAGACGGTAGCTACATTTTGCTTTCCTTCACTCCGGCACCAGGCCGGTATAGCTGTCGCTCCACAGGCGCTTCTCCATCCGCACCGCGTCTTCCACGCCGCGGTAGTAGCCGGCCAGGCGCTCCACCTCGCGGTAGTTGCGGCTGCGGTAGAAGGCCCTGGCAGTTTCGTTGGTGGCGCGCGCTTCGACGCGGATTTTTTCGATGCCGGCGGTGTGCGCGGTGGCTTCGAGCCAGGCCAGCAGGGCGGCGCCCATGCCTTTGCGGCGGCGCAGTTGCTGCACGGCGAGCAGGTGCAGGTGGGCGATGTCGTCGTTGTACTTCATGATGCCGAATCCAAGCAGATTGGCGCCCTCCCGCACCACGGCGACATTGGTCGAGCGGTCGCGGATGCTTTTCAAAACCCGGGTCGGGGTCCAGTCCCAGCCGAGCCCGCGCTCGATGTAGTCCCTGGACATTTTCGAGATCGCGGGCGCGTCACTGAACACGGCGAGGCGGATTTTGTGATCGGCAATCATCAGATGGTGCTCTTGCCCATGGAGGCTTCATTCCTGCTGCGGCGATCCGGCTTGCAGCATGAAGCAAAGCGTCCCGGTTCGGCAATCCGCCCGGTGGCTGTGCGGATTCGGACGAGCGCCGTCACGCCACCATGCGCATGTAACGGCTCGGCGTAACCCGCCAGATGCGCTTGAAATGGCGGGTGAAATGGCTCTGGTCGGCGAAGCCGACGATGCTGGCGACTTCGACCGGCGGGACGCCGCTGAGCAGCAGGGCGCGGGCGCGTTCGATGCGGATATGGATCTGGTAGGCGTGCGGCGGCAGGCCGGCATAGCGGGTGAAGGCGTGGACCAGATGGAAGCGGCTCAGTCCGGTCAGGCTGGACAGCTCGGCCAGGCTCACCGGCTCGGCGTAGTGCTCGCGCAGGTGGATCCTGGCGCGCTCCACCGCGCGATGCGCATTGCCGATGGGGCATTGCGGCGGTCGCCGTTCGGCCTGTTGCAGCAGCAACTGCACGCAGACGGCAAAGCGGGATTGCTGTTCGAGCAGGGTGGCCTCGTTCTCGATCGCCTCGCCGAGGCGGTAGACGGCGCTGAACAACTGCGATTTGAGGCCGTCCACCAGGGCCAGGCGGAAATGCGGGGTGACGGGCTGACCCAGCTCCTTTGCGGCATCGACGAACAACTCCAGCGGAATCAGCATGACCTTGAAATCCGCCGGCTCGTGGACCCAGGTATTGCGGTGGATCTCGCCGGGTTCGAGCAGCATCACGTCGTGATCGCGCAGGCCATACTCGCTGCCGCGATAGCGCCAGTACGCATTGGCCTTGCGGCAGGCGCAGACAGCGTAGCGCTCGTGGAAGACATGCCAGCCGCGGGCCGACTGTTCGACCGAGAGCAGTTCGGCGCCGGGCAGCGCGGATGGACGCAGATAGCTGACGCGCTCGGCGGATTCCGGATCTGACATCTTCCCCTCCCGACAACTGGGCGAATCGCCCGGGATGACCGTGGTCGAGACTTCCTGTCGTGAGGCTCCCCCTCGGGCGGTCCGGTGCGCTTGACGCCCGGATCGCCGGAAACCGCAGCGGGTGCGTTCCCTTTATGGCCTGAGCATAGCAAGAACGTTCTAGCCGTGCCCATGCGGCCTGGGTAACTTCACGCCATGGCAGCGGACCGGGGGAGCAGTCCGGGCCGCGCCACCGATCTGACTCGGTAAAAAAACAGAGGAGTACTCGACGTGGGCAAGTATCTGCGCAGCAAGGCTGTATTGGCTTTCTGTGTCCTGGGGGCGGGGATCGGCACCGCGCTCGCCGCGGCTTTCGGCTTCGGCTTCGTCCCGAATTACGGCAGCGGCGGCCTGTCGGCGCCATTCGCGGCCACCACCACCAACTATTCCCGCGGCGTGGCGATCAGTACCAGCGACATCAACCAGGACGTCTATTCCCTGGTGCAGGCGCAACCGACCGACCAGAACTGCAGTTCCGGACCCTGTTATCAGGGCCCGTTTTACCTCGCGCGCCGGAAGGCCAACGGGGATATTGATCCGACTTTCGGCCTGAACGGCTACGTCACCAGCTTCCCCAACAGCAGCACGGCTGGCAGCGACCCCAACTTCCAGTTCCACAGCCTCTGTGTCGATCCGGGCACGGGCGACCTGGTGCTGGTCGGCCAGGATTTCATTTCCTCCGCCAGTGGGCCTGGCGGCAACGAGGTGATCGTGGTGGAGCGCATAGCGGTCACGGCCGGCTCCACCACCGCTACCCTGGACGCCGGCTTCAATTCCGGCCAGGTGCTCAACATCACCCCGCCGACCTACGGCAATGGCCAGGCGAAGGCTTGCCGCGTGGCCAATTTCGGCCCCAACACGGCCGGCCCGATCTTCGTGCTCGGCTCCGACCAGCAGCAGAATCAGAACAACTGCACCGGCAATTGCGCCACGGCCGGCTCACTGGTGCTGGCCAAGCTCAAGCCGAACGGCACGCTGGACGCGGGCTTCGGCACCAGCAGCCTCGGCGGTGTTTCGGAAATCGCGGTCAGCAGCGGCAGCGTGGCCCAGATTCCCGAGCCTGGCGACCTCAACGGCAACGGCTACGAATCCAACTTCCCGGATCTGGTCATCGTCGGCGACTATTATCTGCCCAGTACTCCGAACACCACTCAGTCGCTGGTGGTCGCCGTCAACCGTTGCACCGGTGCGCTGGACAGCGGTTTCGGCAGCGGCGGCATGCTGCTCAATCCCGTGATCGGCGGCGCGAACTATGACACCGCGCTTCTCGGCCACATCATTGTCGGCAGCGGCGGCGCCACCAATCTGAATGTGCTGTATGGCAACGCCAACAGCGCCAGCAGTGCGGGCATTGCGGCGGCGTTTGCGGACTACACGATTGCTTCGGGCGAGCCCAATACGGCTGCGCCGGCGGTCCAGTCCGGCAATATAACGTTCCCCAGCGGCTTCAACCCCAAGGGCGGCGCGGTCGGCAATGCCAGCGGCCAGGGAGTGGTCGGCGGCAATGTCAGCAGCGGCAACCAGGAAGTGCTGGCCGAGATCACCGGCGAGCCCGCGTTCGGCTACACCCCGATCACCAGCGCCGAAACCGCCACCTGCAACAGCGGCTCCAGCAGCTCTTCTTCGGGCGGCGGCTCCAGCAGCAGTTCCTCGTCCAGCAGCTCTTCTTCGGGCGGCGCTTCCAGCAGTTCGTCGAGCTCTTCCAGCTCCTCCAGTTCCTCCAGCTCTTCCAGCTCCAGCAGTGGTTCTTCGTCTTCGAGCAGCAGCTCCAGCTCGGGTGTATCGACCAGCTCTTCCTCGTCGAGCAGCAGTTCTTCGTCCTCGTCCTCTTCGAGCGGCAGCTCCAGTTCCTCCAGCAGCAGCTCCTCGTCGTCCAGCTCGTCTTCCAGCGGCAGTTCCTCATCGGGCGGCGGTGGGGGTGGCGGTGGCGGCGCGCCGGGCTTCGGCATGCTGGCGGGCCTGGGCTTCGCCGGCCTGTTGCGCCGCAGGATGCGCCGGCCGGCTCGAACCGCGTGAGCTGAATGGCAATCCGGGGCTCTCGCGGCGAGAGAGCCCCGGAAGTTCAGAGACGGCGCACCTGCGAATTGAGGCTGTACACCTGAATCATTGCTCAGCCTTCGCTGTCGAGCACCTTTGCCACCCGCGCCCGCAGCTGCGGCAGCAGTTCTTTCTCGTACCACGGGTTTCGACGCCGCCACATGTTGTTGCGCGGGCTGGGATGCGGCAGGGGCACCACGTCCGGCCAGTGCTCGCGCCAGGACTGCACCGCGCTGGTTACCGACTCGCCTGCGTCCGGTAAATGCCAGGCCAGCGCGTACTGGCCGATGACCAGGGTGAGCTTCAAATTTTTGAGTTGGCGCAGCAGCTTCTCGCGCCAGGCCGGCGCGCATTCGGGACGCGGCGGAAGATCGCCGGCCTTGCCGGTGCCGGGGAAGCAAAAGCCCATGGGAACGAGGGCCACCTGCTTCGGGTTGTAGAAGACTTCGGGGGTCATGCCCAGCCACTGGCGCAGGCGATCGCCGCTCGCGTCGGAGAAGGGCACACCGGATTCATGCGCTTTCCGCCCCGGCGCCTGGCCCACGATCAGGATGCGCGCCTGCGGATGCATCTGGAAGATCGGCCGCGGGCCGAGTGGCAGGTGTTCCGAGCAGATGGTGCAGCGGCGTACTTCGTTGAACAGTGAGTTGGGGGATGCCATGTGTGAATCCCTGTTGAACTCAATGGGCCGACGCCCAGTGTTTTCTTTCGGGGGGTATTAGTCCCGCCGCGACTTGTGCGGCCCCGCCGGCCGGTCTGCTGGCTCGCGCAGGCGTGGCAACAGTTCCGCCAGATTGCAGGGCCGCGTATTCACGTCGAGTTGCGGCGCGATGATCTTGTCCCAGGCCAGTTCGCAGGCGCCGCGGGAGCCGGGGAGGCAGAACACCAGCCTGCCGTTGGCGCTGCCGGCGAAGGCGCGGGACTGGATGGTGGAGGGGCCGATGTCTTCGTAGGAAAGCCAGCGGAACAGTTCGCCGAAGCCGTCGATGACGCGGTCGAGCAGGGGCTGCACCGCCTCGGGCGCGAGGTCGCGGCCGGTGAGGCCGGTGCCGCCGGTGAGGATGATGGCGTCGATGCCTTCGGTGATGAGCCAGTTGCTCAGCTGGGCGCGGATGTGGAAGCGGTCGTCGGTGACGATGAGGCGGGCGGCGAGGCGGTGGCCGGCGGCGGCGATGCGCTCGATCAGCAACTGGCCGGACTTGTCGTCTTCCAGGGTGCGGGAGTCGGAGACGGTGAGTACTGCGATGCCCAGGGCCATGCTTGCCTCGGTGTTAGGGTGCTGCGGAAACTATGGCATGAATGAGGGGATTCCGGGCGAACGGAGCAAGGCCGTAATGTGGAATAGGCGACGATGAAATGCCGCGTTCCGCCTGCGGCGGAAGGTGGAATGCGCTTCGCTTATTCCACCCTACAAAGGCTGATAGTCTGCACTCAGGCCGATCTTGGGAAGAACTTCAAGGCCGCGGCGGCGGTGCCGCCGGCCAGTTGCAGGCGGGCGATGCGGCGGCGCTCGATCGAGTGCAGGCTGAACAGGCGGTACTTGCCGAAGCGCTTGGCCAGCTCGACTTCGCCGGCGTACTCGGCGGTGAAGCGCTTGGGCGATTCCAGCGCCAGCCGGGCGGCGAAGGCTTCGGTGACGAAGATCATGCCGGGCGGGGTCACCGGCTCGATGCGGGCGGTGAAGGAGAGCTGCGAGCCGTAGTAGTTGGCGACGTTTTCCACCGGGTCGTGGCCGGCGAAGGCGGGGGCGAAGTGCACGGCCAGGCGCAGCTCGATCTCGCGCAGCATGCCGGACTCGTTGCGGCGGACGTCCTCGATGCAGCTCTGGATGGCCACGGCGATCTCGGCGGCGGTGGCGGCGTCCTCGGTGACGACGTTGATGGCGTCGCCCCAGGTGTGGCGGAACAGCACCTTGTCGCCATGCCGGCCGATGATCTGCGCCACGCCGCCCATCACGCGCGACCAGAAGCGCGGCATCTCCTCGTCGTGCAGCCGGCGGAAGCCGGCGATGTCGGCGAAGATCAGGCCGACGAAGCGCCGCTGCACATCGAAGCGCTGCGTCGCCGGGCAGGGCGCCGGCAAGGCCACGGCGCCGCCGCCATCCTGGTCGACGCGCAGCCAGTAGCCGGGCGGGTTGGTGGCAGGGGCCAGTTCGACGCGGCGGCACTGGTTGCCGAGGCGCTGCGCGGCGAGGCGGGCCAGGCCTTGCGCCATCGCGGCGACGTGGCTGCCGGCCCAGTCCTGCTCTTCTTCGAGGAAGCCCTGGGTGGCGGTGACTTCTCCGGCCTGCTCCAGGCAGCGCGCCAGGCGCATTGCCCAGCCGGGGCCGAAGCTGCGCTGCCAGCGCTCGATCAGCGGCTTGCGGCCGGTGGGCAGCACCAGGGACAGGCGCGCGCCGCGCCCCATGAAATATTCCGCCGCACAAAGGTCGGCCGGCTGCAGCAGGGCGGCATAGACGCGCGCACCCTCGCACTGCGCCGCATCGAGGCCGCTCACCGCCGGCGCGGTGCGGTCGGCGCCGAACACCACCGGAATCTCGGCGGCGGCACGGTCGATGTAGAACAGGGCCGGCAGGCGCAGCAGGGCGGAGAATTCATCCTCGATGCGCAGGTGGCTGCAGATCAGGCGCAGCTGCTGGCGGGTGCGGCTGCGCGCGCTGACATTGCCGCGCGCCAGCGCGTCGGCGGCGTGCAGGCTGTGTTTGCAGCGCACGGTATCGCCCAGCAGCAGGGCCGCCTCGGCTTCGGTGGCCAGCAGGAAGTAGTGGTCGGTGTCGTCGGCCGGGAGCGTGCCGCTGGCCAGCGCCAGCACTTCGCGCGCCAGCTGGTGCGAGGTTTCGGCATCGCCGGCCAGCAGGAACATGGTGGCGGCATTGATCGCGGTGAAATAGCCGCCGGTCTGGCGGAAGGCGCTGAGGTAGGCCTGGGCCGATGCCTGGAAGTCGTCGCGGCTGCCGCCGGCCAGGGCCAGATCCTTGAGCAGGCGGCCTTGCAGGGCCAGCCAGTCCTCGTCGATCTCTTCCTCGTTCAGGCCCAGCTCGCCGTAGCGTTGCCAGGCGAATTCGGTGCTGCCGGCATTGGCCAGCGCCAGCAGGGAGAGATATTGCAACTGGCGCGTCTGCACGCCGAGCTGCTGCGCCTGGTCCACCAGGTCGTAGCACAGCAGGTAGTTGCCGGCGCGCAGGGCTTCATTGGCGCGCGCCGCGAAAACCTCCGCTGTGTTGTCGCTATGACCCATGCCTGGTTCCCCCTGCTGCCTCACCACAAGTCCCCTGATGCGTCAGCAGTTGTATTAAGCAGTGTACTCGGCCGCCGGATCGATCACGATCAGGCGGTGGCCCCCGCGGTCCGGCAGCGGCGGCGGATCGGTGCAGAATTCGGCCGGAATGTGATGCGGATTGCGGCGCCAGTCCACCACTTCGGCGGTGCCGCCGGGGCGCAGCAGGTTCTGCTCGCGCAGGATGGCGACGAGAATGTCGGAGCGCTGCGCCAGGCAGGCGGCGAGACGACGGTACTGCTGCTCGCGGAAGCCCTTTTCGCGCAGATCGGCGGCGCCGGCGCCGGGCGGCAGCAGGTCGACGACGGTCTCGCAGGAGGCCAGGGTGGTTTCGATCTGCTGCTGGCGCTCATGGCGCTGCGCCGGCGAAATCTCCTCGCCGCTTTCGCGCAGGCTGTCGAGCCAATCCTCCAGCAGGGTGGCGGGAGGCACCGGCAGCAGGCCGACCATGCGGAACGGGATGTCCTGTTGCAGCAGCCAGCCGCTGAGCACCCGCGCGAACAGCAGGTCCGAGCCGGGGGCGAGCCCGGTCAGCAGGCACACCTGGGCCAAGCCGCCATCGGGAAACAGGCGAGGCAGCACACCTTCGCGCAACTGCGTCACCACGTTTTCCTCCTCCTCCCCGCTGAGCAAAAGATGGCCGGTGCCGCCGAGCAGGAATTCGCTGTCGCCGCGGCCGGCGAGCGTGCGCAGCCAGTCCACCAGTGACAGGTATTCCCTCGCAGGCGGAACGGTGCCATTCATGGGGGGATTCTGTCTGGGCACGGAGGCACTTTAGCGCTTCGTGGGAGGGTAAAACGCGACGCGCATCTCACTGTGGACGCAGTGGACATCCTGTCCAAGCTACCAGACATCCATGTCTGGACTGTTCAAATAAGCAAAAGCGGCTTTGGCTGCTTAGATCATTTCAATGGCGAGAGCCACGGCTTCGCCGCCGCCGATGCACAGGCTGACGATGCCGCGCTTGCCGCCGGTCTTGCGCAGGGCGCCGATCAGAGTGGTGAGCAGGCGTGCGCCGGAGGCGCCGATGGGGTGGCCGAGGGCGCAGGCGCCGCCGTGGATGTTGACCTTGTCGTGGGGGAGATTGTGTTCGCGCATCGCCGCCAAGGTGACGACGGCGAAGGCTTCGTTGATCTCCCACAGGTCGACGTCGGCGGCCTTCCAATCGAGTTTTTCCAGCAGCTTGCCGATAGCGTAGACCGGGGCGATGGTGAATTCGCCCGGGGTGCGCGAGTGCTGTGCGTGGCCGAGGATGCGGGCCAGCGGCTTGACGCCGCGCTTTTCGGCTTCCGACTGCGTCATCAGCACCACGGCGGCGGCGCCGTCGGAGATCGAGGCGGAGGTGGCGGCGGTGACGGTGCCGTTCTTGTTGAAAGCCGGCTTCAGCGTCGGGATCTTCTCCGGCTTGCTCTTGGCCGGCTGCTCGTCGGCCTTGACCAACTCGGCGCCGGCCTTGCCGGACACTTCGACCGGCGCGATCTCGAAGGCGAAGCTGCCGTCGGCGCCGGCCTGCTGCGCGCGCTTGAGCGAGGTGATGGCGAAGTCATCCTGCTCGGCGCGGCTGAAGCCGAACTTCTCCACCGTGCGCTCGGCGTATACGCCCATCGGCGTGCGCTTCTCGTAGGCGTCTTCCAGGCCGTCCAGGGCCATGTGGTCGAGCAGTTCGGCGTGGCCGAAGCGATAGCCGCCGCGGGCCTTGAGCATCAGGTAGGGTGCGTTGGTCATGCTCTCCATGCCGCCGGCCAGCATCACCTTGTTGGTGCCGGCCTTGAGCTGGTCATGGGCGAACATCACGGCCTTGAGGCCGCTGCCGCAGACCTTGTTGATGGTGCTGCAGGCTACCGACAGCGGCAGCCCCGCGCCCAGCGCCGCCTGGCGCGCCGGGGCCTGGCCCTGGCCGGCCATCAGCACATTGCCCATGATCACTTCGTCGATGTCGTCGGCCTTGAGGCCGGCGCGCTCCACCGCCGCCTTGATCGCCACGCTGCCGAGCTGGTTGGCGGACAGGGAGGAGAACACGCCGAGCATGCCGCCCATGGGGGTGCGGGCGATGGAGGCGATGACGATGGGGTCGTTGGACATGGCGATTCCGGTTGCGTATGGATCTGGAGGGCGCGATTGTCGCGCAAAGCGAAGGCCGATACCAAAGGCCCCACGCCAGCCGCGCGCTCCGGGCGACGCCCGGCACCGGGAAAAAGCCGCCGGGTGCAGCGGCCGCCGTCCCCCGCAGAAGAGGGGTGGGAAGACCGCCCGGACGCCTTGCCATGCCCCCTTCGCACCGCCATGATCCTTCACAGAAGCGGATTGCCGGCTCAGGGGAGCAACAAGGTCTGCCGCCATGACGGACGCAAGCGCCTGGGAGCGCATCGAAGCCTGCCTGGATGAGCTGCTGGCGCTGCCGGAGGGCGAGCGCGCCGCCGCGCTGGAGCGGCTTGCGGGCGAGGACGAGGCCCTGCGCCGCGAGCTGGAAAACCTGCTGGCCCAGACCGTCGGCGGCGATGCCCTGCTCGATCGCCCGGCGGTATCCGCCTTCCAGCCCGAGGCGCCGGAGGCGGGCAGCGTCGCCCCCGGCACCCGCATCGGCGCCTGGCGCATCGTCGAGTTGATCGGCCGCGGCGGCATGGGCGAGGTCTACCGCGCCGAGCGCGCCGACGGCCAGTTCGAGCAGCAGGCCGCGCTCAAGCTGATCCGCCGCGACGCCGCGGAAGCGCCGCAACGCTTCCAGTCCGAGCGGCAGATCCTGGCGCGGCTGGAGCATCCCGGCATCGCCCGCCTGCTCGACGGCGGCATGGCCCACGACGGCCGCCCCTACATGGTGATGGAGCTGGTGCCCGGGCGTTCCATCGCCGAGTGGTGCCGCCTCCATGAATCCAATCTGGAGCAGCGCCTGGCGCTGTTCATGGCGGTGTGCGACGCCGTGGCCTACGCCCACCGCAACCTGATCATCCACCGCGACCTCAAGCCCGGCAATGTGATGGTCAGCGGCGAGGGCGCGGTCAAGCTGCTCGACTTCGGCATCGCCAAGCTGCTGCCCGGCCCCAGCGCCGCGGGGGCCGGAGAAGAGCAAACCCGCCACGCCCCGGTGACCCTGGGCTACGCCGCGCCGGAGCAGCTGGCCGGCGGCGCCGTCACCACCGCCGCCGATGTGTATGCCCTCGGCGTGCTGCTGTTCGAGCTGCTCAGCGGTCGTCGTCCCTGGTCGCTGGGCGAGCTGCCGATGGCGGCGGCGCTGGAAAAGCTGCTGCGCGAACCGATGCCCGCGCCGAGCCGCTACGCCGCCCAGCTTGGCGCCTCGCCGGTGCCGCCCAAGCTGTTGCGCGGCGATCTCGACGCCATCGTTGCCAAGGCGGTGCGCAAGGAGCCGGAGCGGCGCTACGCCACGGTGGATGCGTTGCGGGAAGATGTGGCGCGTTACTTGTCGGGCGATGCCGTTTCGGCGCGGGAGGGAGCGCGCTTGTATGCGTTCAGCCGCTTTGTCGGGCGCAACCGCCTGGCCGTGGGTGGCGCTGTCATTTTGTTGCTCACTGTTGTCGGAGGCAGTCTCGGCATTGCATGGCAGGCGCGGCGGGCGGAGTACGAGGCGCGCAAGGCTACGGCGGTGAAGGAATTTATTGTCGGCATTTTCAACGCCAACGGCATCGACAATCCGGATGGGGCCAAGGCGCGCGCCACGACAGCAGAGCAATTGCTTGATCTTGGCGCCAAGCGTATCCACACCGATATGCAAGACGTACCGGACGTTCGCTCCGAATTGCTCGGTACTATCGGCGGTCTTTACGCCGACCTGGATTTAAGTGAGCGCGCCATCGGGTTGCTGCAGGAGCAGATTGACGTTTTGCAAGGGCAATTTGGCAGTGCTCCAAACGCACAGATTGCTGGCGCCAAGGTCAAGCTCGGCGCGGCGCAAGCCGTTGCTGGCCACTATGCCGATGCAGAACAAACCCTGGCCGGTGCATTGCAAACGCTAAGTGCTCTGAACGATCAAGACTCAGTTGCCCGCGCACGAGCGCTTTTCTGGCTTGCGCACATTGATTTCCAGCGAAAGCCAGCATTGGATCCCGCTGCTGAACAACTAGCCTCGGAATCACTGCAAATTCTCAAAATCCGCCATCCTGAAGAAACGCTGCGAATCACTGATCTCGCCGAGCTTGGCCGCATCCGTGCGCAACGGAAGGAATACTCTGCGGCAGAAAAATACTTCCGCGAAGCACTTGCGCTTGAACAAGTGCCGCCTTTTTCCAATCGCCCATCGGACGCGGCTAGCGTGCATCTCGAATATGGCGAGATGCTTAGAAGAGCTAGACGCTACAAAGACTCCGAAAGTGAGTTGAGTGATGCCATAGCTCTTTATCTCAAACAGGTTGGTCCTGACTATGCCCCCACGTTGCGAGCACAAGAGCAGCTAGGAGTTGTTTTGCTCGAAAGCGGTCGACTCAGCGCCGCAAAGCCGGAGTTAGCAAAAGCCTTAGACTCGTTCGAACGTGTTCGCGGGACAGAAGATCTCGAATGGACAGCCGATGCGCGTATTCTCTACGCTCGTCTATTGCTCGCACGTGGCGAGTTGGAAGAGGCGGAAACTACGATCGCCAAGAGCGTTAATAGCTTGCGTGAACATTCACCGGATAGTGTGTATTTTCCAATCGCGCGCCGCACGCAAGCTGATTTGTTTATCGTCCAAGGGCGCTGGACGAACGCAGAATCCGCTTTGGCGGATGCGCGCACAGGATTGGCAAAATTCTATGGCGAACAGCATGAACGTTACGCGGGCGCTTTGCTGACGGAGGCAGAGTTGCGGCTAGCACAACGGGACGCAGAACGCGCTGAGCCGATATACCAACGCGTCCTCAATGGCTGGCCGCAGACTGGAACGCCGATTCCCGATACCTATGTCTACTCCACCCTGGGTCTTGCTCGTTTGCGGTTGCTGCGAGGACAGCCGGCAGAAGCGGAGCGGCTGGCAGAGCCGGTATTGGCCGGGGTTCTCAATTCACCGCATCCGGAGTCGCTGTTAGTTCAGGAAGCGGAGGCGCGATTGTGGCTTGGTGTCGCTCTGCAACAGCAGGGCAAAACCGACCAGGCCCTTACGCACCTGGAACGAGCGGTCGTGTTGCGTGGGGGTATGGATGATGAGGCCAGTCCCTGGCTGGCACGGGCACGCACTGCATTGGCGTTGTGCCTGCTCGATCATGGAGAGACGGAGAAAGCCTGGCGGTTGTTTGCCCAGGCCAGGACAGGGATGGCTAGCCACGCAGAACTCGGCCCGCAATTCCGTGTGCCGCTACAGCAGCTTAAGGGCCGCCTGCAATTCGCACGAAGCCATGCCAACGCGAGCCAGCATCCGGAAAATCAAATCGCTACACTCCGATCCGACGGATTCCAGTTTGCGCCGAAATGATGTCAGACGCGCATGCTCCAGCCCCAGACGCTCAGTGCGGCCCACAGTGCGTTAAGGCCAGGTCCACCTGAACCACTAGGATCGTCAGCCTGCACGGCGACGGCGCAGCCTGCCAGAAACATCGCGACACCGATCAGTTTTGCGATTCTTTCATTTGGAATGTCTCCCGCCTGAGCGCATTAATGAACATTGCGCAGCTATCCGCCACGCAGTAGAGCTCAGCATGGAGGGGGGGGCACGTTTCCTGTTTTTTGATCCAGTTCGCAAATTGTGATCGCAGATCCGATCCGATCCCCGCGGGAGCGCAAGGCCGATTCAGCAGTGAATCTTCTTCACTGTGGCCCAGTGCACCGGACCACAGTGATGTCGTACTCCAGCTGATCCAGCTGATGCTTACCGGGGAGGTGGCCCCGGGATAGGCAGGCGGACCACATGCATGCTTGGACCGCCTGAGCCCCCCGCTCCATCAATCCGATGCAGCAACGCATCGTGAATCATCTGCTGGATGCTTAGCTTGCGCCCGGTCGGCTTGGATGGTGTACCGGCTTCCAGTACCTCCACGGCGTACTGCATGGCCAGGCTCTGCACGTTCAGCACGGTGTAGGAGGGCGGCGGCGGCGGCCAGTGGTCCAGCATCAGCTGGAACAGGTCTGCCGGTGGGTACTTGCCGGCGCCGGCGGCCAGGAACAGCGCGTTGGCGCCTTCCACCAGCGGCGCCTTGATTTCGCCGCCGACGTGCTCGGCGAGCTGGTACAGGCGCGCCGCATCCATGCTGGCGCTGACCAGCAGCCGCTCCTGGTAGGACGGAGCGGTTTGCGGCTTGGCGGATGGTGCCCCCGGATTCGGCGAGGCAATCCCGAAGCCGAGGAATACGGAGCCGCATCCCGGTTCGTTTTCCAGCAGTGCGACGAGTTCTTCGATCAGCTTGTTGTTCATGTTGATCCCCTGAGCAGTTCAGCGTGGCGTGAAATATCGGTATGAGGACTTCAGCGGCAGGCCTGTCGGCGATCTCCGCTGCCTCGCATCATTGAGAACGCAGCGTGGCCGGAAATCCGGACATGCCGCTGGTTTTCACGTCCTTGTAACTGAGGTGATGCTTGCCTTTCCCTCCGTGAGAGGTCGCGCGCAGCGCGGGTGAGGGACGCGATCTCGGTGCGGTGCGTCTCTTGTCGATGGTGCGGCCCTCACCCCTGCCCCTCTCCCAAAGGGAGAGGGGAGTATGAGAAGGAGGGTTCGCTTGTTCCTTCACGTCATCGCCCCATCGCCGCGGCCCAGTTCATTGCGCAGCCAGGCGCGGGCCTTGACCCAGTCGCGGCGCACGGTGCGGTCGGTGATGCCGAGGGCTTGCGCGGTCTGCATTTCGTCGTAGCCGGCGAAGAAGCGGCATTCGACGATCTGCGCCAGGCGCGGGCTGAGGGCGGCGAGGCGGCCGAGGGCGGCGTCGACTTCGAGCAGGTTTTCGTCCTGCGGCGCGCTGACCTCGTCGGCGGCTTCCAGCGGCAGGTCGGCGGCGCCGCTGCCGCGCTTGCCGGCAAGGCGTTCGCGGGCGTAGTCGATCAGCACATGGCGCATGGCCAGGGCGGCGGCGCGCAGGAAGTGGGCGTGGTCGTTGAAGCCTTCGCTGCCGCGCATCTTGAGGTAGGCCTCATGAATCAGCGCGGTGGTCTGCATGGTTTCGTCGCCATGCGCCCAGGAGCCGGCCTTGCGCCGCTCGCGTTGCGCCAGGCGGCGCACTTCGTCGTAGAACAGGGGCAGCAACTCGCGCGCGGCGATGCGGACTTCGTCCGGTGCGCCGATGTCGCTGGCTTGCGCCGCAGCCTCTTGTCGAGCCTGTTCCGGCATTCCCCGTCCCCCGAATCCCCGCTCTCCCTGCCTCCCCTGGCTTCGCGGTGATGTGCGGATTCTGGCAGAAATTCCGTTGAAGGGTGTTGCGTTTTCAGGGGGTGGACAGGCGCTGCGCTGTTGGCGTAGCGCGGCTTGCTGCGGGCGTGAATGCGTGCTGCCGCGCATGGCGGCCACAGGCCGCCCTACGCATGCAAGGGCGCCGCTGCACTTCATCCGGCTCAGCGGCGCAGCAGGCGGCCGAGCCAGCCGGCGAAGAGCGCCGCTGGAAGGTGCAGGCCAGCCTGGGCGCGCTGTAACGGCATCACGCCGATCGAGCCGCGGCGCTGCAGCCGGGGTGCCGGCCAGGACAGGGCCGGGCCGCGGGTGCGCGGCTGATCCAGCTGCCGATGCGCCGGCTCGGCGCCGGCGGATTGCTCCGATTGCTCCGCCCTGGTTTGCCGGTGGTCGCGCAGCATCAGGACAAACAGCCAGAGGAAGCAGACGAAGGTGATCAGCAGCACTCCCCAGATGAACAGCGAAAACTCGATTGGCACGCCGATGTCGGCTGCGCCCGAGCCCGCGCCATAGATGGACGGCGCCGCCATGCTTCCCGGCAGGCCGGGCGACAGGGCAACGGCCCTGGCCGCGCCGCTTGTCGCCATGCTGGTGACGATGGTGGAAAGAATGTGTGCCGCCGTGTACCGCGATTGCTTGCCCATGTGCCTGCTCCCGTGTGTCGCCGGCGGGGGCCGGCGACGGTGATGAAGCGTTGTTGCTTCACTTGCAAGGAACGGGGACGGATGGGGTAAAGCGGTCACGCCATGAGGGACGCAGTGTGATGAGGGTCACAGGGAGAGGGCGTTTTGTGCGGTTGTGGCTGGGGTTCGGTTGTGCGCCGGGCCAGATCCTTCGCTGCGCTTGTATGACATGGGCTGATGGGGGCCAGCGCAGGCTATGAAGTTTTAGCCTTGAACGACTTCGAATTCCAGGCTGCAGCGGTGTTCCGGGTCGTCGGCGAAAGGACGGCCCAGGCAGAGCGCGCCGGCCGGCGGCAGGCTGGCCTTGTTGCAGTAGGGCAGCAGCGATTCCTCGCCGCTGCCGGCATCGCGTAGCCAGGTGCCGTTGCGGCTGATGTCCTGCGCCAGCCAGTGGCCCGCTGCGCATTGCAGCAGCAGGTGTTTGGAGGACACGCGCGATAGCGGGTCGGGCACTTGCAGTGTGCAGTCGGCGGTGCGGCCGACGATGCTGGATTTTTCGTCCGGCTCCAGCCGCAGCACGGTGTCGCCGTGACGCAGCAGGAGCAGCTTGCGCGGCGGGCCGGGCGCGGTGGAGGCGGTGGCGAATTCGGTGCGCGGCGCGGTGCCGGTGGCGGCGTCGCGCCATTCCAGGGTCCAGATGCCGTGGGTGCCGAGGCCCTTGAGCAGGCGCTTGCCGTAGCGCATGGCATTGGCGCGCAGCTCCAGCGGCAGGGCCCGCATCGATTCCTCGGTGAGGAAGATCTGGCCGGGCGCATCCTCGGTCAGCTTGTGCAGGCGCGCGGCGATGTTGACGGTCTGCCCCAGCGCCACCGGGTGTCCCATGGTCTGGCCCAACTCGACCAGTCCGGCATGGAGGCCGGCATAGAGCTGCAGGCCGGCCCGCTGCGCCAGCCGCTGCGCCTCGATGGCGGTGTGCGCCGCGGCGGCGATGGCATCCTGCTCGAACACCGCCAGGACATCGTCGCCGTAGGATTTGATGAAGATGCCGCCGCGCGCGCGGGCGCTTGCGATGATGCTGTCGAGCAGGTTCTGGATGCGGCGGCCGGCGGCGGCATCGCCGAATTCCGAGCGCATGGCGACGGTGCCGGCGATGTCGACGATCAGCACCGCGCGGTGGCGGGGCTCAGACGGGCCATCGGTGGTGGTAGCGGCCAAGTGATCCCCCGTGTCGCGGAACTGCCCCCTGAGCGGCTATGCGCCGCCTGTGCCGGTGATGCCGCTTCCGTGCCAGAACAGATTAAATCAAGCGGCGGCTTGCCGCGAGGTGGGGCCAGCCTTGCCGCGGCGCTACAGCTCGCGCTCGATCGCCGTGACCACGCCGTCCTTGAAGATCACGCGGATGCGGTCGGTTTCGGTTTGCACCGGAGCGGTGTAGAGCGTCGGGTAGCTGCCGAAGAAGAACGGGTCGTAAAAGCGCGGATAGGAATAAACGTAGGGGTAGGCGGTCGCTGCGGCGTAGCCCTGCACCTGGGTGTAGTGCCAGATGTTCTGCTGGCCGCTGGCGTCGGTATGCTCGGTGACGCGATCGGGCTTGCCCAGCGCGAGCTGCACCGCCGCCTCCGGCATGCCCAGGCCGACCTCGCCCTTCTTCACCAGCTCCTGCTGCTCCGGCGTCAGGTTCGAGTAGGCGCCCGGATTGTCCTTGATGCGCGCTTCCGGCGTGGCGCAGCCGGCCAGGGTCGCCAGGGTCGCCAGGGTCAGCAGGACGGGAATCAGCAGACGTTTCATGGACGCACTCCTTGTCCGGGCAGCACTGGCGCAATGATATAGGGTCTGCGTGAGTGCTTGAATACCGGCTGAAGGTTAGCGGCGCGTGCTTGTTTCAACAGTCCGGGCCACGGGTTCAGCGACGCGCTTGCGGACCACAGGTCCGCGCGTCGCTGAACGGGCACGCCACGGAGGGCGTGCCCCGGTTTGCCGGCGGAGCAGGAAGCGCAGCCGCGCAAGGCCCGGTGCTTGTCAGGACGACATACTTTTCAAGATGGCTGCCGCCTCAAATCCAGGGTATGCGGATACTCCGGATTCTTCGGCTCGTCCGGCGGCCAGTAATTGGTGGCGGTATGCCCGAACGGCTCGAAACGCGACAGGCGCCGCGCCTCGGCCTCGTAGGCGTTGACCGGGAAGGTTTCGTAGTTGCGGCCGGCCGGATGGGCGACGTGGTAGGTGCAGCCGGCCACGGCGCGGCGGTTCCAGGCATCGTAGAGATCGAACACCAGCGGTGTATGAATGCCGATGCCGGGATGCAGGGCCGAGGTCGGATGCCAGGCGCGGTAGCGCACGCCGCCGACCATTTCGCCGTGGATCCCGGTGGGGGTCAGCGGCACGCGGCGGCCGGCCACGGTGACGAAGTGGCGGCCCTCGGTGAGGCCGGTGACGCGCACCTGCAGACGCTCCAGCGAGGAATCGACAAAGCGGGTGGTGCCGCCCACCGCCGTCTCCTCGCCCAGTACCGGCCAGGGCTCAAGGGCGTGGCGCAGTTCCATCTCCACGTTCTGGTAGCGCACGCTGCCGTGGCGCGGGAAACGGAATTCCTGGTGGGCCGCGAACCACTCGTCCTGGAAGGCGAAGCCGGCGCCGCGCAGATCGGCCAGCACTTCGCGCAGGTCGGCCCAGACGTAGTGCGGCAGCATGAAGCGGTCGTGCAATTGGGTGCCCCAGCGCACCAGCGGACGGGTATAGGGCTTTTCCCAGAACCAGGCCACCAGCGAGCGCAGCAGCAATTGCTGCGCCAGGCTCATCTGCGGATGCGGCGGCATCTCGAAAGCGCGGAACTCGACCAGGCCGAGGCGGCCGGTGGGGCCGTCGGGTGAATACAGCTTGTCGATGGAGATTTCGGTGCGGTGGGTGTTGCCGCTCAGGTCCACCAGCAGGTTGCGCAGGGTGCGGTCGATCATCCACAACGGCACGCTGTGCCCGGGCTTGGGCAGCTGCGCCAGGGCCAGCTCGATCTCGTAGAGCGAGGAGGTCTGCGCCTCGTCGACGCGCGGATGCTGCGAGGTGCTGCCGATGAACAGGCCGGAGAACAGGTAGCTCAGCGCCGGATGGTTCTGCCAGTAGCGGATCAGGCTGCCGAGCAGGTCCGGCCGGCGCAGGAACGGCGAATCCGCCGGGGTGGCGCCGCCGAGCACGAAGTGGTTGCCGCCGCCGGTGCCGACAGCGCGGCCGTCGACCAGGAATTTCTCGGTGCCGAGGCGGGTCAGCCGCGCTTCCTCGTAGACCACCTCGGTGGTGTGGCGCAGCTCGTCCCAGCTATGCGCCGGGTGGATGTTGACCTCGATCACGCCGGGGTCGGGCGTCACCTTGAGCACGTTGAGGCGCGAGTCCGCCGGCGGCGAATAGCCCTCGATGCGCAGCGGCACGTCGAGTTCGCCGGCGCTGTCCTCTACCGCGGCCAGCAGGTCGAGGTAGTCCTCGATGTTGGCGGCCGGCGGCATGAACACGCAGAGGTAGCCGTCGCGCGGCTCCACCGAAATCGCGGTGCGCACGTTGCCGCCTTCCAGGTAGGCGCCGCGCCGGGTCGGCGTCGGCTGCTCGCGTTCGGCGGTGAGCTTCTGCGTGCGCCGGCCGCGCTGGCGTGCGGTCTCCTTGTCCAGCTCATCCTTACGGGTGCTGGGCGATTGCAGGAACGGCTGGCGGCGCCCGTCCGGCTGTTCCGGCAGGGGTTCGCGCTGGGTGAAGGGGTCGTAGGGGATGACGTGCGGATAGGCCAGCGGCGGCAGCCAGGGCAGGGCATCCAGCGGCAGGCGAAAGCCGATCGGCGAATCGCCCGGAATCAGGAACAGGCGGCCCTGGCGGAACGACCAGCGTTCCGAAATCCAGGCGCGCGACTGCCAGCGCTGCACCGGCAGGGCATAGCCGCGCGGCGTGTCGAGCCCGCGCTCGAAGATCTTGGCGACGCGGGCGCGCTCCTCCGGGTCCTTCAGCTTGTTGTCCTCGGGCAGCACGTTGTCGGGCAGCTGGCGCTCGCGGTGCAGGTAGTAGAAAGCGTCCTCGTAGGCCGGCAGGGCGTTGCCCGGCGCCACTTCCAGGCGTTCGGCGATGCCGCGGATCAGGGCCCGCGCCGACTGGATGTCGGCCTTGATCGAGCCGCTGGCCAGTTCGGTGCGCACGATCGGCTTGCCGTCGCCGCGGAAATAGCAGCCGTAGGCCCAGCGCGGCAGCGATTCGCCCGGGTACCACTTGCCCTGGCCGTAGGTGAGCAGTCCGTCCGGGGCGAAGCGCCCGGCGAGGCGGCGGATCAGCTTGTCGGCCAGGGCCTGCTTGGTCGGGCCGACCGCTGCGGTGTTCCACTCATCGCCCTGCATGTCGTCGATGGAGATGAAGGTCGGTTCGCCGCCCATGGTCAGGCGCACGTCGCCGGCCTTGAGCTTGCCGTCGACCTGGTGGCCGAGCTTGTCGATGGCGGCCCACTGGTCCTCGGTATAGGGCTTGGTGACGCGCGGCGACTCGTACAGGCGCTTGACGTACATCTGGTGGCCGAACTCGACCTCGGCCTCGTCCACCGCGCCGCTGATCGGCGCGGCGCTGGAGGGTTCCGGCGTGGCGCAGACCGGGATGTGGCCTTCGCCGGCGAGCAGGCCGGAGGTGGGGTCGAGGCCGACCCAGCCGCCGCCGGGCAGGTAGACCTCGCACCAGGCGTGCAGGTCGGTGAAGTCGTGGTCGGTGCCGGAGGGGCCGTCGAGCGACTTCACGTCCGGGGTGAGCTGGATCAGGTAACCGGAGACGAAGCGCGCGGCCAGGCCCAGGTGGCGCAGGATCTGCACCAGCAGCCAGCCGGTGTCGCGGCAGGAGCCGGAACCGTTGCCCAGGGTCACTTCCGGGGTCTGCACCCCCGGTTCCATGCGGATCAGGTAGCTGATATCGCTTTGCAGGCGCTGGTTGAGGCCCACCAGGAAGTCGATGGTGCGCATCTTGTCCAGCGGGATGCTGTCCAGGTACTTCTTCAGCAGGGGGCCGGCCGGGGCGGGACGCAGGTAGGGCTTGAGCTCTTCCTTCGCCTCCTCGGTATAGGTGAAGGGGAACTGTTCGGCCTCGCCCTCGATGAAGAAATCGAAGGGATTCCAGATCGACATATCGGCGACCAGATCCACCACCACCTTGAATTCGGTGACTTTATCGGGAAAAACCACCCGCGCCAGCCAATTGCTGAAGGCATCCTGCTGCCAGTTGATGAAGTGGTTTTTCGGCTCGATCTTGAGCGAATAGGACAACACCGGGGTGCGGGCGTGCGGCGCCGGGCGCAGGCGGATGATCTGCGGCGACAGGGTGACGCGCCGGTCGTAGCGGTAGATCGTCTCGTGGTGCAGGACGGCGTGGATGCTCATAGGGGTCTTTTTGCGGCCAGTTTGACGCTGCGTTGCCCCGGGATTTGCATGCGGGCAGAACGCGAAGAGCGCAGCGTATTCGAAATAAGGAAGCGGCGAGCGACGCCGCATGGGTGTAAACCCGGGGACAGGCCGCCGGGACGGTGTTTATTTTCGTGCATTGCTGCGTTTCTCGTTCCTTCCATTGTTTGAGAATCGGCTCCGCGGCGGCGCCAGACCGGCCACCAACAGGTTCCAGGGAAGGCCCGGTATGGATGGTGCTGGGATTGGCAGCGGTACAATAAGCAAAAATCGCTGCACCGTGGCGGTGCCGACCCCCAAATCGAGGAAATCCGATGTCCGTTTTCGACCATCCCGAGTTTGACGCACACGAGCAGGTGGCCTTTCGCTTCGACCGCGCCAGCGGTCTCAAGGCCATCATCGCCGTGCACAACACCCGCCTCGGCAAGGGCCTGGGCGGCTGCCGCATGTGGCCCTACGCCTCCGACACCGAAGCCCTCACCGATGTGCTGCGCCTGTCGCGGGGCATGACCTACAAGGCGGCGCTGGCCGGCCTGCCGCAGGGCGGCGGCAAGAGCGTCATCATCGGCGACCCGCGCCACGACAAGACCCCGGCGCTGATCCAGGCCATGGGCCGCTTCGTCGAGAGTCTGTGCGGCCAGTACATCGTGGCCGAGGATTCCGGCACCAGCGTCGCCGACATGCGCCTGATGGCTGGCGAGACCAAACACGTCGGCGGCCTGGCCGACGAGAAATCCGTTGCCGCCGGCCGCACCGGCGATCCTTCCCCGGCCACCGCCATGGGCGTGTTCATCGGCATTCAGGCGGCGGTGCGCGCTCAGCTCGGCCGCGACGACCTCAAGGGCCTGAAGGTGGCGATCCAAGGCGTGGGCAATGTCGGCGGGCGCCTGGCGCGCCACCTCAGCGACGCCGGCGCCAAGCTGTGGGTCACCGACCTGCACCAGCCGGCGGTGGACCGCTGCGTCAGGGAACTGGCCGCCCAGGCAGTGCCGATGGACGTGGTGCACGCGCTCGACGTCGATGTATTCGCGCCCTGCGCCATGGGCGCGGTACTCAACGACAAGAGCATTCCTGAGATCAAGGCCAAGGTCATCGCCGGCGCCGCCAACAACCAGCTGGCCAGGCCCAAGCACGATCACGCCCTGCTCGAGCGCGGCATCCTGTATGCGCCGGACTACGTCATCAACGCCGGCGGCATCATCGACATCTTCTACGAAGGCCCCACTTACGACGAGGCCACGGTGCACGCCCACCTGCAGCGCATCGGCCACACGCTGGGGCAGATCTTCAAGCACTCGGCCAACGAGAAGCGGCCCACCGGCGAGATCGCGGACCGCATGGCGGAGGCGATTTTCAGGGGCTGAGGGCTCGCGCTTTGGCGATGACTGAACGTCATCGCCTGCGAGACCGGGCGCCCGGCCGGGGTTTCAGCAGGGCTGAAGTCGCGTCAGGGATGGCTTTACAGCACTGGCTGGGTCGAGCGCTGTGAAACCCTGACTTGAGCCCCCACCACAATTGACGCAAGCCCCGCACCGGCCAAGAATGTCCCATCAAAGGGGATTGGGGAAATCGGCGATGCGCAAATCGGCCTCGACTTCGGCTGCGTGCCTGCTTGCTGGTTGGGGACTGGCTGGTGCCGCCGCCGCCGCACCTCCGGTCGAGGCCTATGGGCACCTGCCTTCGGTGGAGCTGATCAGTCTGTCCCCATCCGGCGAGCGCTACGCCTTTGTCGCTGTCGCCGGCGAAAGCCGCCGGCTGGCAGTGGCCGGTTACGACAACAAGCTGCTGGAAGCGACCAAGGTCGGCGACGCCAAGGTGCGTGAAGTCGAGTGGGCGGGCGAGGGTCATGTCCTGCTCACCACCACTTCGACTTTCGATGATCTCGCGGATTTCGTTCGTGCTTACGAACTGGCCTCAGTGATCGATGTCCGCCCCGACAGCCATACGGCCGCCGTTATTTTCGGCAAGGTTCCCACCGTCGCAAACACCGTGGTTGGATACTTCGGCGCAGCGCAGGTGGACGGACACCTGTCTGGTTATTTCGGAGGGATCACCTATGTGTACAAACCCCCCGGCGTCTATGCCTTCGACCACGGTTATCGTGACCTCTACCGCGTCGATCTCGAGTCCGGCAAAACTGCATTGCAGGCCAAGGGAAGCGAGGATGACCATAGTTGGGTCGTGGCCCGTGACGGCACTGTCGTCGCCCATTCCGAATACGGAGAGCGCAGTGGTGAGTGGCGGCTTTACGCCGGCGATGGGCACGACAAACTACTGCTAAGCAAGACCTCCCCGAGGAACGACATCGCCCTGCTTGGTCAGGGGCGCGCCGCTGGAACGGTGCTGGTCGTGGACGGCTCCGGTGACGAGGACGTGGCGGAGGAAATATCCATCGCAGACGGCAAGAGCGTGAGCCTGTTCGATTCGGTTTCGACGGACGAGTATCTGACCGATCCCGCAACCGGCCTGCTCATCGGTGCGCTTATTGATGGAGAGCCGGGAGCCGTTTTCTTCGATAGCAAACTGCAGGCCCGCTACGAGGGTACGCGCAAGGCCTTTCCCGGTTACCAGACGCATCTGAAATCCTACAGTCGCAATCTCGATCGGCTCATCGTGCTGACCGATGGGGGCGACGATTCCGGCACTTACTGGATGGTGGACATCGCCTCGGGCAAGGCCAGCGAGCTGGGCCATCCGTATCCGGAGATCAAGCCAGCCGATGTCGGACCGACGCGCACGGTGAAATACGCAGCGGCCGACGGCACGCAGATCGAAGGCATCCTCACCCTGCCACCGGGACGCAAGCCGGAGAAACTGCCGCTGGTGGTGATGCCGCACGGCGGCCCGATCGGCTTTCACGACAGCATCGGCTTCGACTGGTGGGCGCAGGCCTATGCTTCTGCGGGCTACGCCGTGATGCAGCCCAACTACAGGGGTTCATCGGGCTATAGCAGGGCTTTCCGGGAGGCCGGGTTTGGACAGTGGGGCGGCAAGATGCTCACCGACATCTCCGACGGCATTGCACCTCTGGCTGCGCAGGGACTGATCGACCCCAAGCGCGTCTGCATCGTCGGTGCCAGCTACGGCGGCTACGCCGCGCTGGCCGGCGTTACCCTGCAAAAGGGAATTTACCGTTGTGCCGTGTCCGTCGCCGGCGTTTCCGATATGCAAGCTCTGTTCGACTGGGACACCGGCGAGGGCGGGCACAACAGCTCGGAGCGCTATATGCGCGCGGCCACCGGCGCCGACAAGGAAGGCGACGACAAGCTGGATGCGATCTCGCCGGTGCGTTTTGCCGATCATGCAGACGCGCCGATCCTGTTGATCCACGGCAAGGACGACACCAGGGTGCCGATCGCGCAGAGTGAAACCATGGTTTCGGCGCTGAAACATGCGGGCAAACCGTTCGAATACGTGATCATGAAGGGCGAAGACCACTTCCTTTCCCGCGAGGAGACGCGCGTCACCATGCTCAAGGCGGCCGTGGACTTCGTGAAACGCAATAATCCGCCGGATTGAGGTAGGCTGGATCGAGCATGGCATCCATTCCCATTCCCGACGATAACTACCTGCAAGCCCTGGCCCGCGCCATCGGCGAGCGCCTGCTGGCGCGTGGGCAGTGCATCGCCACCGCCGAATCCTGCACCGGCGGCCTCATCGCCAAGCTGCTCACCGATATTGCCGGCAGCTCGGGCTGGTTCGAGCGCGGGCTGGTGACTTATTCCAACGAGGCCAAGCACGAATTGCTCGGTGTCCCCGCCGAGACCCTGCAACGCGCCGGCGCGGTCAGCGCCGAAACGGTGCAGGAGATGGTGCAGGGCCTGCTCAAGGCGGCGCCGGTGCAGTGGGCGGTGGCGGTGAGCGGCATCGCCGGCCCGGGCGGCGGCAGCGCCGACAAGCCGGTGGGGACGGTGTGGATAGGTTGGGGCGGGGCGGAGGTGGCGGTATCGGTGAGCCGCTTCCTGTTCCAGGGCGATCGCGACGCGGTGCGCCGGTTTTCGGCCGAGGCAGCGCTGCGCGGGCTGGAAGTTTTGCTGCAAGGCGGGCAGTAGCCCACGCCTGCGGTGACTAGCGGATCCGGCAAGGAATCCGGGATCGCGCGCGGCGAGCGATTTGCCGCAATGCACCACGCGCCGCGCGTGGATACGGGCACGTATTGACGCCCCGATTATACCGCGCCTGATTCTTTTTCCGGCTGGCATACTCCGCCCATACCTACGAATTGGCTGGAGGAGTACATGGATGCCCGCCCCAGTCCGGACGTGAAGTCCGGGCAGGAGTTGTTGCTGGACCAGATGGATGCACTGGCGCAAGCGCTGACCGGTGTGGACGATGTGGTGCTGTTCCGCGCTTTTCTGCGCCGGTATTTCGAGATGGCGGCGCTGGATACGCTGAAACTGCGCACGCCGGAGGAATTGCTGCATCTCGCGCTGGGCCACTGGAGCTTCGCCCGGGTGCGCAAGCCCGGCGCGCCGCTGGTGCACGTGCTGCCGCCGCCGGTTGGCGATGAGGCAAGGCCGGGACTGGCGGTGGTGGAAACCTGCGTCGAGGATCAGCCGTTCCTGGTCGATTCGATCGTGATGGCGGTGCGCGCCGCCGGCGCCTCGGTGGACTGGACGGTGCACCCGGTGCTGCACCTCCAGCGCGACCAGGCCGGCAAGATCACGGCGGCGGAAGATGTGGCCAAGGGGCCGGCGGAATCGCTGATTCACCTGGAATTCGAGCCGCTGGCGAACCTGGCGGCCTATGCCGCGCTGGAGCAGCAGGTGCGCACGGTGCTGGAGGATTTGCGCCACGTGGTCGACGATTATCCGCAGACGCTGGAGCGGGTGCGCGCGCTGGTGGAGGAGCTGAAGATGGTGCCGCCGGAAGGCGATGCCGAGGAGTTCGCCGAGGCGCGCGAATTCCTCACCTACCTGGATCAGCAGCATTTCACCTTCCTCGGCAAGATCGAGAGCCGCGCCGCCCAGGGCGAAAGCGGCAAGGCGAGCTTCCGCACCGATCCCGCTTCCGGCCTGGGCCTGCTGCGCGCCGGCAGCCGCTGGGCCGCCGAAGACCTGATCGCGCCGCAGGCGGAGCTGGACAAGTACGCCGATTCGCCGCGGTTGGTGGTGGTGACCAAGGCCAACCTGCGCTCGACCATCCACCGCGAGGGGCTGATGGACGCGGTGTCGGTGAAGCGTTACGACGCCAGGGGCAATCTGGCCGGGACGGTGCGCTTTGTCGGCCTGTTCAGCTCGGAGGTGTACATCGACCGGCCGCGCCATATTCCGCTGATCCGCCGCAAGGCGGAATACGTGATGCAGCATTCGCGTCTGCCGGAGAACAGCCATTCCGGCAAGAACCTGCGCGATATCCTGCATGGCCTGCCGCGCGACGAGCTGTTCCAGGCCGGCGAGGATGAGCTGTTCCAGCTGTGCACCGGCATCCGCGCCCTGCGCGACCGGCACCAGCTGCGCCTGTTCATGCGCCGCGACCGCTACGGCCGTTTCTATTCCTTCCTGGTGTATCTGACGCGCGAGCGTTACTCGCGCGAGCTGCGCGACAAGGTCGGCGCGACCCTGGTGGAAATCTGCGGTGGCCAGGCACTGGACCGCGAGGTCGATTTCCAGCGCGGCGGCCTGACCCGCATGCATTACCTGGTGCGGACCCGGCCCGGCACCACCATCCCGTTTAACGCGCAGGAAGTGGAGACGCGGCTGATCGCGGCGACGCGCAGCTGGCGTGAGCAGTTGCGCGAGCTGCTGGCCAGGGAGAAGCTGAGCCCGGCGAAATTCACCGATGCCTTTCCGCTGTCCTATGTGGAGGCGACCACGCCGCAGGAAGCGGCCGCCGACGTCGCCTATCTGGCGCGGCTGTCGCCGTCCATGCCGGTGCTGCCGCGCCTGGGCGTGAGCACACCCGAAGGCGCGCTGCCGCAGGCCACCAGCCTCAAGCTGTATGCGCTGCACACGCCGGTGACCTTGTCCGACGTGCTGCCGACGCTGGAGAACTTCGGCCTGCGCGTGATCCGCCAGGAGCCGGCGGAGATCACGCCGAAGGATGGGCCGAGCCTGTGGGTGCAGGAGTTCGAGATCCAGCACGGCGGCTGCGAACTGTCCGCCGATTCGCAGAAAAAGTTCTTCGAGTCCGGGTTCCTCCAGGTGTGGCGCGGCGAGGTGGAGAACGACGGCCTCAACAAGCTGGTGCTCGGCGCCGGACTGGACGCGCGCCAGGTGACGCTGCTGCGCGCCATCTGCAAGTACCTGATCCAGACCGGCCTGCCGTTCAGCCAGTCCTACATGGAAACGCTGCTGGCCGAGCACGCCGACATCGCGCGCCTGCTGGTGGCGCTGTTCGAGACGCGCTTCGCCTTGAAGCTGGCATCGGAACGGCGCCAGAACGAGGAAATGAAGATCGGCCAGGCGCTGGATCACGCGCTGGACCAGGTGGCGAGCCTCGATGGCGACCGCGTGCTGCGCTCCTTCCTGGCGGTGATCCGCGCCACGCTGCGCACCAATTATTTCCAGAACAACGCGGAAGGTCACAGCAAACACTACGTCAGCTTCAAGCTCGATCCGGCCAAGGTGCCGGAGCTGCCGCTGCCGCGGCCGATGTTCGAGGTATGGGTCTATGCGCCGGAGGTGGAGGGCATTCATCTGCGCGGGGGCAAGGTGGCGCGCGGCGGCCTGCGCTGGTCCGACCGCCGCCAGGATTTCCGCACCGAGATCCTGGGCCTGATGAAGGCGCAGATGGTGAAGAACACGGTGATCGTGCCGGTCGGCGCCAAGGGCGGCTTCGTGGTGAAGAAGCCACTCGATCCGTCCAACCGAGAGGCCTGGCTGAACCAGGGCATCGCCTGCTACAAGACCTTCCTGCGCGGCCTGCTCGACATCACCGACAACCGCGTCGGCAATGCCATCGTGCCGCCGCAGGATGTGCTGCGCCTCGATGAGGACGACCCCTACCTGGTGGTGGCGGCGGACAAGGGCACGGCGACGTTCTCCGATATCGCCAACAGCATCTCCGCCGAATACGGCTTCTGGCTCGGCGATGCCTTCGCTTCCGGCGGTTCGGTCGGCTACGACCACAAGAAGATGGGCATTACCGCGCGCGGCGCCTGGGAAAGCGTCAAGCGCCACTTCCGCGAGCTTGGAAAAGACATTCAGGCCGAGGAGTTCACGGTTGTCGGCATCGGCGACATGAGCGGCGATGTATTCGGCAACGGCATGCTGCTGTCGCGTAGGATCAAGCTGCTGGCCGCCTTCGATCACCGCCACATCTTCATCGACCCGAATCCGATCGCGGCTTCCAGCTTCATCGAGCGCGAGCGCCTGTTCAACCTGCCGCGCTCGTCCTGGGCCGACTATAACGCGGCGCTGATCTCGCCCGGCGGCGGCCTCTATCCGCGCAGCGCCAAGCTGATCAAGCTGAGCGAGGAAGCGCGGGCGGCGCTGAACATCCGCGAAGCGGCGCTGACGCCGAACGAGCTGCTCAAGGCGCTGCTCAAGTCGCCGGTGGACCTGTTGTGGAACGGCGGCATCGGCACCTACGTCAAGGCCTCCTCGCAAAGTCATCAGGATGTCGGCGACCGCGCCAACGATGCGATCCGCGTCAACGGCAAGGATCTGCGCTGCAAGGTGGTGGGCGAGGGCGGCAATCTCGGCTGCACCCAGCTCGGGCGCATCGAGTATGCCCTGCAGGGCAATGACGGCGCCGGCGGCCACATCAATACCGATGCCATCGACAATGCCGGCGGCGTGCACACCTCGGACCGCGAGGTGAACATCAAGATCCCGCTCAACCAGTTGATGGAGGACGGCAAGCTGACGCGCGAGGAGCGCGATCCGCTGCTCGCCGGCATGACCGAGGAGATCTCGCGCTTCGTGCTGCGCGACAATTATGTGCAAAGCGCCGCCATCAGCCTGCTGACGCAGAACGCGGCGCAGCGGCTCGACGATCATGCCGAGCTGATGCGCCTGCTGGAGCGCGAGGGCCTGCTCAACCGCGCCATCGAGTACCTGCCCGACGAGGACGCGCTGAAGGAGCGCCGCAACCGCGGCCTCGGCCTGACCCGGCCGGAGCTGGCGGCGCTGATCGCCTACAGCAAGATCTCGCTGTACGACGCGGCGCTGAAGTCGGAGGTGCCGGACGATCCCTTCTTCGGCCGCGACCTGCTGGCCTACTTCCCCGAGTCGCTGACGCAGCGCTACCGGCCGCAGCTGGAGCAGCACCGCCTGCGGCGCGAGATCGTCGCCACCATCCTGTGCAACGCCCTGGTCAACCGCATGGGAGCGGGCTTCGCCCAGCTGTGGGCCGAGGATCACGGCCTGATGCGCGCCGAGGTGTTGAAGGCCTACGCCACCGCGCACCAGATCTACGGCGGCGACCAGTACTGGAAGGCGATCGAGGCGCTGGATAACCAGGTGCCGGCGGCCCTGCAGTACCGCCTGATGGGCTATGCCATCGGCCTGCTCAAGCATGCCACCGGCTGGTTCACCAGTTCGCGCTTCGCGCAGTTGCCGGTGCATCAGGCGGTGGAGCGCTTCACCGAGCCGCTGGCCGGGCTGGAGCGCCTGCTGCCGGCGGTGCTGCCGCCGAGCTACCGCGAGGACTGGGACAATACCGTCACCAACCTCAACAAGGAAGGCGTGCCGGACGACCTGGCCCTGCGCCTGGCCAATACCCGTGCGCTGGGCGGCGCGCTGGACATCGCCGAGCTGGCCGAGGGCGCCAAGGTTTCACTGGCCGACGCCGCCACCGTGTACTACCTCTGCGGCGAGCGCTTCCGCATGCTGTGGCTGTATGCCGCGATCAACGAGATGCCCACCGTTGGCAAGTGGCAATCACTGGCGCGGGTCAACCTGCGCGACGACGCCTACCGCATCCACCGGCAACTGGCCGGGCGGGTGCTGGCGCATCCCGGAGATACCGCGCAGGCGCGCTTCGACGGCTGGATCGCCGACAGCGAGCGGCATGTGAAGTTTTCCTCGGAGCGCCTGGCGGAACTGCAGGCGACCGGTGCCAGGGACTTCACCACGCTGGCGGTGGCGGTAAGGGAGATTCGCAAGTTGCGGCGGTTGTAGGCTTCCGTCATTCCGCCTTCTCTCCATTTTCATGGGGAGAAGGTGGTTTCACGCGCCATTTACGTCAAGCTCTGTTTCGGCGCGCATGCCATGCGTTGCATGTTGATGCCATTCAATTCGCGACTGCGTTAATCGCCTGCTCAAGCTTCTCCAGTCGCGCGATGATCTCATCAAATGGTCGAGCGAGCCCCTCAAACATGCCGGCGGCGATCATTGCTCCATAATCTTCATGAAGCGCGCCGAGCAGTGCGCCGTCAGGGATGAGGCGCATCCTGCCGCTCGTGCAATCGTCATACTGCGCTTTGGCACTGCGGTAGATAACCTTCTTCGTGTCAACGACGTTAATCAGCAAGTCGCGATTTGCCAGGGCTTTTGCACCGATGTCGTGATCGGCAAGACGGGAAAGGTCATACCAATGTCTCGATAGACGATCCACGCCTTTGATTGCGGCGTCGCGTCCGTTGCACTCGGCGTGGATCAACGTGGCCTTTTCCCAGAATGTCCGCTCCGGTGCAAGAACATCAATGGTCGCCGAAGGAAGTTCAAGCGTGTTCACATGCCCGAAGAGATAAGGCCGGATCAGGTGTTGCTGATGAGGTTCGATCACATTGCGGCCGCCGAACTCCAGCAGCACACCGTCTCTGACGTAGTTTCCGGCTCCCGCGAATTGAGAGCGGATCGATATCGTCAGCTTTTCTCCGCCCTCGTCAACAATCACGATAGGCGGTTCGCCCCTGTATTGGGATGCCAGCGTCTCTCGCAGATACGGAGCAACTACGCTCTGCAAGTGTTCCGCAAGACGCCGCCCCAGATGCTCCCGAATCTTGTCACGCTGACTGTTGCTTAGCCCTTCGGCAAATGGATCGACATCCTCGTCGAGGTCTCTATAGTCGATCGTCAAATCGATGTCTTCGGAAAAACGGTCTATCGCGGCGAACACTTTCGATAACGAAGTTCCGCCTTTGAACACCATCCGTTTTCGGTCGGGCATGCCGAACAGCGCCCGGAGTACCCAGCAGACCCAGAGGTCCTTTTCCAGAACAACCGCGCTTCGACCCGTTTGGGCCGAGACGGCGCGGATGACGTCTGCCTGATCGGCAGGGGGTAGGCCAAGAAGCGATTCGGGCATTTCTATGACTCGCTTTTGCCGTATTGCCGAAATGCCTCGGCCATCCATGATGGCATGACGCCGACCGCGCCCCTGAGCGCTTCGAACTCCCCAGCTGGCAGCCGGCTGCGCAACTGAGCCACAGTGCCGGGGCCGACTTGCTCCTTGCCGAGATACCACAGAGCCATCAAAGCCTCACCAGCCGGACGCCCCGCCAGTGCCAACTTGCGCGGACTCGTCCTGCGCAATTCGACGGACAGGTTCCCGATACGCAGCCTCCGGCTCGCGCCGGAGGTATGGAAGATCGAGCGCATCGGCACCTGCGTGCTGAAGCCGAAACGCCTCGCGGCTTCCGCGCCATGGATCTGGATTTCCGCGCCAGTAGATCGCGCCACGGCTTCGGCCACCATTGCAGGCTCCGGCGGCACTGTGCCGACGTAGCGGCTCTCTTTGGGGCGGACAAATACGCCGCGTGCCACGCGCGCGATGTGGCCCGACCGCGTGAGCCGGGACAAAGCCTGATCGACCGATGCGCGCGCGCCTATCCCGGAGAACTCACGGGTAGTAAACGGCGCTCCCCGGGGCAGGGTTTCAATGCGATTCCGGATTTCGGTTGCTGTTTTCATGATTTCACCAATGTCAGAAATATTATCAGTTTTTCTGACAAATGCAATTGCTTCACGCACTGCGATGGCTGCAACCGGCATGCAGTCTCCCTTTCCCCATGAAAATAGGGGAGAGGGCCGGGGAGGGATGCGCAATATCGATGCGGAAGCCTTCGCTCCGAGAACCAGCGCAATAATCCGTACCGGAAAATGTGTCAATCACCTTTGCCACATGCCAGAATTGCGGGGAGCAGAAAAAAGCTAAGTATTTGATCCCCTTGAGCCTATGGTGGGCAGAGGGCGCGCATGGCTTGGCGTCATTGGGACAGGGGAGGGCTGGTGGCAAATCCGTTTTTCGAGAGGCCCATTCTCAATTCGCCGTACGACTATCCTTCCCGCCACTGGGAACTGGATTCGGCTGGCCAGCCAACCCAACAGGTTCTCGAAACCCGTCGCGGTGCGGAATTCATCACCCCCATCCCCAAACCCAGGAAGCAAAAGGGCGCGGGAGATCAGTCTTCGCTGTTGCTGGAACATGACCTTTCCACCCAGGAGCAGCAATACGCGCATACCGGCCCGACTTCATCGTGCGGCTGGACGATGGCCACGGCGATGATGATTTGCTAAATCTCATCGTCGAGATCAAGGGCTATCGTCGCGAGGACGCCAAGGACAAAAGGGCCACCATGGAGCAGTACTGGGTGCCCGGTGTGAATAACCTCAAACAGTACGGCCGCTGGGCCTTCGCCGAATTCGGCGATGTATTCACGATGCAGCAGGACTTTGCCAAGAAGGTAGCCGTAACGGACGATTCCGACCTGGAGGAGGTCTACAACACCGAGCGACACCTGCTGTACGTCGCCTGCACCCGGCCACGCGATAACCTGCTGGTTACGGCGGTATTTCCAGGCTCCGAATTTCTCGGCGACTTGGTCGCGAAATCGTAGAATTTGGAGCGTTTGGCGTTTCCAGCCGAAGGTTGGACGAAATAGTCCTCCCCGGACGTTCCCGGGCTTCCCTGACCATCCATTCGCCCATACCGTTCGTCGCCCCCGTCATGCTCGCCATCACAAAACGATGGCACGCATGGCACACATGAGAGCGGTGAGGGTCTGAGCCGCGCTGCTTCAGTCGTTATGCGTGTCCTCGGTTCGCGGTGTTGCCGCTTTGAGGGAATCCGTAGGGAAATTCTGGCCGGGGATTACGAAAGTGAAGCCACGCCGCTCCGCCTTGGTGAGAAAACGGTCGAAATTGTCGGCAGTGCCGCGGCTGTCATGCAGCAAAACGATGTCTCCGGCCTGCATCGAGTCGACGAATTGATCCAGGGTGGCGTCGGACAATTGCAATTGGGCGTCGGCGCTTTCCTGGTGGCGGAAGTGAAACAGGCCGTCGAAGCCGTCCGTCCAGCGCATGCTGGCCATGCCGTCGCTCTTCGCGGTTTCGATGATCTCGGGTGTGAAATCGCCAAACGGAGCCCGGAAATAAACCGGCCGGAAACCGATTGCCGCCTGGATGGCGGAACTGCATTGAACGATTTCCCGGACCATTTTTGGATGATCGGTCAGATCCAGTATTTTCAGGTTGAGATGGTTGTAGCTGTGATTGCCGATCAACTGCCCGGACTGGACCAGACGCTGCAGCATTTGCGCATTCTTGTCCGCATCCGTGCTGATTGCCGGATCGAAGCCCTTGCAGTTCACGAACCAGATGGCCTTTGCCAGGTGCCGGTTCAGCGTGTCGAGTATGGCGCCGTCGATTTCGGCGACGCGCGGGGCGTCATCGATCGTCAGCAACAGCGGCTTGGTCCGTGCCGCCACATCGGCGGCGGTGGGTATCGCCGTTTTCGGGTTGCGCACGATGGTGGTGGTGTTCTGGTCCACGCAGTAAAGGTCCGGGGTTTGCGAATGATGAATCCAGGGTACGAATGCGGCCAGGAAACCCAGGCTTGCGAGAATCAGGATCGGAACGTATTTGTCCGTTGCGCTGCTGTTCCTGCGCGCATCCTTGCTGCCTCGTCTGTCCGCCGTCCCCGATTCCCCGGACTCCGCCTTTTCCGCCCGGCCCCTGGGGTCGTTCCGGTTGAAGCTGAAGCGGCTGCTGCGCAGATCGAGCAGGTAGCACATCAAGGCGAATACCGAGAAACTGGTCGCAAACTGCCAAACCACAAGCGGCAGGTTGCCGCCGAGGTTGAAACCCTGGGTGACGGTATAGGTTCTTCCCGCCGCTGAAATGACGGCAATCAGGTATGCCCATGTGCTGCCCACCCTGGTCATCGCGAAATAAAGCAGCGCGATGTAGAACAGCGTGAACGGCAGCAGGGGCCCGGTGATCGAGTCCAGGAAAACCAGAATCAAATTGGCGGTGAGCAGAACTGCCACAGTCGCCACCCTGGTCAGTCTGGTGGTATTTCCTTTGTTTGAATTCACTCTGATCTCGCCGGTGGTCGAGCCACTGTGGACAGCCTATTCCTACTATAACCCGATCCGTTCGGCAGACAGGATGCAGCTGACTCAGGAACCGGTACTGTATGGAACGCTCAGTGAGAATTGGGTGGTGATGCTCCCAGGAAAATTTGGTGAATCAGTTGCATTGTCAAATCCGTTTCAGGCGCTTTTGGCGCATTTCACGGCCACAAACTACCCGCTGCGATGCCAGTTTCTCACTGAGTCCACAAAGTCGGCACGGATTTTTGCTGAATAAAAGGCGCGCGGCGGAACGATGATGGCATTGCCGTTCCTGACGCTGATGATGACGCCGCCCTCGGCGCTTTCGTTGACGGCCCCGATATCGGCCCAGCTTCTGGACATGCTTTTCTTGCCGATGCTGGTCTTGATGCCCACTTCATCGGCGCTGACGGTTCTCGGCGAGGGCTTGAACATCAGCAGCGGGTAGGCCCACATCGCTCCGACCAGTGCGGCGCCTGCGGCAATGGAGCCGAGGATGGTTTCCATGTCGAAGGGCTTTTTGCCGGCCGCCATCGGCAATGCGATCAGGAAAATGGGTACGCAGAAGATCAGCAGGTGGACTTTCCAGATTTTCTTCTTCCACATGTTCAGATACCACAGGTAGATTTCATGGCGGGTGGAGAAGTACTGGACGGTGATGGGCATGTGCCGGTTCGCTATGGATCTGCTGCTAGGTCAGGTGCGGCTTGGCCAGGTATTCCTGGGACTGCATCTCGATCAGTCTGGAGACTGTTCTTTCGAATTCGAACTTGAGCTTGGTGCCGCTGTAGAGTTGTTCCATCGGTGCTTCGGCGCCGATCAGCAGCTTGACGCCGCGGTCGTAGAACTCGTCCACCAGGTTGATGAAGCGGCGCGCGGAGTTGTCGTCGTCGCTGGTGAGCAGCGGCACGTAGGTCAGGACGATGGTGTGGTGAGTGCTGGCCAGCTCGATATAGTCGGCGGCGCTGCGCGGGCCGTCGCAGAGGTCGTGGAAATCGAACCAGGCGGCGCCTTCGGCGACGCAGCGGGCGGTGATGGGGCGGCCGTTGATGGGCAGGTCGATGCGCTGGCACAGGCCGTGCGGCGCCACCGCATAGAAGCGTTCGCCCAGCGCGGCCATGGCGGTCTTGTCGCAGGGGTGCAGGTACAGCGGCATGCCGTGCAGGGCGCGCAGCCGGTAGTCGTTGCCGCCATCGACATTGAGCACGCTGCAGCTCTGCTTCAGGCGCTCGATCGCGGGCAGGAAGCGGTCGCGCTGCAGGCCGTCCTTGTAGAGCAGGTCGGGGGCGACGTTGCTGGTGGCGACCAGGGTGATGCCGCGCTTGAACAGGAACTCGAACAGGCGGCCGAGGATCATGGCGTCGGCGATGTCGGAGACGTAGAACTCGTCGAAGCACAGCACGCGGGTGGCGT
>Ga0302314_10002385_pt1 | contig 34868 bp, 28 predicted proteins | sample III_Palsa_N2_3_FD_200533 | JGI IMG/M metagenome (GOLD analysis project Ga0302314, IMG submission 200533) | Peat permafrost microbial communities from Stordalen Mire near Abisko, Sweden - III_Palsa_N2_3 | ecosystem: Environmental > Terrestrial > Soil > Palsa > Peat permafrost | place: Sweden...
CTCAGGCATGCCGAGCACGTCATGGGCACCGTCGTCTCCTTTGACGTGCCGGCCTGCGCCGGCCAGGACGGGCCGGCCCGCGCCGGCGAGGCAGGGGGCTCTGCTGGCAATCGAGCCGGGGGGGCGATCGGCCAGGCGGTGCGCTGGCTGCACTGGGTCGACGGGACCTTCTCGCCGTACCGGGAGGACAGCGACGTCAGCCGGTTCGGTGCCGGTGAGGTCTCGCTGGCGCAATGCGCGCCGGAACTCACCGAGGTGCTCGAGGCCTGTGCCGCGGTCAGCGCGCTGAGCGGCGGGTACTTCACGACCGAACCCGGTGGCAGGTTCGACCCTTCCGGCTACGTGAAGGGATGGGCCATCGAGCGCGCCGCCGCGATGATCACCGCGGCGGGTTCGGCCGAGCACAGTGTCAACGGCGGCGGCGACGTCCAGTGCGTCGGCGATCGCGGTTCCGGTCAGCCGTGGCGGATAGGGATCGCCGACCCGCTGCGGCCCGGCACGCTCGCACTCGTGGTCGCCGGGCGGGACTTTGCCGTGGCCACCTCGGGCGTCGCCGAGCGCGGCCCGCACATCGTCAACCCGCACACCGGGCATCCCGCGACCGACCTGGCCAGCGTGACCGTGGTCGGCCGGGGGCTGACCCTGACCGATGCCTACGCCACGGCCGCCTTCGCGATGGGCTCCGGCGCCCGCGACTGGGTCGAGAGCCTGGACGGCTACGAGGCGTTCGCTATTACCAGCCGCGGCGCGGACTGGCAGACCAGCGGCTTTCGCGCCTACCTGACCTGACCGGAATTGGCGCCTGCCTGACCTGACCGGAGTTAGAGCAGCATCGGCTGGCCCGCATCGTAGACGAGCAGGCCGTCGTCCCGCTGCCGCAGGCCAGGGGAGAGCCGGTGCTCTTCTAGCCGTCCGTCGTGCAGGAGATGCCTGACCGGCACCTCACGCACCGCCGAGACGAAATCGGCGAACAGCCGACGGTGGCAGTGCCACCACAGGCTCTCCGAGCACATCACGGCTGTGGCATCCGCACCGGCCTGGGCGAGCACCTCATCGGTCGCGGCGAGAAAATCGCCGGTCCGCATGTGCGCCGCGTAACCCCGGAACATATCCTCGCGCCAGACCACGTCCGGCGAGTCGGGCGGGGCTTTCCTGAAGCCTCCGAGCCGCTTCTCCCAGCGGTATGCGATGCCGGCCTCCGGCAGCCGGCGTTCCAGCTCAGTTCGCGCGACCTGCGGTTGGCGGCGGCTGCCCGGGGCGGTCCTGATGTCCACGAGCACGACCACGCCAGCATTCTTGAGCAGCTCGGTCATCCGCTCTGCGGTGGCGGTCCCGTGTCCGAACGTCAGCAGCATCTCACCCTCGATTTTATGTCGGCCCGGTCTCTCCAGTCTGTGCTTCGGAACCGGCTTTTGCCACGGGCGGCGCGGGTGTTCCCTGCGGCTCATCCGGGCTGCCTTGATGAGCCCGGACCAGCGCGGTGACCTCCTTCCTGATACCGATCGACGGTCCGCCGATCAGCTCCCAGGAACGGCCGATCCCGAGCAGGAAGCAGATCACGACCAGGATCGCGATCGTGTCCACGTCCCCGGAGTTGCCCGCGTGGGCGTTGACGTCGATTCCCGCGATCAGCTGGACCACGAACGTGAAGGCCAGCCCGACCAGGAACAGTGCATCATGCGCCGTGGCCCACCGCACCTGGCGCAGCCGGATCAGCGACAGCAGCGACGCCACCACGAACGCAAGCCCGACCGCCGCCACGGAAATGGCGGTCGGCCCGATCTTGTGCCCGGGGATCAGCGAAAACAGCGACACCGACAGCGAGTTGGTGAACGCCGTCAGCGCCGCCACCGCGCGGATGCGGTGCACCTGGCCGTCCGTCGCGGCGCGGAGCCGGTCGGAGGCGACCGAGATGGCCACGAACAGCAGCCCGATCAGTGCACCGGCCACGCTCGCGCTGGCCGTGAAGAAGTCATTCATGCTCGTAGGAACCACCTGGTGATTCTTGCAGGCGGGGAGCCAGTCGGCGGGCAGGGGCCGGCCGGGGATATGCTGCTCGGCGTGCACCGTTGTTTTCCGATCACCCCGCCGACCCGCTCCTAGCGGGGCGATGACCCGCGCGTCGAGCTAACTGAGCCGACGCGTGTTTCCCGTTCCGGTGAGCACCAGCGTGTTCCCGCCCGGGGTGAGTACGGTGCGCCCCGCTTCCGCGACCACTTCCTTCTCGTCGCAGGAGCGATTCCGATGCGTATCTGCAGAACGATGTCCGCGGCTGCCCGCCGCCGGCCCGGCACGGGCCTGCCTTACCTGGTGATGTCCGGCCTGCTGTGGGGGACCGGCGGCCTGACCGGAAGCCTGCTGGGCCGGACGGCCGGCCTTTCCTCGATCTCGGTGGCCGCGTACCGGCTCACCATCGGCGGCGTGCTGGTCCTCGCTTTCCTGGCCGCGACCGGCAGGCGCCCGCCTGCGGGCCGGGCCGCGTGGACCCGGATCGCCGCCGTCGGCCTGCTGGCCGCGCTGTACCAGGGCTGCTACTTCACCGCGGTGTCGCTGACCTCGGTGCCGCTGGCCACCCTGGTTACCATCGGCACCGCCCCGGTCATCGTGCTCGGCGCCGAACGGGCGACTGGCCGCCGGACCGGCAAGCTCGCCGCCGCCGCGGCCGGACTAGCCCTGATCGGCCTTGGCCTGCTCGTGGGCCTGCCGTCCGGGTTTAGTCAGACCGCGGTGCTGGCCAGTGGGGGTATGGCGGTGCTCGCGGCGGCCGGCTTCGCCGCGATCACGATGATCGGCTCCCGGCCGGTCGCCGGGGTGGACGAGGCAACCGTGACGGGTTTCGGCTTCACCGTCGGCGGCCTGGCCCTGATGCTGCTGGCGGCGGTGCTCGGCGGGGTCGGCTTCCGGCCTGAGCCCGCTGCTCTCGGCTTGCTCCTCGCCCTGGGCACCGGCCCGACCGCTGTGGCCTACACGCTGTATTTTCGCGGCCTGCGGACCGCCGCCGCCAGCACGGCCGCGTTGCTGGCCCTGCTGGAGCCCCTGACCGGGACCATTCTTTCCGCCTTGATCCTCGGACAGCGGCTGAGCACGACCGGGATCGCGGGCGCCGCCATCCTGGCCGTGGCCGTGATCCTCACCGCGCGAGTCGGCCGAGTTGGCAGCATGGACGGAGCCGACGGCGTTGGCGGCGACAATCGCGGCGATGCTGAGCATGCGCTCCACGGCGGCCTATGACCGAGGATCACCAGGCCGGCGGGTGAGCTGACCCCCGGTCAGCTCGCCTAGTACGCCCGGCAAAACGTCAGCCGCGTTCGCGATCGGCGAAGAGCCCTACGCTTCGGATGGAAGAGTCAGCAACGCTGGAGAGAGCGTTCAGCCGGTATCCAGGCCCGCTCCCTAGGTTCTGGTTAGGTTCGCTGGCGGACGTACATGGGCGGGCCAGAGCAGGAAGGGCTGAGAACGTGTTTGACAAGGTGACCATCACGTACCGCGGAGCGAAGTACGAGATTGGCCGGGGGCGGGACTTCTACGGAGTCTGGGCCATCGCAGGGCCCAGGTCGCAGCCATTGCAGTGGTGGCCGGAAACCTCGGAAGGCTGGTCCGCCGCGTGGGCGAGGTTCACTGAGGTCGAGGCGCCGGGCGCGATCACCCCGGTCGGCCGGCGTACCTCCCCGATTCCCTCAAGCCCGGTTCCCTCCGGCCGTGCGAAGGCGGGGGAGAGCGCGGCCGGCCGCGACGCCGGCACGACCATGGCGGGTCCGGCCACAGCCCTGCTTGACGACAGGGCAGGCACGGTCGGCTCGTTCGCCCAGGGCCCCCCGTTCGCGCAGGGTGGTGGTCCGTTCGGCACCAGAACGGCCGCGCTCAGCGGCTCCCGGACCGGCACGGTGGGGGCGGCGCTGCTGGGTGTGGGGCTCATCCTTGGCATCGCGGGCCTCTTCCCGGCCTATCTGGGCGGAGCGAGCCTGTCTCAGCAGCCTGCAGAGCTTGTCCCGCACGCCATCTACCTTGCCGTCTGGGCCGCGAGTACGGTGCTCATCCTGCTCGGCGGCGCCCGACTGCGACTGGGGGCCTTGCTGAGCACGGGACTCAGCGTCGTTACCCTCGGCCTGTTTTTCGCCGATGCGGGTACCGCGATCGCCGGAGGCGCGCACACGGGAGGGTGGGGCTTGTGGCTCTCCCTGCTGGGCTGGCTCGCCTGCGCCGCCGGAACCGTGGTGGCTTTCCTGGTGCGCACGGCCGGTGCGGAGCAAACCAGTGACACACGGGGCTGGCCGGCCCGGCGCGGGTACCTGGGCCGTCCGCGCGGGTCAGAGCTGGGCCCGGTCGTTCTGCTGGTGCTGGCCGGCCTCGGGGTCGCCGCCGCCTTCGCTCCATCTTGGGACAGCTACACGCTGCACACGGCGGCCGGGCAGTCCCAGTCCCTGACCGCGGGCAATGCCTTCTCCAACCCTGGCCTGGTGATCGCCGGGGACGTCGCCGTCATGGTCGCGCTCGCCGCCGTGGTCATCGTGGCCGCCTTGTGGCGCCCCATCCGCCACGGCGCGCTGCTGCTCGCCGGGGCCGTCATCCCGATGGCGGCTCAGGCCATCTCGGCCCTCGTCCAGGCCGGCGAGGCCACCCCTCCGACCCAGTTCGGGATCTCGCCCGCGGAGGCCACGCGGATCGGCCTCACGATCGATTCCGGAGTCACGCCGGCGTTCTGGATCTACTGCGGGTTCCTTCTCGCACTGGTTGTCTCGTGCGCCTGGATGCTCTTCACGCCGCACCAGGCCGCTGGAATGCCGCGCGAGGCGTACGTGCCGGTGCCTGGCCCCGCGGCCGCCGGTGCGGACGCCTACCCGTGGAGCCCCGCCGCACCGGCCGCCGGCCCGCAGAGCAGCGTCCGGCCAGCGGCCGCCGGCGACGACTCGACTGGCCTGGATGACGATGAAACCGAGAGCGGCATCATCCCTGGCTTCGAACCGCCGACCAGTTACACCGAGGGGGCCCCTCGCGACGGCGACTCGCCGACGGACTGAGGACGGGGACGGGTACGACATCGGCCTGACCGCGGAGGAGACCTCCGTGCTCCTCCCGCCGCTCTCCGGCGAGACGGTCAGCGCAGGAAGTGGCGCACCTGCTCCTCGTGCGTGACGCGCAGCCAGTCCGCGCAGCCCTCAAGCCGAGGGTCGCGGGACGGGTTACCGCCCGCGATGGCGTCGAGATACGCCGAATCCAGGGCGAGCCGCCTGCGGAATTCGGCCGCGTCCCCGACATGCCCGTGGCCGGGGCTGACCTGGCGGACGCCGGGTACGGCGGCCAGGCGTTCCAGGCCGGCCCGGTAGTCGCCGAGCGGATCCGCGGCGAGGGGGTCGAGCAGCGGGATCTCCACGTCGGAGCACATGTCGCCCGCGATCAGGACGCCGGTGCCGGGAAGGAAAACGGCGCCGTGGCCGGGGGCGTGCCCGTCGTGCACGATCAGCCGGGCCTGCGGTCCGTTCCACGGGATGGCGGATGCATCCAGCGGTCGCAGCAGTCCGACCAGCGACAGGTCGTGCCCGGGCGCGTCCTGCTGGACCCCGGCGAGGATGCCGTCCCGTTCGGTCCCGGCGGCGGTCACCGCGGCGGGGGATGCGTACCTGGGGGCGCCGCCGAGCTCGGCACTCCACAGCACGTGGTCCCAGTGCGGGTGAGTCGACCAGGCCACCGACGGCGTGAGGCCCCGCCCGGCAAGTTCGGCCGCCAGCCCGGTCAGCTCGGCCACGGTCACGCCGGGATCGATGAGCAGGCACCCGCCCGGGCTAGCGGAGCTGACCACAACGGTCGTGGTGGTCAGCGCAAACGAACTAGTCGCGAGGAGCACTCCCGGCGCGATCTCAGTCAGGCTTGTCACCGGACCGGTCTATCACCCAGCCGGGCGCTCAGGCCGGTATCCCTGCCTGCCCCAGATCCCGCATCCGATCACACGTGCTGATCGGTTCCGATTCGAGATCGGAGTTGGACGCCGGACCGTAAATCCTATTTAATCTATTGGTATGGTAGGGAATTCTCCCGGCCGGATCGACGCCGCCGCCCCCGGCACCGTTGCCTGGGCGGTCACGCGGTCGGCGATCGCCGCGGCGCAGACGGCCGCGGCCATTTTCACCAACCTATCGACCACAGGGAGAAACCCGCTGGAGCGCCATCTGCGCGACATCCAGTGTTCACGCATCCACCCCCCTGCAGGGCAGCGTCGCCCCGCTCGGCGTCGGCCGCCGTGCGCCGCGCCGAGTTTCTCCTGAGCCGATCAGCCCGGAACTCCGGCGTTACATCCCTAAGAAAAGCCCTCGTGACCCGTAAGGAAAATCCTCATGACCCGTGCGAGACCCCAGCAGAAGGAAAGACATCTGATGGTCAGACGGAACAGGTTTCACCGCGCCGTGCTCGGCGTGGCTGCTCTCGCTGCGCTCGTGCTGGTAACCGCCGCGTGCTCGTCGAGCGGGTCAACCGGCACGACCGGCACGACCGCTGCGACCAATCCGAAGGACGGCGGCAACCTCACGTTCCTGATCCAGGAGTTCCCGGCCGGATGGGTTTCCAGCGAGAGCAACATATCGAGCTACGAGGGGAACCTGTGGGGGGAGATCACCGACAAGCTCGTCTACGTCTCTGACACCGGCCAGGTCAGCCCCTGGATCGCGACCAGCTGGCAGACGGAGGACAACGCCCAGAAGTACATCCTGCACCTCAAGCCGGGTGTGACCTTCTCCGACGGAGAGCCGCTCAACGCCGCGGCCGTCGTTGACAACATCACCCTGTGGGCCAAGGGCGACCCCGCGCGCGGCATCGCGAAGGTGGGACTGTTCCCCGCGCTCTACTTCGAGCAGGCGACGGCCGTCAACAGCACCACGGTGGAAGTCGATTTCTCCAAGCCGACGCTCGGGTTCATCCCGACGCTCGGCTACCACGGCTCCATCCTCCTGGCGCCCAAGACGCTCGCGCTGAGCGTGAACCAGCAGGCCAACCTGAAGAACGAGATCGGCAGCGGTCCCTTCGTCGTCAAGTCCTTCCAGACGGGGGTGAGCTACACGCTGGAGCGGCGGGCGGACTACAACTGGGGGCCGGCCGCCCTCGGCCACACCGGCCCGGCCTACCTCAACTCGATCACCTACAAGGTGGTGGCCGACGAGTCGACGCGTGAACAGGCGGTCGTCGCCGGTGACGCGCAGGCCGACTTCAACGTCACGCCATCGGATATCCCATCACTTGAGTCCCAGGGCTTCACCGTCGCAACGCCCCGCTACCTGGGCTTCGTCGACGGCTTCGAAGTAGACGGGGGCTCGGGTCCGACCAGCAGCCTGCAGGTGCGCCAGGCCATACAGCACGCCATCAACAGATCCCAGATCCTGTCGACCATCTACCCCAAGGGCTGGGACCTGGCCACCAGCTTTATTCAGGGCAACGTCCCCGAGGTGGCGAACGATTCGGCCCTGTTCAACTACGACCCGTCGCTGTCGGAAAGCCTCCTGAACCAGGCGGGCTGGGTCGTGGGCGCCGGCGGCTACCGGCAGAAGGACGGCAAGACCCTTGACTTCACCCTGGTCCCCAACCCGTACGTCCCGTCGACCCAGCAGGAGGACGAGCTCATCGCCCAGCAGTTCGGGAAGGTCGGCATCAAGGCGCAGCTGAAGATAGTGCCGCTGTCGGACTACGCGTCCTTCGCGGCCGTGTCGGCGGCCTACCCGCTCCTGTCGGTGTCGCGTAGCTTCATCGACTTCAGCACGGTCGGAGGCGTGCTGACCAGCCTGAACGGCGGCCAGAACTGGTTCGGTGTGGGGACAAGCGACAAGACCCTGGACACCTTGTCGCAGGAAATCGAGTCCGCGTCGAGCACGGCCCAGCGCGACGTGGTCGCGAACCAGGTGCAGTCCTACGTGCTCACGCAGGGGTACTTCGACCCCATCGTGCAGCAGGTGCAGCGCATCTACCTGATCGCGCCGAACGTACACGGCGTCACCTATAACGGCGTCGCGTACGCGAACTTCTACACGGCCTGGCTCTCGTGACCGATGTGGCCGTCCTGGCCACCGACCAGCTGCCCGGCGGTGCGCCGGGCAGCTGGCCGCGGGGCCGGCCGTACTTCGTCTACGCGCTGCAGCGTCTCGCTCAGGCGGTCGTCGTCATCGTCCTGGCCTACGCGCTGTCGTTCGTCTTGATCACGGTCCTGCCGGGGAACGCCATCGCGACCGTGCTGGGCAACCCGCAGACCGGGCTGAGCCCGGCCCAGATCAAGAATGTAGAGTCCTACTACGGCGTCAGCAAGCCAGTGATAGTGCAGCTGTGGCTGTCGCTGTCGCGCTTCGTCAGGGGCCAGCTCGGGGTCTCGCTGGTGACCCACCAGACGGTCACCAGCCTGATCGCGGGCGCCCTCCCCTACACGCTGAAGCTCGCGGGCACGGCGCTGGTGGTGGCGCTCGTCCTGGCGGCGGTGATCGCCTACGGAACCCAGTACCTGCCGGGCAAGTGGGCCAGGAGCGTACTGCGCGCTGCCCCCTCCCTGTTCCTGTCGGTGCCGAACTTCGTCATCGGCCTGCTGCTGATCCACGAATTCTCCTTTCAGCTGCACATCTTCGACGTGCTCGACCCAAACAACCCCGTGGGAACGTTCTTCGCGGCGCTCGCGCTCGCGATCCCGATCTGCGCGCCGCTCGCAGAGGTGCTGATCGCCAACCTGGATCACGAGTCGCGGCAGGAGTACGTGCTGGTGGCCCGCTCCCGCGGGCTGACCCAGGCGAAGCTGTTCGCCCGGCACCTGGTGAAACCCTCGATGCTGCCCGCGGTAACGATAGCGGCGCTGATCGTGGGCGAGCTGATGGGCGGCGCGGTCATCACCGAAGAGGTGTTCGGGCGCAACGGGATCGGCTCGGTGATGTACCAGGCGGTGTCGACCCAGGACACGCCGGTGCTGCAGGGAGTGGTCGCGCTCGCGACCGTGGTGTTCGTGGTCGTCAACCTGCTCGCTGACCTGGTCGCCCCGCTGCTTGACCCCCGGGTGCGGCTCTCGGGCGGCGGCCGGCGGGAGGTGGCCGCGGCATGAGCATCGCGATCGCTCCGCAGCCGGCCCGGCGGCTGTCCGCGGCGGTGCGCGGCGTGCCGGCGTCGGTGCTGCTGTCCTTTGTCGTCGTCATCATCGTCGTCCTGTGGTCGGTGGTCCCCGGGCTGTTCACGTCGTACAGCGCGGTGGTGGCCAATCCCGCCGCCAAGTTCCTGGCGCCCAGCGCCCAGCACTGGTTCGGGACCGACAGCCTCGGCCGCGACGAGTACGCCCGGATCGTCCACGGCGCGGGCCCGTCGGTGGGTACCGCCCTGGTCGCGGTCGGCATCGGCCTGTTCGCCGGCGGCCTGATCGGGCTGGCCGCCGGCTTTATCGGTGGCTGGGTCGACGCGGTTCTGGGGCGGCTGGTCGACACGCTGCTGGCGATCCCCGGTTTCCTGCTGGCGGTCGTGGTGGTCACCGGGCTTGGCTTCGACACGCTCAACGCCGCGATCGCCACCGGCGTGTCGTCGGTCGCGATCTTCGCCCGGCTGATGCGCGCCGAGGTGATGAAGATCCGGCACTCCGTCTTCGTCGAGTCCTCCTATCTTCAGGGCGGCTTCCGCGGCTACGTGCTGTTCAGGCACGTGCTGCCGAACGCGTACCGCTCCGTGCTGGCCCTGGCGGTGCTGCAGCTGGGTAGCGCCATCATCGTCATCGCCGCCCTGGCGTTCCTCGGCTACGGCTCGCCGCCGCCGGCCTCCGACTGGGGGCTGCTGGTCGCGGACGGGCAGGCCTATGCGACCGCGCCGTGGCTCATCTACGGCCCGGCGATCGTAATCGTCCTCACCGTGCTCTCAATCAACAGGATCAGCAGATGGCTACGGAAGACCAGCTAACGGCCGGCGGCCCGACCGCGCAGGGCACTGCCACCGACAGCGCCGGCACCACCAGCGCTGGCCCGGCGCCCGCGACGCTGCTGAAGGTCGAGGGCCTGACCGTCGCCTACGGCCCCCAGACGGTGGTGCACGGCGTGGACTTCACGCTGGAGCGCGGGCAGAGCCTGGCCCTGATCGGCGAGTCGGGCTCAGGCAAGTCCACGATCGCGAGAACCGTGCTCCGGCTGCTCCCGCCGGAGGCGCGGGTCCTGGGCGGCCAGGTCCAGTTCGGCGGCCAGGACGTGCTGAAGCTGCGAGAGCGCCAGTTCCGGCCGTTGCGCGGGCGCGGGCTCGGCTTCGTACCCCAGGATCCGGGCAGTGCGCTGAACGCCGTCAGGACGATCGGGTCACAGGCGCTGGAAGCGGCCGCGCTGCTGCGGGAAAGCGACGCGGCCGCGCGGCGTGCCCGCATCCTCGAGACCTTCGACCTGGTCGGGCTGACCGATCCCGAGCGGGTCTACGGGTCCTACCCGCACCAGCTCTCCGGCGGCATGATCCAGCGGGTACTGATCGGCCTGGCCGTGCTGCCCAGGCCCGCGCTGATCGTGGCGGACGAACCGACCTCCGGCCTCGACGTGACGATCCAGAAGCGCATCCTCGACCTGTTCTCCGAGCTGCAGCGATCACTGGGCATCGGCCTGCTGTTCATCACCCACGATCTGGCCGTCGCCGCCGAGCGCGCCGATACGCTGGTGGTGCTGAAGGACGGGGTGGTGCAGGAACGGGGCCCTTCCGGGCAGGTATTCGCGGCGCCCGAGTCGGAGTACACGCGCGAGCTGCAAGCGGATGTTCCCGCGGTTAACCCGGACCGGTACCGGATCGGCCATGCCGCTGGAGCGGCTCGCCCGGGCGAGAGCGCCACCACCCAGATCGACGTCCGCTCGGTGTCGAAGACCTATACAGTCGGCGCCCGCCGCGTGGTCGCGGTCGAGGACATCTCCTTCAGCATCAAGCGGGGCCGTACTCACGCCCTGGTCGGGGAGTCGGGATCCGGCAAGACCACGGCGGTGCGGCTGCTGCTGGGGCTGGAGCAACCCGATGCCGGCGAGATCGTGATCGGCGCTGAGTCCGTGAGGTCCCACTCGCGCGGGCAGTGGCGCGCGCTCCGGCGCCACCTGCAACTCGTCTACCAGAATCCCTTCACGTCACTGGACCCGACCTGGCGCCTCGAGCGGATCGTGCGCGAGCCGCTGGACCGCTACGGCGTGGGAGACAAGGCGGAGCGCCGCGACCGCGTGCGTGAGGCGTTCCACTCAGTCGGGCTGCCCGAGTCGGTGCTGTCCCGCCGCCCAACCCATCTCTCGGGCGGTCAGCGTCAGCGGGTCGCGATCGCCCGGGCGCTGGTGCTGCGACCGGACGTCGTCGTCCTGGACGAGCCGACCTCATCTCTTGACGTCACCGTGCAGGCCAGCATCATCGACCTGCTCTTCCGCCTGCAGAGCGAGCTGGGGCTGACGTACCTGTTCGTCTCCCACGACCTTTCGCTGGTCCGCCAGCTCGCGGACACCGTGTCGGTCCTCCAGCGCGGATGCGTCGTCGAGGACGGTCCGGTGCAGGAGATCTTCTCCCGGCCCCGGCACCCCTACACGCAGGCGCTGCTCGACGCGATCCCGGCGCTGTCGAGCCGGTGACCGCCACGGCCGGGAACGGGCAAGGAAAAGCAGGCTTTCGAGAGGATCAGCAGCACATGCCAGTCGAGTTCATCAGCGCGACGCACATCGCCGACGACCACCGCAAGGTCGGGACCGGCTTCAGCGGTTTCGACCCCGGCTACACGCGCCGCTTCGTCCACGCCCTGGACGACGGCGGCTTTGACTGGACGCTGGTGGCCTACGGCTCGCCGTCTCCCGATTCGCTCCAGCTGGGACAGTTCGTGACCAGCAACAGCGAGCGCGTCAAGCCGATGATCGCCCACCGGCCGGGCTTTCAGTTCCCCACCCAGGTCGCGAAGGCGTTCGCTGGCCTGGACCGGATCAGCAACGGCCGCGTCGGCATTCACATCATCTCCGGCGGCAGCGACGCCGAGCAACGCCGCGAGGGTGATTACCTGACCAAGGAGGAGCGCTACGAGCGGTCGGATGAGTTCATCCAGATCCTGCGCAAGGTCTGGTACGAGGACGGTCCGATCAGCTTCGCCGGGAAGCACTACCGGTTCGAGGATTTCCAGACCGACATCAAGCCCGTCCAAGAGCGGATCCAGGTGTCGGTCGGCGGTTCCTCGCCCCAGGCCTACGACGTGGGCGGCCGCCTAGGTGACGTGTTCGGGCTCTGGGGTGAGCCCCTCGCCGAAACCAAGGGCCAGATCGCGGCGGTCAATGCGATCGCGGACGCGGCCGGGCGGCCACGCCCGCGGATCTGGGTCTCGTTCCGGCCCATCGTCGCCCCAACCGATGAGCTCGCCTGGGAAAAGGCGCACGCTATCCTCGCCCAGACCAGGCATGCGCTGGCTCAGTCCGGCAACAAGGCGCTAGCGCGCTGGAACGGCAACGAGCCGCAGAACGTGGGCTCTGTGCGGTTGCGAGCCGTGGCTGAGAAAGCCGATCTTCATGACCGCGCGCTGTGGACGCCGCTGGCCAAGGAGCTCAAGGGCGCCGGATCCACGACCGCACTCGTCGGCAGCTACGAGACCGTCGCCCAGGCCTTGGTGGACTATACGGAGATCGGCTGTGATCTGCTGTCGATCCGCGGCTGGGACGTCTACAACGACATGGTCGACTACGGCCGCTACGTACTGCCGCTGGTGCGCCAGGAGCTCGCCCACCGTGAAGTGACCGGGAACGCCCCCGTGCTGAATCCCGACTCGCGCCCGCTGGCCACCACCTGATCCAAGGGCGACCTGCCCGCGGAGCTACTCCGCCGGCTCCCAGCCGAGCGCCGGACCCACCCTCTCGGCCATGTCGGTGAGCACGCGCACGTTCTCCTCCAGGCCGAAGGCGGGCGGCAGGAACAGCACGAGCTCATCTGCTGCGGCTATCCCGGGATCGGCGAGGATCGCCTCCGCCACGGAGTCCTGGTCACCGCGGAAGACGGGACTGACCAGCATCCCCTCCCGCGAGAAGTTCGTCGTCAGGTTGAGCGCCCCCTTGGGCTTTGACGCAGATGGACCCTGGGTTTGCCGCTGGAGGTCGTAGGCGGCGTACCTCTCGGCCAGCTCAGGCGTGGGGGCGGGAAGCACAGAGGCGGCCACGGCCACAGGCGGAGCTTCCTCCGGGCCCGGCCACGCGGCCCGGTAGGCGGCGATCAGCCGCGTCTGGTACTCGCTGAAGGACAGGCCCGGCTCCACCGAATGGAGGATCGTCCCGGTCATCAGCCGGAGGCGCTGGGCTGCGGCCCCCTCGGCCGAGGCGATGTGACCCGACCCGTACCAGATCCGCCCGCGCAGGCCCTCGCTGTGCGGCGTCACCTTCAGTTCGGTTCCGAGTTCGATATGTGCTTCGTCAGAGCCATCGACCACATGTAGCGTCTGGCCCTCGATCCCCTGCAGGAAGCGCGCCAGCCGGCGCTGGCCCTCGGCCCGGGCGTCAACCTTGTCGTGTCCGAAGATCGCCTCAAAGCCGACGCGTCCGCTGCTTAGCGTCAGGTTGAGGCGGCCACCGATCAGCAGGTCCGTGGTGGCGGCTGCCTCCGCCAGCAGGATTGGGTCCTGATAGCGCATGGGGATCACGGCGCTGCCGAGCGTGATGCGCTCGGTGTGCTGGCCGGCGGCGGCGAAGAACGGGAGAGGGGACGAGAGATAGTTGTCGAAGTGGCGCTGATAGGCCCAGCCGGACTGGTACCCGAGCCGCTCAGCCGCCTGGAACAGCGCTATGCCGTCACGCAGGCCCCGCTCGGCGCCACCGGGCCCGCTGTTGAAGGAGACACGCGTGTTGAAGCCGAGCCGCAGCGCCTTGCGGGGGCTCGTCGATTCAGCGACCGAAAGCGTCTGCGTCGTGTCCGCTGTCATTTCGTGTCCTCCTAGCCGGGGACGGCCGGCGCGACGCGCCAGCCGGCGAGGCGGGACGTTCCTGGGCCGGCGAGGTAATTTCTACAATTCCTCTAGACTTAATGGACTATTCCAGGGTGACGCCCTCGGATGGCGGGTGTCCAACGATGATCCGCGATTGATACCGATCGCGGTCAGTGATCAGTTCTGGGTCCTCAGGGCGCCGGGATGAGCCGCACCGGCAGGGCCTCCAGGCCGGGGATCAGCGTGCTCGGCCGCCAGCGCAGCGAGTCGGCGGGCACCGCCAGGCGCATCGAGCCGAACCTGTCAAGCAGCGCGCCGAACGCGATCTCCGCCTCCAGCCGGGCCAGCGGCGCGCCCAGGCAGTAGTGGATCCCGTGCCCGAAAGCCAGGTGCCCCGAGCTGTCCCGGCCGAGGTCCAGCCGCTCCGGGTACGCGTACCTGGACGGATCCCGGTCCGCCGAGCTCAGCGCGACGATCACCGGCTCGCCCGCCCCGATGCGCGCCCCGCCGATCTCGACCGGTTCCGCGGTGACGCGGTAGGTCGCGTGGTTGACCGGGCTCACGTACCGGAGAAGCTCCTCCACCGCGCCGCCGATCAGCGCGGGGTCGGCCCGCAGCCGGCCGAGCTCCGCCGGGTTGAGCAGCAGCGCGAGCATGCCGCTCGCGAGCAGGTTGACCGTGGTCTCGTGTCCGGCCAGCATCAGCAGGAAGGCCATCGACACCAGCTCGTTGTCCCGGAGCCCGTCCCCACCCACCTCCCCTTCCCCCTTCTCTCGCGCCGTGATCAGCGCGGACAGCAGGTCGTCAGCGGGCCATTGCCGCTTGGCGGCCAGCAGCGCCCGGAAGTAGCGGACCATCGCGGTCGCGTCCGCCTCGAACACCTCGGGTGAGACCGCATCGGAGATGATGCTGGCCGACCATTTCCTGAAGTCGTCCCGGTCCGCGACGGGTATTCCGAGCAGCTCGCAGATCACCGTGATCGGCAGCGGGAAGGCGAACGAGGCCAGCAAGTCAACCTCGCGCTGGGTCGACATGGCGTCAAGCAGCCCGGCGGTGATCGCGGTGATCCGCGGCCGGAGCCGCTCGACCCGCCGGGCGGTGAAGGCCCTGTTCACCAGCCTGCGCAGCCGTCCGTGGTCGGGCGGGTCCCGGTTGAGCATGTGCCCCTCGATCGCGCCGTAGATCGAGTCCGGGTCAGGCTGCCAGCCCGGCGTGCTCTTGCGCAGCCGCGGATCAGCTAGCGCCGCGCGCGCCTCGGCGTACCCGGTGACGAGCCAGGCGGGTTGGCCGCCCGGCATGATCACGGCGGAAACCGGCCGCTGGGCCCGCAGCCGCGCGTGCACGGCGTAGGGATCCCGGAAATACTCCGCGCCGAGGTGTTCGACCGCTCCCCGGTCCATGTCCGCTTCGGTCATCTTCGGCCCTCGTAAGATTCGCCCGAGCCCCGCCCCGTAAGAGTCCCCGCGAGCCCTCGCAGCGCCAGCTTAAGTAATAACTTATGCGTTGTAAAGGAATCGTCCGGGCCGTCGGCCGGCGGCCGCGGGCGGTCCGGGGCGCCCGCCGCCTGCGCTCGGCTGAGCCGGGAGGGCCACCAGTTCCACCGCCCGATCAGCACGGCCACCGACGGCACCAGCAGCGTCCGGACGAGAAAGGTGTCCATCAGCACGCCGAGCGCAAGGCCGACGCCGACGTCCACGATCGTCCTGACGTTCTGTGCCCCCGCACTCCCCGAGCCCACCACCGCCAGGACCCCGAACGTCCCGGCCAGCACCAGTCCGGCCGAGGTGACCGTGGTGCCGGTGACCCGCAGCGCCCGGCTCACCGCGTCGGCCAGCGGCATCCGCTGAGCCTCCTCCCTGATCCGCGTCATGACCAGGATGTTGTAGTCCTCGCCGAGCGCTAGCAGGAACGTGAACAGCAGGAACGGCAAGATGAACGTCAGGCCCGGCTGCCCGGCGGCCTTGATGAACACGAGCACGGTCAGCCCGAGAGCAGAAAAGTAAGAAAGCACCACGGAGACGATCAGGTACAGCGGTGCGATCAGGCTCCGCATCACCAGCGCGAGCAGCACCGCGATGACGGCGATGGCGATCGGGATCACGGTCCGCAGGTCGCTGTCGGACAGCTGCGCGACATCGTAGGTGAACGCCGCCTGCCCGGTGACCCCGAAGGCCGTGGCGCCGGCGACCCGCGCCGCCCGGGCGGCGGCCGCGCGGATGGCGGGCACCGCCTGCGCCGCCCGCGTGGTGGTGGGGTCCCCCGCCGCCAGCGCGGTCGCGAACGAGATCGTCTCTCCGTCCGTGCTCACGTACGAGCCGCTGGCCTGGTAGGCCTGGTAGGCGGTGAGTCCGGCCCGCGGAAGCGCTGCGGCGGCGGAGGGCGCCAGGCCGCGCGGCGGCCCGTAGGCGGCATGCAGCGCCGCGTACTTCGCCGCGGTCAGCGCCGTGCCGTTGGCATCGAAGGGCCCGGTCACGGCGGTGAACTGCGGATCGGAGGCCAGCTGCCGCTCGGCCTGGCTCACTCGAGCCGGGGCCGACCAGACCGGCTGCCGCAGCCGCAGCACGATGATGGTCGGGTTGACCGCCGTCTGCGGAAAGTGCCTGGCCAGCAGGGCGTTGCCCTGCGCGGAGTCGCTGCCCGCGGGCGCGGCCACCGCTCCGCCGAACCCGGCGGCCACGTACCCGGCCGAGGCCACCGCGAGCGCGCCGAAGACGACCAGGCCGGCCAGCAGGGTGGCGGCCGGACGGCGCACGATCCGGGCGCAGGCCGGTCCCCACCATCCGGGCCGTCCGGCGCCCGGCTTGACGGAGGAGGGCCAGAAGGCGGCCGGGCCGGCGATCGCCAGCAGCGCGGGCAGCAGGGTGAGCCCGGCGATGAGCATCAGCCCGATCGCTATGGCCAGCGGCGCCGCCAGGCCGGAGTAGAGGCTGAAGGTGGCGGTGGCCAGCGACAGCAGGGCGGCGATGAGGATGACCGCGGAGAACGTGATCGTCTCGCCGACCCGCCCGACCGAGAACACGATCGCCTCGTGACACGCGAGCCCGGCCCGCATCTCCTCACGCACCCGGAACATCAAGAACAGCGCGTAGTCCGTGCCCGCGCCCAGCACGAGCACGATCAGCAGCAGCGACGCGATCTGGGACACCGGCAGCCCACTCACGGCGGCTTCCGCGGCCAGCCGCTCGGCGACCAGGACCACGACCACCGCCGGCAGCACGGCGATGAGCGGAGCCAGCGCCGAACGGAACACGGCGACGAGCAACGCGATCACGAAGATGATCGAGAACCACTGCACCTGGCCGCCGGTCTTGGTGGAGGTCGCATTGCTGTCCACCCGCGTCGCCACCGTCCCGGCGGTGTGCGCCGCCAGGCCGGCCGGCAGCCCAGCGGACCGGATCACGCCCCGCAGCCCTGCCACCAGGGCCGCCTGCTGCGTGGTGGCGAGGCCGCCGGACTGGGCCAGCGCGGCGAGCACCGTGAGCTGCTCGGCCTGGCCGTCGGCGGACTGCCCGGCGTCCCGCACCGCCACGACCCGCGGGACCCGCGACAGCCCGGCCGCCAACCGCGCGATCAGCTGCTGGCCGGCGCCGGTCAGCCGCGGGCCGCCCGTTGCAGCGACCACCGTGACCGCGGTCAGCGAAGTACCCTGCAGCGGCGAGGCCAGCTGGGCCGCCTGCTCGCTGGGCGCACTGGCCGGAAGGAACGAGGTGTTGTCGCTCTGGGTCACACTCGACAGTGACGGCAGCAGCACCATGGCCGCAGCCGCGCCGGCCGCCCAGACGAGCAGCATCACCCACCGGAAGCGCACGGAGAGCCGCCCGGCCGCGGCGAAGAAGGTACCCACGAAGGCCATCGTGGCCGGCTGGAGGCGGGTTTGCGGGGCCTGCGGGAGCGTAAAGTGACTTCGTGGCAGATCCCCACGGTTACCGGCCTGCTCCGGGCGAGATTCCCGAGTCGCCAGGGGTCTACAGATTCCGCGACCAGCGTGGCCGGGTGATCTACGTCGGCAAGGCGAAGTCGCTCCGGCAGCGGCTCAACTCCTACTTCGCCGACTTCGCCGGCCTGCACCCGCGCACTCAGATGATGCTGAGCACGGCGGCGGGCGTCGAGTGGACCGTGGTCGGCACGGAGGTCGAGGCGCTGCAGCTGGAGTACTCCTGGATCAAGGAGTTCGACCCGCGATTCAACGTCAAGTACCGGGACGACAAGAGCTACCCCTTTCTCGCCGTCACCATGGGTGAGCAGTACCCGCGGGTGATGGTGATGCGCGGGGCCAAGCGCAAGGGCACCAGGTACTTCGGCCCGTACAGCCACGCCTGGGCCATCCGCGACACGGTGGACACGCTGCTCCGGGTGTTCCCCGTGCGCACCTGCTCGGCTGGCGTGTTCAAGCGGTCAGGCCAGATCGGCCGGCCGTGCCTGCTCGGCTACATCGGAAAGTGCTCCGCGCCGTGCGTCAAGCGGATCAGCGAGGAGGAGCACCGCGCTCTGGCCGAGGATTTCTGCGACTTCATGGCCGGTCAGACCGCCCGCTTCGCCGGCCGCCTGGAAGCCGAGATGAGACAGGCCGCGCGAGAAGAGGAGTTCGAGCGCGCGGCCCGGCTCCGGGATGACCTGCGTGCGCTTGAGCGTGCCATCGAGAAACAGGCGGTGGTGCTAGGCGACGGTACCGACTGCGACGTGATCGCCCTGGCCGAGGACCAGCTCGAGGCGGCCGTGCAGGTGTTCTACGTGCGCGGCGGCCGGGTCCGCGGGGAGCGCGGCTGGGTGCTGGACAAGGTGGAGGACGTGACCCCGGCCGGCCTGGTGGAGCATTTCCTCGGCCAGGTCTACGCGGACGCTCCCACCGACCCCGAGGCGGTCAACGCGGGCATACCGCGCGAGGTCCTGGTGCCCGAGATGCCGCCGGACCCGGCCGCGATGACCCAGTGGCTGACTGAACGCCGCGGCGGCCCGGTCGATCTGCGGGTGCCGCGGCGCGGCGACAAGAAGGCGCTGCTCGAGACCGTGGCCCGCAACGCCGCCCAGACCCTGGCCCTGCACAAGACCCGCCGGGCCAGCGACCTGACCACCCGGAGCAAGGCGTTGAGCGAGATCCAGGAGGCTCTCGGCCTGGAGGACGCTCCGCTGCGGATCGAGTGCTACGACGTGTCGAACCTGCAGGGCACCCACGTGGTCGCGTCCATGGTGGTGTTCGAAGACGGCCTGGCCCGCAAGAGCGAGTACCGCCGGTTCGCGATCAAGGGCACCGGCGGCACCGACGACATCTCCTCGATCTACGAAGTGATCACCCGCCGGTTCCGCCGTTACCTGGCCGAACGCGAGAAAACCGGTGAACTTGACACGCTCGGCGACCCCGAGGCGCTAGAAGACCAAGATCAAGATCATTTGGCCGAACGGGCCGTGGTAGATGCCCCGAAGAAATTCGCTTACCCGCCCAACCTGGTGGTCGTCGACGGCGGTCCGCTCCAGGCCGATGCCGCGGCGCGGGCGCTGGCCGAGCTGGGCATCGACGACGTGGCCGTCTGCGGCCTGGCCAAGCGCCTGGAGGAAGTGTGGCAGCCGGGGGAGGAGTACCCGGTCATCCTGCCCCGGAGCAGCGAAGGCCTGTACCTGCTGCAGCGGGTGCGGGACGAGGCGCACCGGTTCGCGATTACCTATCACCGGCAGAGGCGCGGCAAGGCCGCCACCGCAAGCGCTCTGGACGACGTCCCGGGCCTGGGCCCGGCCCGGCGCAAGAACCTGCTCAAGCACTTCGGCTCGGTGCGTAAGCTCGGTGCCGCGAGCACCGAGGAAATCGCCGAGGTGCCGGGTATCGGTCCCAAGCTGGCCGTTACCATCGCGGCGGCGCTGCACGCCGCGGAGAACAACGCGGGCTCTGACCGCTCGGGGGAAAGCCATGGGGACGCCTGAGGACCAGACGGACATCGTCGTTATCACCGGGATGTCCGGGGCGGGGCGGTCCACTGCGGCCAAGTCGCTGGAGGACCTGGGCTGGTTCGTGGTGGACAACCTGCCACCCGGCCTGCTGCCTACGATGGTCGACCTGGCGGCCAGGTCCAACGGGGCGGTGTCGCGGATGGCGGCGGTGGTTGACGTGCGCAGCCGCGGTTTCAGCACCGACCTGAAGTCGGCGATCAACGACCTGAGCGCGCGCGGGGCCACCGCCCGGGTGGTGTTTCTCGAAGCCACCGAGGACACCCTCGTGCGGCGGTTCGACAGCGAGCGGCGGCCGCATCCGCTGCAGGGCTCCGGCCGGGTCACCGACGGGATTGCGGCCGAACGCGAGCTGGTGCGCGAGGTGCGCGGCGACGCCGATCTCCTGGTCGACACCTCGCGGCTCAACGTGCACGAGCTACGCGCCCGGATGCGGAACTTTTTCGGCGGCGGCACGGCGACGGGCCTGCGCCTGTCCATCGTCTCGTTCGGTTACAAGTACGGCCTTCCGGTCGACGCCGACCTGGTCGCCGACTGCCGGTTCCTCCCGAATCCGCACTGGATCGCCGAACTTGCCCCGATGACGGGACAGGACGCGCCGGTGCGCGACTATGTTCTTTCTCAGCCCGGTGCCGAACAGTTTCTTCATCATTACACTGAGTTGCTGCGGGTGGTGCTGCCCGGCTATGAGCGCGAGGGCAAACGGTTCGTGACTCTCGCGGTGGGCTGCACCGGCGGCAAGCATCGCAGCGTGGCTATTGCCGACCAGCTGGCGGCGCGCGTCGCGGAGGCGGCTGGGATCGGGACGGTGCAGGTCGTGCACAGGGACCTAGGTCGGGAGTGAGCATCTGGTGACTGGCCTGAGGGCAGTGGCACTCGGCGGCGGCCACGGGCTGGCGACCTCGTTGCGGGCCCTGCGCAGAGTGGCTGATGATCTCACCGCGATCGTGACCGTCGCGGACGACGGCGGGTCGAGCGGCAGGCTGCGCCGTGATTTCGGCGTACTGCCCCCCGGCGATCTGCGGATGGCGCTGGCCGCGCTGTGCGGGGACGACGAGTGGGGCACCACCTGGAGCAAGGTGGTGCAGCACCGGTTCGGAGGGGACTGCGATCTGGCCGGCCACGCCGTCGGAAACCTGCTCATCGTCGCGCTCTGGGACCTCCTCGGCGACACTGTCGCGGGCCTGGACTGGGTAGGCCGGCTGCTCGGCACCGGTGGCCGGGTCCTGCCGATGGCTGCGGTGCCGCTCGACATCGTCGCGGAGGTGATCGGGGCCGACCCGGACAAGCCGGACGAGATCACCACGATCAGGGGGCAGCAGGAGTGCGCCACCACGCCGGGGCAGGTCCGCTCCATCACGCTGCTGCCCGCCGACCCGCCCGCGGTGCCCGAGGCGGTGCGGGCCGTGCTCGACGCGGACTGGGTCGTGTTCGGTCCCGGGTCATGGTTCACCAGCGTGCTGCCGCACCTGCTGGTGCCCGAGCTCGCGGCCGCGCTTCATGTCACCACGGCCCGGCGGCTGCTCGTCCTCAACCTGGTGCCGCAGCCGGGTGAGACGGACGGATTTTCTCCGCACAAGCACCTGGAAGTGCTCGCCGGACACGCGCCGGCGCTTACCGTGGATGTGGTCCTGGCCGATAGCAAGGCTTCGGACACCGGCAACCTGGCCGACTTGGAGAGGGCGGCGGCCGTGCTCGGCGCCCGGCTTGAGCGGGCCGACGTGGCCTCGGCGGATGGCACGCCCCGTCATGATCCGAGGCTGCTGGCTGAGACGTACGCGGAGATTTTCGCAAGGTTCCGGGGGTCTGAAGGCTTCGTCCCCCCGGCGCGGCATGGCGGGGGGAACCTGGACGCTCCGGGAGTCCGGCGACCGGGACAGGTAGCCAAGCAAACGTGGGGGGAGCGACGCGAATGGCGATGACCGGCGTGGTGAAGGACGAACTGAGCCGGGTCCCGGTGCTGAAGCCGTGCTGCCGTCAGGCAGAGGTATCCACGCTGCTCAGATTCGCCGGCGGCCTGCATCTGGCCGAGGGCCGGGTGGTGATCGAGGCGGAGCTGGACACCGGAGCGGTGGCCAGGCGGCTGCGGGCCGCCATCACCGAGGTGTTCGGGCACCCGGCCGAGTTCCTCGTGGTCGCGCCGAGCGGCCTGCGGAAGGGGAACCGCTACCTGGTACGGGTGAGTAAGGGGCGAGCCGGGGAGAGCCTGGCCCGCCAGACCGGGCTGATCGATAGTTTCGGCCGCCCGGTGCGCGGCCTCCCCAGGCAGGTCGTGTCCGGTTCCGCCTGTGACTGCGAGGCGGCCTGGCGCGGCGCGTTCCTGGCCCACGGATCACTGACCGAACCGGGCCGGTCGATGGCCCTGGAGATCACCTGCCCGGGCTCTGAGGCGGCGCTCGCGCTGGTCGGCGCCGCGCGGAGGCTGAAGGTGCACGCCAAGGCGCGGGATGTGCGCGGCGTGGACCGGGTCGTGATCCGGGACGGCGAGGCGATCAGCGCCATGCTGACCAGGCTCGGCGCACACTCGGCCGTGATGGCCTGGGAGGAACGGCGGATGCGCCGCGAAGTCAGGGCCACCGCCAACCGGCTGGCGAACTTCGACGACGCGAACCTGCGCCGCAGCGCCCGCGCCGCGGTGGCGGCGGGCGCCCGGGTGGAGCGCGCGCTGGAGATCCTGGGCCAGGACGCGCCTGAGCACCTGACCATGGCGGGCAAGCTGAGGATGGCTCATCGGCAGGCCAGCCTGGAAGAACTGGGTCAGCTCGCCGACCCGCCGCTGACCAAGGACGCGATCGCCGGCCGCATCCGCCGCCTGCTGGCTATGGCCGACCGCCGCGCCGGCGAGCAAGGCATCCCGAGCACCGAGGCCTTCCTCACCGTCGACATGCTCTAACTCGTCGCCCCCGCCCGGCTCTTCCCGGCCCCTCGCGCCCGCCCGCTCCCGAGCCCTTCTCACTCAGCCCTTCCCTAGCCGTTGTCACCCAGCCCTTCCCTAGCCCTTGTCACCCTCCGCCCGCTTCCCACGTGCCCCAGGGGCCATCTGTGTCCCGGGTGTCACGAACCTCAATGTTCAGTCGCAGGTTTTCGCGGTGGATGCGGGCTTGGCGGTTGATCGGGTGCACGGGAATGCACTGGATCCGCCGCGGAACCCGGATCCACCACGGTAACTGGAGGCACTTCGTGGTTTTTGCCACTTATGTCCGTATATGCGAAGGTAGGCCGGCTGCGTTGACCGCTAAATGCGCGGCCTCGCGACAGCCTCTCCCGGGGGTCAAAGTCGTCGCGATCATGAAGTCGGAGGCTCAGCGTTCTCGGCAGAGGTAGCCGATCGCGGCGGCGGCCAGGCCAGGAAGGAGCGGGTGGTCAGCCCGAACTCGCTGGCCAGGAAGCCGATCGCGAACACGGCAAAGCCCAGCCGGCCGCATGAGCTGGGTCTAGCCGGTCTCGCCGGCCGCGGCTGTCAGCTTCTCCTGCGTCGCGGCACCTGGGCGCTTCGCGGTCAACCCGATGCTGCGCGGTCAACCCGATGCTTCGTGGTCAACCCGATGCTTCGCGGCGGCTAGGTGGGCCAGTTCAGCCGCGTTGGTGGTTCCGGCGATGGCGGCCTGGTATGCCAGAGCCGCGTCGGCGTCACGGCCCAGGCGGCGGAGCAGGTCGGCGCGGATGGCGTGGAACAGGTAATACCCGCCGAACTCGAGGCGTTCCACGATCGTCAGCGCCGCGGCCGGGCCCTGGACCTCGGCGACCGCTACCGCGCGGTTCAGCGCGACTACCGGGCTCGGGGCGACCGTGAGCAGCTGGTCGTACAGGGCCAGGATCTGGTCCCAGTCCGTGGCGGCCGCGACGGGGGCGTCGCTGTGCACGGCGCTGATCGCGGCCTGGATCTGGTACGGGCCGGGCTGGTCACGCCGCAGGCAGCGGCGGACGAGGGCCCGGCCCTCGGCGATGAGCGTCCGGTCCCAGTGGCTGCGGTCCTGGTCGGCGAGCAGCACCAGAGCGCCATCGCGCCCCGTTCGAGCCGGACGCCGTGACTCGGTGAGCAGCATCAGCGCGAGCAGGCCCGTGACTTCGGGCTCGTCCGGCATGAGCTGGGCGAGCAGCCGTCCGAGCCGGATCGCCTCGGCGCACAGATCGGCCCGGGTCAGCGCCTCACCCGAGCTCGCGGTGTAGCCCTCGTTGAAGATCAGGTACACGACCGCGAGCACGGCCGCCAGCCGGCCGGGCAGATCAGCCTCCGCCGGGATTCGGTAAGGGATGCCCGCGTCCCTGATCTTGGCCTTGGCCCGGACGAGCCGCTGGGCCATGGTCGGTTCGGGCACCAGGAACGCGTGCGCGATTTCCGCGGTGCTGAGCCCGCCGAGCAGCCGCAACGTGAGAGCGACCTGGGCGGCGGTCGCCAGCGCCGGGTGGCAGCAGGTGAAGATGAGCCGAAGCCGGTCATCGCGCACCGGACCCTCCTGGAGAGGTTGCTCGCGAGCGTGCAGCAGCGCGGCCTGTGCGTGCTTGTCGGCGCGGGCCGCCTCGCGGCGCAGCCGGTCGATGGCCCGGTTGCGCGCGGTCGTGATGATCCACCCGGCTGGGCTGGGCGGCAGGCCGGCCCGCGGCCAGCGCCTGACCGCCTCGGCGAACGCGTCCTGCACCGCGTCCTCGGCGACGTCGATATCGCCGAAGACACGGGTCAGGACGGCTACCGCACGGCCGTATTCCGCGCGGAAGACACCCTCGATGCCGGCCAGATCTGCCATGGGCCGCACCTCAGCCCCCCGCCAGGTCCGCCATGGGCCGCACTTCAGTCCTCGGCCAGGTCCACCATGGGCCGCACCTCGACCGGCAGCCGGCATGCCTCGGTGGCCCTGCGGGCCCAGCCGAGCGCGGCGTCCAGATCGGGCGCCCTGATGATCCAAAAGCCGCCGATGTGCTCCTTGCCCTCGGCGAACGGCCCGTCGGTGACGAGCATCCCGCCGTCCGAGGCCCGGACCACCGTGGCCGTCTCCGGCGGGTACAGCCCGGCATTGAACACCCAGGCGCCTGCCGCCCGCATGTCCTCGTCTACCGCGGTGACATCCCGCATGATCGGCTCGAGGACCTCCGGCGGTGGCGTATCCCCGTCCGGTTGATAGATGCTGAGCAGGTACTGCTTCATCTCGGACAACCCCTCTTCCCTCGCTAGACGCTACGCCGGATCAATCCGGCGATGCCTGTCACCAGCTACACGAATCCGCGCGGCGCGGATCGACAGGTACGCCGAGCCGATCGGCAGGCACGCTGAACGATGGCCGTGGGCAGGCACCGGGGCCGTTCGGATCAAAGAATTTTCTTTTTTGCTATGGTCTAGACCATATGAGGAGACTGTGCCTGCCTGCCTGGGACAGGGCCCTGACCGGTTCCGCGTGCGCAGGCTTGGCGCCGCCTTCTGGCTGTCGAAGGAGACGGCGTCCGATAGTCTCGGAGCGCTGACGAGCACGGGGATCGACGAGGAGATTTAGTACTGTGACTATTCGCGTGGGAATCAACGGCTTCGGCCGCATCGGCCGTAACTTCTGGCGGGCGGCCAACGCCGCAGACGGCGACCGCGGCATCGAGATCGTGGCGGCGAACGACCTGGGCGACATCGCCACGATGGCGCATCTGCTGAAGTACGACACCGTGCTCGGCACCTTGGCGGCCGAGGTGTCGGTGTCCGGTGACACCATCGCCGTCGGCGAGAAGCAGATCAAGATCCTCGCCGAACGCGACCCGGCCAAGCTGCCCTGGCGCGACCTCGGCGTGGACATCGTGATCGAGTCCACCGGCCGGTTCACCACCGGCCCGACGGCGGGCGCGCACCTGGCGGCGGGCGCCAAGAAGGTCATCATCTCCGCCCCGGCCAAGGAAGAGGACATCACGATCGTGATGGGGGTCAACGATGACGCCTACGACCCCGCGACGCACAACGTCCTGTCCAACGCGTCCTGCACGACGAACTGCGTCGCGCCGATGGCCAAGGTGCTGCTCGACAACTTCGGGATCGTCAAGGGCCTGATGACCACGATCCACGCCTACACCAACGACCAGGTCATCCTGGACTTCCCGCACAAGGACCTGCGCCGGGCGCGGGCCGCCGCGCAGAACATCATCCCGACCACGACCGGGGCCGCGAAGGCGACCTCGCTGGTGCTGCCTGAGCTGAAGGGCAAGCTGGACGGGCTGGCCATGCGGGTGCCGGTGCCGGACGGCTCGGTGACCGACCTGGTGGTGGAGCTGAACCGCGAGGTGACCAAGGACGAGGTTAATGCCGCGTTCAAGGCCGCCGCCGAGGGACCGCTCAAGGGCTTCCTCTACTACACCGAGGACCAGATCGTGTCCTCTGACATCGTCGGGTCGCCCGCCTCGTGCACGTTCGACTCGTCGCTGACCATGGCGTTCGGCAGCACAGTGAAGGTCATCGGCTGGTACGACAACGAATGGGGCTACTCCAACCGGCTCGTTGACCTGACCGCGCTCGTCGCCTCCCGGCTGCGGTAATGCAGTCCATCGACGACCTGGAGGTCATGGGCCGGCGCGTGCTGCTGCGCTCGGACCTCAACGTCCCGCTGGATCTGACCGGCACCGGGGAGATCACCGACGACGGCCGGATCCGGGCCAGCCTGCCGGTGATCAGCAAGCTGTCCGACCGGGGCGCGCGGGTCATCATCCTGGCGCACCTCGGCCGCCCCAAGGGCGCCACCTTCGAAGAGCGCGCGGCCGGCGGCCCCTCGCTGCGGCCGGTGGCGGCGCGGCTGGGTGAACTGCTCGGCAGGCCCGTCTCGTTCGCCACCGACGTGGCGGGCGCCTCGGCGACCGAAACCGCGTTCAGCCTGGGGGACGAGGACGTCGCGGTACTGGAGAACGTGCGCTTCGAGCCCGCCGAGACCAGCAAGGACGATGCGGAGCGCGCGGCGTTCGCCCAGCGGCTGGCCGGCTTCGGCGAGCTGTACGTTTCAGACGGGTTCGGCGCCGTGCACCGCAAGCACGCGTCGGTCTACGACCTGCCCCGTCTGCTTCCGAACGCCGCCGGTGACCTGGTACTGGCCGAGGTGGCCGTGCTGCGGAAGCTGACCACCGATCCGGCCCGCCCGTTCGTGGTCGTGCTCGGCGGCAAGAAGCCCTCGGAAAAACTCGCCGTGATCGGCAACCTGCTTAACCTGGCGGACCGGATCCTGATCGGCGGCGGCATGGGGTACACGTTCCTCGCCGCGCAAGGCTACGAGGTCGGGAACTCGGTGCTCGAAGCCGACCAGATCCCTGCGGTCAAGGCCGTGATGGCCGAAGCCGAGCGGCGCGGTGTGGAACTCGTGCTGCCCGTGGACCTGGTCGCGGCGACTCATTTCGCGCCCGACGCCGACCACGAGGTGGTACCGGTGACCGACTTCCCCGCCGACCGGGAAGGGGTGGACGCCGGCCCGCGGACCCGGGCCCTGTTCGCGGCCAAGCTCGCCGACGCCCGGACGGTCTTCTGGAACGGGCCGGTCGGGGTCTTCGAGTTCCCGGCCTTCTCGGCCGGCACCCGTGCGGTGGCCGAGGCAGTGGCCGCTGTGGACGGGCTGACGGTGGTCGGCGGCGGCGACTCCGCCGCGGCGGTACGGGCGCTCGGCATCTCCGAGAAGTCGTTCGGCCACATCTCCACCGGCGGCGGGGCGAGCCTGGAGTACCTCGAGGGCAAGACCCTGCCCGGGCTGGCCGCACTGGAGGACTCCACAGGACAGGACACGGCATGAATACTCGTTCCCGCGCCCCCCGCCCGGGGGACAGGCTTCCGCTGATGGCGGGCAACTGGAAGATGAACGAGAACCACCTCGAGGCGATCGCGCTGGTCCAGAAGCTCGCCTTCACGCTGACCGGCAAGGACTTCGACTCGGTCGAGGTGGCCGTGCTGCCGCCATTCACCGCGCTGCGCAGCGTGCAGACGCTGATCGACGGAGACAAGCTGCGGATCTCCTACGGCGCGCAGGACCTGTCCCCGCACGACGCGGGCGCGTACACCGGCGACATTTCCGGGTCGATGCTGGCCAAGCTGGGCTGTGACTACGTACTGGCGGGGCATTCCGAGCGCAGGCAGTACCACGCGGAAACGGACGACCTGATCGGCGCCAAAGTGCAAGCCGCGCTGCGGTGGGAGCTGACGCCGATCCTGTGCGTGGGGGAGCCGCTCGAGATCCGCCAGGCCGGGCAGCATATCGAGCACATCCTCCGGCAGCTCGACGGGGCGCTGAAAGGCATCCCGGCCACCGCGGTGGCCGCGATGGTGGTCGCCTACGAGCCGGTCTGGGCCATCGGGACCGGGGAGGTGGCCACCCCCCAGGACGCTCAGGAGGCGGCCGCGGCCCTTCGGTCGCGAATCTCGGACGTCCATGACGCCGAAACGGCGGGCGGTGTGCGTATCCTGTATGGCGGGTCCGTTAAGCCCGGCAGCATCGCGCCGATTATGGCACAGCCGGACGTTGACGGCGCCCTTGTCGGCGGCGCCAGCCTCGACGCCGGGCAGTTCGCTCAGATCTGCCGGTATCGTGAACTGGCAGCGTAAGCTGAAGTCGGTGGTGCTGATGCCAGCAGCGCGAATGTCATCAGAGCCCGATCTCAGACCAGGAGAGAGATAACAGCGATGATCGTCGGGGTTTCCGTTATCCTGATCATCACCAGCCTCGTGATGATCTTGCTCGTCCTGCTGCACAAAGGTAAGGGCGGCGGTCTGTCTGACCTGTTCGGCGGCGGGGTGTCCTCTACCCTCGGCTCCTCCTCTGTCGTCGAGCGAAACCTGGACCGGATCACCATCTTCTTCGGTGTCCTGTGGTTTGTCTGCGTTATTGCCCTCAGCTGGCTAATCAACCATTAGCCTGTTTGTCTATCCCGCACCGAAGTTTCCCGCACCGAAGTTCCGGCTTGGTAGCACTATGGCCTTCAAGGGGTGATCTGTGAGTAGTGGCAACGCCATCCGCGGCAGCAGGGTTGGCGCGGGGCCGATGGGAGAGGCTGAGCGCGGCGAGGCCGCGCCCCGTGTCTGGGTGTCGTTCTGGTGCGCGAACAAGCACGAGACACGCCCGAGTTTCGCAACCGACGCCTCGATCCCGGACACCTGGGAGTGCCCCCGGTGCGGCAACCCGGCGGGCCAGAACGAGCAGGCTCCGCCGAACCCGCCCAGGGTCGAGCCTTATAAGACGCATCTCGCCTACGTCAAGGAGCGCCGCAGCGACTCCGACGGCGAGGCCATCCTGGCCGAGGCGCTAGCCCGCCTCCGCGGGGCCTCTGCGTTATAGCTGGCTTGCGCGTGACCTGATCGATTTGACTGCAGAACCCCCGGTTCCCACCGCGTCGCGGCGCGGTGAGACCGGGGGTTCGCCGCGTTTGCGGTGGAGGTGATCGTGGCCGAGCGGCCGGAGGCTGAGATGGGCAAGATACGGAACGGTCCTGGCTCTACGGTCAGCGAAACGGCCAGCCTTCCGCTCCATGACCTGTCGGCCGGCGGGGATGTCATGGACCGGGTGCGGGGATGCGCCGCGGAGGCGCTGCGGGCCTACGGCGCTCACCCGGACACCGTCATCGAGCTGCTCAACGTCTCAGAGAACGCCACCTTCCTGGTGTCCGACCCCGACACCAGCCCCTCGGTGCTGCGCGTGCACCGGCTCGGCTATCACAGCGAGCCGGAGATCGCGTCCGAGCTGGCCTGGATGGACGCGCTGCGGGCCGAAGCCGGGGTGCGGACGCCCCGGATTCTGCCCGCCGCCGACGGGCGGCGGATCGTGTCGGTGGCCGAACGCGGCGGCGCGGGCCCACGCCCCGCCCGGCACTGCGTCCGCTTTGAGTTCCTGCCCGGCACCGAACCCGACGGTGCGCTTACCGGCAGCCATTTCGGCGAGCTCGGCGAGATCACCGCCCGGATGCACCGGCACGCCAGGGGCTGGTCCCGGCCGGACTGGTTCACCAGATTCCACTGGGATTACCGGGCGGCCTTCGGTCCTGCGGCCCGCTGGGGGCGCTGGCAGGACGGCATCGGCGTCGGGCCGGCCGAACGCCAGGTCCTGACCCGGCTGGACCACGTGCTCCGCGCGCGGCTGGCCGCGTTCGGCACCGGGCCCGCGCGCTACGGGCTGGTGCACGCGGACACCCGGCTGGCTAACCTGCTCGTGCACGACGGATCGGTCAGCGTCATCGACTTCGACGACTCGGGGTTCAGCTGGTACCTGTACGACCTGGGCACCTCGGTCAGTTTCTTCGAGCATGCGCCTGAGGTTCCCGCGCTGGTGGACAGCTGGCTCGACGGGTACCGCCGGGCCGGTGAGCTGTCCGCGCAGGACCAGGCGGAGATCTGGACGTTCATCATGTTCCGGCGGCTACTGCTTGTCGCCTGGATCGGCTCGCACCAGGGCGTCGAGATCGCCGCCGAGCTCGGCGCCGGGTATACCCAGGGCAGCTGTGACCTGGCCGAGTCCTACCTCAGTAGCCACTGAAGAGCACACTGGAGGGAAGTGCCTCATGTTCACATCGATCGCCGGCCGGGCCGTGGTAGTGACCGGCGGCACCCGGGGGATCGGCAAGGGGATTGCCGGCGTGTTCGCCCGCAACGGAGCGAAGGTACTGATCACCGGCCGGGATTTCGAGGTCGCCCGGGCCGCGGCCGATGAGCTCAGCGACCAGGCCGCCGTCGGCGGGCCGGCCGGGGAGGTTGGGGAGGTCTCGTTCGTGCTGGCCGATGTGGCCAGCACGGAAGATTGCCGCCGGATGGCGGGGGTCGCCCAGGAGCGGCTGGGCGGCATCGACGTGCTCTGCGCGAACGCCGGGATCTTCCCCGATGCCCGCCTGGAGGACCTGACCGAGTCCGATCTGGATCAGGTGCTCGGGACCAACTTGAAGGGCACGATCCTCTCGGTTCAGGCGTGCCTGCCCGCGCTGGCCCGCTCAGGCCGCGGCCGGGTCATCATCATCTCCTCCATTACCGGGCCGATCACCGGTTTCCCGGGCTGGACGCACTACGGCGCGAGCAAGGCCGGCCAGCTGGGCTTCATGCGGACCGCGGCGATCGAGCTGGCGCCCAAGGGCATCACGGTCAACGCGGTGCTGCCCGGCAACGTGGTCACCGAAGGGCTCGCCGGCCTGGGTAAGGAGTACACCAGCGGAATGACCGCCGCCATACCGCTGGGCCGGCTCGGCACCGTCGACGAGATCGGTTACGCGGCGCTGTTCTTCGCCACCGACGAGGCGGCCTACATCACCGGACAGTCGATCGTGGTGGACGGTGGCCAGGTGCTCCCCGAGTCGCCCGACGCCCTGGCGGCGATGTCGGATTGACCTCTCAGGCCGGCGGCCACCGACTTCCCGTCCTGGTTGGTCACGTCGGCGTCCCAGCGCACCTCGCCGTGAGCGACCCGGCCGTCGAAGAACGGGTTGGCCCGGGCCCCTTCCTCGTCCATGTGCGCGTAGAACGTGTCACCGGTGAATGCGGCGAAGTGCTCGATGTCGGCCAGCGTCACCTGCCGCGGCCCGGCCACCACCGCGTCGCCGATCCGCAGCTCGGCGAGCGGCTTGCGAAACGGGTGGCCGCCGTCCGCGGTCCGCTCGGTGCCGGGCACCCAGCGGCCGGTGACGGCGGACAGGACGCGCGGGCTCGCCTGTACGGCCGTGCGCTGCATGTGGTGCAGGACGCCGCGGATGCCGCCCGTCTCCTCCCCGCCGCCGGCCCGCCCCGGACCGCCGTGCACCAGTACCGGCAGCGGCGACCCGTGCCCGGTCGCCTCGGCCGCGTCCTCGCGGTCCAGGACGAGCAGCCGGCCGTGCCAGGGAGCCAGGCCGAGGACGACCTCGCGGGCGAAGCCCGTGTCCGCCGTGACGATCGATCCGGCCAGGCTGCCCCGGCCGCGCGCCGCCAGCTCGATCACCTCGTCGGTGCCGGAAAAGGAGAGGATCGTGCTGACCGGGCCGAACGCCTCGACCTGGTGCGGTTCGGGACGGTCAGCGTCGTCACTGACCAGGCTGGCGTAGCTCAGCAGCACCCCGATGCCGCCGTCGATGTCGAATTTGGAGTCGCCGAGCGTCGCCCCGGTGCGTGCGGACAGGGCGTAAAGCTCCTGGCGGTGCTCGCGCAGAGCCGTCCCGAGCGACTTCAGCAGCGCGGCCCGCTGGTGGAAGGTCAGCTCACGCAGCGCCGGGCCGCCAGCGCGCCGGCCATAATCCAGCGCCGCTCCCATGTCGATGCCGGCCGACGACACCCGCGCCACTTCCTCGCCGGTCACCGCGTCGAGCACCGGCTTGCCTTCGCCGGCCGGATCGGTCCATTTTCCGCTCACATAGCTACGCAGCGCCGCCGTCATCGGCTCCTACCCCTCATCTCCCCTTCATCCCCACTCCTCTTTCCTTCGGTCCGCTCTGCCTGCCCAGGGCTCCGGCCTCAGTGCGTGAAGGACTGGCGCATCTTCTGGATTTCGGGCGGCGGCTGAGTTTGCGGGTGATGCTCCAGCACCCGAACGTGCATCCGGAAGTCATCGAGCAGCAGGTTGGCCAGGTCCATGCTGAAGCCGTTCCTGATCACGATCCGCATCACCGCGGTATCGGTCATGTCGTCAGGGAAGGTGTAGGCCGGCACCTGCCAGCCGCGCATCCGCAGCCGCTCGGACAGGTCGAACACCGAATAGCCGGTGATGTCGTCGCGCAGCTTGAAGGCGAAGACCGGAAGGTCCCGGCCCTCGGAGAGCAGCTCGAACGGGCCCATCTTCGCGATCTCGCCGGACAGGTGGAGCGCGATGTCCTGGCAGGTCTGCTGCACGTGCTTGTAGCCAGAATGCCCGAGCCTGACGAAGTTGTAATACTGGGCGGCGACCTGCGCACCCGGCCGGGAGAAGTTGAGCGCGAACGTCGGCATCTCGCCGCCTAGGTAGTTGACCTTGAAGATGAGATCGGCGGGCAGGGCGGCCGGGGTCCGCCACAAGACCCAGCCCACGCCGGGATACACCAGGCCGTACTTGTGCCCCGACGTGTTGATCGACGCGACCCGGGGCACCCGGAAGTCCCACTCCAGGTCCGGGTGCAGGAACGGGGCGATGAAGCCGCCCGACGCCCCGTCCACGTGGACCGGGACGTCCCAGCCATGTTCGGCCTGGACCCCGTCGAGCGCCTGGCTGATCTCCAGGACGGGCTCGTAGCTGCCGTCCATGGTGGAGCCCATGATCGCGACCACGCCGATGGTGTTCTCGTCGCACTTCGCCGCGGCTTCGGCGCCGCGAAGGTGCAGCCGTCCCGGCACCATCGGCACGTAGCGCGGCTCGACCTGCCAGTAGCGGCAGAACTTCTCCCAGCACACCTGCACGTTCGAGCCCATCACCAGGTTCGGTTTGCTGGCATCGGCGCCCGCCGCCTGCCGCCGGGCGCGCCAGCGCCACAGCAGCGCCATCCCGCCGAGCATGCACGCCTCGCTCGACCCGGTGGTGGAGCAGCCGGTCGCCGCGCTTCCGGGCGGCGCGTTCCACAAGTTACTGAGGATGTTCACGCAGCGCCGCTCCAGCTCGGCGGTCTGCGGATACTCGTCCTTGTCGATCATGTTCTTGGCGGCGGTCTCCGCCATCAGCTGCTCGGCTTCCGGCTCCATCCAGGTAGTGACGAACGTGGCCAGGTTGAGCCGCGCGTTGCCGTCGAGGATCAGCTCGTCGCGTACCAGCTGCAGCGCGGTGCGTGGCAGCACGCCGCTGGCCGCAAGCCGGTACCGCGGGATCTCACAGCTCAGCTCGCGGACGTAGATCGGGTTGACCTCGAGTTCGGCGTCTTGATGGGACTCGTCCACCTGGGTATGCAGCGGCATGGCCGCCTCCCTGGTCGTCTCGGCGGGAACTGACTGGCACTTCCGGTGCCAGGCTAGCCTGCCGGGGCCGCCCGCCTGCGAGCGCGGCCTGCTGACTCGCCGTGAACGGGCTGTGGTTATTAAGAGGTCAGGGCTCAGCGGGCGGGTTGATCTCGGTGTAACCGACGCCACTGACCGGGGCGCCGTCGATCTTGCCCTTGATGGAGACGTCGCCCTCCCAGTAGGCCACCCCTTGAGTGGAGAGCAGGTCAAGTTCCTGATTAAGCAGATCGGGGGTGACGGTCAGGGAGCCGCCCGGTACCGTGACATGCCATCCGGAGCCATAGGTGATGCCCGTCGCCGGGCTGGTCCAGGAACCCGTGGCCTGCTCGCCGAAACTCGCCGCGGCCAGGTGCGTGGTTCGCCCGCCCGGATCGACGCGAGTGCCGACGGTCTGCACGATCTGCCCGGATTCGTTCCGGATGAAGTACAGCATGTACTGCTGTCCGTTGGAGAGCTGCATGCTGAACCAGTCCCATCCACCTCCGCTGGCGAAGTTGAACGAACCCCACTGGTGGTCCATCCATGACAGTCCGCCGACCTTGACCGTGACGCCGTGGTCAACGATGGTGCCGCTGCTGAGCAGCGATGTCCAGGAATAGTAGTAGGACGTTCCGAAAGGCCCGAACGGGATGATGCCATCGGCGCCGTGCAGCACAGCCGGCTCCGTAGTCTGCAGCCGCAGATTCAGGGTGTACCCCGGTAGATCGGCGTGCAGCACGTCGCGCCCGGATCCGCCGCTCATCGTCCAGTCGCCGGCGTGCAAAGCGAAGCTGTCATGAGTCGCCGGGACCGGATAGGAATCTTCCTGAACCCCGTACTGGAAGGTCTGCCGAGTCAGGTCGGTGACGGAGAAGTCGCCGAAGTACACGGGTTCCGGAGCAATGCCCAGGAACTGGAATATCACGTACTCGAAGCCGTAGCAGTGCAGGTGCCCGGCCGGGTCGGTGCCCCACAGATGGCCGCTGAAATACCACCACTCATTCGGATCGCTGTGCGGAGCCTCGTCTTGCGGAAGCCGTACCCCGGTGGTTCCGGCGGCAGCCTCTTGCTGCGCCAGCGACGAGGTCGTTTCCGTCCCGGACGCGCTCGCGCCGGGGCAGCCCTGGACCGATGAGCGGACCGCTGAGGTGGTTCCGGCCTGAGCCGAGGTAACCCCTGCTCCCGCACCCAGCAGCGCGACGGCGATCGCCGTCCCGCCCAGCAAGCACAGTT